>Ga0074045_10003819_pt1 | contig 13511 bp, 15 predicted proteins | sample BogForMeECP23OM2_FD_94442 | JGI IMG/M metagenome (GOLD analysis project Ga0074045, IMG submission 94442) | Bog forest soil microbial communities from Calvert Island, British Columbia, Canada - Bog Forest MetaG ECP23OM2 | ecosystem: Environmental > Terrestrial > Soil > Wetlands ... | reverse complement strand
GGCCTTAAACCGTAGGAAGTACGGCTAAAGCGCTAAGCTTTAATAGCTACCCGATTCCCTCCGCCCCCATCTGTTCAACCTGCCAAGGCCCAGGGGGCAATTTTCCCCTCCGCACGGAAGAATTTCCTTGCGAACCCGGTATGCAGCGATGTCTTGCCGTGGCATTTTGTGCAAGCTGGACATCGAACGGGGGACGGAGAGCCCGATGTCGCTGCGGTTTCGCCTGATCGGAATGGTCTGCGTTGCCCTCGTGGTAAGTCTAGCGCTGGGTGCGGCAACTGCGTGGATCAATGCCTCGCGCTCGGTGCGAACCGAGATGCGCTCTGCCTTGCTGGTCGGTCGGCAAACGATCGAGAACGCGATCGAACGGCTGCAGAATTCTGGCGACCCGTTACACGATTTGGAAGACTTGGTCGCCTCCTTCGATGGCAACCGTCACCTTCGCGTTCGCCTCATCGGAGAGGGGGAGGCGATCACGGCCCCGATTGTCGAAAGACCACCGTTCGGCCCGCTGCCCGGATGGTTCATCCGTCTCATCGGGGTCGGGTCCACCGCTGATCGCGTTCCGATTGTCGTCCGCGGGCGCGACGACGCCACGATCGTGCTCGAGACCGACCCGCACAACGAGATCCTCGAAGTCTGGAACGAGTTCACCGGCAGCCTAGTCACCCCAGCGGTGTTCAGCAGCCTGACGATCTTGCTGATCTACGTGTTCATCGGCCGGGCATTACGACCCTTGGCGGCTCTGGCCGTTGCCCTTGAGCAGGTCGGCGACGGCCGCTATCGGACGCGGATCGCCGGCAGGCTTGGGCCGGAGCTGGCTCGTCTGCGAGACAGCTTCAATCGGATGGCGGCGCGGCTGGCCGACGCGGATGCGGAGAATCGTCGCTTAAACGAGCAGCTACTGACCTTGCAGGAACAGGAACGAAGCGAACTCGCCCGGGATCTGCACGACGAAGTGAGCCCCTTTCTATTTGCCATCAACATCGACGCTACGGCCGCTTCGCGCCTGTTGAATGACGGGCGTGCGGACGAGGCGCGAGATCGTGTTCAATCGATCGCCGACGCGGTTCGCCCTATGCAGCGGCAGGTGCGGAGCATGCTCGGGCGGTTGCGCCCGATCGGGCTCGACGAATTCGGTTTGCGCGAGGCGATAGAGAATATGATCGCTTTCTGGCGGCAACGGCGTCCCGAAATCCGGTATCAGCTGGCTATTTCTACGGAATGCGAGGGTCTCGGCGAGCTCGTGGGCTTGACGATTTGCCGAATTGTTCAGGAGTGCCTCAGCAATGCCGTGCGACATGCCGGACCAACACTGATCACCGTGTCGGTTGATCGTGAAGACGCAGATGTCCGGGTAGAGGTTGCCGACGACGGCAACGGGATGCCTGAGCCGAGGAGACCCGGCTATGGGCTGGTCGGGATCGGCGAGCGCGTTAAGGCGATCGGCGGCAGCCTGAGCTTTTCGAACAAGCCTGCCCAAGGGTTTGCCGTGGCGGCAGTGCTCCCGTGCGCCTCGGAGCAACAGCCTGCCTGCGTCTCGGTGCGGGAGGAGCTATGAAAATACTGATTGTCGACGATCACCCGATCGTTCGGGCCGGTCTCAAGCGATTATTGGCCGCAGAACCGGAAATTGAAGTTCGCGAGGCGGCCGGCGGCCGGGAGGCGCTGAGTCTTTTTAGGGAGCAACAGCCCACGTTGGTTATTCTGGATCTAAATCTGTCCGGCATCGGCGGTCTGGAGGTGCTCGCCCGCCTCAAGGCCGTCGATCCCGACGCGCATGTCCTGATTCTAAGCATGCACGATGACGAGACCCACGTGACACGCGCGTTGCGAGCGGGGGCGGCGGGGTATGTGACCAAGAACGCCCCGCCGGAGGAGCTTCTCGAAGCGATCGGACGGGTCGCTCGAGGTCAAACCTACATAGAACGTGAGATCGCCGAGGGACTGATATTCGCGGGCATCCGAGCGTCTCCCGATCCGCTCAAAGATCTGTCCTCCCGCGATCTCGAGATCCTGCGTCAGCTGGCCCAAGGCCGAACCTTGTCGCAAATCGCCGACACGGTGGGCATCGGCTACAAGACGGCGGCGAACAGTTGCACTCGGATCAAGGCCCGCCTCGGTGCGGCGAGCACCGCCGATCTGATCCGGATCGCTATCCGGAGCGGCCTTGTCGATCGCGATGCCGGACTTTCCGCGCCTTGCTGAGGGGCCCCGGAGTTGACAGCTCTCTTGGACGGACTTAGCGTGCAATAGTTCAGAACCTGATCGACGGAGATCGCTATGAAGTGGAAAACGCCGGTCATCATAGAGATCGCGGTAGGGCTGGAGATCAACGCTTACGCCTGCGCCGAGGTCAGATAAGTTATCTGCGCACTGGCGCCGGATCGGGGAACTAGCCTCTGATCCGGCGCGGATCAGAACATCAGAAAATCAAAGGGAGGTCTGATGCCCAAGATCCCGGCGGCCTTGTTGTGGGTCCTCACCGTTGCCTGGTGGACCATCCCCGCAATCGCCGCGATGAGCGACAAGGAGAAAGCCGAGCTCGCTCCGGTCGTCGCTGGCGCGAAGGTCACGCTCGAGCAAGGCCTGCTGACAAGCAAAAAGAACGGTAAGCCGGTTTCCGCCAAGTTCGAAATCGAGAACGGCAAGCCGCAGCTGTCCGTCTACACGATAAAGGACGGCTCCAAATATGTCGAAGTGATCGTCGACCAGACGTCTGGCGAGATCGCCAAGGCCGATCCGATCACCGGCGGCGATGATTTGGCGGACGCAAAGAAACAGAATGATGGCTTGTTTCGCGCGACTCGCGAGCTGAGTGAGGCCGTCAAAGAAGCCAAGCACGACAATCCGGGTTATCGCGCGGTCAGCGTGTGGTCCGAGATGAAAGACGGCCACTCGATGGCCACCGTCACCTTGGTCAAAGACAACGACTGGAAGACTGCAGTAATCGACCTTACGGTTTACAAGGCGCTGATCAAAGATTAGCCCCGCAAATGGTCAATTCGGCCGCTTTGTTTCGGCTCGCTTTCGGAGCGGCATTAGCGATCGCCCTACCGGTGGCGGCGCAGACCTCCAGCGATATTGCCCTCGGCAAGCGGCTCTACCAGGATAAGGCAACCTGCGGGTTCTGCCATGGTTGGTCGGGCGACGGCGCCGGCGACCCGCAATCGCCGGGCAAGGCCGCCAATCTGCGCGAGACCAAGCTCGACCACGACCAGCTGGTCGAGGTGATCCGTTGCGGTGTCCCCGGCGGCACCGCGATGCCGCATTTCGACAAATTTGCCTGGACCAAGGGCGAGGAGTGCTATGGCATGACCGCCGAGGATGTCGGTGACAAAAAGCCGCCGCCGCCGACCGCTGGGCTGCAGAAGCGCGAGATCGGAGCGATCGTCGCTTATCTCGAGGCCAAGGTGGTCGGCAAGGGTCCACCGACGGTCGCCGATTGCGAGGAATATTTCGGCCAAGGAAGCCTGCGTTGCAAGGAGATGGCAGCCGGCAGGAAACAGTAGCGCATCCATTGAGTGAGGGAGAGACAATGCCTAGCCTTTTCGAACACATAACCGTGAAGCGCTCGACCCGTAGTCTCATTGGGGCCGCTGCCGGCGGAGTTATTGCAGCTTTGTTGTCGTCGCCACTGAGCGCTGCGGATGTGACTTTCGAACGTCTGAAGAATGCCGAGAGTGAGCCCGGCAATTGGTTGACCAACCACAAGACCTATGACGCCAAGCGGTATTCACCGCTCGATCAGATCAACCAGTCGAACATCAAGAACCTGCATGTCGCGTTCGTTGTGCAACTCGGCGGCGCCGAATCGGGCGGCGACAAGCCGCACGGCCGAGAGCAAGATACCCCGCTGGTCGAAGACGGCATGCTGTACGCGACCGACGGCTGGAACGACGTTTACAAGATCGACGTGCGCGATGGCAAGAAGGGCCGCATCGTTTGGAAGATGGACCCCGGCGTCGACAAATCGACCGTGTGGGCACCGTCGAACCGTGGGGTCGCGCTGTACGGCAACCAAGTCATCGTGCTGACCACCGATGGCCGAGTGATCGCCATGGACAAGGAGACAGGCAAGGTCCTATGGGACAAGGACTACAAGATTGCTCCCACCGATCTCTTCACCAGCGCACCGCTGATCGTCAAGGACATGATCATCGTCCCCGGATCCGGCGCCGATATCGGCGGGCGCTGTTGGCTGATGGCGATCGACGCGAAGACCGGGAAGGTCCTGTGGCGCACTTATTCGGTCCCGGGGCCGGGCGAGCCCGGCCACGAGACCTGGGCAGACGACCACGACGCCTGGAAGACCGGCGGCGGCGCCTTCTGGTATGTCGGTGCCTATGATCCAGCGACCAACCTGATGTATTGGGGTACCGGCCAGCCGACACCGATGTTCGATGCCGAGTACCGGCCGGGTGACAACCTCTATACAAACTCGACGCTCGCCATCGACGCCGACACCGGCAAGATCGTCTGGTATTTCCAGTACACGCCGAACGACAAATACGACTATGATGAGGTCGGCTCCCACATGCTGTACGACGTCACCATCAATGGCGAGCCGCGTAAAGTGCTCGGTCACTTTGCCCGCAACGGCTTCTATTACACGCTCGACCGCACCAACGGCTCGTTCATCAGCGCCGCGCAATACGTCAAGAATTTGAACTGGACCAAAGGTATTGATCCGAAGACCGGCAAGCCGGTCGAATATGATCCTTCCAAGAAGCTACAGCAATATGCGGCCGTCAGCAGCCGCGCGACTGACGAGTTTGATATCTGCCCGGATATGCAGGGCGGGGTGAACTTCTTCCCGACCGCCTACAACCCGTCAAAGCACCTGGCCTACGGTGCTGGCATCGACGGCTGCGCCCAGCTCAAGGTCGACGAGACCCGCATGGGCGGCCCATTCTGGAATGGCGGGATCGGGGCGCGCGGAAAACGGATGGGTGGCCAAGTCGCCGCGATCGATATGACAACCGGCAAGGTCAAAGCGGCGACCCAGCTCGACTATCCCAATTATGCCGGCGTACTGGCGACCGCCGGCGGCCTCGTCTTTACCGGCACAATCGACGGCACCTTCACCGCCTTCGACGACCAGGAGCTGAAGCCGCTGTGGAGTTTCAACGTCGGCACGGCGATCACCGCGCCGCCGGTCAGCTACTCGGTCGACGGCAAGCAGTACGTCGCCGTTCATGTCGGTGGCGGCAACGCCTGGAACGTCGGTCTGCTCAAGGCTGCACCCGAGCTCGAAAACCTCGAGGGCGGCTCGTCGCTATTCGTCTTCGCGTTGGACTGACGGCAAAGTGCCAGGCGGGCTCGGAAACGGGCCCACCTCTGCCCTTTCGGACAATTGCGTGCGCGCGCTCATCGCCGTTGCTGCTGCCATCGTCCTCGGCGCGGGCACCGCGCACGCAGAGGATGCACCCCGGCGTGCCGATGTATGGAGCCTGAAGCTCAGAACGCCGGCGGCAGCGCTGCCGAACAACGACTTTATCGACTACGCCTGCGGCAGCAATGGTGGCCCGCCGCAGCGGCCGCTCTCGGGCTGGTCCGATTACGGCAAGTGCACGCCCGAGCCGAACGGCCTGCGCGAGGTTTATTTTCGTTATGACGACGAGCTCGAATATTGGGCGAGGGCGCACCGCGCCCGGACGCTGCTTGCTCAATACGCCGGCACCAAAGTGCTGGATTTTTCGGTGATCGTATCGGGGCTGTTCGACGCTGGCGGGACGCTTGCCGGTTTGCGCATCGTCACCGACCCGCAGGCAAGCCCGCAGGACCGTAAGCAGGCCTACACGTTGACCAACTTTTTCAAGGCGCGTTACGGCAGCGAGGGGTGGGACTGCACGGGCACCCCTCCCGCATCGGGCGAGCGCCCGGTCGGGAACCTTTACATCAATAGCCGCTGCACGAAGCTGGTTAAGGGCGATATGCGCGCCGCGCTCGAGACAAAGTTTCTGCGCAGGCCCGGTCAGGCCGAGTTCAGCGGCTCCGGCAAGCTGACGGTCGGCCAGTTCGAAAGCTCGACGCGTCTCGAGCTGTTGCGGCCCGACGTCCCGGCCGAGTAGGCACCTGCTATTCGTGAGTTGTGCCGTCCGGCATGATCGTGCCCGCGAGATCTGCGCCATCGAGCTTTGCGTCTGCCAGCTTTGCCAGGAGCAGGCGGGCGCCTTTGAGGTCGGCGCCGGACAAATCGGCGCCGGTCAGATCGGCGTGCATCAGGTCTGCGTTTCGCAGATCCGCGCCTTTGAGATCGGCACCCCTGAGATCGGCGCGCAGCAGGCTGGCCGCCTCGAGATGAGCCCCCTCGAGCTCGGCGCGGCGCAAGGTCGTCTGGCCGAGATCCGAGCGCGACAAATCGGCGCCCTTCAACTTGGCGCCGTGCATTTGGGCATCGGCGAGGTCGGCGTCGGCAATGTTGGCACCGTCGAGCTTGGCGAAGGTGAGATGGCTCGACCCCACCATCGCCCCGGCGAGATCGGCCCGGGTCAAATCGGCCTCGCTCAAGTCGGCCTCGTAGAGCATTGCCTCGCCGAGCCGCGCGCCGGCGAGGTTGGCGCGTTTCAAATCGGTCTTGTTGAGATTGGCGCCGGTTAGATTGGCGCCGCTGAGATTCGCACCGGCGAGTTGGGCGCGATGTAGGATTGCACCGGCGAGGTTGGCGCCGGCGAGATCGGCCTCAGACAGGTCGAAGCGTTTGAGTTTGGCACCGGCAAGGACGCAGCCGGGGCAATCCTTGCTGTGACCGGCCAAAAGCTCACCCGGATCGGCCGCGCGACCGGGTGTGGCCGAGGCCAGCAGAAGCGCGAGGACCAGAAAACGCGGCGTCATCGCCTCACTTGAAGGCGTCCTTGACGGCATCGAGGCCGGCCTGGGCGCAGGCCTCGTCGTTCTGCGCGGTCGAGCCGCTGACCCCGACGCCGCCGATGTGCACGCCACCCGCTGTCATGATCGGCAATCCGCCCTGGATCACCGCAACCCGCGGCAGAAAGGCGATCCGACCCGGCCGGCGATCGGGGTTGCTGTAGGCGAGTTCGGCTGTCTCGCGGGTCGAGCGCGGCAACGCCGCCGCGGTATAGGCTTTGCGCATTGCCACTTCCTCGGAGATGAGTTGGGCGTCGTCCATGCGCGCAAACGCCTTCAGGTTGCCGCCGATATCAAGCACCGCGACATGCATCTTCCAGCCTTGCTGCTGTGCTTTGGCGATGCATGCCTCCACGATCTTGCGCGCAATATCGAGGGTCTGGATCGGCCGCATCTCGAGCGCCGACGCGGGTAGCGCGAGCAGCGCCCCAAAACCGCATGCCACCGCCGTTTTCGCCAGTTTGTTCATGGTTCCCCTCCCTCCTGCGACCCGGTTCCTCGACGACGACCTTTCAACTATCATCCTTCGCCATGATGGGCAAAGCTCTCGCCATGGCGGCTGGCCTCGGGCTGGTGGCACCGCTATTGGCTGCCGTTGCCGACGATCTACCGCTCTATCGCGGTGCGGCTGAGGTGACCGGTCCGGCGATGCTGAGCCTCGATGGCAAACGCATCCTCCTTTACGGGGTCGATGCCCCGGTCCGGGGTCAGCCGTGCTATGCCGGAAATAAGACGTGGGACTGCGCGACGGCCTCGGCAAAGACACTTCTCAACCTCGTCGGCGATCAGCAGATCGCTTGCGAAACGCGCCGGATCGATCAATTCGGCCGCGTATTCGCGGTCTGCAAGGCAGGCGAGGTCGACATTAACCGGGCACTGGTCGAGGCCGGTATGGCAGTGGCGCTCTCGAAGGAAACAACCGAGTACGTCGCTGCCGAGGCGGAGGCCAAAGCCAAAGGCATCGGGGTCTGGCGGGGACCGTTCACGGCGCCTGCCGATTATCGCGAAATGCTGGCCGGCCACCCGCAAGACCGGTGAGCACCGACAGCATGACCTTCCGCCTGTTCAGCAGCGAGCTCGCCAGCCGCGATTATTTTCCGTTGCTGCGCTGGATGATCTTCACTGGGGTGACGCTGTTCGGCTTCGCGATCGCATGGCGTTATGGCCTCTTCCAGCTGATGATGGCGCAGGACCGGAGCGATATCTCGGTGTTCATCTGCGTTCTCTATGTGGCGATCTCGGGCCATTGCCTCGCCTGCGTCCTCGCCGTTTCCCGCGAGATCAACACGGCCCACCGGGTGCGCGACCGCGTCATGAACGGGGTCGGCGCTTACCGAACGGAGGGAAGTCGGGTTGTCACCGACGATGGCGCGGCGCTGCCGGCGGGACGGATCACCGACTACATCCGCAACCTCGTGGTCAAGGCCGAGAAGCAGGGGCGCGAGCGGCGGATCGACCAGACCTTGCTGCTGCGCGGGCTGGCCGACAAGCTGAGGTCGCCGATGCAGTTTGGTGCCTTCGCCGGCGATGCGCTGCTCAAGCTCGGCTTGCTCGGCACGATCGTCGGGTTCATCCTGATGCTGTTCCCGCTCGCCACGCTCGACAATTTTGACGCCGCGTCGATGAAATCGTCGATGAAAGTCATGAGCGGCGGCATGGCGGTCGCGATGTACACAACCCTGGCCGGTCTCGTCGGGTCGATCCTGGTGAAGGGGCAGTACTACATTCTCGACAATGCTTCGGCCTATCTGTTCGATGTCACGACCGATCTGACCGAAGTGTTTGTCGTTTCGACGCTAGAGCGCGAGGCTCATGGAGGGGTTTAGCAACTGGGATCGCGAAGAGCCGTTCGAACCCTTCACGGTTATGCTGTTCAAGGGCTTGCAGGTCGTCGCCTTTCTGTTCTTCCTCGCTTACCTCGCGATGAACCTCGAGGCGCAACAGGGCAATATAACCAGCAAGGCCGAGATGCTGGTGACGGTGAGCTGGCCCGACAACCACCCCGACGACATCGACACTTATGTCGAGGACCCGCAGGGCAACATCGTCTGGTATCACGTGATGGAGGCCGGACTGATGAACCTCGACCGCGACGACCGCGGCGACTACAAGAACACCATCGTCGTCAATGGCAAGACGATCCGCAATCCGATCCGCGAGGAAGTCGTGACGATGCGAGGCCTGATCGCGGGCGAGTATGTCGTCAACATCAACCATTATCTCGCGACGACGCCCGACCCGGTGCCGGTCAATGTCAAGGTGGAGAAGCTCAACCCCAAGGTCGAGGTCGTGTTCTACGACCGGCTCTTCCTCGACCACACCGGCGACGAGAAGACCGCGGTCCGCTTCACGATCGACGAGACCGGCAAGGTCACCGACATCAATACGCGTCCGAAATCGCTGATCCGGGAGACCCGAAAAGTCCGTACGAACATCCCGCTGACCGGCGCCGCTTTGCGCCAGTAAACCATGACGGTGCCGCTGATCGGGGTTAGCTTATCCTACGTCGTCGTCGCCGTCTTGCTGTTGAGCCTCAATCTCACTTCGCACTGGCATTGGGGTGTAAAGGCGGCGGCGATCACGGTCACCACCGTCTTCTTCGGCGTCTCGTACGCCTCGATCGCTGGCCTCGTCGGCTGGCCGAGCGAAGCACGCGTGCCCGAGCGCTTTCAGCTCGATTGGGGGACCGTGGTCGAGCCCGACAAGCTGAACGGCTCGCCGGGCTCGATTTATCTTTGGGTCGAGGCGCTCGACGAGAACAATGTGCCGGCCGGCACGCCGCGCGCCTTCCGCGTGCCCTACAGCCGCGACCTCGCGGACCGGATCGGACACGCCAAAGAGCGCATCGAGCAGGGGAAAGATCAGGCCGGCACTGCGCGCGATCTCGACGTCCCGGAGGTCCCGCCGGACCAGGACCGGCGGCTAGCCGGCGCGCCCCCGCGCCAGGACGAGCCCGACAGCCCCGGCGATCCGACCGCATTCATCCAGCACACGCCGGCAATTGAGTTCGAGGACATTCCGCCGCCGGCGCTTCCGCCGAAGCGGGCGCTGTGAGCCTCGGCGCCGAGATTATCGACGGCTGGACTTTACCATGGCCTGAGATACGCGTGCCGGCATACCAAGCTGGCCGCGTCGGCGCGTGGGAACTCAAGCATCAGTTCCAGCCGGTGCTGCGCGGCTATTTCCGCGGGCTGCAAACCGCCGCCGAGAACTACCTGCTGACCAGGGACGATCGCGTCTGGATGTCGTTGAGCCCGGTCGAGATCGAGAGCCTCGCCCCGCATATTCCGCATATGCGGGGCCATGTGGTGATCGCCGGGCTGGGCATGGGGCTGGCGCTTTACAATGCGGTGTTACGCCCGCCCGTGCGGCGGGTCACGGTGCTCGAACACGACCCCGAGGTTATCACCCTGTTCGACGCAATCCGGGGACCCGAATGGCCTTCTCCTGACCGTTTCACGATCGCCCGGGCCGACGCCCTTATCTGGCGGTCTGCCGAGCCGGTCGACTATCTCTACGCCGACATCTGGGATAAGATCGGCGCCCCCGAAGCGGCCGCCGACACTCGCGCGAGGTGCCGCAATTTGCGCCCGAAAGCGGCCGGATATTGGGGCATGGAAGCCAACTTTGGCTCATTCCTCGCCCGCAGCCGGCGCAAGCCACCTGTAACCCGTCCCCAATTCCGGGCGTGGGCCCGCGCGCTCGGCGTGCCGATCACCGCCTATGACAACCGCGCCTGGCGCGAGCGCATCCCCGATGTCGCGACACAGCTGATCTTCGGCGGCTCGCCAAGCCTGAATGTGAGAGCATCCGGCTAGCCCTCGGCTGGCCGGATTTCCGGTTTTTTCCAGCGGCGAAATTTCGTTGAAATTCGGTTGTTAAGAGGGCGCCAATTCGTTGATCCCGTGACAAATTCCGTTGATCCGTGGAGTAACGAATTTGTACTCTAATCTGTTGCAATAGTTATGCATTTTGGAACGTCAAGCAGCCTATGTTAGGGCGAAAACGAGATTTTCGTTGTATTCCAAGCAATTTGAGTGGTCGATACCCAGGGTGATTCGGATCCTCGCGCGGATGCCGCATGCGAACGCTGCGGTGGCTCTCGATCGGCGAATGGACTTGCCGCCCGAGGGCCGGTGAGAGAAACGCGCGCTAGCGAGGACAGCCGCCGGCGACCCCTGCAGCGCTTTCGATGCCGCCCAGGAGATGAAGCCGATATAAGGGCTCGGCATAGCTCTCCGTCGTGTGGCCCATGGCGGTGTACCAGCTGCGGCCGCCGTCAATCACCTGACACCACGCGATCGGATGGTCGGCGCCCATCTTCCCGCCCGAATAAGTTGCCTCGTCGAGCGTCGCCAGGACGTGAACGGTGCCGCGTGGGTTGTTGCGGAAATTGTACCATTCGTCGGTGCGCTCCCATATCTGAGGCAAGCCCTCCGTCGAGGCATGACCAAGGTCCTCGATGCGGACGGTCGCGGGCTGGATCTCGGGGTGGCTCGCGAAATAGGCGCCGACGAGCCGCCCGTACCAAGCCCACTGATACTCGGTGTCGCTCGCCGAATGGATGCCGGCAAACCCGCCGCCCAACCGGATGTAGCGTTCAAAGGCAGCCTTCTGGCCGTCGTCGAGGATATCTCCGGTCGTGCTCAAGAACACGACGACCTTGTATCGCGCGAGCTCTGCATCGGTGAAGCGGGTCGCGTCTTCCGTGCTATCGACGGAGAAACTGTGGTCGGTGCCCAGCGCCTCGATGGCGGCGATCCCCTGTGGGATCGAGTCATGGCGAAAACCGGTCGTCTTCGAGAATACGAGCACGGCGAAGCTTGGCTGGGTCTGCGCCACCGTGCCGGGACTGCTCCACGCCCCGAGGATCGCCAATGCGACCAGCAACCCCGCGACGCTCGCGGATGGCATGCTGACGGCAGGGCAGCCCGCTATCATCACCAATCATTCCCCCCTCAGTTCGATCGATCGGGGCTGCGCGTTGACAGGTCCGACCCGCGATCTTAATCTCATCGCCGTTATCACGTCACCGAGGGAACCGCCATGAAGTGGAAGACACCCGTCATCATCGAGATCGCCGTCGGGCTAGAGATCAACGCCTACGCCTGCGCCGAGGTCAACTAAGCTTCCGACCGGCCGACGCCGGCAGGTCCGGCGGGCAATCCGATGGTTCATGCGGTTGTCCTCGGCTCTGCCGCCGGCGGCGGCTTTCCACAGTGGAATTCGAACGCGCCGGCTTGCCGACGGGCGCGGCGCGCTGACACCACTGCCCGAGCCCGATCGCAGGCGTCGGTTGCGGTATCGGCGAACAAAAAAGACTGGTTCATTTTGAATGCGCCGCCCGATCTGCGCCTGCAGATCGAGGCGACGCCGCAATTGCACCCCCGGGAGGGGTTCCGGTCGTCACCGATCTCCGGGGTCGTGACCACCGGCGGCGATGTCGATGCCATTGCGGGCCTGCTTCATCTGCGTGAGCGGCACCGTTTCAATATCTACGCCCCTTCGAGAGTTTTGACGATAATCGCCGCGAACCCAATTTTCGATGTGCTCGCGCCCGACTGCGTGCGACGCGTCGAATTGCCGCTGGACGAGCAGATGGATCTGGCGGGAGCATCGGGCGCCTCAGGTCTTGCCGTCGTCGCCTTCGCCGTACCCGGCAAGGTGCCCCTCTACCTGGAAACGGCGGGCCAGGATCCGGGATTGAGCGAAGAGGGCGATGCTGTCGGGCTCGAAATCATCGAGACTGCGACCGGGAAATCCTTCTTCTTCGTACCCGGCTGCGCGGCGATGACCGAGCAGCTGCGTACGCGCCTCGCCAGCAGCGCGCTCGTCTTTTTCGACGGGACTTTATGGCGCGACGACGAAATGATCCAGCTCGGGGTCGGCAGCAAGACCGGCAAGCGCATGGGGCATATGAGCATGAGCGGCGAGGACGGCACCATCGCCGCCTTTGCTGATCTCGGCGTCGGCCGCCGGATCTGTTTACACATCAACAACTCAAACCCGATTCTACTCGACGACTCGCCGGAGCGGCACATCGCGAATGCGGCGGGCTGGGAAATTGCCTATGACGGCATGGAGGTAACGTTGTGACCGGATCGCTGGTCTCTCCCGAGGGGCTCGAAGCCCAGTTACGCGCAATCGGTGCTGAGCGCTATCACGCCCGGCATCCCTTTCATCACCTGATGCGCGACGGCAAGCTCGACCGCGGCCAGATCCAGGCGTGGGCGCTCAACCGCTATTACTATCAGGCGCGCATTCCGGCAAAAGACGCATACCTCGTGGCGCGGCTGCCGACGCCGGCCTTACGGCGCGAGTGGCGCAGGCGCATCCTCGATCACGACGGCGACGACGAGAACACCGGCGGGATCGCGCGCTGGCTGAAGCTGACAGAAGGGCTCGGCCTCGACCGCGATTACGTGATCTCAACCGCCGGGCTGTTGCCGGCCACCCGCTTTGCGGTCGACGCCTATGTCAATTTCGTGCGCGACCGGTCGCTCTTGGAGGCGGTTGCCTCGTGCCTGACCGAGATGTTCTCGCCGCAGATCATCGCCGAGCGGGTCGAGGGCATGCTGCGCAGCTACGACTTCATCAGCCGGGACACGCTCGCCTATTTCACGCCGCGTCTGACCCAGGCG
>Ga0074045_10003818_pt1 | contig 13512 bp, 8 predicted proteins | sample BogForMeECP23OM2_FD_94442 | JGI IMG/M metagenome (GOLD analysis project Ga0074045, IMG submission 94442) | Bog forest soil microbial communities from Calvert Island, British Columbia, Canada - Bog Forest MetaG ECP23OM2 | ecosystem: Environmental > Terrestrial > Soil > Wetlands ... | reverse complement strand
TCGAGTTACGACCGCGTCTACCGCATCACGCAGGGTGGCGAGGTAATCGTGTTTTATCGCGGCCTTGGAAGGCCCCAGGGCATCGCCTTCGACCGCGAATCGAATTTGTATGTAGTCGCGTCGTTCGGCGGGCGCCGCGGCATTGTTAAAATCACCCCGCAGGGCCACGCGGAGCACGTGCTCAGCGGCTCCGCCCTAGTGGGACTCTCGCTGCTGCCCACTGGCCGCGCCATCCTTGCCTCCAATAGCGCCCTCTTCACCCTCGATTGGAATGTCCAAGGCCTGCCCCTGCTGGGCTGACGCGCGTTCGCGGATAACGTCATTCACCCCTTTCAGCAACATGCAAACACTCTGCGTTACAATACTGCTCTCCTATGAAAGCGGAAATCATCGCCGTTGGCTCGGAACTGCTTACGCCGGATCGCCTGGACACCAATTCCCTTTTCCTTACCGAAGAGCTGAATAAGCTGGGCATTGAGGTTCTTCGCAAGACCATCGTCGGTGACAATCGTGAATTGCTGGCGGAAGCCTTTCGTGACGCGCTGCGCCGCGTACCCGTAGTGATCGCCAGCGGCGGATTGGGCCCCACGGAAGACGACCTGACCCGCGAAACGGTTGCCGAACTTCTCGGCCGCAAACTGCGCCGCAACGATGAAGTTGTCCGCGCCATCGAAGCGCGCTTCCGCAGTTTCAAGCGTGACATGCCCGCCGTGAATCTTCGCCAAGCCATGGTACCCGAAGGCGCGGAAGTTTTGGAAAATCCGCGCGGCACCGCTCCCGGACTATGGATTGAGGATAACGGCCGGATGATCGCGCTGTTGCCCGGTCCGCCACGCGAACTGAAACCCCTTTTTCTGGAGCAGGTATTTCCCCGGCTGCAACGGCGCGTTTCCGGCGTGCGCATGTTTCATCGCGAACTGCGTGTCACAGGCCTGGGTGAATCGCACGTGGAAGAACGCGTTCGGCCAATCTACACGCGCTATTCCGATGTGAACACGACAATCCTTGCGGCTCCCGGCGAAGTGCAAATCCACTTGCGCGTGTGGTCCGGCGAAGCGGCGCAGGCAAACACGACGCTGGATGAAATGGTCCGCAGCTTCGAGTTAGCGCTTGGTGATCGCATCTTCGCCCATTCTGCCGTCTCTCTTGAGGAGGTCGTCGCCGAAATCCTTGCCGCTAATCGCGCCACCATTGCGGCGGCGGAAAGCTGCACGGGCGGATTGCTCGCCGAACGCTTGACCCGCATTCCCGGAAGTTCCAGTTATTTTCTGGGTGGAGCGGTTTGCTACAGCAATGAGATGAAGACCGCCTGGGCCGAAGTGCCCCCCGCCCTGATCCAAGCGAAGGGCGCGGTCAGCAGCGAAGTGGCCGTCGCCCTTGCCGAAGGCATTCGGCGGCGCGTTGGAAGCACGTTGGGAATTGGCATCACGGGTGTCGCTGGGCCCAGCGGTGGCAGCGAAGAAAAACCAGTTGGCACGGTGCACATCGCCCTCGCTTCCCCTGAAGGAGTGAAAGAGCGCGTCGTGCATTTGCCCGGCGATCGCGAGACGATTCGCCTTCACGCCACGCAGGTCGCCCTGGACATGGTGCGCATACATTTCCTGTTCAACGCCAAGCCTCGCCCCCAAGTGTAGCGCAGGGAGAGACTGCAAGCCCTGCCGCCTTTCTTCCTCCTCTCTTTCTTCCTGCATTCGGTCCTTCATTTGTTTCTGTTCGAGCGCGCCAACATCCCCCACTCGCGCTATCATTTCATCCAGCCCCATGCGTCTGTTCATCGCCATCGAGATTCCCCCGGACGTTCGCGCAGCCCTCGCGGCGCTGCTCAAGGAATTCCGCGCCGTCGCGCCGCAAGCGAAATGGGTGCGCGCGGAAAACATGCACATCACACTGAAATTCCTGGGCGAAACCGAGAGCGCGAAACTTACGGCCATCCAATCGGCACTCTCAACGATTCGTTCCAGTCAAGCCGTTACACTGAAGTTCCTCGGCCTTGGCTTCTTCCCCAACGAAAATCGCGCCAGGGTCTTTTGGGCCGGCATCGAATCTTCCGCAAACTTGCCGGCAATCGCGGCGGATGTTGATCAATCCATGCACAAATTGGGATTCCCTCTGGAGAATCGTCCGTTCACTCCGCACCTCACCCTGGCGCGCTTCGAGCCCCCGGGCATTCCCGCGAAACTCTTCGCGGCCGCGGAAGAACGTTCGTCACGAGAATTTGGTTCGCTTACGGCCCGCGAGTTTCATCTCATCGAAAGCAAACTCAAACCTTCCGGAGCGGAGTACACTACTTTGCATTCGTTCCCCTTTGTGACGGAGGCTTGAGTCTTCATGGCCGGAATTTCGCCGCTGAATCTCCTGCTATTGCTGGGCGCCTATCTGCTCGGATCAATTCCCTTTGGTCTGCTTGTCGCCTGGCTCTTTGGCGGCAAGGATGTACGCCAATCAGGCAGTGGCAACATTGGCGCAACGAATGTGGCACGCGTAGCCGGGCCGCTTCCCGGCATTCTCACGCTGGTGCTCGACGCGGCGAAGGGTGCGCTCGCCGTGTGGCTAGCCGCGCGCTTTGGCGATCATACTGCCAGAACGATGATGTTTGCCGGTGTTGCTGCTCTGCTGGGGCATTGTTTTCCCGTTTGGCTGCACTTCAAGGGAGGCAAAGGCGTGGCTACAGGGCTCGGTGTTTTCGCAGCGCTGTGTCCATCGGCAGCCCTCGCGGCGGTGGTGCTGTTTGCGCTTATCGTTGTGTCTCTGCGCATTGTCTCCCTGGCCTCGATCACCGCGGCTGCCGCCATGCCGCTGCTGATCTACTTCCTCTGGGCGCCGCATTATGCGCCGCCGCTCGTCGTCAGCTTCGGCACTCTGTTTGCCGCGGCACTTATCATCTTCAACCACAATGCCAATCTGCAGCGGCTAGTCGAAGGCACCGAGCCACGCTTCGCCCTCCACAAATCCAAGGGTGACTCCGAATGACGAAAATTGCGATTCTGGGCGGAGGCGGATGGGGCACCGGGCTCGCCGTGGTGTTGTCGCAAAGCCGGCGGCCGCATGAAATCCGCCTGTGGGTGCGCGAAGCGGCCATCGCCGAATCCATCCAACGCGACCGCGAGAATACGGTCTATCTTCCGGGTGTCGTCATTCCCACGAGTATTGTGGCCTCCAACGATCTTGGCGAAGTTCTGCAAGAGGCGGACATCGTACTGGGTGTTGTGCCCTCGGCGTATGCGCGCGCGGTGTTCACGCAGGCATTGCCTTTTCTTCGGCCAGAGACCGCCATCGTCAGCGCTACCAAGGGCCTGGAACCTGCCACGCATTTGCGCATGAGCGAAATCATCGAACAGACTTTTTCGCTGCGATTCCGGCCGCGCCTCGCGGTTCTCTCTGGCCCGTCCTTTGCCCTCGAGGCCGCCCGGGGCGAGCCCACCGCGGTCGTCCTTGCCTCGCGCGATCGCGCGCTGGCCGCGTTTCTTCAGGAAGAGTTTGTCGGGCCAAACTTCCGCCTGTACACGAATGACGATGTCATCGGCGTGGAGTTGGCCGGCGCGATGAAAAATGTGATGGCCATTGCCGCCGGCGCTTGCCAGGGACTGGGTCTCGGTGCAAATTCACTTGCGGCTTTGATCACTCGCGGGCTCGCTGAAATGGCGCGCCTGGCCGTTTCCCTGGGCGCGAAGCCTGAAACGTTGAGCGGCCTTGCGGGCCTTGGCGACCTCGTGCTTACCTGCACTGGCGCTCTCAGCCGCAACCGTAGCGTCGGCTTTCAGTTGGGCCAGGGCCGCTCGCTCGAAGAAATTCTTTCCGGCATGACCATGATCGCCGAGGGCGTGGGCACCACGGCCGCGCTCCTCTCGCTCGCCAGCGAACATCAGATCGATTTGCCCATTACCAAACAGGTGGACGCGATTCTGCGTCACGGCAAATCGCCCCGCGACGCCATCCGCGACATCATGGAACGCCCGTTGAAACGAGAGTGATCCGCAATGATCAATCGACGCGAATTCCTGCATGACTCCGTTCTCGCAAGCGGAGCATTTCTTGCGCTGCCCGGCGCGAACTCCAGACGCTTCCTGATTGAAACTTTCCCCGATGCCTCCCCGCACCGGCGCCTCGCGGAGAGAGAACTTCTGCGCGGATTAAGCCGCCTCCAGTTAGGCGGCGAAATCAGGCTTGCCTCCACAGATGAGCGGCCTGCCGATGGCGATCTTGTGTTTCGATTCCTTACGCAGCCTGAACATTTCAAGAGTCCGGAAGCCCATTCGATTGTTATGCAGGGCGCGCTGGTCGGCTTCCACGCTGGTACGGACATTGGACTCCTCTACGCACTATTTGATTTTCTGGAACATCAGGGCGCTTATTTTGGAATTGACGGGGAAAGCTATCCTCCGGAAGTGGCCGGAAAGCTTGTGCTACCCGCCGAACACGAGCCTTGGGAAGCTTCGCCTCGCTTTGCAGTTCGCGGGCTCCTGCCGTGGCCGGATTTCTTGAACTGCATTACCAGTTTCAACGACGAAGACTTCCGCGCTTACTTTGAAGCCATGCTACGGATGCGCCTGAACACTTTTGGCATGCATGTTTACACGCAACAAGACTATTGGGCCGAGTCGTATCTTTCCTTTGAATTTGCCGGTGCGGGCCACACAGCCTTCCTGGATAACACGGCGAGCGCACGCTGGGGATACCTGCCCGAGCGGACTTCTCGCTTCACGATGGGCGGTTCCCAGTTCTACGACAGCGAGGTATTTGGATCTGACGCCACCCGGCTGGGCAGAACTCCCTGGGAAATTGCGGAACGCACGCGCACTCTTCTTTCGACAGCGCTTTCCTACGCCAAGGAACTCGGCATTACCACGGGAATTGGCTTCGAGCCTTACCAGATCCCCGACGAGATTTGGAAAGCGCTGCCGCCCGAAGTGAAACTCCCGGAGGACAAACCCGACGCGTTTCATGGTGCACGCTTCGATATTGAGTCCGTGACCGCGAAGAAAATGCTGGAGGCGCGACTAGGCCAGCTCCTGGAAGCCTATCCGGACGTGGACCATGTCTGGCTTTGGGAGGATGAACAGATGAACTGGGAGAGCCGCAAGACGGGCATCCCGCTCTCCACCTCTCCTTTTCTTCAAGCTCATGATTTCCTTCGCAGGAATGCACCGAAGAAGCGCATGGTCCTGTCCGGTTGGGGCGGCGTGGCGCGCAACTTCGAGTATTTTCACAAAAAACTTCCCGGGGACATCGTGTTTGCGTGCCTGAACGATAGCCTGGGCTGGGACCCCGTGAATGAAGTATTCGGCAAGCTGGAAGGCCGCGAGCGCTGGCCGATACCCTGGCTGGAAGATGACCCGGGAATGTGGCTGCCGCAATTTCACGTTCATCGCACGCAACGCGACGTTAATCTCGCGGAGGCCATGGGTTGCCAAGGCATGCTCGGTATCCACTGGCGCCATCGCATCATGGATCCCACCGCAGGCTACCTCGCTCGGGCCACCTGGGACAAAGCGCTCACGCCCGATTCTCATTACAAGGCCTACGCCGGTTCGCAAGCCTCCGGGCAAAGGGTCGGCAGCTTGGCGACGATTCTGAGCTACGCCGACCTGCACCAGAAGTTGCTGAACACCGGCACACACGAAATGGAAGACGGTCACGTGGTGACACGTGAGTTTTCTGGAGATTACGACGAGGCCTTCGCGTTCTGGAACGACTACGAGCCATCCACGGAAATTGTTGCTTCTCAGAAGCAGGTGGCCGCAGCACTTCGCGCCATTGCGAACCAGGCGGAATCACCCCTCGAACAGGAACGCCTGGAGTACTTGACGGGGTATGTGGAGTTTGCCGTTTTCTACACCGATGCCTGGGCGCTCGCGCACAATTTACAACTGGTCCTCACCAGCGCGGCAAAGCTGAAAAAGGTCGGCGATTTGGATGGTGCGCGGGAAAAAGTCCGCCAGGAAGGTCTTCCCTTCTGGAAGCAGCTGGTACCGATGGTCCGTGACACCATGCTCCGCTATCAAAGAATTGTGGCGACTCGCAATGATCTTGGCCAACTTGCCTCTATGCATAACAAGTTCGTCCGGCTGGCGCTGTTCAGGCTGCCGCTCTCCATCCAGGAATACCTCGGGGAATTCCCTCCCGAGGCCGAACGGATTTTTCAGCAAGTTATTCAACCCGACCCGAATGCCCCCATACGCCTCTTTGTACCCACGCGACCCGGCATTCTGAAAAAAGGCGATCGCGTGCGCATCATGATTATCGCCACGGGAGCTTCTCCTGTTTCAAATGTGACCCTCAACACGCGGGCGCGGGGAGTCCCTGGCTGGACGCAGACCTCCGCCCAATTGATGGGTCGTCGCACCTGGCAGTCCACCCTCGGTCCGTTCGATTCTTCGCAGGATCTGGTGGAGTACTACGTTGCGGCCTCCATCGGAGGCACCCATCACGTCGCCCCGCCCAGTGCCCCACACGAGACGTATCTGATCACAGTGGCTTAGAAACCTGGTTTTTGCTCATCATACTTACAAAATAGCGCACGAGAGGGCCGAGCCGTTTTCATTATGAAGCGATGAGACCCGGTTCACTTCCAAGTGAAAACTGGGAACCTACAACTCTCCCATCCCCTTGCCTACTGGTACTTCCGGTCTAGTTGCACTTGCGCGCCCCCTGTACTTCCGGCCAGCCGCTTTTTGTGGCTATATCCTTCTAAAATCAGTGTGTTGCAAAATGGGCGTCTCTCTCCCATCCCTGGTGACGCGCCTGCGTGCCGGCCGCGTGCGCATCCTATGGCTTGTGCTCGGTGCGCTCCTTCTTGTCAGCGCGCTCCCTATCGGTTTGTATCATCGCCAGGTGCTGGAACTTAGCCAGGAAAAACTCGTCGACACGGAGCGCGTGCAGCAAACCGAATTGACCCGCTCGCTGGCGCAGGAAGTGCAGTTCTTCGAGTCCAACCTCACGCAACAGCTCATCAGCGAACGCCAGATCCTCACGCTCACCGGCCTGATTGACAATGTCGAAGATCCTGTCGCGGAGCCCAAAGTCACCAGCTTGCTCGAAAATTTCGTGGACTCGAACCGCAATACTTTCATCTACCTGACCGCCGTGGGACGTTCCGGCAAGGGCACCAGCGCTTCGCAGGGGAATTTCCGCGCGGAGCAGGATCCCTTCGTGGCCAAGGCGTTGCAGCGCGCTTTCGTGAGCTGCGTGCAGTCCGTTAAATTTCGCAGCGATCCCCTGGCGCTGGCGCCGGACAACCGGCCCGCGTTCGTCATCGCCGTGCCTCTGAAGGATTCCAACGACAACTTCAGCGGCATGCTCGCCGCGGTGGTTTCCCTGGACACGATTCTTCGCCGCCTGCAGGATGCCAGCGTCCGCGGGCGCAGCGTATTCGTTGTCGATCACTACGGGCACATCGTGGCGCACCCGCAGACAAAGACGTTCGTGCCGGGCGAGGACCTGAGCGAGAAATCACACCTGGTAGCGCAGATCAAGGCCCTGCCGAAGGAACTTCGCAATACGGAAACCATGCGCTTCACGGAAAAAGAGAATAACCGCTCCATAGAAATGGTGGGCACGTATAGCACTTTTCCCGAGGTCAACTGGGCGGTCATTGCGCAGCGCAGCGTGAATCAGGCGCGCGCCGATGCCGGGGTTACCGAACTGAACCAGCAGGCTCTGGCTTTCGTGTCCGTGGTCGTATTGCTCGCCGTCCTGTTCGGCTATTTCTTTGCCGTTGGCATCAGCGGTCCCATTCGCGGTCTGGCCGCTTCCACGCGCGCCATCAGCCGCGGTGAATTCCACCAGCGCACGCCGGTCCGCGGGGCCGCCGAAATCAGCGAACTCGCCGAAAACTTCAACCTGATGGCCAGCGACATCGAGGAGTACATCGAGCGCTTGAAGGAAGCCGCGGAGGAAAACCGCGAGCTCTTTATTGGCTCCATCCGCATGCTCGCGGCCGCTATCGACGAAAAGGATCCTTACACTCGCGGTCACTCCGGCCGCGTGGCCAAGTATTCCACCATGATCGCGCAGGAATTGAAACTTTCCCCCGAGGATTTGGACAAGCTGCGCATCTCCGCCCTGCTCCACGACGTCGGCAAGATTGGTGTCGACGATCGCGTTCTGAAAAAGCCGGGCTCGCTGACGCCGGAAGAGTTCGACGTCATGAAGACACACACCACCAAGGGCGCCAACATCATGCGCCCGGTGTCGCAGCTCAAAGACATGCTCCCTGGCATTGAACTCCACCACGAACACATGGATGGGCGCGGTTATCCGTACGGCATTTCGGGGCCCCAGATTCCGCTGATGGCGCGCATTATCGCCGTGGCCGATACGCTGGACGCCATGACCACCAATCGCCCGTATCAGAACGCTATGGACCTGGATTATGCTCTGGGACGCATCAAGGCCCTGACTGGCTCCAAGTTTGATCAAGCCGTCGTTAATGCGCTGGAAGCCGCCGTGAAAGCCGGGAAAATCCGCCTTTCTGCCGTTGAAGTGAACGTCTAACCTCTTCCCGCCTCGTTGATTCACAAAGATTGTCAGCCTGAGCGAAGCGAAGGACCTCAACCGATCGGACTCTCCACCGCTGCGACGCAGATAGCCCTCACTTTTAGGCCGCCGCAGTTCCATCTGTTACACTTTTCTTTCACGCTTCAACGCGGGCGCGCAACGTATGATTACCCTTTTCGGCAAACCCGAACCCACACTCCTCGAGCGTCTGAAGGAGTCCGTTGGCAAGACCAAGGACGCGCTTGCCGACACACTGGATACCATCACGCAGGGTGGCCGCCAGATCGATCCATCCGTATTGAAAGAGGTGGAGACAGCTCTACTTTCCGCCGACCTGGGCGTGAAAACCACGCGCGAAATCCTCGATTCCGTGCGCGAACAGATGTCCCGCAATGCATTGAATAACGGCGATCAGCTTAAGCGCGAAATCAAAGCGCATGTTTTTCGCGCGCTAAATGTGTACGGCGCTTCACCAAAGCTGGCGGACGCTGCGAATGGCTCCGACCCTCGCGTGATCTTTGTCGTTGGCGTGAACGGCGCAGGAAAAACTACCAGCATCGGCAAGCTGGCTAATCGCTTGCGGCAAGATGGCCGCAGCGTGGTGCTCTGCGCAGCGGACACCTTTCGCGCCGCCGCCGTCGAACAACTTGAAATCTGGGCCCAGCGCAATGGCATTGAAGTGATCAAGCAGAAATCCGGCGCCGATCCCGCTGCCGTGGTTTTCGACGCGATGACGGCGGCAAAGTCTCGCGGCGCGGACGCGGTAATCGTGGATACGGCGGGCCGCTTGCACACCAAGTCAAACCTCATGCAGGAACTCGAGAAAATGAAGCGCACCGCCGCCAAAGTAATTCCCGGCGCGCCCCACGACATTCTGCTCGTCCTCGATGCCACTACCGGCCAGAATGGCCTGGCGCAGGCCCGCGAATTCACTTCCAGCGTCGGCGTCACCGGCATCATCCTGACCAAGCTCGATGGCACGGCCAAGGGCGGCATCGTCGTGGCTATCTCTCGCGAACTCGGCCTGCCCATTCGCTTTGTTGGCACTGGCGAGCAGCTCAACGACTTGGTCCCTTTTGACGCGCAAACTTACGCCGATTCGCTGTTCAACTAAAACCGTGAACGAACACGACTTCCATTTCATGCAACACGCGCTGGACTTGGCTCGCAAGGACGTCGGCCTCGCCAGCCCCAATCCCACTGTGGGCTGCGTCATCGTGAAAGACGGCGCGATCGTCGGCCAGGGCTTCCATCAATATGAATCGCGCGACCACGCGGAAATAGTCGCCCTCAAACAAGCTGGAGACCGCGCGCGTGGCGCCACTCTCTACGTCACCCTCGAGCCTTGCAATCACGCTGGCCGCACCGGCCCCTGCACTGAGGCAATCATCCACGCGGGGATGGCGCGCGTTGTTGCGGCGATGCAGGATCCCAATCCAAAAACCAGTGGCAGCGGTTTCGCCCGGTTGCACGCCGCGGGCATTGAACTGGAAACGGGCGTCCTGGAATCCGAAGCCGAAAAACTCAATGAAGCATTTTCGTGCTGGATCACCGCAAAACAGCCATTTGTCACGTTGAAATCCGCGCTCACTCTGGACGGCCAACTCGCGCTCCCAGGAGCCAGCAGAGGCAAGAAGCGCGCGTGGATCAGCAGCGAAGAATCTCGCGCGGAAGTGCAACGCATGCGTCACGCCTCCGACGCCCTGCTCACCGGCATTGGCACCATCCTCGCCGACGATCCCCTGCTCACCGATCGCAGCGGCCTACAGCGTCGCCGTCGTCTCCTACGCGTCATTCTGGATTCAAAGCTTCGCCTCCCGCTCAAATCGCGCATCGTGCAAACCGCGGACAACGACCTCCTCGTCTTTACCGCCGCCTCCCTGAAATCTCCAAAAGCGCGCAAACTGCAAGCCGCCGGAGTGGAAGTGGTGCAGTCAAAATCTCGCGCCGGAAAGATCGACCTTGCGGGCATGCTGAAAGAACTCGGCCGCCGCGAAATCCTCAGCGTTCTGCTTGAATCCGGCCCCCATCTCAACGCCGCCGCGCTCTCCGCCGGCCTTGTTCACATACTCGTCCTCTTCTACGCGCCTAAACTCGCCGGTCACGCCTCGGTCCCGTTCGTAAGCGCCTTACCATCTTCGATCCACACTCTCAGCCTCCGTTCCATCCAGCAATTTGGCCCAGACGTGGCCCTTGAGTTTGTCCTGAGCAATCGCAAGTAGAGGTCCAGCAGTGCTGGACCCCATGTCCGCAAGATTTCGGATTAGAAGACATCCGGAATCACCCGAGTTTGTGCCGCACAGTCCCCTTCACGCCTCATCCCTTCAAAAACCCCTACTCAACCTCTTAGTTCTCTGCGAGTATCTTTCTTTCCACGATTCTCACGGCCCATCATTCTTCTGGAGGTTCCGTTTGCATGACTGAAGCTCCGCGCTCCTGGCGTCTGGGATTCTGGAGCCTCATCGCCACGCAATTTCAGGGTGCGTTCAACGACAACGCCCTCAAGTACCTCGTCATCTTCCTCATCATCGGCAACAACCTTTCCCCCAACGAACGCGAATCCAAAGTCCTCATCGTCGGTTCTCTCTTCTCCCTCCCCTTCATTCTCTTCTCTATGACTGGCGGCTACTTCGCCGACCGTTACAGCAAGCGCACCGTCACCATCTGCACAAAAATTCTCGAGATCGCGGTGATGCTCTTTGCCATTGTGGGCTTTGCGATGCACAGCCTGCCGATGTCCATGGCCGCCGTTTTCCTGGCCAGCACGCAGGGAGCGCTCTTCGGCCCCTCGAAATACGGCCTGTTGCCGGAAATCCTTCCAGAGAAGAAGTTGTCCTGGGGCAACGGCGTCATCGAACTCGGCACGTTCCTCGCGGCCATCACCGGCACGGTTGTCGGCGCATACTTCTCCGACGCCTTCGGGAATCGTCAGCATTTCTCAGGAATCGTTTTCCTAGCCTGTTCCATTGTGGGCCTCGTCACCAGCCTGGGCATCAGCAAGGTTCCCGCCGCCGATCCCTCGCGAAAGTTCCGCATCAATGTTCTGGGAGACCTGTGGTCGCAGGGAAAGCTCATCGCGCAGGATCGCGTCCTCTGGCTGGCCGTGGCGGGCAATACCTATTTCTTTTTCCTCGGCGCGTTGTTGCAGTTTGACATCGTCTTCTACGGCCACGACGTCCTTCACGTTCCGAATACCCAGGGAAGCCTGCTTCAGGCCTCCATTGCGATTGGTATCGGTCTGGGTAGTTTGGCGGCGGGTTACCTCTCTGGAGGGAAAATCGAGTATGGACTCATTCCATTAGGCGCCACCGGCATTACGGTGTTCGGCTTTGTCCTGGCCGCACCCGGCCTTTCCTTTCACACTGTCTTGATCCAACTCGCGCTTCTGGGCTTTTTCGGCGGCTTCTTCATCGTGCCCATCAGCGCGCTCATCCAACATCGCCCGGAAGAGCAGCATCGTGGCGGCGTGCTTGCTGCCTCGAATCTCCTCTCCTTCATCGGAATCTTCGCCGCTTCCGGCGTTTTCTACGTTCTGCAACACTTCGTGCATCTTGGCCCTGCCGGCATTTTCTTCTGGGCGTCGTTCCTGACGCTTGCCGCGCTCGCTTACGTTCTCTGGCTCTTGCCCGATTCCCTTTTGCGCTTGTTGCTCTGGATTGCCGCCCACACGCTGTATCGCCTCGACCTGAAAGGTAACGAAAACATTCCCGCGCGCGGCGGCGCCCTGCTTACGCCTAACCACACTTCCTGGGTGGATGCGGTGCTTCTAATTTCCGCCACCGATCGCCCCATTCGCTTCCTGATGTTCAAGGGCGTTTACGATCATCCCCTCATCAAGCCCTTTGCCCGCATGCTGAAGATCATTCCCATCGCCTCCGATCAGGGCCCGCGCGAAATGATTCATTCCTTGCGGGAAGCCTCCGAAGCCCTGCGCAACGGCGAGGTCGTCTGTATCTTTCCCGAAGGCCAAATCACCCGCATCGGCCAGATGCTGCCGTTCCGCCGCGGCTTCGAGCGCATCGTGAAAGGCATCGAGGTCCCCATCATTCCCGTGAATCTCGACGGCGTGTGGGGCTCGATCTTCAGCTTCTCCCGCGGCCACTTTTTCTGGAAATGGCCTCGCGCGATTCCCTATCCCGTGCGCATCACCTTTGGCACGCCTTTGCCTGCGACCGCAACTTCAACCGAAGTCCGCCAGGCCGTTCAAGAACTGGGCGTCGACGCCTTCCAACGCCGCCGCCGCTACATCAAGCCGCTCACGCGCAGCTTTTTGCGAACGGCTCGCCGCCATCCTCGCCGCTTCTGCATGGCCGATGGACGCACACCCAAACTAACTTTTGGCGACGCCGTTATCAAAACCGTCTTCCTCGCACGCCGCCTGCGCCCCCTCTGGGCAGGTCAGAAAATGGTTGGCATTCTGCTCCCGCCATCCATTCCCGGAGCGCTCATCAACTGGGCCGCGCTGCTCCTCGGCAAAATACCTATCAACCTTAACTACACAACCTCCAATGAATCGCTGGCCTCCTGTGCGCGCCAGTGCGAATTGAAAACCGTCGTTACTTCAAGGCTCTTCCTCGAAAAAGTACACCTCCAGCCGCCCGGCGAAATCATCTATGCGGAAGACCTTGCGGAAAAACCGCGCCTCACTGAAAAACTAATCGCGCTACTCTCCGCAAAACTTTTCCCTGCGCGTCTCCTCGAACTCTTTCTCGGTGTCCGCCACACTGCCAAGCTCGATGACACCGCCACCATTATCTTTTCCAGCGGCTCGACGGGCGAACCCAAAGGCGTCATCCTTTCTCACTTCAATCTCGCCTCCAACGTCGAGCAGTTGGAGCAGATATTTCATCTCCACGATGGCGACCGCATCCTCGGCATTCTTCCGTTCTTCCACTCGTTCGGTTTTACCGGCGCGCTCTGTTTGCCGGCACTTTCCGGCATTGGCGTCGTCTATCACCCCAGCCCGCTGGATGCGCCGGCAATCGGCGCCCTGGTAAGCAAATACTCGGTCAGCTT
>Ga0074045_10003817_pt1 | contig 13513 bp, 9 predicted proteins | sample BogForMeECP23OM2_FD_94442 | JGI IMG/M metagenome (GOLD analysis project Ga0074045, IMG submission 94442) | Bog forest soil microbial communities from Calvert Island, British Columbia, Canada - Bog Forest MetaG ECP23OM2 | ecosystem: Environmental > Terrestrial > Soil > Wetlands ... | reverse complement strand
GACCCCCCAAAAAAAACGGTCCCCCCTCCCAGGCTGCCGCCCGATCCATAGGAACTGCCGAAAGTGCCCTCGGGCTGGTAGCTGAAGGAATCGCGGATTCCTAACTGCCCCCTCTTCCAGGTGACCCTCTGATCGAGAGCCAGTTCCTCCACTTGTCTTAAGCCGACACCGCGCGCGTTGTAGTACCCTACCCCTCCCAGGTAGTCGAGCGAGAGATCGTAGTTTCTCCACAACCGCTGCAATTTGAGAGTGCCCTCGGCCGTTGAAACTGATCGGGCCGACGATCCGCCCAGGCCGTTCGCAATATTGGAATCGATGGCTTCAGTCGCGTGAGCGCCCGGCTGCAGGTAACTCAAAGGTGCGGCATGGGGTACCAGGTTGGGAGTATCCAATCCTGAGATCGGAGGATTCTCGCTGACTGGAGGAGCCGGGTTGTTGTCGGGTCCGTAGGCCGGCACGGGTTGCTGGGGCTGGCTGCTATCCGGAGTAGCACCCGGTTCCTGTGGACTGGCGCCGTTCTGGCCCCAGGCCACACTCAAACCGAGACCTAGCACCATCAGGACCGCAATGTAGTACCGTTTCCTCATTTCAGTTCCTAGGGAACCACCACCGTGTCGCCCGGCTGTAGGGCGATGTTCTGCTCAGGATGCCGCCCCTTCACTACCTCCTTGTAATTGAACGGCAATTTCACTTGCTTGCCATTCTCGTTGCGCAAGAGATAAATCCCTTTCACATTGGCAAATTGAGTAAAGCCAGCGGTCGAAAGAGCCTGCAGCATGGTCATTCCCGGCAGCAGGGGGACTGCACCTCGGTGCTCGACCTCGCCGGACAGGTAGATTCGCCGGCTATTCATTGCGGTCACGGACACGGTCACGCGCGGGTCTGCGATATATTTTTTCAATTTCTCGGTAATCGAAGCCGCCAGTTGCATCGGAGTCAGACCCGCCGCTGGAACGTCATTCAGCAGCGGCAAGGATACTTTTCCGTCCGGCCGAACGGGCAGCGTCGCGGTAAGATCCGGCTCCTTCCAAACCGAGATGTGCAGCGTGTCATCGGCGCCGATGACGTAATCCGGCGGGGTTCCCGTGCCCGGTGCTGGGGCTTCCGGCTGCGCGGCCTTCGTCGGTGGCGCGGGAGTCGCATCATTCTCGTCCTGAGCCTGCAGGCCAACCGTCGCCAACACCAGAAACGCCAGGCAGACAAACTTCGTTGCTTCCTTCATCCATTCTCCTGTTGGGCTCAGGTGGCTCGGCACTCCGAGCACCCCATCTGTTTGAGCTTGTAGAGCAAAGCCTTATAACTAATTTGCAGCTCCTTCGCCGCGCGGCGGCGGTTCCAGCGAGTACGCGTGAGCACCTGTAGAATCAACTCCTTCTCCGCCTCGCGAGACGCGGCTCGCGCCGCCTGCTTCAACGAAACCTGCCCGCCATTACTCCCCGGATCTGGCCGGCGCAGCATCGCCCGCAAGCCTTCCATCGCGACCCTTTCACTTCCCAAGACCATAATCGCCTTGGCGGCGTTTTCCAGTTCCCTGACGTTGCCCGGCCACGAGTACTCCTGAAACAAGCGCTGCGTCTCCTCGCTCAGCATCGGCACCGCCCGCTGAAAATCACGTCCGTATTTTCCCAGAAAGTGCTCCATGAGCACCGGAATATCTTCCCGGCGCTGGCGCAGTGGGGGCAGTCGTAAACACACGCCGCTGATTCTGTAATACAGATCCTCGCGGAGGTTCCCTGCCTTTACTTCCGTTTCCAGTTCGCGAGCGCTTCCGCAGATCAGCCGCGCCAGACGTGGAGCCTGGCCCTCGTTCCCATTCCCTTGACTCAAAGCTTGAAGCAGCCAGGCCTGAGCCGCCCGGCTCAATTCTGCCAATTCTTCCAGAAAAACCGTACCTTCGGTGAGCAATCCGTACTTGTCCGCCGGAATGCCAAACTGGCCAGACTCTAACCTAGCACAAGAAACCACCCGGAAGGGCTTGCTCCCACGCTGGGAAAGATAATGCACCCGCCGGGCGGTAGCCTTCTTGCCGGCACCCCGCTCGGCCAGCAGCAGGACGGGCACATCGCTGTGTGCCACCTCCCGCATCACTGTTTCCACAGCACGCATGTTCGGACTAACACCCTCAGCAAACTCCAGAGCCGCGTGCTGGTTTGCCTCGCTGGACTCCATGGTTTCCACGGTCTCCACAATGCCTTCTTTGTCCCAGCCAGAATCGAGCCCCATATTCTGCGAACCTTTTCTTTTCTTGCTTACGCTCGGCACAGCACGGCAAGTGCCAACGTTGGCCCCGGCAGGGATAAATCGCACCACCAATGTAACTATTGTGTTATCAGATTGTTACAGTGAATAGCGCGGGTAGGTAGCGGCAAGACTTAGCAATTTTGCCCCCAGCATTCCAGGCCGAAGAGAAAGTATTTGCCCAACAAAGAAACCATACTTCGCAGCCGACCGCGAGTATGAGGAAATGGTGCCTCAAGGCGACCATGCTTGGGGTTAATTTTCAAACAAAACCGTTGCCTGCCACCCCACCATTGGGTTCTACATGCTACCTTCTCCGATGAGCTCCCATGAAAAACCGTTCACACTAGGCGAGCGGACGGAAAATGAGTATATACAGTTATTGCCGTTCTTGAACTCAGAAGGTAAATCGTGGAGTTGCCTGTACTATGAAGCTCTCAGTAGTCATGCCGGTATACAACGAGCGCAGAACTCTTCGTGAAGTGATTGCGAAGGTACTGGCGGTGCCTCTCGATATCGAGCTCTTGTGCGTGGACGACGGCTCCAAGGACGGTTCCGATAAAATCTTGGCCGAACTGGCAGCGCAGAGGCCTCAAATCCGGTTCTTCCAGCAACCGTACAACATGGGTAAGGGAGCCGCGCTTCGCCGGGGCATCCAGGAGGCAAGCGGTGACTTTGTCGTGATCCAGGACGCCGATCTGGAATATGATCCGTCGGACTACGCGTTGCTTCTGGAGCCCTTGCTGCAAGGCAAAGCCGACGTGGTGTTCGGGTCGAGATTCCTTGGCGGGGCTCCCCATCGCGTTCTATACTTCTGGCACTCCGTCGGGAACTGGATTCTGACCGTGTTTTCCAATTGCCTTACCAATATCAACCTGACGGACATGGAAACCTGTTACAAGGCCTTCCGTCGTGAAATCATTCAATCGATTCCGATCGAGGAAGACCGCTTCGGATTCGAGCCTGAGATTACCGTCAAGCTGGCAAAACGTCGTCTCAGGATTTTCGAGGTTGGCATCGGCTACTGGGGACGCACTTACGAAGAGGGCAAAAAGATTGGATGGAAAGATGGGGTTCGTGCCATCTGGTGTCTGCTCAAGTACTCGTTAAAGGTCCCGGTTTCTTCTGGCCAGTATGCCGCCGCCGCCCAGGAGGCCCTCCCGGAGGTGGACGAAAGAGTATCGTCGAGGACCAGCGACTAGAGCCGTTCTCCAACGCCAGGCGTTATTGCTCTACGGAAGTGACCCCCACCCCGCGCGGCACCTCACTGGCGAGTTGACGGCGGAATCGCAGCACAATGATGCCTTCAGGATTCCCTATTCTGGTAGCTGCGAAGCCGTGACCCAGGAACCAGCCTCGCAGCCACGGGATCACCTCGCCGTTCCGTCCTATAAATATAAACGTGTCCACCGGCAGCAGCACGCGGGTATAAACATCCTGCAAGTAGTTCGCCGCCTCTTGACTGATCCCATAAGGAACGAGAACGATGCGCCCTGGAACTGGATACTTGGAGATCGGACTTAGTAAGGGGCTGTCATGATCGATGTTTAGGTCCCATCGGATGTTTGCTGATTCGATCAGACCTACGCGGATCAACACCGGGGTGCTTTCGGAGATCCCCGCCGCTTTTACCACAGCCGCAGCCGATCGCCAGTCTTCTCCATGGGTAGATGCCGATTGATGCCAATGAATCGCGCCGAAAGTCGTGATGGATGCCAGTACCATCACAGCGCCAACAATAATTCTGGCTCGCGGTGGCTCTAGGCTGCGCACAATCCAGCCGATCCAAAGGGCGAGCGCCGGAACGGCTGTAAGAAAATACCTGGGGACAAATACTTCAAATGGCGTAAATCGGGCAAGCAGGTAAAGGAAGAGGATTGGTATTGTCAGCCAACCCACTAACAGCAACCAGGTCGAACGTGATAATGCGGCCAGGGTCGCCCCGCACGCTCCACAAACTAATAGGCTGACCAGCACCCCAACGAGCAGACTTGAGCCGAGCACGGGAGTCAAAAAACCCGAAAAAAGTTGCGCGGCCTGAGGGGTCAGCGCAAAGGAAGCTTCCGCAGGGACCCGCTTCGTGTGCACGGCGTTCCACAACAGCGGAACGGTCAGAAGAACGATCAGCACTCCCGCTGTCAACAGGTCTTTCCACGACGCTGGCGCCTCCCCCGAGCCTCTCAAGTAGGCGCAGTAGATAAGGAATACCAGGTACACGATCACGAAGAGATAATGGAAATATGGGATGGCTGCGCTCAACACTACGAATGCCAACATATTTTGCACTCGGCCGGACCGCAACCAGCGGACCAATTCCAGCATGCTGGCGACCACGAGCAGCAAACCAATCGCATAAGGGCGCGCGTTGCTTGCGGCCTCTTTCGCGACCACCGGGAGCGAAGTGAACACCAGAACGGCAAAAATCCCGGTTTCGCGGTCAAATAGTTCCATCCCCAACCGAAACAGGAGCCAAACCGTAAGCAATGCCGCCATCACCGATGGTAGGCGTAGGACAATTTCGCTTGCTCCGCCAATGCGAATAGCAATGGCAGCAATCAGCGTGTAGAAAAGTTGCTGTCCCGGGAAGAATTGGCTTCGCGCGATTGCAGCCCCGATTCCTTTGTAAGCGCTCCAGTAGGTTACGGTTTCGTCCAGCCACAAGCTGGAGCTCAGCGGCAAAATCCAGAGACGTAGAATACCCAGCGCTACCAGACCAAACAAAAGCTTGTCGTGATATTCCCCGATGCCAGGACCGGAAGTCAGAGGTGGCGCAGGCAAAATGGGAACAGCGCTTTTGCCATGCGACGTCATAGGCTTCCAACGAACAGAGCCCGGTCACTTGCGCTTCGATTGGAACCTCACGGGCGCCGCGTCCGTCATCGATGGAACGCAACTTTCCGCGTTGCCACAGTGGCTGGCCGATGTGTCAAACGCGGCTCACTCTCATTGTGACGCAGAAACGAGTTCTTCAGGTTGCCCGCTCGACCGAATGCAAAACTTGCCTTACACTGGCGGCGCGGACGCATTTTCGCAGGTTGGCCCGAGTGGGTCTGGCAGAAGGTACTTATTATTATTGACTTGGCGGAAAAGCAACACTATGATTTCGGCGTTCGTTTCGAACGTTGCGCCCTCCTTCCCCCGCCATTTCTGCTGATCGGAGAACCACCATGACACGGCCAGCCCCTGAGCTCTCCCCGTCGGAACCACAGTCCCTCGAGATCGAACCCGTAAACAAACTGGTGCCGTCCAGCCGACGCACGTTCCTCGGTACCTTAGGAGGTGCAGCCGCAGCCATCATGACCGCGGGTGGCATCACCGCGATCGAACCCGTCGTGGCAGGGAAATCCGGAGAGGCGCGAGCCGATGAAATTGGACCACTGTCGGATCAGGGACGAGCGGATGCCTCATTCAATCTCCGCGTCAACCAGGCAACAACCCAGCACAACTTGCCGCTCGTCACTCATCCTGTCAACGGAGACGAAGCGCTCTACGCCGACAAAGGCGCAACTTTCACTAAGTGCCTCCCCCATGACAACTTCGGAAGGGTCGATCTGGGCGCCTTTGCCACTCTTGTCAACGCCCTTACCACAGGCAGTCCTTCCGACTTTGAAGCCATCACCCTCGGCGGCACTCGCACTCTCACGAACCCGCAGGCTGGGCTGGCTTACGATCTCGAGGGCACCGACAGCCACAACCTTACCGTCGACCCAGCTCCGGTGATGGCCGGTTCTCAGTGCGCGGCAGAGATGGTTGAGATGTATTGGGCCGCATTGTTGCGGGATGTCCCATTTTCCAATTATTCCGAAAGCCTGCTGGCCAATGAGGCTGCGGCGGAACTCAATGGACTATCTGGCTACACCGGCCCGAGAAACACCGGCGGCCAGGTCACCACCAACGAGCTATTCCGGGGCAATTTTGCGGGCGAGACGGCCGGGCCCTACGTATCGCAGTTGATGGTGCTTCCCACATACCTGGGCAACCAGCCCATCAGCCAGAGGTTCCGGACTTTCGTCAAAGGTGTCGATTACCTCACAGACTTCAACTCCTATGTGCTGATTCAAAACGGAGGTAGCACCGGCGATGCGCTCAATTTCGATGCGGAATTCCGGTATATCCGAAACGGTAGAGACTTCTCCGCATGGACCCATGTAGATGTTCTCTTCCAAGCCTATTTCGTGGCGCTCCTGGTCTTGCAATCCATCGGCGCTCCAGTCAACCCTGGAAGCCCGTACAGAGCTTCGCTCACGCAGGCGGGCTTTGGGACCCTCGGCGGGCCCGATTTTGCGGCCACCATCGGCGAAGTCGCCAACCGGGCTCTGCAGGCCGTCTGGTTCCAGAAGTGGTTTGTGCACCTTCGCGCCCGGCCCGAGGTGCCGGGAGGGATCGCTCATCTCATCAAAACCGGACAGGGAGCGAACACAGACGTCACGTTAAGTTCTGACCTGATGAACTGCAAGGCCATGGCGGGCGTCTTCAAACACCATGGGAGCTACCTGTTGCCGCAAGCCTTTCCGGAAGGCTCGCCCACGCATCCCTCTTACCCCACCGGTCACGGCACCGTAGGCGGAGCCTGCATTACCGTGCTGAAATTCTTTTTTGACGGCAGCTTCGTGATCGCCAACCCGATGGTGCCGACCACGGGCGGCGAGGGCCTCACGCCGTTCACCGGCAGCCCTTTGACCGTCAACGGAGAGTTGAACAAACTCGGGCACAACATCACCTTCGGCCACGGCATCCATCCCGGCATCCACTACCGAAGCGACAGCGATGAGTCGCTGATCCTGGGTGAGGCCCTTGCCCTCAGCATCCTGCAGGACAAGGCCGCGACCTATAACGAGAAGTTCTCGGTAACCATCACGAAATTTGATGGCACGACCGCGACCATCTCCAACTAACAGAAGCATGCCAATAGATGCTTGTGACGAAAGCAACATGAAGGAATCTCAACCTATGTGAGCGCCGCGAAAACAGATCTGATTGTCAACGCAGCGCACACGACAAGTTCCCACTCCGTTGGGTAGCGATACTTCGAAGACCACTGAATGATGTAGTACACGCATGGAAAGCTGATCCACGTCAGAAAGAACAACACGGCAGTCAAGCGCCCCACCCGAAACAGAACTCCGGCACCGACCAGCGCCAATACCGAAAAAATAAAGTTCAGGATGCGCTGAACGATATTCCGGCCGGGGGGAAACCACCACGCCAGCAAACGACGGGCAGTCAGGCGGGCGAACTGTACGGGATTGGAGCGTACCCAGGCTTTAGCTTCGTTCAGCTTCACCCGGTTGTACCGGACTTCGCCCAGTCGCAGTACGTTCTGCGCCTCTTTCAGGTTCAGCGACGGATGGGGAACGGCGAAACCCAGGTTAGTTTGCATGTCGAACGCTCTGCCCGGGCCATTTGAGATCCAGAATTCCAGACCGAAATTGCTTCTTGTCAGTATCAGCTTTCCAAATCGCATCTCGTTGCGGATAGCCCAGGGAGCCAGGAATGCCAGGACTATCAACAGCAGGACAGCACTCTGTTTCAGGTAGCGCAGCCGCTCCCTTCGAGGCGCGGCGATCAAGCCGGCCATTAGGAAAGCCGCAAGGACAGGCAGAAAGGCGGGTTGCAGGAGAATGCCAAAACCCCACACGAAAAAATATCGCCAAGGTGTTCGTCCCAGCCAGGATTGGTCCCTCCATAATCGGATTGTCATCCAGGTCAATAGGAGAAGCACCAGAGCTTGCCAGGGATGGTCCCAGTTCCCTCTCAGTTCAGTTTGCAGCGCGCTCACGTAGACGGCACCCAGAATCCCAGCGATCATTCCCACCATTCGATCCAGTCCGGCCTCCAGACAGAAAAAAGGAAGCAGAGCGCAACGCAGGGCAGCGGCGGCACAGGCCAGGGTGATCTTCACCGCCTCGGCGAGGCTACCCGTGCCAAAGAGCGCATAAATGCCACTCATGAACAGGGGATAAAGAGGCATCTCATGTGCAGTTGGGCCAGTCCGGATGAGGTAAGGATTGCCGTACTCATGGAAATTAAGAACGGACAGCGCTATGCGGACCATTTCGTCTTGTTGATGGTTGTGGAACAATCCCACTCGCCAGGCCACGAACAGGCGGAAGACAAATGCGAAGAGAAAGATGCTAATGGGCAGTGCAACTGCGATGCGTTTGCCGTCGTTCATCGTCGAAATATGCCGCCAAAATCACAGGAAGTCTACACGAGTCCTAAGGAAAACATTGGACAATCGGGAGTTCGCCATGGCGGCCAGTGGCACAACTGGCACGATGCGAGTCTAGTATTCCGGAACGAAGAGCCTACGAGGTTTAACCACACTCTTTCAGCCGTTGACTGCACGAGCCAAGTTGATCATTGCTGCTGGCACTTCCCGGCCCCGGATTTCATTGCAGGATTCTTGCCAATTCGCTTATGCTGGAGGCTATCCCCCGGAAAATAGAGCGTTTCAGTGAGCCAAGTATTGCAAGCTGAGCACCCACCTGCGCGAACGCTCGCCGCCGACCCGCCATCCTGGCCTCCGGTGTGGCAAACCGCCCTGCTGGCCGGACTGTTGCTCTGGCTGTACATTCCTGTGCTCCGCCACCTGGTCGGACAATGGTGGCACGACCCCAATTTTTCCCACGGCTTCTTCGTTCCCCCATTTTCTGCCTTCGTCGTCTGGCAGGAGCGCTCCCGCCTGGCTCGGCTGCAGCCCCGGCCTTCATGGTCGGGACTGCTGATTCTGGGCTTCGGGATGGGTGTGCTCCTGCTTGGCCAGATGGGGGCAGAATTGTTCCTTTCCCGCTTCTCCATACTCCTCGTACTGGCCGGTATGATCGTATTGTTTCTTGGTTGGAATTTCTTCCGTGCCCTCTTGTTTCCCTGGGCATTTCTGTTGCTGATGATTCCCATTCCGGCCATCCTCTTCAACCGCGTTACCTTCCCCTTGCAGTTGTTGGCGTCGCGGGTCGCCAGCACGACCTTGCCCTGGATGGGTGTCCCCGTATTGCGTGAAGGCAATGTGATCAAACTTCCAGTCATGGCTCTGGAAGTAGCCGACGCCTGCAGCGGCATTCGCTCCCTCATGTCATTGACCACGCTTGCCGTCATCTACGGCTACCTGACGGAACGGAGAATTTCTGTGAGGGTGTTGCTGGCGCTGGCCTCGCTCCCCATCGCCGTCGTCGCCAACAGCCTTCGGGTCATCGGCACCGGGCTGCTTGTGCAATATTGGGATCCGGATAAGGCACAGGGCTTCTTTCACGAATTCCAGGGCTGGCTCATGTTTGTCGCATCACTACTTCTGCTGTATCTTCTTCATCGTCTGGTCGTCATTTTGTGGGGAGAGAAGGGTTCGGGATCATGAGGCAATTCAGCCTTGTGCGTTTCTTGTTGGCCGCCGCGATGATTGCCGTCACAGCGATGGTGCTGCAAGCGCGCGGCCGCAACGAAATCATTCCGCAGGGCTTGCCGCTCTCGTCTTTTCCCGCGCAACTGGGAAACTGGAGCGGTAAGGACGTTGCGCTCGATCGCGCCACCCTCGAGGTCCTAGGCCCCGGTAAATTCCTGGAACGCCTCTACGAAGACCAGGACGGAGACTTACCCTTCATCGATCTGTTCCTGGCCTACTTCCCCAGCCAACGCACCGGTGACACCATCCACTCGCCCCAGAACTGCCTTCCGGGCTCTGGTTGGACACCCCAGCAAAACACCCGCGTCGCACTCTCTTTTCCCGGCCACTTCCCCTTCCCTGCAAACCGCTACCTGGTTGCGAAAGGGGATGAACGCCGCTTGGTGTTGTATTGGTATTGGGCCCACGATCGGGGCGTGGCCAGTGAATACTGGGCCAAGTATTATCTGGTCAGGGATTCGATCGTCATGAATCGTAGTGACGGAGCCATGGTCCGCCTGGTGACGCGGATTCTTCCCGGGGAATCGGCAGACGCCGCCGAGCACCGTATTCTTCCCTTCGCATCCACCCTGGTCCCGCTGCTCAATGACTACATCCCCCGCTGATCGGCTAAGCACTGTGGATGCTTGGGCTTCCCTTCGTGTAACTTCGTGTCCTTGGTGGTTTACTCACGACTTCGCCCCGTAGAACAAACTTTCATCTTGCTCCCCGCCCGCGCCGGTGTTATTCCTGACTCTCCTTATTGGATCGCAAACCTGACCCCCCGGGGCACTTGATTGCCGGACCCAAACGCCGACCCTCTGAACCGAGTCTCATCCCTCTCCACTGGCTCATCCATCGCTGAAGCCAATAACGAAGATCCCAGCCGCCCCAAGCGCGTTCTCGGCCTCCGCGATCTGATTCTGTTTTATGTAGTCACCGGCATCAGCCTGCGCTGGATCGCGACCGCCGCCGCCGCCGGCCCCAGTTCCATCGTCATCTGGATCGGCGCCTGGCTCTGCTTCTACACTCCCCTCGCTCTTTCGGTGCTCGAGCTTTCCTCCCGCTATCCCAGCGAAGGCGGCCTCTACGTCTGGAGCAAGCGCGCCTTTGGCGACTTCTCCGGCTTCATGTCGGCCTGGACCTACTGGACCAGCAACCTTCCCTACTTCCCCGCGGTCCTCTACTTCGCCGCCAGCAACATCCTCTTCATGCGCCAGACCGCTTGGGCACACCTCTCCAACAACGCCACGTTTTACATCGTCTTCTCGCTGCTAACTTTGAGTGCTGCCACGCTGATGAACATCATCGGACTCGACGTGGGCAAGTGGCTGCACAACGTCGGCGCACTCGCTATGTGGATTCCCGTAGCCATCGTCATCGTCATGGGATTAGTCGCCTGGCATCGCTACGGCTCCGCCACCCAGTTCACGCTTCACTCCATGACTCCCAGCACGCATCTCAACGACATTATTTTCTGGTCGGTGCTGACCTTCGCCTTCGGTGGGTGCGAGACCGCCTCCTTTATGGGAGAAGAAATCAAGAATCCGCGCCGCTCCATCCCGTTCGCTTTACTCTTCGGCGGCGCCACCGTAACCCTCTGTTACATCCTGGGAACGGCTGCAATCTTGCTGGCGCTGCCCTCAAGCGAAGTCAGCAACCTGCAAGGATTAGTGCAGGCCATCTCGAAAACCGCAACCCGCGTGGGCTTCCCCGGAGTGCTTCCCGTCGCCGCATTCCTGATTGCCCTCAGCAACATCGGCGCCGCCGGCGCCTACCTCGCTGCCGTAGCCCGCCTGCCCTTCGTTGCTGGCATCGACCGCTTCCTGCCGCCGGCATTCGGAGCACTCCACCCGCGCTGGAAAACTCCCTGGGTTGCACTGCTCACCCAATTCGTTCTCGGCGCGCTCTTCATTTTTCTCGGACAGGCTGGAACCAGCGTCAAAGGCGCATACGACGTGCTCGTCAGTATGGGCGTAATCGTTTATTTCATCCCGTACCTGTATCTCTTCGCCGCCATGATCAAACTGCAGCGTGAGCCCGCCGGGCAGGAAGTGATCCGTGTTCCCGGAGGAAGTACGATGGCAAAGTTGGTCGCCGCTCTCGGATTCGTCACAACAACCCTCACCATCGCCCTGTCCCTGATTCCCCAGCCCGACGAACCCAACAAACCGCTAGCGTTGCTGAAGATCGTTGGAGGGACGGGAGCGCTGCTGCTACTGGGAGTCGCAATTTACGCAGGAGGAAAGAGAGGGACAATGTGGGGACAGCCGCCCCCGGCTGTCCGCCGGGCACAGCCCGGCTAGCCTGAACTCAGCGGCACAGGACAAACGAGGGCAGCTGTCACTCCATAAAGCCATAAGCGCAACTACTTCGTGGAAGAAGGAGCAGAGTTGAGTTCAGCCCGGCCCTCCGATTCGGCCGCTAACGCAGCATCGTGCCACCGGCCAATCTGCTCAACCGCCTGGGCGAAAGAAGCCACCACTCCGTCCGGCCGCGTGCTACCGAAGCGTTCTTTGGCTTTGTTGAGATCGCCGGAAAACCCCCAGATGCCGGCAAGAATCTTAATCTCAGGCAGGCGGATACGCACCCGCTCGCACAATGCGCGAGCCTGCGCGAACGCAAAGGGGGGAAGCGCCGAGATGCAGATTACGTCTCGAGGTTCGGGTAGAAGATGGGTCAGAACCTCCTCGAAGGGAGAACCGACCGGCAGCGAAATTACGCCGAAGCCGGCGCGCTCCAGCAACTGAGAAAGCATGGACGACGTGATCTCGTCGGCCTGATCGTTCGCTGACAAACAAAAAATGCGGATGGCTGAAGGCCCGAGCTCCGCCTTGATCGCGGGTAGTTCGGTTTGTGCGTTTGACATCCAGCGCGGTCTCAGCCTTCTGGATTTTGCCGGGGCCGCTTCCGTCTGGTAAACCGCCAGCTCAGAAACAATCTCGCTCACACTCAGAAACAGGAACGACTCCCGCGTCTCGTCCAAGCCTCCTTTGTGGCGATCCTGTTCCGCCAGCGTGAGAGCCGGGACCAGTACCTCGTCATACAGACTCACCAGCGGATGAGTCCTCAGAAAAGTGGTGGCGATGGTTCGGGCGTCCTCCTGATCCAGGGCAAGCAGGCGTTGATAAAACTGGGCTTCGACTGACAAGGCGGTCTCATCGCCCAGGAGAATTTGCAGGAAAGACATGCGCGGAACATAACGGCCCAGAACGATTACGCAAACCGTGAGCGGAACCGCCAAAACCAATCCGGCCCATCCCCACAGCGTCGTCCAGAAAACGGTGGTCACCAGCAGCGCGAGCGAAGAGATCCCGGTATGCGCGCCGTACAGCCAGGGCTCAACAATATTTGCAGTAATCAATTCGAGCACGGCAAACACCAGAACCACCAGCAATGGTCCTCCCCAGCCATGGAATACCGCCAGCGCCAGGGCCAGGGGGCAGGCGGCTGCCGTCGCCGCACCCACATAGGGCACGATCCGAAGAACGCTCGCGATCACCCCCCAAAGAATGGCATTCGGCAGGCCGATCAGGAACAGTCCCGTCGCGAAGCAAATGCCAAAGCAGGTATTTACCAGAAACTGCATGACGAGGTAGCGGCTGATGCGGTGGCCCGCGTCATTTAACGCCAGCGTCATCGCATTCAACTGCGCCAGGCCGCCGAGCCGCAGCAAGCGGTCGCGTAGATCCTCTTGCTTGATCAGGATGAATACCGTGAAGATCAGAACCATGCCCGCCATCCCCAGCGGCACGAGAACCGGACTCATCACCTTCCCAAGGTATTGCAAACCAGTAGGCGGAACTGTGACCACCTGAACCGGCACTGGTGCCGCGGGCTGAGGAACCGTCTTGGCCTGGGGACTCGCCGGCAAACTGGCAGGGGGATTCTTAGGGT
>Ga0074045_10003816_pt1 | contig 13514 bp, 11 predicted proteins | sample BogForMeECP23OM2_FD_94442 | JGI IMG/M metagenome (GOLD analysis project Ga0074045, IMG submission 94442) | Bog forest soil microbial communities from Calvert Island, British Columbia, Canada - Bog Forest MetaG ECP23OM2 | ecosystem: Environmental > Terrestrial > Soil > Wetlands ... | reverse complement strand
ACCAGCCGGATCGAGCCGATCACTCTTGCTGGGCAGATTGGGGGAGATCTCCTTCACCGTGTCCCTAGCGCGTCTCCGGGAGAATCTGCGAGGCGCTTGAGCAGTTCCAGCACAGTTGCGAGCTCTTCCTGCTCCGCGGGCGAGAGTTTGGTTTGGATGGCGCGGAACAGCCAATCCTCCTTCGCCGCCCGATTGGCCTTGATCAGTTCCCGGCAGGTATCTGTGAGAGACAGGATGGTCTGCCTTCCGTCGGCAGGGTCAGGCGAGCCTTTCACGAGGCCAGCAGCTTCAAGCGTGGCAACCGTGGCACCCATGGATTGCGATCTCACACCATCAGCCCGTGCGAGAGCGCTCACCGTCGCGGGGCCATCGCGTTCCAAGCGGATGAGCACAGCCGCCTGAGACCAGGTGTAGTCGCCCAGATGGGTCTGTTCCCTTAGCCTGCGTCTCAGTTGGCTAATGAGAAGACGAAGTTCTCCTGCAAGAGCCAACGCCCGTGCACTGTTCTGTTTGCTCACAGATCGACTATGGCATACAGGAAGGTAAACTGTCAAGTATTACTTCGTATATTGAATCTCAAAGTAGTTGGCATGAACCGAGATAAATGACTCGTGATTCGAATTAGCCACAGGGATTGGTCAGAGAGGGTGGAGTCCCGTCAAGTAGTGTAAGAAAAGGCGAGGGTCCGATTCTACCGCGTACCCCGATTTTCCGTATTCCGGCTAATGAAAGGTTATCAGGGAAAAGGCTGGTTCTCGAAACTCATCCCAGGGTACCGGAAACGAGAAACACGAAGCGAGAATGGGTTTTGAGAAAGAATTTGGGGGGTTTTCGAGGAAGTTGAGTACCACGCCCAGCCCCTATTGAAAACCCTCGTTTTCGAGAAGACGGGTCCGAGACGACTGTTGAAGTTGACAAGGAGATGAACCGCCTGAGTGCGGATCATGCCGCAGACGGTCATCCCATTGGTTATAGGTACCCCATCTCTCTTGTGTTTGCTTGGAGTACCCACTTCCTCCTTATTCAGAGCACCGAACAACGACCTTACCCACGTTGATCTCGCCCCGGGAAAAAGCCTCTAAGGCTTGCTGCAAGGCCACAGGATCAAACGGAACGATTTTCGTGATTTCGGCCTTCAGCTTCCCTTCCTCCGTCCATCGAACAGCCTGTTCCAAACCCTTGGCTACGTTCGCTCGTTGGCTCTGGAATTCGGGATCCGTTGTATATCTCGCAAGGTCGCCGATGACCATTTTGGCCCCTCGTGCTTCGACTACCGAGGACAAATCCGGCTTTCCGAATCGCTTCAACTGCATGGCGGTTCCCAAGCGGATGTACTCCCCGCCCGAGGCAATCACCGCCGAAGACTGTTGGTAGGACGACGCCGAGTTGGTCGAGTCATAGACCACGTCGACGCCCCGTCCGTTGGTCAGCCTGAAGATTTCATCAGCAACGACTTGCTTGGAATAGTCGATGACGTGATCAACCCGAAGTCGATGGAGAAGGTCTATTGTGGTCGACTTGCTGGCGGAGCCAACGACCTTGAGCCCATGGATCTTTGCCATCTGAACCGCAAAGTGTCCGAGGCCACCGCCCGCGCCGGCAATGTAGATCCACTTGCCATGGTGCCGCTGGATGTCCCCGGATAGGATCAGGTTCTCGTAAGCCGTCAGAAACGCAATCCCGAAGGTGCTGGCTTCAATCGCAGGCACCCGTCCCCGGTGTACAATGTTTTCGGGACGGTTTTTGACGACCACATACTCGGCGTAACACCCTCCGAGTCCGGGGGTGCTGCCGAGAACCAGATCCCCCACTTGCAACCCGTGAGGTCCCTCACTTCCCAGCTTGACAACTACCCCGCTGAAGTCGAAACCCAGAACGTAGGGGGCAGGAAGCTGAAAGATATTCCTCTTTGCGATGAGGGGATCCATATTGTTGATCGAGGCGTAGTCCACCCGAACAAGAAGTTCGTCGAGTGCCAGTGAATGAATCGTCTTCCGTTGCAGACTCACGGGTTCTCCTTCGTGCGGGATCGCAAGGGCATTGAAACTCAGGGGCAATGAGACCTCTGTAAGGGGCTTTGATTGATTTGGATCGGTAGATGGCATGGATTCGTCTCCTTTCATAGGAAAGTAGTACATTGACTTCGTACGATCTATATTCTTGAGTCCAAATTATCGTCGGGATCGTCCAGGAGGACTCGTGGATCCACTTTCTGATGTCATTTCGCTCCTCAAACCTCACAGCTATACCTGCAGCGGTTTTGATGTGGGTGGAGACCACTCGGTACAGTTTCTCCGGTTTGAAGGCATCAAGTACTACGCTCTCGTCACAGGTCAGCTTTGGCTGTTGGTGGAGGGAACGCCGGAAGCGGTACACCTCGATGCAGGAGACTGTGTGTTGCTTACGGGAGGACATCCGTGTTGTCTGACGACTGACCCGTCGTTGCCAGCCACCGACGTGGCGGTCTTTAAGTCGGCGATCCGGCACAATGGTGACATCGTTACTCTCAATGGAGGCGGAGATAGCTTGACCCTTGGAGGACACTTTCTCCTCTCTGGACACCAGGCCAATGTTCTCCTCGATCTCCTACCTCCCGTCATTCATATCCGCAAAGAGTCCATCGATCCCGCCTTTCATTGGTCCCTCGATTTTTTGATGCGTGAGCTACGGACCTCGCGACCCGGCAGCAGCCTGGTGGAACAGCACCTCGCCTCCCTGATTCTGATTCAGGCTTTACGGGTCTACTTGTCTGAAGGCTCTAACGGCATTTCTGGGTGGTTGTTCGCTCTTTCCGATGAAAAAATCAGCCGTGCGCTGACCGCGATCCATGGTGACCCGGCCCAACGCTGGACTCTTCAGAGATTAGCCGGGATAGCGGGAATGTCCCGTTCCCTTTTCGCCAAGAGGTTCAAAGCGACAGTTGGTACCTCGGCCATTGAATATGTGACCCAATGGCGGATGTTCAAGGCAACAGAACGGTTGATGGACTTCCATGACCCCATCGCTGAGATTGCGCCCTCTCTCGGCTACGAGTCTGAGAGTGCCTTTAGCGCTGCCTTCAAAAGAGTCATGGGATGTTCTCCAAGACAGTACGCTCGCACCCACGTAGGCTTCATGAATCGCACAGGCTTTGAATCGTCCCGGGTTTGAGGGCGACCCAATTCTCTGAGAAAACGAAGTCGCCCTTCGTTTACATTCAGTTTATGTACGAAGGTTAGTTTCTCCCCCATCACCGTTTGAATATCGGTGTTGGAGGTCCGGATTGAGCGACGCTACCGTCCAAAAAATTCCTCAGACCGGCTGGCTTGGACCAATGTTCGTCATTCTGATCGGCACGTTCATGGCTCTTCTGGATTCGAGCGTCATCAATGTTGCTCTGCCCAAGATCATGACGGTTTTCGGCGCTGGTACGGAAGACGTCGAGTGGGTTTCGACCGCTTACATCTTGGTGCTCGGGGTGGTGGAAACCCTCAGCGGCTGGCTCGGCAACCGGCTGGGCTTGAAGCGTCTCTACATCTTTGCCATGGCCACTTTTGCCTTTGGCTCACTTCTCTGCACCCTCAGTTGGAATGTCAATTCCTTGATCGCTGCCAGGGTCGTTCAGGCCATCGGTGGCGGGACACTTGTTACGACCTCGATGGCAATGGTTTACCGCATCGTTCCCCGGGAAAAGATCGGCACCGCCATGGGAATCTATATGATCGCCGTGCTCGTTGCCCCGGCAATCGGGCCAACGCTCGGGGGATACCTGGTCGACTACGTGGATCGGCGATGGATCTTTACGATCAACATCCCCATCGGCGCCGCGGGGATCATCCTGGGATTTATCATTCTTCCCGAGTTCAAGACCAGGAAAGCAGGAACGTTCGATGTTGTGGGCTTCTTGACTGCCGCGGGAGGGCTCTCCTGCCTCCTCTACGCTCTGAGCAAAGGGCTCGAGTGGGGATGGACGGATGAGCGGATCGTAATCCTTCTGTATTTCAGCGTGACTCTTATCGGACTTTTCATCTATGTGGAGCTGACCGCCGACAATCCACTTCTGGATCTTCGCGTTTTCCGTTACCTGAGATTTACACTGTCCACACTGACGTCATCAATCGTCGCGGTCAGCCTCTTGACCACCACGTTTTTCATCCCGTTGTTCGTCCAGAACATTCGTGGCCTAAGTGCGATGCGAACAGGTCTGCTTCTCCTCCCGATGGCCCTTACGGGAGCTGCCACGATGCCGGTTATGGGCAGGCTGTACGACAAGATCGGCCCTCGAGTTCTCGTTCTTGTTGGGGTGGTCCTGATGGGACTCCGAACGTTCGACATGCACTTTCTCAACCTGGACACATCATGGACTACCCTGACATTCTGGCTCATTTTCGGGGGACTGGCCAGGTCCTTCGCCGGCATGCCCGCGCAGGCGTCGTCGCTTGTCGACATTCCCACCGAGCTCATTTCCCGGGCCTCGGCGATATTCAACATCGTCAACAGGATCTCCGCCTCCTTTGCCATCGCCGTGATGACCGGCTTGCTGAACAACCGCATCGCCATGCACGCCGATCGTCTTGCGAGCCACGTCACGCCGTGGAATCCCAATCTTCAGCCGATCGCACAAACACTGGGGTCCCAGGTCGCGCCGTACCTGCGCGGCCTGATCGCAAAGGAGTCATTTGTACGCGGGATCGACGACGTGTTTGTCGCCCTGGCCGCTTTCACGCTGGTCGCGGTGATTCCGGCCATCTTTCTCAGAAAAGCAAATGTCTCCCGCTCCGCCTGATCGGCGACGGGTCCGAAGAGAGATTTGAAACAAGGAGAGATACCACCATGTCAGAGACTCCTGTATCTGGAAAGAAGAGCTCGAAAAATAGAACGACAATCATCGCGCTCGTCATTGTTTTCATCGTTCTCGGCGCGATCGGAATTGTCCTGTACTACAGCTACCAGGGAAAGCATTTCGTTTCCACCGACGACGCGCGGGTTGCTGCCGACGAGGTTTCAATCAGCCCGCAGATCGGTGGCAACGTGCTCGCTTGGGACGTGACTGAAGGGGACATGGTTCAGGCGAGCGAAGTAGTGGGTCGCCTGGACCTCAGTGTCGCTCTCACCTCGGGGGCATTGAGCCCACAGACTATGGGCGCAGTAGGGGGAATCATCGCGGAGAAGGCTCTCCTGAAAGCGCCCATAGCCGGCCAGGTGATCAAGAGCAACGCCGTCGTGGGTCAGATGGCCTCTCCGGGAGCAGTTCTTGCGATTATAGCCGACGCGGATCATCTCTACGTCAGCGCGAACCTCAAGGAAGGGGACATCCAACGCGTGAAGATTGGCATGGTTGTCGATGTTCGCGTGGATGCGGTTCCCGGCCGCGTCTTCTCGGGACGGGTCGGCAACATCGGGCGGGCCACAGCCTCATCGTTTTCCCTTCTTCCCACACAGAACGAGAGCGGCAACTACACGAAAGTCACGCAGGTCATCCCTGTCAAAATCGAGCTGGCAGACGCGGCAAGTGCTCATTTGATGATGGGAATGAATGCTGGCGTGAAAATCCACATCCAGTAATCGAGTGCAAAGGAGCATGAGCATGCGCGTAAGACTTAGAATACTCATGACAATCGCGGCCGCGGTAGCGCTCGCGTTAAGTCTCGCTTCCTGCGGGGCAAAGGCACCCATAGGGATCACGGTGACGACCGCTTCCGTTGCCATGGGACGCCTTGTCGAGCACGTAGAGTTTTCCGGTGTCCTGGCGCCCAGCCAGACTGCCACCATTTCCAGCCGGCTTTCGGGACTGGCAAAGATCGTTGCCGTGGACATCGGATCACGGGTGAAAGCGGGCGAGCTGCTCGTCAAGATCGACACCCGAGAGCTTTCCGCGCAGTCAGACGTTGCGGAAGCGGCCCTTCAGCTCGTACGTGACCAGGCCGCGCAGGCGAAAACGGGAATCGAGACTGCGAAAGCGAACCTGGACCTCGCGCAGAAAACCAGCGATCGAGCGGCGGCGCTCATCACGAACCAGTCGATCACCCAGGGACAGTTCGATGATGCCAAGACGAAGCTCGAGCTGGCAAAGACCGCGTATGAAAACGCAACGCAGCAGTACGAGCTCCTCAGCAGCTCGAGTCTCGCGCAGGCTCAAGCGCAGGCGAACCTGATACGCGTGCAAATCTCCCATGGGGTCATCACGAGCCCTATTGCAGGAGTGGTGACAAACCGAAACGTCAATCCCGGAGAGGTGGTGAGCGCCAATACGCAGCTGATGTCCATTGTGGACAGCTCTTTGCTCAAGCTCCAGGGAAACGTGGCGCAAAGCATTGCCACCCTGCTCACGTCTGGGGAAAAGGTGAACGTCAGCGTTGACGGCATGCGAAACGGTGAGTACGAAGGCGCGATAACTCAGGTGGGACCTGTGGCCGCGGCCACAGGTCAGTTTTTCCCCCTGGTCGTGAGCGTAAAGAACGATGGCAGGCTCATGGCAGGCATGACTGCTCTTTCAAGCTTCGACCTTCCGGGACCTCCGACACTCTTGATTCCGCTCTCCGCCATAACGTCATCCAACGGTAGGGCTTATGCGTTTGTCGTATCGAATGGCACTGCGGCACGTCGCGCACTGCGCCTTGGGCTTGAGAGTGCGACGCAGGTTGAAATTTTAGGTGGCCTAAGCACGGGCGACGTGTGGCCGTCTCGAATGTCAACACCTTGCAGGATGGGGGAGCGGTACAGACCACGGACCAGGGGGGAAGTCGTGAATAGTCCCACATGCACGACCTTCGTCGATGGCGGGGCGCGGAGAGCTCGAATCTTCCGTGCGATGCTGCTCGTTGTATTCGCTGTATGCAGCTCCCTCCATGTCGCGGCGCAGGTGCAAGCGATCACTGTCGAGCAGGCGGTCAAAATTGCCTTGGACAACAGCTGGGAGCTTAGAGGCGCCTCATGGGACCTTCGTAGTGCGCAGGCGCAGGCACTCGCCCAGAAACTCAAGATGATTCCCTCGATCACTCTCGGAGGAACATACACCCACCTGAGCGACACCCCGGCTGCGAATCTGAATGTTCCTGCGTTTCCTTCCTATTTGAGTACTCCTCTTTCCTTCACACTTCCGCCGAACTTCGGAAATCAGACCGATGCCGGCTCTCTCGTAGTGCGCCTTCAATACCCCATATTCGCAGGTTTCCGTCTTCAAGAGGCAACGCGAATAGCTGAGCTGAAGTCTACGTCCCGCGCATATGCAATCCAGATCACCGAGCGCGCGATCATTTTTGAAGTACGGCGAGCCTATTGGGAGGTAATGCGTGCAGATTCGGGAGCCGCCATGCTGGCGAAGAACCTCTCCGTAATGGACGCCCTGCGCCAGGACGTGCGGGCGCAACAGTCCCAGGGGCTTGCCACGGAAGCGGACCTCATGAACGCGGATCAACAGTATGAAAATGCGCTGCTCTCCCTCATGGATGCGGCTGCCCGCCGCGGCAGTGCCTATCTGGCGCTTGCCTCCATCCTGGGCCAGGACGCTGCCGGTAGCACTGTCATCGAAGCAGCGGTCCAGGACATGAACGCCGAATCCCCGCCTCCCTACCAGCTTGTGTCGGATCCTGCCGCGCTGCCTGCCTGGGCAGCCTTTCCCTCAGGGGATCTTAACCAGGTCGTCTCACAGGCCATGGCCGCCAGGGCTGAAACTCGCCTCTCGGCTCTTTCCACGCAGATTGCGGAGCACGCAGTGAAAGTCGCACAGGCCGGAATTTACCCCACGCTGTCGCTGTTTGGGGACTACAGCTATGCCGACCCCAACAGCCGCATCCTCGTGTCGGCGTTCGGTCTGGCCCCGGGATTCTACGGCACCTGGGAGGTTGGAGTCCAACTCAGCTATGAATTGGGCGAATTGCCGACCACACTCGCACAGGCCCAGGCAGCAGAAGCCGATGTACAGAAAGCGCAGAGCGAAGCGATGAAGCAGTCAGAGGCCGTCGTTCTCGACGTTCGCTCCGCCCTGTTGTCCCTGCAACGTACGCGTGCAGGCCTGGAGACTGTCAGAAGCATGGTGAAGCAAGCGGAGGAGAATCTTCGCGTTCAACAGGACAAGCAGCACAACGGGGTTGCCAGGCAAGCCGACGTCTTGAGTGCGGAGCTTTCCCTGGTACAGTCGCAGTACGCAGTGACGGGCAGAGAGATCGATCTCCAGATCGCCGCGGCGGATTTCGCTCGCGCGGCCGCTGTGGACCCGCTCGTCGGGCAGAGGTAATTAACGAGGGAGCCCTCAGTGACCGCGGGCTGGTAGCGCGCAAGGAGGGAGTGAATGAAGGAGGAACTTCATGGCCAGGATCTTGATCATTGACGATGACCCCCACATACGGGAGCTCGTGCGCTATTTCCTGGTACGCGTCGGATTCGATGTGTGGGAGGCCGCCGATGGCCAGGCAGCCCTGCGTACGCTGGAATCCACACGGGTAGACCTCGCGCTGCTGGACATCATGATGCCGACGATGGACGGGTGGGAAGTGTGCCGCGTACTCAAGAAGCACTATGACTTCCCTGTCCTTATGCTCACCGCGAAGGGGGAGACCGCCCAGAAGGTGAAGGGGCTGAACCTGGGTGCGGATGACTACTTGGCGAAGCCGTTTGATACGGAAGAGCTCCTTGCCCGAGTTCGGGCCCTGCTGCGCCGCTACAAAATCGCCGAGTCGCAGACGGTTCAGCTCGGCGGCCTTCTCCTGGATCGCAAGGAATATCTCGTCATCATCGGGAAGGAGCGGATGACGCTTCCGCTCAAAGAGTTCGAGCTTCTGTTCAGGCTGGGAAGCAGCCCGGGTATGGCATTCTCTCGCGATAGGATCATTGCGGATATCTGGGGCATGGACTTTAACGGAACCGAGCGCACGGTAGACGTGCACATCAATAGACTTCGCGAGCGGTTTCCCGAGGAACGCTTTGGATTCAGGATCGTCACTCTTCGTGGTCTGGGTTACCGATTGGAGATTGCGCAATGAAGTTGAGTGAGGAAAGAAAGCGGCGCCTTCGCACCGCGATGGTGATTATGCGCGGGGTGACTCTCGCCATGCTGGCTTTTGCCGTTCCCTGGTCCCTCGTCTACTGGCTGTCGGCAGTGATCCGAAAGACCCTTTCTGGTGCAAAGGTGGAATATGGGACGCAGCTCATCTCGCTGCTTCTCTCCCTATGCCTTTTCGTGGGCATGGCATTTCTCCTGGTGCGACTTTTGGGCGCGAGGCGGACAAACATCTTCCTGACGTTGAGTGAGGCCATGAAGAGGATCGCACGAGGAGACTTCAGCGTTACTGTGCCTGTGCAACTGAAAAACACGATCGTTTCTCCTTTCCACGAGGTGGCAACAAACCTGAACCAGATGGCGGAGTCGTTGAAGCAGTTGGAGACCATGAGGCAGGAGTTCATCTCCGACGTATCCCACGAGATTCAATCCCCGCTTACCTCGATCTCCGGCTTTGCCCGCGCGCTCCACGACAAGAACTTGAATGCGGAAAAACGGGATGAATACCTGGATATCATCGAGGCGGAAAGCCGGCGGCTGTCACGCCTCAGTGATAGTCTCTTGAAGCTCACCGCGCTGGATGCACGTACGCAGCCTTCCGAGCCCACGAGCTACCGGCTGGACGCCCAGCTTCGATCAGTCGTTCTGAACTACGAACCGCAGTGGTCAGAGAAGGGAATCGAGATGGTCGCGGATCTCGATCCCATTTCTGTGACGGCATATGAGGCGATGCTGAGTCAGGTCTGGGGCAATCTCGTTCACAACGCCGTCAAGTTTACCCCGGTGGGGGGGCGGATCGAGCTCAGCCTCCATTCGCGCGAGGGGAGAGCGTTGGTGCGAATTTCCGACTCGGGGAAAGGCATATCGTCTGAGGACCTGCCTTTCATTTTTGACCGCTTCTTCAAGGTCGACAAGTCTCGCACCGTCTCCAACGGAGGGAGCGGCTTGGGACTGTCCATCGCGTCCAAGATCGTCGCGCTTCACGGTGGCACTATCACGGCCGACAGCTCGGGGTTGGGCCACGGGACGACATTTTGTGTCAGCTTGCCGCCGGCAGATGCGCTTCAGGCGAGCGGAGACTCGCTTTCTCCCAATGGTGATAATTCTCGCGACGCAGGTTTCAAGGGATGAGACTGTTCAACCAAACGAGCGTTTGTTCAGTCAGCTTTTGATACGGCTTTTCTGCGCAATTGCCGTCTCAATTTGGGCCGCAGAGACCTAATCCTGTACAGTCGGAAAGAAGGCAACGGCATTTGCACAGCTCCGGCCTCTTCGGACCGCCAGGAAGCGCTAACGCGAGAGCCGGAGGACGCTTCCTGCGCTGTTCCGCGTCCCATCGGCCCTTACGATCGACCTTGCATGCTCTCAACCATGGCTGATAGAGTGGTCGCCTGATTCTCGCGGAGGAGGTGCTTGATGCCCTTCAGCCATTCAGTTCTCTTGGTCATGGACTTCCAGCAAGGCGTCGTCCAGCGTTTCGGTGGCAACTTGGAAGGCTTGGAGCCGTTTCAGCGGGCTGTCGGTGCTGCCCGCGCTGCCGGTGTGCCAGTGATCTTCGTTCGGGTTGCATTTAGAGATGGCTATCCAGAGGTGAGTCCGAGAAACAAACGCTTCTCGGCGATCTCAAGTCGTGAGGGAATGACGCGTGATGATGCCTCTACCCAGATTCACCCGCTGATTGCCCCACGTCCAAACGAGATCGTTGTCACGAAGCTGCGAGTGAGTGCATTCGTGGGAAGTGACCTTGAAGTTGTGCTGCGAGCGAAACAGGTGGAGACCCTCGTGCTGACGGGAATTGCGACCAGCGGTGTGGTGCTGTCGACCTTGCGGGAAGCTGCGGATAAGGACTTCGGCCTGGTCGTGCTGTCCGATGCCTGCGTGGACGCTGATCCGGAAGTGCATAGAGTATTGATTGAGAAGATATTCCCTCGGCAGGCTGAGGTGCTAACCGTGGACGCTTGGGCGGAGTCGCTGAAGGGGCAAGCCTAAGAAAGTTGCCCAGCAACCTCGATACTTTTTAGGGGACACCTAATGAACGGTATTGTAGAAAGCGTCCGATAGGTTCCAACGGGGGTCGAATGAAAGGCTGGCCCGAAAGAACGGGCAACGACATTCGACTTGCGTGGGAGAATCTACGAATCGCCATTCAGACGGCCCATGAGGGCCCGGCCTGACGCGCTATTTTTTGTTGTGGAGATGGAGTTGTGGTGAAGTCAATTGCAGAGCTAAATCTTCATCGACCCATTCAGGGTTCCGGCCACCTGGGGACCTGCCGATCTGATCTTGATCACACATCCTCACACCGATCACTACGACCGAAGAGCAATTTCGGCGCTTCGCCAGTCGAACACTGTGGTAGTCCTCCCTGTCTCCTGTGCGGAGCCAGGACAAAGAGGGATGGCGCCGGGACAAACGGAGACGATCAATAAGGTAAGAATAACAGCGGTGGCTTCTTACAACGTCCGCAAGCGCTTCCACCCCAAATCTGGAAGCTGGCTGGGGTACCTCATTGAAACAGATGGGGTTCGCCTCTATCATGCCGGGGATACTGACCCCATCCCAGAAATGGCGGATTTGCGTCCCGACATCGCCCTCCTCCCCGTCGGCGGGATGGTCACAATGGACTGGCGCGATGCAGCGCTGTCGGCGCGCTCACTCGGAGCGACTCTTTCCATTCCCATGCTTGCCAACGGTCGCCCTGACAACCTTCACGAGTTGGAAGGACAACTCGCCCACGAGTTCAGGTAGCTCTCACACTCGCATCCGAAACTGCGCGGGTGCAACATAGACCGAGTTGCTTTTTTGTTTGAAGTTCAACCTGACAATGAAGATATGTCCTCCGCTCGGCTCTTGCCGTAGCGGAGCCCATCAACGAGCAGAGCGACCATGCGCCGAGCGTGGTCGGGTCCGCGGTCGTAAGCTCTCATGCACACGCTTGCGACCGCATCCAAAAGATCCTCGGCGGTGAAATCGGTGCGGACTTCGCCGGCGGCTCCCGCGGACTCTAGAAGCGTGCGAAGTGCGGGCTCCAGTCGCTCACGGAAGTATGTGGGCAAGGGCTCGAAGACTGGGTCTCCCGAGTGCAGGGCGGAGGCCAGCCCGCGTTTGGTTCCAAGAAAGGCCGCGTATCGCTGCATCCATCTCGCCAGGGCCTCGCCGGGCCCGTACTGCGCTGCCAGGATCGGTGCGGCGTCCGCGCAGGCATCGATTTCGCGACGGAAGACGGCCGCGACGAGGTCGGCGCGCTGCGGAAAGTGGCGGTAATAGGTCCCGATGCCGACCTCGGCCTTCTCGACGATCTCTCGCACTGGAGCGTCCACTCCAGAGGTCGAGAAAACCTCGACGGCCGCCTGGAGCAACGCGTCGATGTTGCGCTGTGCATCGATGCGCACTCGCCCATCCTTGTGACCTCGAGGCTCTAAGCCCTCCCCTTGGTTTTCCAGTTCGTCTTTCACCAAACTTCCCCTTGACAATCGGAACGTTGTTCCGTTATATTTGGAACCTGGTTCCGCTTAGCTTCAATATAGCACACCGAAGCGGCGTTGACCACACCTCGATGCAAGAAGGAGGTTAATGGCCCAACAGGCACGTTCACGCGCTGGGAAAACGTAAATATCCCGTGGTGATGTAGGCGCGAGCGCCTGATCGAAGAGTGCATCGGGAAGGCTCAAAAAGGGCCGGCCCTGGAACGAGAACGGCGACGCGCCTACAGAAGCTGCGCGCGCTCCGTTGACTGTACAGAGAAGGATAAAAGGAGAAGACATGAAATATCGAACGCTGGGAAGAACAGGCATCAAGGTCAGCCCTTATTGCCTGGGGGCGATGATGTTCGGTGCCATTGGCGGCAATCCCGACCACGACGACTCGATTCGGATCATCCACAAGGCTTTGGATGCCGGGATCAACTTCATCGATACCGCTGATAGGTACAGTCAGGGGGAGTCGGAAGAAATCGTCGGCAAGGCTCTCAAAGGCCGGCGCGACAACATCGTGCTCGCCACCAAGGTGAACAACCCTATGGGCGATGACCCGAACCAGCAGGGCAATTCGCGACGCTGGCTGATCCGCGAAGTGGAAGCATCGCTGCGCCGCCTGCAGACCGACCACATCGATCTCTACCTGATTCACCGTCCGTCACCGGATACCGACATCGAGGAAACCCTCTCGGCCCTCACCGATCTGATGCGGGCAGGCAAGGTGCGCGCGATCGGATCGTCGACGTTCCCCGCGTCGGAGATCGTGGAAGCGCAGTGGGTCGCGGAGCGGCGCGCTCTGGCGCGGTTTCGCGTCGAGCAACCGCCCTACTCGATCCTGAGCCGCGGCATCGAACGCGAGGTGCTGCCGGTTTGCCAGCGGTACGGGATGGGCGTGATGGTCTGGAGCCCCCTAGCCAAGGGCATGCTCACCGGCCGCTATCGCAAGGGCCAGCCGTTGCCCGACAGCCTGCGTGTCAAAGTTATGCGCAAGCAGATGAGCGACGAACAAAGGCTGGATACGGTTGAGCAGCTCATCCTCGTGGCGGAGCAAGCCGGGCTTT
>Ga0074045_10003814_pt1 | contig 13522 bp, 10 predicted proteins | sample BogForMeECP23OM2_FD_94442 | JGI IMG/M metagenome (GOLD analysis project Ga0074045, IMG submission 94442) | Bog forest soil microbial communities from Calvert Island, British Columbia, Canada - Bog Forest MetaG ECP23OM2 | ecosystem: Environmental > Terrestrial > Soil > Wetlands ... | reverse complement strand
AGGCAGCTCGATCCCCATGATCGGATAGGGCATCCTGAACTCGCTGGTCGGCAGCCGGATCTCGGTGTCCAGGAGCGCCTGGCACAGATTCAACGCGGGTCGGACGATCACCGGCCCCTTCTTCTGGAAGAGGCCCAGGCACTTGTACATGATGAGGGTTGATGAGGTCTCACGCTCGGGAAACTCACTATTGTTGATCAGCTTGAAGGCCAGCGGACCATTGGCCCGGACTGTCACGTTGTGGGGTCCGTCGTGGATCCGCTGGACCTCAAGTTGGGACTCCAGTTCCCAGGTGAGGTCCAGGAGGATCGCCGGGAAGTAGCGAAGCAGTTCCAGCATGGGAGGTTCCAAGGTAGACGTTATTCTATACGGGCGTCGTATCATTCTGAAGCCCTCAGCTCTCGACCTGGCCGCTGTCGTCACCGCCTGGCCGGCCCGTCCGCGCCGTGCTCGGCCACGCCACATCCCGCGCCCGAGTTCACTCCGCGCACTTCACCGCGTGCCGAGCAGCCCCGGCGTGCGCGCCTATCTCCCACCACCGAGCACGCCTCCCTTGAGTGTCTCCGTCTTCCCGCTCAGAATCGACTCCAAATCCTTGATCGGCCCCATGGCAGGGGATTATGCGTTGATGCCATCCCATTGAGAAGTTCGTGACCCCGCTGAGAAGGGGGGGGCCGAGGTTTCTCCCTTCCGGGATAACGAGCGCTCGTTTCGCCGCGAGAGTTGGGCAATTGAGATTAACGGGGCAACTCAGGCAAGATGCAGAATGATTCCGGTTGATTTTGATTGAACCCGTTATTCCGGATTTGCCGAAAATACGACTAGACGATTCCTAGCATGGTCTGCCGAGCAGGCCATCCTGCAGGATTTGTCGGCGCAGCTCGCTCCACTCGTGTCCCGGGCGGGTAAGAGGGTGGGGATGATCAATCACTCAACAGCACGTCGTTTGATGCAGCGAGGGACGCTGGTCCTCTTGTTTGGTTTTGCAGCGGCGGCCGCATTGGTGCAGACCGGCTGCACCGCGGTATCCGAATGGGTCCACAATGGCTTCAAGGTCGGCCCCAACTATGAGCCGCCGCCCTCGCCAGCGCCTACTCAATGGATCGATACGAACGATCCCAAGGTGCGGCATGGGGACCCGAACCTTTGCGCCTGGTGGGACGTGTTCGACGACCCGATCTTGACCGAGTTGCTCCATGACTCCTACGCGAACAACTTGACGATCCGGGCTGCCGGCTTACAGATCCTGCAGGCCCAGATCGCGCGTTCCATCGCCATGAGTGAGCTTCTGCCGCAAGCGCAGAACGCCATTCTGGGGTATACCCGAAGTATGGCCAGCGGAACGGGGGGATCTCCCATCGGCCCGGGCGCAAGTTTTGGCACCGCCCTGTCGCCAGGGGCAGTGCTGTCTCCCGTGACGACTCCCTCGACCCCCATCACGGGGGCGACCCCCACGGGGACCGGAGCGACCACTTCCGCGTCAAATTTCGGCGTCACGGGCTCCGCTGCACCAACTGGCGGGGGCGCTGCCGTGACCCGATTCTTCAACAACATTTCCACTTCTTTGAACGCATCCTGGGAACTGGATTTCTGGGGTCTGTTCCGCCGGAACCTGGAAGCCGCCAACGCCAGCCTCGAGCAATCGGTGAACAATTATGATGAAATGATGGTCCTGCTCTTGGCCAACGTCGCGAGCCAATACGTGGAAATCCGCACGCTGCAAAGACGGCTGGAACTGGCCAGGGGGAACGTCGCACTGCAAGTACCCCTGGTGGCAGCGTACGAGACGCGGTACAAGGCAGGCATGCTCAATGCGTACCCGGGTTATTACCAACTGTTGTCGAACCTGGAGAACACCAGGGCACTGATTCCCCAGTTGGAGATCTCCTTGCGGCAGGCCAACAACCAGCTATGCATCCTCCTCGGACAGCCGGTCCACGATTTGCTGGGGGAATTGGGCGACGGGACGGTACCCGACCCGGCCGACCCGAAGAAGCGAATGGTTCGCATTCCCCGCCCCCGCGACGTCTCGGTGGTGGTGGGCATCCCGGGCGAGTTCCTGCTCCGCCGGCCTGACGTGCGGGCAGCGGAAGACCAGCTCAAGATTCAGTCCGCTCAGATCGGGATCGCAGTGGCGGAGATGTTGCCGCACATCGGCATCAACGGCAGCATCGGCTTGGCGTCGAACAACTTCCAGAGACTGTTCGAGGGCCGATCGTTTACCGGCGGCATTGGGCCCACGCTAACCTGGAACATCTTCAACTACGGCCGACTGCTCGCGAACGTGCGGTTCCAGAACGTGCAGTACAGGCAGTTTGTGGCGACGTACCAGCAAGCGGTCTTGAACGCCAATCAGGATGCGGAGAATTCACTGATCGCCTATCTAAGGACCTGGGACCAGGCGGAGCACTTGCAGCTCAGCGCGGATGCGGCCGTCAAGTTGACCAATTACCTGGTCACACAGTACGAAGGGGGTTACTTGCCCCCCGGTGCAGCAGATACCGCCGCATTCATCACCCAGCTTTTTACCGCCGTAAACTTTCGGGTCACGCAGCAGGACGCCGCCGCCCAGGCCGAGGGCAACATTGCCCTGAACCTGATCCTCGTGTACCGGGCCATGGGTGGCGGCTGGCAGATCCGCCTCCAGGATGGGCACGATGTCAGCGCCCCGGATGGGCACGATGTCAGCGCCCCGGCCGGCACCGACGCAGGTCGGCCGTCTATACTCCCCCCCAAGAGTGTTGGTGACCCTTGACAGGAAACAACTGCGCTGAAAGGACAAAGCCGTGCCGTTGCCAAGGGGTCACAGCTATCTTCTGGCCTGGCTGTTCGCCGCTGACCGGATGGATACGTGGGTGTTGAAGGTCAGTATCGCGATCCCCCTGGTGTGTATTGCTGGCCTGGGTTTGTGGCACCTGATGGTCTTCCTGGCTGGGAAACTACCCAAGAAGCCCAGGACGGTCAGGTATTCCCCCGAGCCGCCCTCGTCGATCCAATCTCGGGAGTTCCCGCCGCGCGGGCGAGCCCTGACAAAGGTGGCTCCGGCCAGGGACAGCCTGGAACAGTTGCAGCAGGCTTGTACTGATCTGGAGGACTCGCTCGCCGCGGCATACATGGCTCTGGCCGAGAGTTGGCTGCGCAACGGCCAACCCCAGAGAGCGGCAGCCGCTTTGAAAAAAATCCTCCAGGTCTGCCCAGAGAGACGCCAGGCCCAGTTAGCCCGCGATCATCTCCAGCAGATTGGCCATGACGTCGAGGATCATCACTCGTAGCGCAGGGCCTCGATCGGGTCCAGGCGCGACGCCTTCCAGGCTGGGTAGTAGCCGAAGATAATACCCACGCTGGCGGAAACGGAGATGGCCGCCACGATGGCCAGGAGGGAAACCTCGATGGGCCAGTTCAATGTGTAGTGCAGCAGCTCGGAAGCGCCCCGGCCTATGAGGATGCCCATGAAACCGCCCATCAAACAGAGCACGACGGCCTCCACCAGGAACTGACGCAGAATGTCCTGGGGCCGGGCTCCCACCGCCATGCGCAAGCCAATTTCCCGCGTGCGCTCGGTCACGGATACCAGCATGATGTTCATGATGCCGACGCCGCCGACGATCAGCGACACCAGCGCCACGAACAGCAGCGAGCGGGACATCGTTTCGGCCGCCGACCCGAGGGCCTTGGCCATTTCGGTCATGTCGCGGACGGCGAAGTCGTCGGGGAGGCCCGCCTTGATGTGATGGCGTTCGTGGAGCAGGTTCGTGATCTGGCGAATGGCCAGTGGGATCTCCTCGGTCGTATTGGCTCGTGCCAGGATCTGGTCGATGTTGGGGAAACGCGTCTGCTGCGGGTTGTCTACCGGGCGGAGCGGGTCGATGGTCGGGTACACGCTGTCCTGGCTGCCGGGGTAGGACTGGTTGAGAGAGTTGACTGTGGTGGCGGCGGTGACCGAGGCCATCGTGGAACTCGCGGTGGTGGCGGTGCTCTGATTGACGTTGGTCAGCACGGTGCTGCTCACCCGGGCCTTGATGCTTGTCCACGGGGCCAGGATGATGTCGTCCTGATCCATACCCATCATGTTGGCGCCGCGAGAGCTGAGCACGCCAATAACCCGGAAGCCGACGTTTTGCATGCGGACCTCCCGGCCCAGCGGCGACTGGTCATTGAAAAGCTCGTGCTTGATGGTCTGGCCCACCAGGCAGACCCGCGTCTGGTTGCGCACGTCGGCATCGGTAAACAGTTCGCCTTCCTGCAGGTCGGTCCATTCGCGCACGTCGAGGAACGACGGCGTGGTGCCGTTGATGTACAGCGGCACCCAGTTCTTGTTGCCGAAGGTCGCCTGGGTGCGGGCTCGGACCACGGTGGCCACGGAGTTGACGGCCGGACACTCGCGGTCGATGGCGTCGGCGTCCTGGGGCGTGAGCGTGACGATGCTGCCGCCGCCGAAGGTGACCCCGCCGGTGGCAGCCGTGCCCGGCATGACCAGCAGGTTGTTGGCCCCCATGCTGGCAATGGTCTTCTGCACGGCCGTGCTGGAGCCCTGGCCGATCTCGGTCATGGCAATGACCGCGGACACGCCGATGATGATGCCCAGCGTCGTCAGGGCCGAGCGCATCACGTTGCGTCGCAAGGCGCGGAAGGCCGTCCGCAGAGTGGAGTAGAACTTCTTCATGGAGTGCTCCTTGTTGGGCGGCTCAGGCGGCCGCCTGCAAATCCAGATTCGGTCACTCCTTTTTCCTGAAGGGTGATGCCACGAACGGGTTGGCTGCCCCCATACGCGCACCCGTCAGGGCTTCGCCGATGATGATCTGCGTGTGCTCGGGCAATTCGCCACCGCCGTTCACGCCGAGAACCTCCGTATTGACGGTGTCGCTCAGGCCGGTGCGCACGTCGATGTACCGCAGATGGCCGTCGTCGCTTGTCACCCAGACGAAACCGTGGTTCACGGTATCCCTGTCGGTTGGCGAGCGCTTTTTCCCCCTCAGCCGGTAGTAGGTATCCCGGAGGTCCGGAGCAATCTGGTCCGCGACAGGCTGCCAGCGGAGGGCGGCATTAGGTACCAAGAGCGCATCCTCCTTGTCCGCCACGACGAACGTCAGGTTGGCCGTCAAATAGGGGCGGAGCAACCCGTCCTTGTTGTCCACGCTGACCACCACGGTATAGGTCACCACGTTCTGGTTCATGGTTGCGTTGAGGCGGAACGGCAACTTTCCCTGGTGGACGACCGACCCTTTGTACACCCGGCCCGGGAAGGCGTCCACCGTGAACTTGACGTCCTGATCGGCACGGATTTTGCCAACGTCCACCTCGTTGACCGTCGCCCACACTTCCATTTTGCTCAGGTCCTTGGCGATGAGGAAGAGGCTCGGGGCCGACAGGCTCGCCACCACGGTCTGGCCGACGTTGACGCGCCGATCGATCACCACGCCGCTCACCGGCGCGCTGATGGTGGTGTAATCGAGGTTGGTCTGAGCGCTATCCAGGGTGGCCTGTGCCAGACCGACGTTGGCCTCGCTAAGTTCCAGGTTGGCCTTGGCCGCATCAAAGGCCGCCTTGTACTGGTCGTACTCTGCCTGTGCGATCCCCGAGGTGCCGATCAGTTTCTCGGCGCGACCCCAATTTCGAGTTGCCTGGTCAAGGGCGGCGGCATTCACACCCACGTTCGCCTGGGCCGCTTTCAGGGATGCCCTCGCGGAGTTCCTTTGCGCCTCGTACAGCGCGGGGTCGATTTGTGCCAGGACCGTCCCCCGCTTGACGACCTTGCCGTTCGAGTCGAGCTCCGGTCCTTCCACCTCCGAACCCCAGTCCACGAACCCGCGCGAGGTGTGCGCGTCCTTGCCGATATAAATGATGCGGCCCAAGACCTGCGCGCCGACGTCCACCACCTCCCGCGGTTGCAGCGTGCCGGTGGAGCCGACGGTCGCTTCCAGATGCCCTCGCTTCACCTCGGCAAAATTGAAAGTGGTTCGCGGAGTTCGCCGGATTTGCCATTGCCAGTACCCAACGGCACCCAGGCCGGCGATCATCGCCATCAAAGCCATGATCTTCTTCATGATCCCCTCAGCGTCTTGAATTCCAGGCCCTGTTCAATCCTTCTAGCACGGTCTACACACCTTGTTGGGGAACGCCAGGGCGATCGACGACGTCGTGGTCGTCGGCTTCAATGCGACCATCGCGCATCCGGATGATGCGGCCGCAGTGACGGCCTACATCCGGCTCGTGGGTTACGATGACGATGGTGAGGCCTTCTTCCTCGTTGAGTTTCACGAACGTCTGCAGGATTTCTTCGGTGGTAGCGGAATCGAGATTGCCGGTGGGTTCGTCGGCCAGCAGGAGTGGCGGGTTGTTGATTAGCGCCCGGGCAATGGCCACGCGCTGCTGCTGGCCGCCCGACATCTGCCCCGGGTGATGGTCCATCCGGTGGCCCAGTCCGACCAGTTCCAGCAGCCGCTTGGCTCGCACGATTTTTTCCTTTTCGGTGATGTGCTGCTGGGAATAGTCCAGGGGCATCATCACGTTTTCCAGGGCACTGGTGCGCGGCAGCAGGTTGAAGCTCTGGAATACGAACCCGATCATGCGGTTGCGCACGTCGGCCCGTTGCTGCGGCGTGAGCTCGGAAACTTCTTCGCCAGACAGCCAGTATTCACCCGATGTCGGCCGATCGAGGCAGCCCAGAAGGTTCATCAGCGTGGTCTTGCCCGAGCCCGATGCTCCCATGAGAGCCACCATCTCGCCGTCGCTGATTTCGAGCGACACGCCCTTTAACACTGGCACGTCCACCTCGCCGAGGTGGTACGTCTTGTAAATGTCCTTGACAGTAATGAGGTCCATTATTCGACCGCTTCGTACTTGCTTCACGGGATCGAGCCCGCGCTTGGGAAAGGCAGAACTGGATTGGGAGTGCCACCGTCTCGGCGCCTTACATTTTACTAATCTTTGATACTCGAGACGAGTCGGCCCTACAAGTTATTGCCCGACGAACACCCGCCCGCTCCGCCCGGTGCAAGGCTGCATGTCATCGTCTCCCGCCAGACGCCCCCTGCCGGCGTGGATATCCGCGGTCTGCCGCTGTTGGAGATCGAGCAGTAAGAATACGAACAGCCCGCCGGCATAGCGGAGGGGGGATTCTCTTCTGCCCAGCGATGTCTGCGGCGTCGAGATAGGCTTGACACAGTTCTCGGCGTTTTGATGGGCGGGGACCTTGTGCCGCTTGCCGCCCTTCTCGTGCAGGAGGAACCAGGCCCGCGAAAGAGCAATCCCCGCAACGGTTTCCGGCAAATGCAAAAAACACCAATTGAGGCCGCGCCATGTTTGCACTGATAGATACCGGCCAACCCGGCGGACGCGTGCCGCCAGCCCTCATCACAACCCGCGTAACACCCGTCTGCGTCGGGGCCGACCGGAAAGCCGTCTTGCGAGACCCGCAAAAGGACTCCCTATCGGAGGCGGGAGGACAACGAACTCAGCCGCGAACGAGAGCGGTCATGCCGCCAACGAGTACCGTCGTTCGGCCAAGCCGAACTGCCTCACGGCCGCCTCTGACTTCTGCTCCCACTTCGAGCGGCGGGGCGTACGGGGCGGCCTGAGAGACGCTTCGAAGACAGCCTGATTTCGTTCGGCTAAGTCGTTCGAGGGGTCCAAACGGACAGCCGCCTCAAACGCCGCCCTGACCAATTCCGGCGGAAACCCGAGTTCGGCTTGAGCGATGGCTCGCCACTCTTCGAGTTGGCTCTTCGCGGTGTCAGACCCGCGCATCCTAAGTCCCATTTCGCAGCTAACCCGGCACTCCTCAAACCGGTTCGAGATCAGGTAGTGGTGGGCCAGGAAGAGGTGGGGCCAGACCACGGGAGAGCCGAGTTCTACTGCTCGCTCAAAGTCAGCAATGGCACGCGGGTTAGTACCGTACCGGAGAATCCCGCGCGCGACGAGTAGCCCGTCGTTGTTCGGGTTCACCTGAAGACCACGCGAGTAATAATTCACCGCGGCTCCCGCGTTCCCCAGGAACTCGTGGCAGAAGCCCAGCAGGCCGACTGTCATCGCGTAAGCCGACGCACGACTCGCAGCGCCTTCTTCCTGCTCAATCCTCGCCATGTTCCTCTCGAGGATCGGGATCAGCTCTCGGTACAGTTGGGCGGAATCGGCGTCCGAGGCGGTTCTGGTTTCGTTGAAGCGGATGTCCGCTGCTCGGGCTACCACCACGGGAGCGTGCTTCTCGTCGTCGGCCAACACCTCCCTGGCTAGCTTCCCTGCGGCATCCGGATCAGACTCCGCCAGTGCGTGCATGTAGATCGCCCGGTAATTCGCGTTCGTTGGGTCGCTGTCCGATGCGTGCCCGTAAAACACGGCCGCTACCTCGGGGTTCCCGGCCTCTAACCAGATCGACCCTCTCATGTAGCTCAGCAGAGCCGGCGAGATGCACTCCCTCCACCGCCGAAGCAGCGCCAGGGCTTGATCCCATTCTCGGCTCTGTCGCGCCTCGAAGGCCTCGTTGAGTTGCTGCTGAGCTTGGGGATTCATCTCCTTTTGGGTGGTAGCTGCGGGCGGCTCGCTGACTGAGTACAGGTCTTCAGAGAGCCATTGGGCCCGTTCCTTCTCGGTCCGATTCAGAACCTTCAACGGCGCGTCCAGAGCGTCGCGGAGGGATTCGGCCTCGAGCGAGTCGTCCTTCCCGTCCTTGATCAGCCGGTGAAGCGCAACGAGTCCCTTCGCCACCAGCTTGAAACTCGGACTGCCGGACGGGGGATGCGTAACCATGGTCACGTCTAGTCAATCTGCCAGGCGGCGCGAGTGTTCTCCAGGTCTGTCTGGTACTGGGCCAGCGCGACGACCTGGATGGGAGCGATAACGCCGTGGGTAACCGGGGCTCGCCCCAGGTCGGGGATCAACTCCAGCCCGTTGGCGACCACCCCGTTCTGGAACGGTCCAGTCCCCATGGTAAAGCAGGACGTGCTGTTTGCGCCCGTCGCTCCCGGCACGATGTGCCGGAGTCGCTTCGGGATCCGGGTGAAGTCGAGGTCTCGCCAGCTCGGAGCGACAGACATCCCGCTCACATCGAGGACCACGTTCCCGGCCGTGTCGACCGTGATGTCGATCCCGGGTCGGGCGCCCAGATCGGAGGAACTGGTCGACCCCACAACGGGCAGGTCGTCCGCGGGATTCCGCTTCATAGCTCGGTAGACTTTGGGCGTCTGGGCCGGTGGTTGGATAGGTGCCGCAGTAGGTGAACTGATAACGTAATTGTAGCGATCCATTCCCGCGAGTCCCAGCCGACCTTCCCGGTGGTTCGAGGGAGCTGGTTACGAATCCGAGCAGGGCTATAGCTTGCGTTTGGTACGGACGACCCATTGTCCGACGCTTGTGGCGGGCATTTGAACCAAGATAAAACCAGAGAGGGAAAGCCTTTACGACAGCTGCTGAAAACCACCCGTATCTGAGCACGAAGTCATTTGAACTTTTCTTGAGTGGCCAGAGGTCGCTTGATTCCTGAGGAAAAAAGGCCTCGGCTCTGAACGACGACACACTTTTCCCGAAACAGAGTCGGGGCGACAGGACGGCTATTGAACTTTTTCGAGCGGGCGTTCGCCGACTCGAAGCGTTGGTCTGCGCCATGCTCTGGCAGCAGGGCGCGCTGGACGGAAAAAACGACGGGGATGCAGGGAAGGGCTCGCTTCAACGTATTTTTTTATTCATAATCTCGCGTAGCGGCGAGATTTCCCGAACGGTGCAATTCATGGAGACTCCCCGTGCCTGACCAGAAAACGAATGCCGGCAACGAAGGCGACGTGATGAAGCACCCGACACTGCAAAAAGTGACCGATCACCTCTCCGACAGTAAGTCCGAGTTTTGGTACGTGGAGACGCATGCGGCGTATCCGTACTATTTCTTGCCGCTGAAGGGCGCCTGGACAGGAGGAATCGGCCATCTCGCCAGTACCCTGAAAGATGACCAGGCGATCCCGCGGCCTCTGAGGGATTACGTTGCTATCGCGTATCACGACAAGTTAGGAGTGACCGAGGGCTTCCCGGACAAGCGAACATATCTCGGATCGGCCCCACAGGTCTTTCACATTCTGAAGGACAAGAAGAAACGGATTCGGATGACGCTGTTCGAAATGGCCGCTGAGCCGACGGACCAATTGCTCGACTATTTTGAAGCCCAGGGAGCGCAGACAGTGCTTGTCAGGACGGGCAATGACGCTGGGCACGTTGCCACCTTCCTGCGAAAGTGGTGGGATGCTGCGGTCGAGAAAGCGCATGACGATGATGACCTGGTGATGGTCGTCCAGGGCGATTCCTGGCAGCTTGCGCCATGCCTATGGGAGAAAAGCGGCGAGAACCGAAACCCAGACCTCGTCTTCGTCGATCCGTTCAAACTCAATGATCCATACGGACAGCCCCAGCAACTCCTCTGCTCTCTTGGTCAAAGTAACATCCCGTTCATTTGCTGGACGCCGTTGTTCTGCGTGCCCGCCAGTAACGGGAGCAAATGGCCTGCTGCAAAGTGGTCCTTCGAGAGTGAGCAAGGCAGAACGGGCGACCAAGGAGCACAGGCGTTCGCCAATGAATGCAAGGCCAAAGGTTATCAAATTACATCGTGTTGTTGGGATGGATCGGCAGGCGCCAGGCAGAAGATGTACGGCTGCCAACTGGCGCTCGGGAATGTCTTTAGCGACGGCTTCACTGCAAACGATATTTGGGAGTTAAATTGTCAAGAAGAGGATCAAGGGAAACCCGGTTTCCGCTGGTGGGACAAGTACTACGTTCAAGTACAACGTTGATGTCATTGGTTGACACCGGCTTCTTGGCTGAATGACCAGCTCGCTCTCCGAGGCGGAAATGTTCAAATCCCGTCAACAGTCGCTTTCGCGACCACTGGCGCGATTCGAGTTTACGAATCAGTCGGGGCGACAAGACACCAGTTGAACTTTTCGCCCGTTTTTGCGATGAAATCAAGGGTTTCGGCTTCCCGGGCCATTGACGTCGGGCAGACGCGAGTCGATCATACAGGCGATCCGGATCGGCGACCAACAACTGAGCAACCTAGTGATCCCTAGTCGATGCAGGTCGGCGATGGTGGCAGGTCCGACCGATATCATCGAAGCGCAATTCCGTCGCGACATTGACAGGCCAATCCGCTATCTCCTACAATTGGTCGGAATGATAATACATGGCACCCAAAAAGGTAGGCAAACATGGCTGATGAGCCCGATTACGGCATCGACGCTCCAGGCCTCGTGCGGGGCTTCTTCTTCGCAGGCGGCATTGGCTCTGCCCTTGTGGCGTCTGTGGTCATGCTGATCGGGCTGGCACACGCCTGGCAATGGATCCTGCTTGCACTGGTCGTTGTCGGTTCGGCCTATGCCTTGGGGCTGGGCCACCTAATGCTGTATTGCAGCAAATTCTACAAGATAAGAAACCGCGAGCGATTGCTCGATACAATCCAATGGACCGGAAGCGAGACTGCCCTCGATGTCGGGTGCGGCAGCGGCCTGATGCTCATCGGGGTGGCCAATCGCACCCCCTCAGGTCGTTCCATCGGTATCGACTTATGGGCAGCTAAAGATCAAAGCCGTAACCGCCAAGAAACAACGGTAGAAAACGCCCGGCGAGAGCGAGTTTCTGACCGGGTTGAAGTTAAGACAGGTGATATGCGAAATCTACCTTTCGACGACGCATCGTTCGACGTGATCGTATCTCACTGGGCCGTTCACAATGTTCCAAGTGAGGCTGATCGCAGACTGGCACTTGGCGAAATGACTCGCGTGTTGAAGCTAGGCGGCCAAGTTCTGATTGCCGACATCACCAATCAAGACGGGTACGCGACAGCAATGCGAGACTTGGGTTTGATTGACATCCGTCGAATCGGGCCAGGCTGCGTAGAACGCATCTACGGCCTGATGAGCTTCGGAAGGTTTCGTCCGTCGGCTGTGTTCGCACGCAAAGCCGACCGCGTTGACTAATAACCAACTGAGTTCAAATCCCGCCACCAGTCGCCCCTCTGGGCAAACGGGGTAAGGCAGAAGTCGGGGCAACAAGACTTGAACTTGCGACCTCACGGTCCCGAACCTGCCGGTTGAACGGCAAGTTGTGGATTACTCAAAGTGATGAAATGGCGATCAAACAAGTCGCAACTCTGCAACCTAGGCGCGACACAGAGGCCTGGGACGTAGGGACTTAAGAGCGTCAGTCGTATGTCAACTCTGCAATCGCAGAGCTTCATATCTAGAAGTTATACCACGGGTGTTGCCGCAAGTCATTGCAGCACAACCGTTTCGGAGTGGAGCGGAAGGGGATCGAACCCTCAACCTCAGCATTGCGAACGCTGCGCTCTCCCAATTGAGCTACCGCCCCGGCAGTTGGGTCATTCTTCCTCAGAGTAACGTCGAAAATGCTTCGACGCAAGCTAAGATGAAGGACGTGGCTACGGTTCAGCACGGACCAGACACGGGCTTGGTTCACCCCTGTGGCTCAACCAATCAGGAACGAACGACCCATGATCGCAAAACGATTTGCGCTCCTGCGCGCGGCCCTTGTGGCCATGAGCATCGGGCTCGCCATTCTCGCGCCCGCACAACTTGCCCGGGCGCAGGAGGCCCCGTTCGGCCTGGTGGATTGGAAACCGATCGCGGGCAATCCGGTCTTTGCTGGAACCGGATCGAACACCTGGGACCGCAACATCCGCGAGCGTGGCTATATCCTGATGGGAGACGACGGGATCTTTCACCTCTGGTACACCGGGTACGATCGCGACCGACCGGCCACAATGTCCCTGGGCCATGCGACGTCGCGCGATGGAACGCACTGGACTCGCGACCCGCACAACCCCATCTTCACCGGCTCCTGGGTCGAGGACATGTGCGTCGTCAAGCAAGACGGTACCTATCAGATGTTTGCCGAGGGTAAGAACGATATCGCGCACCGGCTGAGTTCGCGCGACGGTGTGCACTGGACCGATCACGGCTCGCTCGAGATCCGCAAGACCGACGGGACGCAGATCGGTCCCGGCCCTTACGGCACCCCGACGGCCTGGTTCGAGAACGGCACGTGGTATCTCTTCTACGAGCGCGGAGACCAGGGGGTCTGGCTGGCCACGTCCCGTGACCTCAAGACTTGGACCAACGTCAAAGATGATCCGGTCCTTGCCAGAGGCCCCGATGGCTACGACGCGGCCGCGGTCGCGCTCGATCAAGTCGTCAAGCGAGGCGCGTATTACTACGCCTTCTACCATGCCAATGCCCAGCGGCCCAGGAAAGACTGGACGACGAACGTCGCCCGCTCGCGCGACCTGGTGCACTGGGAGAAATACCCGGGCAACCCGATCATCCAGAACAACTGCTCGAGCCCCGTCCTGGTCACAACCCCGCAGGGCGATCGTCTCTACACGATGCATCCGGACGTAAAAGCGTTTGAGCCGGGCTCTGTCGGGAGGTAACCTTCAGCGATAAAGCACTCCCACGCGACGGCGGTAGTCGTCGTAGGTTTCCTCGAAAAGTTGCCGGGCGCGATCGGCGCCCAGATGGCAGGCGGAGGT
>Ga0074045_10003813_pt1 | contig 13524 bp, 9 predicted proteins | sample BogForMeECP23OM2_FD_94442 | JGI IMG/M metagenome (GOLD analysis project Ga0074045, IMG submission 94442) | Bog forest soil microbial communities from Calvert Island, British Columbia, Canada - Bog Forest MetaG ECP23OM2 | ecosystem: Environmental > Terrestrial > Soil > Wetlands ... | reverse complement strand
GGGCGCGGAATTCCGCAGACCTTCGACAAGGCGGCGACCGTCACGCTGCTGCAGCCGGTGACCTACGACAACCCAAAGAACGGCCCCGACGGACAGCCGCTCAAGGACGACAAGGGCAACCCGATCACCGAAAAGGCGACCGCGACCGAGCAGACGATTCCGCTGGGGCCGGTTGCCTCGCAGATCGCCATCAAGCAGCTGGGCACCAATGGCGGCGGCTACTACAACGTCAATTCGGCGCGTCCGCTCGAAAATCCGACGCCACTTACCAATTTTCTCGAGGTGCTGGCGATCCTGCTCATCCCGGCTTCGCTCTGCTACACCTTCGGCCGAATGATAGGCGACACCCGGCAGGGCTGGGCGCTGCTTGCGGCGATGACCATCGTCTTCGCCGCGCTGCTGCCCTGCACCTATCTGGCCGAGCAGAACGGCAACCCGATCCTCACCAAGCTCGGCGCCGACCAGGTCGCCACCGCGACTAATATCGGCGGCAACATGGAAGGCAAGGAAGTCCGCATCGGTGTCGCCGAATCGGCCTTGTGGGCGACCGCGACGACGGCGGCCTCCAACGGCAGCGTCAATTCCATGCACGATTCGTTCATGCCCCTGGGCGGCATGATCCCGCTGTGGCTCATCCAGCTCTCCGAAGTCATCTTCGGCGGCGTCGGCTCGGGCCTGTACGGGCTCATCGTCTACGCCGTGGTGGCGGTGTTCATCGCCGGCTTGATGATCGGGCGCACGCCGGAGTACCTGGGCAAGAAGATCGGCTCCTTCGAGGTCAAGATGGCGTCGATCGCCATCCTGGTCCCGCCGTTTCTGGTGCTCTTCGGCACCGCGCTCGCGGTGCTGCTCGACGCCGGTAGGGCGGGGGCCTCGAATCCCGGCGCGCAGGGATTCAGCGAAATCCTCTATGGCTTCTCCTCCGCAAGCAACAACAACGGCAGCGCATTCGCAGGCCTCAATGCCAACACGCCGTTCTACAACACGGCGCTGGGAATCACCATGCTGTTCGCCCGCTACTGGCTGGCGATCCCGGTGCTGGCCCTTGCCGGCGCCTTCGCCGCCGCCAAGCACGTGCCGCCGTCGGCAGGCACCTTGCCCACGCACACCCCGCTGTTCGTCGTGGTGCTGATCGGCACCGTCATAACCGTCGGTGCGCTGACCTTCGTTCCGGCGCTCGCCCTCGGGCCGATCGTCGAGCACTTCCTGCTCTTCGCCGGCAGCTGAGGCGCATCCGGCGCATCTACCAAGCACAGGATTCGCAAAGGGTTCGACATGACCACCGCCACCGCGCAACCGAGCGCCATTTCCTGGTTTCTGAGCCGCGGGCTGCTCAAGACCGCGCTCATCGACAGCTTCCGCCGCTTGACGCCGCGCTATCAGTGGCGCAATCCGGTCATGTTCGTCGTCTACATCGGCAGCATCCTGACCACGATTCTTTGGTTGCAGGCGGTTACCGGCGAAGGCGAGGCGCCCGCCGGTTTCATCCTCGCGGTGTCGCTCTGGCTGTGGGTAACGCTGCTCTTCGCCAACTTTGCCGAGGCAATCGCGGAGGGGCGCAGCAAGGCACAGGCGGCGTCGCTCAAGAGCGCGCGCAAGGACACCACGGCGAAGCGCCTGGCGCGGCCCGCAAGGGATGCCGCGCAGACGCCGACGCCATCGTCGAACCTGCGCAAGGGCGACATCGTCTTAGTCGAGCAGGGCGATCTGGTGCCGGGCGACGGCGAGGTGATCGAGGGCGTGGCGTCAATCGACGAGTCGGCCATCACCGGCGAGAGCGCGCCGGTCATTCGTGCCGCCGGCAGCGACTTCGACTCGGTGACCGGCGGGACGCGGGTGCTCTCCGACTGGATCGTCGTGCGCATCAATGTCAATCCCGGCGAAGCCTTCCTCGACCGCATGATCAGCATGGTCGAGGGCGCCAAGCGGCAGAAGACGCCCAACGAAATTGCTCTCACCATCCTGCTGGTGGCGATGACCCTGGTGTTCCTGTTCGCCACGGTGACGCTGCTGCCCTACTCGATCTACAGCGTCGACATCGCCAAGGCGGGCACGCCGGTGACGATCACCGTGCTGGTGGCGCTGCTCGTGTGCCTGATTCCAACGACCATAGGCGGTCTGCTCTCCGCGATCGGCGTGGCCGGCATGGGCCGCATGATGCGCGCCAACGTCATCGCCACGTCGGGCCGTGCCGTCGAGGCGGCCGGCGACTGCGACGTGCTCCTGCTCGACAAGACGGGCACCATCACGCACGGCAATCGCCAGGCTTCGGCGCTCTATCCGGTCGCCGGCGTGACCGCGCAGCAGCTTGCCGAGGCGACGCTGCTTGCCTCCCTGGGCGACGAGACGCCGGAGGGCAAGAGCATCGTGGTGCACGTCAAACGCGCCTACGGCATCTCCCCTCCGCCGCTGCAGCCGGGCCGGTTTGTACTGGTCCCATTTTCCGCGCAGACGCGGATGAGCGGAGTCACCTACGAGGGGCGCGAGCTGCGCAAGGGCGCGCTCGACGCGGTGCGCAACTGGATACTGCCCCAGGGTGGGCTCATCGACGCCGAGGTCACGAGCCGCGTCGAAGAGGTGGCGCGACGCGGCTCGACTCCGCTGGTCGTCGCCGAGGGCGGGCGCGTGCTCGGCGTCGTCGAGCTCAAGGACATCGTCAAGACGCAGATCAAGGAGCGCTTTGCCGAGCTGCGGAAGATGGGCATCCGCACCATCATGATCACCGGCGACAACAAGCTCACCGCGGCATCGATTGCCGCCGAAGCCGGCGTGGACGATTTCGTGGCTGAAATCAACCCCGAGGCGAAGCTCAAGCTCATTCGCGACATCCAGAAGGAGGGCAAGCTTGTCGCCATGACCGGGGACGGAACCAACGATGCGCCGGCGCTCGCCCAGGCCGACGTCGCGGTGGTGATGAACAGCGGCACCCAGGCGGCAAAGGAAGCCGGCAACATGGTCGACCTCGATTCGAACCCGACCAAGCTCATCGAGATCGTCGAGATCGGCAAGCAGCTGCTGATGACCCGCGGGGCACTGACCACCTTCTCCATCGCCAACGACGTGGCCAAGTATTTCGCCATCATTCCGGCGGCGTTCGCCAGTACCTACCCGGTGCTCGGTGCGCTCAACGTCATGCACCTGGCGACACCGAACAGCGCGATTCTCTCCGCGGTCATCTTCAACGCCCTGATCATCCCGGCGCTGATTCCGCTGGCGCTCAAAGGTGTCAAGTACCGCCCGGTCGGCGCCGGGCCGATCCTGCGCCGGAACATGCTGATCTATGGCGTCGGCGGGATCATCCTGCCGTTCGTCGGCATCAAGCTGATCGACATGCTGCTCGCCGCGGTCAACCTCACCTGAAGGAATCGTCGATGTTCGCCTTCGCTCAAATCTTGCCCGCGCTGCGCATGCTGCTGGTGGTTTCGCTGCTCACCGGCGTCGCCTACCCGCTGCTGGTGACGGGGATCGCGCAGGTCGCGTTCCCGGGCCCCGCGAACGGGAGCCTCATCACCGACAAGGGCAAAATCGTCGGCTCGACGCTGGTCGGGCAGCCCTTCGATGACCCGAAGTATTTCTGGAGCCGGCCGTCGGCAACCTCGCCGCAGCCGTACAACGGGATGGCGTCGAACGGCTCAAACCAGGGCGCGCGCAACCCGGCGCTCGCCGACGCGGTCACGGTGCGCATCAAGGCGCTGCGCGATGCCGATCCGGGCAACACCATGCCGGTGCCGGTTGACCTGGTGACCGCCTCGGCGAGCGGGCTCGACCCGCATATCAGTGTCGCGGCGGCGGCGTACCAGGCGCCTCGCGTCGCCCGGGCGCGCGGCATGTCCGCCGGCCAGGTCATGACGCTCGTCGATGCGCATACCGAAGGGCGCACGTTCACGGTCATCGGCGAGCCGCGGGTCAACGTGCTGGAATTGAACCTCGATCTCGACCGCGCGCGCTAAACGGCGGCCCGTGGCCGCCCGCGGTACACTACGCGCCGTTGCCATGCTCAACGGCGCGCGATGGAAAGCGAACGTCCTGACCCGGACCAACTGCTAGCCGAGGTGAAGGCAGCCGCGGCGCGCGAGCAGCGCGGCCGGCTGAAGATCTTCTTTGGCGCATCCGCCGGCGTCGGCAAGACCTTTTCCATGCTTGCCGCGGCGCAGGCGCTGCGCCGCACCGGCACCGACGTCGTCGTCGGCCTGCTTGAAACGCATGGCCGGGCGGAGACCGCCGCCATGCTCGAGGGCCTCGAACTGCTGCCCCCGCTGCTGCTCGACGTGCGCGGCACGATGGTCAAGGAATTCGACCTGGACGCGGCGCTGAAACGCCGCCCGGCGCTGCTCCTGGTCGACGAGCTGGCGCACACCAACGTTCCGGGCGCGCGCCATCCGAAGCGCTGGCAGGATGTCGACGAGCTGCTCGCCGCCGGCATCGACGTGTACACGACGCTCAACGTGCAGCACATCGAGAGCCTCAACGACGTGGTCGGCCAGATCACCGGCATCCGCGTCAACGAGACGCTCCCTGACACCTTCTTCGAGACCGCGGACGAAGTCGAGCTGATCGACCTGTCGCCCGACGAGCTGCTCAAGCGCATGCGCGAGGGCAAGGTGTACGTCCCGCAGCAGGCCGAACGGGCACTGGCCAACTTCTTCAAGAAGGGCAACCTCATCGCGTTGCGCGAAATGGCGCTGCGCCAGACGGCCGACCGCGTCGATGCGCAGATGCGCGAGTATCGCGACGAGAAGGCCATTGCGCCGGTGTGGGCGGCGGGCGAACGCATCGTGGTCGCAATCGGGCCCGACCGGCGCGGTGAACAGCTGGTGCGCGCGGCGAAGCGCCTGGCCGATTCGATCGACGCCGAATGGCACGCCGTGTACGTCGAGACGCCGCCACTGTTGCGGCTGCCGCAGGTCGAGCGCAACCGCATCCTGGGCTACCTGCGGCTGGCCGAGCAGCTCGGGGCGAAGACGGCGGTGCTCTCGGCGACCACCGTTGCCGAGGAGCTGCTCGCGTTCGCGCATGAGCAGAACGCGACCCGGCTCATCATGGGACGGCCGACCCGGACCGGCTGGCGGCGCGTGCTCTTCGGCTCGGTGGTCGACACGGTGACCGGTTCGCTTCGCGGGCTCGACCTGCAGCTGGTCGGCGACACCGATCGCGGCCGCGTCGGCGCGATCGGATTCGCCGATCAGCTGGCGCGCACCAAAGCCTACCTGGGGATCGACGAGAGCAAGGCGGTTTCGCGCAAGGTGCGCTGGCCGGCGTACGCGGCGGCGGCCGGCATCTGCGCCGTGGCGACGGCGCTGGCATGGCTGCTGTTCGGGCGCTTCGAGGCGACCAACCTGGTCATGGTCTACCTCGTCGGTGTGCTGCTGGTCGCCTATCGCTTCGGCCGCGGCCCGGCGATCGCGGCCTCGGTGCTGTCGGTTGCGCTGTTCGATTTCCTCTTCGTGGCCCCGCTCTACAGCTTTGCCATCAGCGATACCCAGTATCTGCTTACCTTCGCGGTGATGCTGCTCGTCGGGCTCACGATCAGCAACCTCACCGCCAGCATTCGTCTCCAGGCGCGTGTCGCTCAGCACCGCCAGGCGCGCACCGAGTTCCTGTATACGATGACTCGCGAGCTGTCGCGCGCCAGCAGCCTGGACGACGTGGTGACCATCGCCGTGCAGCACGTGGCGCGGGTGTTCGAGGCCCAGGCGGTGGTGCTGATACCCAACGCCGCCGGTACGATCGCCTATCCGCAGGCCCCGGGCATCTACGGCTCCTATCACGGGGCGGATCTGGGAATCGCGCGCTGGGTTTACGCCAACCGCGTCGCGGCCGGGCTGGGCACCAACACGCTTCCCGGCGCCGAGGCGCTCTACCTGCCCCTGGCCGCGGCGCACAAGCTCGTTGGCGTGCTGGCCGTCCTGCCATCGCGGCGCGAACGGCTGCTCATTCCCGAGCAGCGCCATCTGCTGGAGACTTTCACCGCGCAGATCGCGGCGGCGGCAGAACGCGTGCAACTGGCAGCCGACGCCGCGAAGCACGCCCGCCAGGCGGAAACCGAGAGCTTGCGCAATTCGCTCCTCAACGCGATATCGCACGATCTGCGCACGCCTCTGGCGGTCCTGGTGGGCGCGTCATCGAGTCTTATTGCCGATGCCGATCGGCTCTCGGACGGCGCGCGCCGGGAACTGGCGGCGACGGTGCACGACGAGGCCACGCGCATGACCGCGCTGGTCAACAACCTGCTGGACATGGCCCGCCTCGAATCGGGGGCCATTGCCCTCGCCCGGGAGTGGACGCCGCTGGAGGAAATAGTCGGCAGCGTTCTGGTCCGGCTGCGCGAGCCGCTGGCGGCGCATCCGGTCAAGGTCGCGCTGCCACCGGACCTGCCGCTGTTGAACGTCGATGCGGTGCTGGTCGGGCAGTTGCTGGCCAATCTGCTCGAGAACGCCGCCAAGTACACGCCGAGCGGGACGCCGATCGAGATCTCGGCGCAGGTATTGCCCGGGCGCGTCGCGATCGAAGTCGCCGATCGCGGCCCGGGCATCCCCGAGGGCGAGGAGGAGAAGCTCTTCGACAAGTTCTATCGCCTGCAACGCGAGGCTGCGCAGAGCGGTGTGGGCCTGGGCCTGGCGATCTGCAAGGCGATCGTGGCCGCGCATGGCGGCACGATACGCGCCGCCAACCGCTCTGGCGGGGGCGCGGTGTTCCGCTTCGAATTGCCGGCCGGGGAGCCGCCCCGCGTCGAGCCGGAGGCGGAGGTGCGGGTGGCCACCGGAACCACGCCGTGAGCGCCGGCAGCGCCACGCTGGTGGTGATCGAGGACGACCCGCAGATTCGCCGCTTCCTGCGCACCGGCTTGTCGGCAGAGCCAATCCGCATCTTCGAGGCCGAGACCGGCCGGGCCGGGCTGGTCGAGGCCGCTACGCGCAAGCCCGACCTGGTCATCCTCGATCTTGGCTTGCCCGACGTCGATGGGGTCGAAGTCGTGTCCGAGTTGCGCCAGTGGTATACGCGGCCGATCATCATCCTGTCCGCGCGCAGCAACGAGCAGGAGAAGATCAAGGCGCTCGACGCCGGTGCCGACGACTACCTGACCAAGCCCTTCGGCATCGGCGAGCTGTTGGCGCGGATTCGCGCCGCGCTGCGGCGCGCCGCGCGCGACGCCGGCGTCGCGGCGGAGAACAGCATCGAATTCGGCGACGTGCGTGTCGATCTGGCGGCGCGGCGGGTGCAGCGCGCGGGCAGCGACGTGCACCTCACCCCCAACGAGTACCGCCTGCTTGCCGCCCTGGTTCGCCACGCGGGAAAAGTCTGCACCCACCGCCAGCTGCTTGCCGAGGTGTGGGGGCCGTCGCATGTCGAGCACGGCCATTACCTGCGCATCTACATGGCGCAGCTGCGGCACAAGCTGGAAAGCGACCCGACCAACCCGCGGTTTCTGCGCACCGAGGCCGGCGTCGGTTATCGCCTGCTCGTCGATTAGCGGGCGAGGGCGCGTAGTGCGCAGAAACACGCGCGGCGGCGTGCGGCTGCCCGGTGGCTAGCAATCGACGACGTTGACGGCGAGCCCGCCGAGAGAAGTCTCCTTGTACTTCGCCATCATGTCGCGGCCGGTGTCGTACATGGTCTTGATCACGGTATCGAGCGCGACCCGGTGCGTGCCGTCGCCGCGCAGCGCCAGCGACGCGGCATTGATCGCCTTCACCGCGCCCATGGCGTTGCGCTCGATGCACGGGATCTGCACCAGCCCGGCGACCGGGTCGCAGCTCATGCCCAGGTGGTGCTCGATGCCGATCTCGGCGGCATTTTCGACTTGCGCGTTGCTGCCGCCCAGCGCGGCCGCCAGCCCACCGGCGGCCATCGAGCAGGCGACGCCGACTTCACCCTGGCAACCGACCTCGGCGCCGGAAAGCGAGGCGTTGCGCTTGCACAGGCCGCCGATCGCCGCCGCGGTGAGGAAGAAGGCGATGACGCCATCGTCATTGCTCTCCGGATAGAACTCGCGGTAGTAGCGGATGACCGCCGGGATGATGCCCGCCGCGCCGTTGGTCGGGGCGGTGACGACTCGGCCGCCGGCGGCATTCTCCTCGTTCACCGCGATGGCGTAGGCGCTTACCCAGTCGAACGCCTCGCTCGGGCTCTGCTCGTTCCTCTCCCGGCGGGCGAGCAGCGAATCGCGCAGGCCCTTCGCCCGCCGCCGCACATGCAGTCCGCCCGGCAACACCCCCTCGTGCCGCAGCCCGCGGTCGATGCTGTCGTTCATCACCGCCCAGCGCTCGAGCAGCCCCAAGCGCAGCTCGGCCGGGCTGCGCAGCGTCAGCTCGTTGACGCGCATCATTTCCGGAATTCGCTTCTTGGCCGCATTGCCGTGGGCCAGCAATTCCGCGGCGCTGGCGAACGGGTACGGCACCCGCGACCCTTCGGTCGCTTCGGCGAGCTTCTGCGCCTCGGCCTCGGTGACTACAAATCCGCCGCCGACCGAGTAGAAGACCTTGCGCGAGACGATCGCGCCGGTGGCGTCACGGGCGGTGAAGCGCATGCCGTTGCTGTGAAAGGCGAGGGTCTTGTCGATCCGGAAACGCAGGTGATCCTGCTCCACGAAGGCAATGGGGTGCCGCCCGTCGAGCAGCAGGGAGCGCTGTTCGCGCATCCGCCGCATCTTGGGCTCGACCTGATCCGGGTCGATGCGGTCCGGCGCTTCGCCGGACAGGCCGAGCAAGATCGCCCGGTCGGTGCCATGGCCGCGGCCGGTGAGCGCCAGCGAGCCGAACAGATCGACGACGACCTGCGACACTTCTTCGAGCTTGCCGTCGGCGGCGAGTTCGTGCGCGAAGCGCTGCGCCGCGCGCATCGGCCCGACGGTATGCGAGCTAGACGGCCCGAGCCCGATCTTGAAAAGATCGAAGACGCTGATGAACATTGCTCGGCCTTTAGCGGGTTCCACCCCGTGGATTCGGGACGGCGGGGAGATGGTAGACTAAATCGTCGATCATACTCTGGTGGTGCCCTTGAAGGCGTGGCTGCGTTGGCTGCTCGGGCCGGTGTCGGCGGCGCTGCTTGCGGCGGCGGCGTACGGCGCCCCGCTCCCCGGCGGAGCCTCGGATGCGGCGTGGCAGGCCTATCAGCGCGGTGACTACGCCACCGCGTTCGCTTCGTATGCAGCCGGCGCCCGCAACGGTGACCGGCTGGCGCAATACAACCTCGCCATGCTTCTACTGCGCGGCGAGGGAAGCGCGGTCGACGTCGACACGGCGGTCGCCTGGCTCACCAAGGCCGCCAACGCGGGCATGGCGCAGGCGCAATACAGCCTGGGGCTGATGGCCGAAAGCGGCATCGGCATGGAGCGCTCGCTCACCGCGGCGACCGCGTGGTGGCAGAAGGCCGCCGAGCAGGGGCATACCGAGGCCCAGGTTGAGCTGGCAACCCAGTACTTTCTCGGTCGCGGCGCGCCCAAGGACTGGAAGCTCGCCGCCAAGTGGTACGAGGCCGCGGCCGAGAACGGCGACCCCGGGGCGCAGTACATCATAGCCAGCTTCTACGAGCACGGAGACGGCGTGCCCCAGGATTTGCACCGGGCGCTCAACTGGTACGTGCAGGCCGCGCGCCAGGGCGACGTCGGCGCCGCGGTGCAGGCGAAGGATGTGGCGCGCCGGCTGGTCGCCAAGGGCGAAGCGCCGCACTGAAACCGGCAACGGCAGGTCAGTGCGCGGGGGCCGGGGCCGCGAAACGCAAGCGCTCCGGATAGGACAAGACTTCGGGCAGCGCCCCGCCGGACAGGCGCCGCTGCGTCGCCTGCCACCACTGGGCATCGAGCAGATCGGCATGATAGGCGAGAAAGGCGGTACGCACTGCCGGGTCGGTGAGCAGGAAGGTCGCGAATTCCTCCGGAAATACGTCGTTGGGCGCGACCGGATACCACACGTCGTTGTCCATCTCGTCGTAGCCGGCGGGCGGCGGAGGAATGCGCCGGAAGTTGCAGTCGGTGATGTATTCGATCTCGTCGTAGTCGTAGAACACGATGCGACCGAAGCGGGTCACGCCGAAATTCTTGAACAGCAGATCGCCGGCGAAGATGTTCACCGCGGCGAGCTGCTTGAGCGCATCGCCGTAGTCGCGTATGGCCGCCTCGCGCTGCGCCGGCGTCGCCGCCTCGAGGAACAGGTTGAGCGGCGTCATCCGGCGCTCGATGTAGAGGTGCTTGACGATGATCATGTCGCCGTCTTCCTCGATGGCGGAGGGCGCCACCGACTTCAGCTCGGCGACGAGCTCGGACGTGAAGCGCGAGCACGGAAACGCGACGTCGGAGTACTCGAGCGTATCCGCCATCCGCCCCACGCGGTCGTGATGCTTGACCAGCAGATACTTCTCCTTGACCTTCTCGCGCGTGGTCTCCTTCGACGGCGCGATCCGGTCGCGGATCACCTTGAACACGTAGGGATACGATGGCAGCGTGAAGACCGTCATCACCAGTCCCTTGATGCCCGGCGCGACGGTAAACGCATCGGTCGAATGCTTGAGGTGATGGAGGAAATCGCGGAAGAAGAGCGTCTTGCCCTGTTTCTGCAGGCCGACCATGGTGTAGAGCTCGGCCTCGGTGCGCATCGGCACCATGCCATGCAGGAAGGTCACGTAGGCCGATGGCACCTCCATGTCGACCAGGAAATACGCCCGGTTGGCCGAGAACAGGAGCGCGATCTGCTCGGGCTCCATGAGCAGGGCGTCGACGTGGAGCCGGCCGAGCGCATCGTGCTTGATCGGCACCACGAACGGATAGACCTGGAAGCCGTTGACGATGCGGCCGACGATGTAGGCGGTGCGATTGCGGAAGAACAGCGACGAGAGAACCTGCAGCTGGTGGTTGGCCTCGAGCACGAACGGGCGCGGGAAGCGGGACCGGAATGCCCGAAGCACGAGGCGCAAGTCGCGGCGGAAATCGGCGAACCGGCACTCGAGGCGGAAGTCGAGCACGACGTCGATCAGCGCCTGGCGCAAGCCGTGCTGACGCGGATAGTACGACCGGTACGACGGCGGATCGGCGTCGATATGCTCGGTCGACACCGCGGGGCGGACGAACAGGCAGCGGTTGTGGAAATAAGTCCGGTGCAGGATCTTGCACGAGACGGAATTGAAGAACGTCTCCGCGCACTCCGGCTGCTGGTGGTCGATCAACAGCCCGATGTAGTGCCGCTTGACCGCCTCCCAGCGCGACTCGTCGATGCGCTCGCAGCCGAACTCCCGCTCCAGCCGCGCAACGGTTTCCATGACCCGCCGGTCGTAGAAGTCGATGCGATCCTGGGAGGTGTGCGCGATGGCGAGCCAGTTGCCGGCCTCGAAATGGGCCTTGGCTACCCGGGCGCAGTCGCGGAACAGCGCGTAGTGGCGGTTGAAGCCCTCGAGCGTCGCCTGGGCGATCGCGGCCGGCTCGGGAACGGCGGACACGTCGACCGGGCGCGGGCGCGGGGTCGGGTTGAGCAGGCTCGGGGTGGCCATGGGAAGGGGCGGGGGGTGAGGCGAGTTTACCCGACCCTCGGTGGCAAGGCGACGAGGCGTGACGCTGCGGCCGCGGCGGGGTAGAGTGGCAGCATCATGGCCGCCGACCCGCGTCCGCGCCCGGGCAGTCGCTGCGGCCCGCTACCCCGCGTAGCGGCGCTGGCGCTGCTGCTCGTCGCCGCCCCGGCCGGGGCGCAGATCTACAAGTGCACCGACGCTGCGGGCAACATCCTGTACCAGAATGACGTGGCGTGTCCGAAGAACACCAAGGCCGGGCGGGTCGAAATCTTCGACAACAGCTGGACGGCGGATCGGGCGGAGAAGGACGCGGCGTGGCAGCGCCAGGCAGCCGAGCACCGCATCGTCGCCGGCATGCCGGTGCGCTGGGTCCGGGAAGCGCTGGGCGAACCCACCGAGGTGCGCAGGACGGAAACGGCAGGAGCCGACGAGGTATGGCTCTACAACCTTCCCGGCCGCAACGCGCAGGTCGGGGTGCTCGCCGATCAGGTTCTCTGGTTTCGCGAAGCGCCGGCGACCGCCCCGGCGGCGCGGGCCGCGGTCGCGCCGGACGCATCGGCAAGCCAGGCACAGCCGGCAGGGCTGCAAGCCCCGGCTCCGACCCCTGCCCAGATCCTGCATGCAGCGCCGGAGCCGACGGCCCCCGGCTCAGGGCAGGCAGGTCGCGCGGAGTCGGACGCTTCCCGGCCATTGCCCGAAGTCCCCGCCACGGCACAGGCAGCCCCGAAGATAACGCCATCCAGGCATGGCATCGCCCCCGGGCAGGATTGCAAGCAGGCGCTCGCCGAGCTCGGGCCGCCGGATCGCCAGCGCGACGTGCCCGCGTTCGACAACGCGAGCGATCCGACGACCGAATACTTCTATGAGCCCGCCGGCAGCGCGGGCGAGCGCACGCGCCTCGTCTGCGTCAACGGCAGAGTTGAAGGCGTCGACCGCGCGATCAACCGCTGACTTTGCGCCCCAAGTTGCCGCGACCGCGCGGCGTCAGTGCGACTATTGCTTGGCCGCGTCGATTTGCTTTTTCAACTCCGTGTTGTACTTGTTGTAATCCTCGACCGCCTTGTTGTTGGCGTCGACCACGGCGTTGATCCAGGCGCGGTTGTCCTCGACATACTTCTTGATGCACTCGCCGTAGGCCTTGTAGTCGTGGTTGAAGGCCGTGATCCTGTTGTTGGACGCGAGTTCGCCAGGATACTCAGGAGCGACGCAACTGGGCTCTGGGACCGGACGCGACGCCGTGCCCGTCGTGGGGGCGGGTGCCTGCGCTGCCGGGGCCTGCTCCGTCGCAGGTGTCGCCGAAGGGTTCGCTTGCGGTTGCGGGATCGGAGTCGTCGGCGATGCTACCTGCGGCACCTGCGGCATGCGGTTGGGGTATTGTGCCAGTGCCGGCGCGGTGGCGAGCGAGAGCGCCGCGAGCGCAGCAATGAGCAATAGGCGCAGAAGCATGGGCAACCTCGAAGGAGCGATTAAAACGCGCATTCTATGCTTCGGCGCGGGGTGACGGAAGAACTGCCCGATCGCTCGCGGGAGCCCGCAGCGGCAGGCGAGCGGCACTCGGCGGGCTAGAGTCCGCAGGCTGCGAGAGCAGGCAGGCGACGAGTGCGAGGAGCCGGCGGATCCACCTCATGAGACCAGGCTCTCGGAAGCAAGGATTGCTTCATGGCTCGCTGTCGCCGCGACCGGCGCTCGGCAGCCGCACGTACACCATGTGCGCCACCCAGAAACACCCCAGGCCGATGGCCACCGCGAGCGCGGCTAGCGTATAGGCGAGCGGTCTGCCATGCCACAACGCGGCCAGCCAGCGATTGAATCGCGCCGTGTAGACGGCCGCCATTCCACCGATACGCTCGACGTTGTATTCATAGACTCTGGAGCTTTCAATATCCGCACCCGGGTCGGGAGCCCGGTCGTCGGAGGTGGTCGCATAGATCAATGCCGCGGCCAGCAGGCCGGCAAGCATGATCGTTGCGCCGTAGTAGACGATGCGAACGTGAATTGGCTTGGGCCGTTTTGCCGGCGCGCGCTGCT
>Ga0074045_10003809_pt1 | contig 13527 bp, 12 predicted proteins | sample BogForMeECP23OM2_FD_94442 | JGI IMG/M metagenome (GOLD analysis project Ga0074045, IMG submission 94442) | Bog forest soil microbial communities from Calvert Island, British Columbia, Canada - Bog Forest MetaG ECP23OM2 | ecosystem: Environmental > Terrestrial > Soil > Wetlands ... | reverse complement strand
GGTGCACCTGCTCGCCGAGGCCGCCGGCCGGCCGATCGACCCAGGGACGCCGACCCCCGCCTCGTGGCGGGAGTATGTCGCGCGGCGCACCGGCCTGACCGCACCCGAACAGATGACCGAGGGGGCACCCGCGGTGTTCAGGCCGTGGGAGTCCGGCTACGACCCAGGCCATCCGGTCGACCAGGCGATCATGGCCACCCGCGACGCGGTCTTCCCCCTGCACGGGCTGATGCCGGCGTGACCGGCAACCCCAGATGAGCGACCGGGCACCGCCGCCGTGCCTCCCGCGTATCCGATCGAGCCGTCATGAACGGTCAGTCGCGGCCCGAGGATAGTTGACACAAGCAGCTTTCCGCGCCTTCAGGGAACCCGTTGCGGCGTCACCCGTCTAGCCAACAGGCAACGAAACAGGATCAACGATCGCCCGCCTTTCAGCCCCCGCGCAGAACATCCAAGTCTGGATGGCCAGCGTCTTATTCAGGCTCCAGCCGACGTCCGCGCATAACGGCATCGGTTCTATTTGCGGGCCCTCACGAGGGGTGGCCACGCTGCGTGACTGCTGGCGCTCTCCCGCCCGGCTCGCGCAAGGTCTCGTATCTGCGGCTGAGGATGTCGGTGGGGTTATGGGTGGTCCGGCTGGGTGGGTGTGACCTTGGCCGCGGTGCGGCTGCGGGCGTGGCCCGTTTGGCATGGCGGGTGTGGTGGGCAGTAGCGGCTCACTCGCCGCCGTCGGGGTCGAGGTGGTGGCGGTACAGGTCGGCGACGCGGAAGGCCAGGTCCAGGGACTGGCTGCGGTTGAGGCGGGGATCGCATGTCGTCTCGTAGCGGTAGCTCAGGTCGCTCTCGGCGATGTGATGGCCGCCGCCGGTGCACTCGGTGACGTCGTCGCCGGTGAATTCGATGTGGATGCCGCCGGGATGAGTGCCGAGTACGCGGTGCACCTCGAAGAATCCGGCGACTTCGTCGAGCACGTCGTCGAAGTTCCTGGTCTTGTGGCCGCTGGCCGCTTCCACCGTGTTGCCGTGCATCGGGTCGCATACCCAGGCCACCGGGGCCCGGCTGGCGGCCACCTTCTCGACCAGCGGGGGCAGCGCCTGGCGGATCCGCCGCGCGCCCATACGGGTGGTCAGGGTGAGCCGGCCAGGCTCCTGGTCCGGGTCGAGGGCTTCGATCAGCTCGAGCACGTCCTGTGCGGTGGCGTCCGGGCCGATCTTGACGGCGATGGGATTGCGGATCTGGCGGACGAACTCGACATGGGCGCCGCGGGGATCGCGGGTGCGCTCGCCGATCCACAGCAGGTGAGCCGACAGGTCGTAGGTATGCCCGTGCCGCGCGTCGGTCCGGGTCAGGGCCTGCTCATAATCCAGCAGCAGGGCCTCGTGGCTGGCGTAGAACTCCACCGCACGGAACTCCCGGGGGTCAGCCCCGCACGCGTGCATGAACGTGATCGCCCGGTCGATCTCGTCCGCCAGCTGCTCATAGCGCTGCCCGGCCGGACTGCCGGCCACGAAGTCCTGGTTCCAGGCGTGCACCTGGCGCAGGTCGGCGTAGCCGCCGCTGGCGAGGGACCGGCACAAGTTCAGGGTGGCCGACGCGCAGTGATACGCCTCGAGCAGCCGGCCAGGGTCAGGCGTCCTCGCCGCGGCGGTGAACTCGATGCCGTTGACCGCATCGCCCCGGTATACCGGAAGTTCCACGCCGTCCCGCACCTCAGTGGCCGCTGACCGCGGCTTGCCGAACTGACCTGCCATCCGGCCGACCTTCACCACCGGCACGCTGGCCGCATAGGTCAGCACGACGGCCATCTGCAGCAGCGTCTGGAACTTGCCCCGGACGCTGCCGGCAGTCGTGCCGGCGAACGTCTCCGCGCAATCACCGCCCTGCAGCAGGAAAGCCTCACCGCGCGCCACCGAGGCCAGCCGCTCTTTCAGCTGGTCGCACTCGGCGGCGAGCACCAGCGGCGGCAGGCCCTCCAGGCGGCGCACCACCGCCTCCAGACGACCACGGCCGGGCCACTGCGGCTGCTGAAGCGCGGGCGAACTCACGCAGTTCAGGCTACGCGGAGCGACCGCGCTCGTTCCCACCCTCCCGGCATTACCTGCCCGGCGGCGCGGCGGGTGCCGGGCGGAGAACCCCCACCCAGGAAACCGGACCACGAAACTAAGGGCATCCGCCGGCAGGCATGCCAGAACCTGGCCCGGCACCCCGGCCGCCCAGCGCCATAATGACCAGTTCGGGGCACAACGGAAGCGGCATCTGACGGTGGAGAGGCCGATCATATCGGCGGCGATGTGCGTGTGTTGTCAGCCGCCGCCGACCACGCTTTGCTATTACTGTCGCGGCTACGGCTTTGGGGCGCCCCCGGCATCGCGCGGCAGCCGTCCGCGATGTACCTTACCTGGCAGATGCGCCTTCGCGGCGGTGGCTGTGAAAATCATTCAGCCTGGCTGGCCGCTAGCCCGCGCCGAACCCTGAGTTCACCGGCCTGCGATGCCGTGCAGGAAGTCGATCAGGCCAGAGAAATATGTCTCCTGGTCGTCGTACATGGCAAGGTGGCTGCCGTCTGCGCAGTGCAGGTAACGCCCGCGTGGCAGGCGGTCGGCCATCATCTGCATGTGAGCTGGGTCCATGGTGTCGTGGCGGGCGCCGATGACCAGGGCGGGCACCTCGATCGAGGCCAGGTCAGCGGTCCGGTCCCAGCGGGCCAGGCTGGCCTCGGCGCTGATGCCCAGTTCGCTCGGACCCTGCATGGAGACGTAGATGGCCGGGTTGATGTGCGCGAAGGTGCGCTGGACCGGATCGGGCCAGTCCCCGGGCGGCATGCGCAGCACGTGATGAACGTAGTGATGCTCTACCAGAAGCTCCATGTACTTCGGGTTCTCGGTCTCGCCCCTGGCCTCGAATCCCTTGATCTCGGCCAGCACGGCCTGGTCCATCTGCGGCATCAGCACCTGCTCGGCGTAGGCGTTGTAAGCCGGCACGCTCGACATCATGTTGGAGATGACCAGCCCGCGCAGGTGCTGCTGGTGAGCCAGCGCGTATTCCAGGGCCAAGATCCCGCCCCACGACTGGCCGAACAGGACGAAGTTGTCCCGGTCCAGCCCGAGCGCCCGGCGGACCTGCTCCACCTCGTCGACGAACCGGTCCAGCTCCCACAATGACGGCTCGCCGGGCTGATCGCTGAACCCGGAGCCGAGCTGGTCATAGTAGTAGTACTCGATCCCTGCCGCGGGAAGGTAACTGTCACAGGCCTCGAAGTACTCGTGGGTCGCCCCCGGCCCGCCGTGCAGCAGCAGCACCCTCAAATCGGGACGGTTGCCGACCCGCTTCACCCACACCCGGTACGGACCCACCGGGGTGTTCACCTCAATCTTCCGCGCGCCCCCGCTCAGCACATCGTCCCGGCCGGAATAATCCAGATAGCCGCTCATCGGCACTCTCCCATTCCCCTCCACGCGCGCCCGAGGCGCACCGGGTACCCAGTGCAATTATGCCGCCGCGCGGGCCTGGTTCCAGGTCAGCGGGCCAGGCGGACCATGCCGGTCCCGTCCGGCGTGCGACCGGCAACGGCCCGGCATACCCCCTGGCCGACAGCGCGGCATCCCCGTGCTCCAGCCAGCCTGCGGCCTTGCGGTCATCCGGCCCGCCAGCACCCATCACCTCTGCCCAAGGGATCGGCCGGGCGCTGCTGCGGCCGCCGTTAGTCAGCTCAGTATCAGTAGGCAGCGGCCTTGACAGACCCTAGCGCTACAAACAACCCGCCGCTGAATAGCAACTTTCGCGCGTAACGCCGAATCGCCGCGCCTGAAGCTTGTTGTCGGCGGTGCGGGTTTCGCCGCACAGATTATCCATTTCTCGACATGCTCGGCCTCGGTGCTGCCATCATCGGTGCTGCCATCATCGTCCTTGGCCTGGTACCAGCGGCTATGCCGACCGCGTCGGCGTAGCCGCTCGGTTAGCCGGTACCAGGCCTGCGCGATGGGGAACGCCCCGAAGTTCAGCGCTGGCAGCGTCGCCGGTGTGGCCTCAAGGTGCGATGGCCGACAGCGACCAGCCGATCATGATGGCGTCGGTGAGCGGGGCGCTGGTGGACAGCGCGAGGTCGTGCCCGGTGTCGGGGATCACTACGACTTTGAGGTGTGCGGCGGGCGGGTAGTACTGGGATTCGTAGCCTTGCACCGAGGCGGCGCTGGCGCAGTTGTAGGCGGTGACGCCGGTGCAGAAGATGTTGTCGTCGGCGCCGATGACGACCAGGACGGGCACGTTGATCTGGCTGGAAGGCTGCTCGGAGAGTGGCTCGCTCTCGAGTGACAACAGGCCGTCGAGCTCGCCGACGGTGCTGGTGTCCTTGTCCGCTTCATCCAGGGCGACCACGGCGGGGTTGGCGGTGGCCGGGTCGTAGAACAGCGCCTCGCGGGTGCCGGGCCGGGTAGTTAGGTAGCCGGGGTCGAGGCCGGAGTCGGCGAACTTCGGGTCGTCGACCGCTGGGTACACATCGGCCTGGGCAAGCGCGGGGAGGTTGGGGTTGAGCTGGTGGAGGGCGCCGGTGATGATCACGGCGTCGACGTCGTGGTAGCGGGCGGCCTCGATCCAGGCCTCGACCGAGCCGACCGAGTGACCGACCATGATCACGTGCTGGAAGGGGTGGCCGTCCACGGCGCCGGTGCGCAGCGCAGTGACCGCGTCGTGCAGGGCCACGGCGCCTGCGGTCAGGTCCAGCTCGCCGCTGGGCGGGTGGGAGCTGTTGCCATCGCCGATGCGGTCGATGTCGAAGGTCGCATACCCGGCGATGGTGGCGGCGTCCACGTAGGAGTAGTAGCCGTTGCCGTACGGGAAGTCCCAGTACAGGTGGTTGTAGCTGGCGCCGTGCACGAGCAGTTGCACGGTGGCTGGCTCGCGGCTGCCTCGGTAGCACAGCTGTCCCCACATGGTCTGGTCGGCAGACCCGGGATCGGTGATGGCTACTGGCAGCGTGTAGGCCGAGCAGGTCAGCGCGGGTGGCCCGCCAGCGCGCGCGCCCGCTGGCGCAACGGCCACCGTGGCCAGCAGTGTGGTAACGATGGCACACGCCCAGGCAGCGCCGCGGTGGATCGCGGTGCCCATGGCCGCTCTGCTGCGCGATGGGGTTGGGGAGCCTTTCCGCTGCCGACGTCGGCGTATGTGTGGCATTCTTGCTCCTCCCGGGCGGGCTGGCATCACGACCAGGCCAGCCATTCGGCGTGACCATAGCCGCCCGGCTTGCGGCCGGGGATCGGGGAAAGGGCGTATTCGAGGTACGTAGTTCTGTCGTGGGGTAATGGCCTGGGCAGCTGGAGTTGTCTGCTATTGACCTTTATCGGGAAGAGTGGTTGCGTAACCGGCTGTGGGGGGAGCTTCATCGGCACCGGCTACGAGGTCACCGGCGGCGGCGCGGAGCGGATGGCCGCGCGGCATGCCGGTTCCGCTGACCCGGTTCGTCGGGCGGGAGCGCGAGCGGGCCGAGGTCGCGCGGCTAGTAGCCGAGAACCGTTTCGTCACGCTGGTCGGTGCCGGAGGGGTGGGGAAGACCCGGCTGGCCATCGAGGTTGCTGCGGGACTAGCGGCCAGCTTCGGCGACGGAACCGACTTGATTGATCTGAGCGCGGTGACCGACCCGGCGCTGCTGCCCGGTGCGGTGGCGCGTGGCCTGGGCTTGGAGGAGCGAGCGGGCACCGGCCTGGAAGAGCGGATGCTCCGGGTGCTTCGCGGCCAGCACCGGCTGCTGGTCGTCGACAACTGCGAGCACCTGCGTCCCGCCTGCGCTGACCTAGTGACGATGGTGCTCAGCTCGTGCCCAGGGGTCGTGGTGCTGGCGACGAGCCGGCAGAGCCTGCAGGTGCCGGGCGAGGTGACCTGGCGGGTGCCCTCTCTGGCTTTTCCCTGGCCGGAGCGCCCACCAGCCGCAACGGATCTGGAGGCGTTCGAGGCGGTCGCTTTGTTCCTGGCCCGAGCCCGCGCAGCCTGCCCCGGACTGGGCGTCGGCCCGGCAGAGGTAGCGGCGATCACGTCCATCTGCTTCGTCCTGGATGGTATACCGCTGGCTCTGGAATTGGCTGGCGCGCGGGCAGGCGCTCTGAGCCTGAGAGAGATAGCCGAGCGGCTGACCGGATGTTTCGAGTTGCTGGGCCGTTCCGGGATCGGCCCGGCGCGGCACCAGACGCTGCGAGCCTCGGTCGAGTGGAGCCACGAGCTGCTGTCTGAACACGAACGAGTGCTGTTTCGCCGGCTAGCAGTGTTCGTCGGTGGCTGGGCACTGGAAACCGCCGAGGCGGTATGCGCTCTGCCGCCGCTCCGCCGCGACCAGATCGCGCGACTGCTGGCGGCGCTGGTGGACAAATCTCTCGTTCAGGTTGGACAGACCCTCGCCGGCAGCCAGTACCGTCTGCTCGAGGTCATTCGCGCGTACGCCGGCGAGCGGCTTGCCGAATCCGGCGAGGTCGACGAGACGCGCGCACAGTACGGCGCGTACTACGTGGAACTGGCCGAGCAGGCACGGACCGAGATGCTCGGCCCCGGCCTCGAGGCCTGGGTACACCGGCTCGATCAGGAGACCGGGAACTTGCGGGCGGCACGCTCCTGGTGTGCTGAGGACCCCGCTAGGGCCGGTTTGGGCTTGTGCCTCGCGGCAGGATTGTGGAACTACTGGCACCCGCGCGGCCAGCTGCGCGAGGCTGCCGACTGGCTGCAGGACGCGCTCGAGCGCGGCAGCGGGCCGGAGCGCGCGCGGGCAGCGGCGCTCGGCGCGCTGGGCCTAATTGCCAGCTTGCAGGGCGAGCAGGAGCGGGCCATGGACTTGCTCACCGACAGCATCGAGTGCGCGCAGCGATGCGGCTATCAGCACGGCGAGGGACGCGCCCTGACCAATCTCAGCCAGGCCCGAGCCCTGTCCGGGGATGGAGAGGGGGCGGCCGAGTGCTGCGAGCGCGCGCTCGCGCTGGCCCGTCGGGCTGGTGACGCCTGGGTCGAGGGAAGTGCCCTGTTCCGGTTCGGGATCGCGAAGGCCCTGACGGGCGACATTGCCGGTGCCAAGCTCCTGGCCGTCGCGAGCATTGGCGTTTTCCCCCGGACGGGAGACCGCAGACTCCGCGGCTATGGCCAGATAGTGCTTGCCGACTGCCTGACGCGGGAAGGGAATGCCGCCGAAGCCATCGAAGTCCTGCGTGAGGCCCTTGCCTTCTTTGAGGCTCTCCCAGAACGCTGGGGATTGCTCAGGGCAGCTAGCCTGCTCGCCGAGGCCTGCGGGGCGCTCGGTGACTGGCCGCGAACGGCCATACTGCTGGGCGTCGTCGACGTCCTGAGTGATCGAACCGGCGGCCAGCCGTTCACCCACACCCAGAACGGCCTCAACGTGCTGCGCGCGCGAGCCCGCGACCAACTCGGATCGGCGCTGGACACGGCCCGGGAGGCGGGCCGGCTGCTCGGTCGCGGCGACCAGATCAGTACCGCGCTCTGGCCGGCCGCGGACCGCGACCGGGAACCAGCCGCCACCAGCGGGCTGCCGCTGACCACACGGGAGCACGAGATTGCGAAACTGATCACCCACGGCCTGACCAACCGGCAGATCGCCGCCCGGCTGGTCATCGCCGAGCGAACCGTCGACACACACGTCGGCCGGATACTGGCCAAGCTCGGCTGCGCCAGCCGGGCCCAGGTCGCCGCGATCATCACCGCCACGATGGCGGCGACCGCGGCTACCACACCCCCCGGCGGGCCTGGCGACCCTGCCGCCGAGTAGCCACCCACCCTCAGGCTCGCCACCCACCCTCAGGCTCGCCAGCCACGCGGCGGTCGGCGGCCAGGCCGCAATACGTACCTCGGGTACGCCATTTCCCCGATCCGCCGTGCCCGCCCCGGGCTCTAGCCTCGCCCCGTGGCCTCCTTCCTGGTGTTCCGAGACCTGCCCGGCGTGACCCGCGACCAGTACGCCGCCGCGCAGCACGCCGCCGCCGACGCCGCCCGCCGCACCAGCGCGGCTGGCCGCAAGGTCAGGTACCTAGGAGGGTTCTTCCTCCCCGCCGCCGCCCGGGCCATCTGCATCTTCGACGCCGACACCGCCGCCGACGTCACCGCGGTCAACACCCTGGCCGGCGTGCCAGCCACCGACATCATCGAAGCCATCGACCTGCGCGCCGCAAGCAGCCAGCCCCCCGATCAGGCTGATGGAAGCGGCACAAGGCGAAGGACACCGTGAGAAAACAAGCCACCCGCACCATGCCCGTGTCTCCGAGTTGGCCCGAATGGCGCCCACCGGCCGGAAGGTCTCCGCGTCCCTGCTCGGTTGTCTACGACCCGCGCGGCTGCCAGATCAGCGAGCTGCGCATCTGCTTCCCCCGCAACCCCAAATATCAACCCCGCCGGATGAGCCGCCTCCGGGGCAGCGCCGGGCCGCTGTGGCGCCCGCCCGGATTGCCCGGGTCGCGGCACCGCACCCAGTCCGTGCCCGGCCAACCCGGCACCGGCTAGCAGATCACCCTGATATGCCACGGGCGACGGTCCATCCGGGCTCGACGGCGCAACCGTCCATAACGGCGGCAGTGTGCGCGTTCCCTCATACGGGGGAGGATTACGCAGCGTGGCGGGGAGCCCTTTCAGCTCCAGGACCGCTGCCGAATCGGCGCGGGGGTCGATCGCGCTTGATGCGCGGTGCGCAGGCCGAAGAACGTCCTGTTCTGGCCGCCCTGGGTTGCAGGCTCTGCTTGAAGACCGTTTCGTTTCGGTGTCGTATAGGCTGCTGGGTGATCGCTGGCGCGTCGGCCAAGGTTCCGCGGGCTAAGGATCAGAGCTTCCCGCTTCTGCGGATACTGAGATGTCATCAGCGATGTCGAGTTCCGTGTCCGACCTTCGGTGAACCAAGGTTCGGGGCCGGTCGTTGCGGTGTCGCTATGTGCGTCTGGCCGGTCCCGGGACACTCGAGCTAGGACGATACGGGTCCTGCCATGCTAGTCGACGCGTTGCGTAGCTCTTTGGGGCTGACTGCATAGGCCTGCTTGAAGGCACGGTTGAAGCCGCTGAGGTCGCCGAACCCGCAGGCGTACGCGATCGTGGAGATCGGGCGCCCGGCCAGCCGCGGGTCCAGGAGATCTCGCCGGGCCCGGTCGAGGCGGAGGCCCTTGATGTACAGCGAGACGGTGTGGTGGTCGGCTTCGAAGAGCTTGTGCAGGTAGCGGGTGGAGATGTTGACTGCGGCGGCGATCTCGGCTGGCCCGAGGGCCGGGTCGCAGAGCCGCTGGTGGATGTAGTCCTTGATGCGCAGCATCAGCGATCGCTGGACCGCCCCGCGCACCCGGGTGCTGTCGTCGAGGCGGTCGCTGAGCAGGGTCACGACGAGGTCGCTGGCGTGGGCGAGGACTCGTTCGGACTGCTCGGCTGGGAGATCCTCGCTGTGCCGGGCGAGGTCGAGCAGGAACCGCGACACGACGCCGGTCAGCCCGGCGGTCCCGTCCAGCCTGCGGGCGCTGATGAGCCGTCGTTCGCTGTCGCTGAGCCGCACCGATTCGGCGGGTAGGGAGAAGACCCAGACGTCCCAGTCGCTGTCGAATAGCCACTGGAACGGCCGGGTCGTCTCGTACAGGACGCAGTCGCCGGGGTGCAGGACCGCCTGCCGGTCGTCCTGGCTGACCCGGCCGATCCCGCTGGCCACCACCGCGACCTGGAAGTAGGCGTTGTCCGCCTCGCTGATCAGGCGCGGGGTGCGGCGGATGTCTTGCCCGGTGGACTGCACGTCGGTTACCAGCAGCCGGCCGGCCCAGTGACCCCGGATCGACCCGGCGACGTCGCCTTCGGCCATCTCGCGGATGGTCACCGGCGCGAAGGTGTCGGACATGACGTGCCGCCAGAAGGCTTCTCGCTCATTCAGCTGCAGGTCGTCGGTGGTCAAGACAATGCCCATGCTGTGCTCCACAACCAGGCTCACGCCGCCCCGCGGGCGAGGTCAAGCCCTGGCCGGCAGCAAAGTGCATCACCGTCCCAGAATTGTTCCGCCCCGTCCAAGCCTGACCACGTCCGTCGGGCCGAGGCTGAATTTGGTCCCGGTGCCGCCCCGGCGCCGGAATCAAGGTCCTCACCGAAGGAGAAAGCGTCATGAACGCAGGCTCAGCGCCGGCCACCGTCGTGCTGGTCCACGGCGGATTCGTCGACGGATCTGGCTGGCAGGGGGTCTATGACCTGCTCAAGGCCGACGGCTACCGCGTCCGCGTGGTTCAGAACCCGACCCTGTCGCTGGAGGGCGACGTCGCCGCCACGCGCTGGGTGATCGACGCCCAGGACGCCCCGGTCGTGCTGGTCGGCCACTCCTACGGCGGCGCGGTCATCACCGAGGCCGGCACCCACCCGAACGTGGCGGCGCTGGTCTACATCGCGGCCTTCGCCCCGGACAAGGACGAGTCGGTCAACACGCTCATCAGCGGTTTCCCGGCCGACGGGCCGCAGCCGCCGATCCTGCCGCCACGCGAGGGCTTCCTGCTCCTGGACCAGGGAAAGTTCGCCGCCTCGTTCGCCGCTGACCTGCCCGCCGGGCAAGCCGCGTTCATGGCCGATTCCCAGATCCCCTGGGGAGTAGACGCCCCCGGCGGGCAAGTCACCAAGCCCGCGTGGCGTACCAAGCCCAGCTGGTACCTGGTTACGACCCAGGACCGGATGATCCCCCCGCCCGCCCAGCGCACCATGTCCGAACGGGCCGGATCCACGGTGATTGAGGTCTCCGGCAGCCACGCCATCTACGTGTCGCAGCCAGCCGCGGTGGCCGCCCTCATCCACGAGGCCGCCACAGCCGTCAGCATCCGGCAGTAACCCGCCTCGGCTCGTCTCGCTCGTCGCGAGCACCCAGGGCGTGGCCATGCGTTCCCCGCGCCAGCCACGCCCGGCGGGCGTTCGGCGCCCACGTCCATTACCGAGCGCGCCGGCCACTCCGCGAGCCGCCGGGCGCTTATCGGCTATTTCCGGCTGACAACCAGCCCGCGCCACACGCCTTCGCCCGAGTGGCCTTGACCGCCATCCCCCCGGTTTGAGCAGCCAGCCCTATCGGCCTGGGCCGGATACCGATGCTCAAGCGGCGGCTGTTGTTCGGCGCGGGCGCGGAGGCGAGCCAGTCCTGGTCAAAGCCACGGCGCAAAAAGCTGATCGCCACCCGGGCACTACAGAACAAACGGATTATGTATCCGCTCTTGCCGTCACCAGCGGGAGGCAACTCCTATGCAGAACGGCGGCTACGTGAGCGGAGAGCAAGGCACTTTCACCCCTCTCGGCTGCTTACCAGCTCGGGCTCGATGCGATGAACGGTAGGTCGGCTTGCATAAAAATGCATCGTCGCTGCGCCGGAGAACGTACTCATTTTGCCGCGTTCAGCGCGAAGCTGAGTCAGTACGACTGGTCGCAGTTACCCGGATCAAGGTCGTCCGGGCCGGCATCCATCTCGTCCTCGAAGATGCCATAAGGGGCTCCACCCGATGTATAGCCGACGACGAACATGCGCCGGCCGCAAACATCGACCCAGATGGGATAAGCCTGATCGGCGGCAGTTTCGGGGGCGCGCGAGCGCGTCCGACGGCTGGATCGTCGCCGTTGCTGCCGACTCACCGTGGCCACCTCCAGCAATTCGCGGGCATCCAGCACCAGCCAGCGCTGCTGAGCCTGTCATAAGGTACTGGCAGCAGCCAGAACTTCGCGGCGCTTCGGCCAGACCCCCTCTGGTGCCGCCAGCCGGGCCAGTCAGCGGGCGGTTACCGCCTCCGGCGGCACTGCTTCATCTGCGAGGTCCGACGTCTCCGCTGGGCCAGCAGGCCGACCTGATGAGCACGGGCGAGGCGGCGCGGCTGCTCGGATGCTCGCGTCAGCATGTTGTCGACCTGTGCGTGCGGGGCGTGCTGCCGTTCGTGTCCGTCGGATCGCACCGGCGTGTGCGTCGCACGGGTGTGACGGGGCTCATGAACCGGGAACTGACCAGGGATCAGGAGCGGTCCTTGTGGCTGCACCGCGTCGTCGCCGGGCGCCTTGCCCTGGACCTGGACGCCGTGCTGGCCCGGGCCAGCAAAAACCTTCAGCGCCGGCGCACTCATGTTCGAATCATACAACTTGAGCTTTAAATCTTCAGTTGAAGGACGCGCCGTCGCATGTCTGACCGAAAGTTGGACAAATCCGCGGAAACGCGATACGCAATTGCGTGTCGGCGTCTCCGCGGAGACGCTCGCGCGTTCTCGTGAGCGGGCCAAGCTCGGCTGATGGATCTCCTCGAGGGCTGATGCTGGTTAGCAGGCTATTACGACGGCCCCGTTTACGGCGGCCGCGGCGAGCCGGGTCAGGTCGCCAGGATCGCTGGTCAGGATCCGGTCTCCGGGCTGGGCCAGCAGGACGACGGAGGCATCGATCGGGTCGGAAGTACCGGCCAGGCCGAGCAGGACGCCGGCCTGGCGGCCATCGTGGTGATCTATGGCGCGGACATCGACCGCGCGCAGCAGTCGCGCCAGGTTCACCTGGCGGCCCTGCTGGTCACGCCAGACCAGGGCGACCACCATCGCGTTGCTGCGCAACTCCACTCCGCGCTGCTGGGCCACACGCAGCCTGGCGATCATCGCGCGGTCGTCGTGGTCGATGGCCACCAGTGCCCCAGCGTCGAGAACCAGGGCGCTCACGCGGCGGTGTCGCTCGCAGGCACGCCGAGTTCTTGTTCGGCCCGGGCGATCTCCTGCGCCGTCAGCGACCCGTGCTCGGCCTCCCAGCCAGCGAGGAACTCGGCCAGCGCTTCCGCGCGTAGCTTGCTCGCGGCCGCCTCGGCCAGCCACGATGACAGCGGCTTGCCCGCCCGTGAAGCCGCAGACCGCACGGCGTCCCCGAGCTCGGGGTCGAACGAGACGCTCAGCTTGTCTACTTTCACATTACAATCCTACCATGGTGGTTCATACCATGGTAGGAACAGCTGATCCTGTTCGAAAGACCGGTGATCCGGAAGGGCGTGGGGCGTTCGCGCCGAGTCAGCCCGCCGCGTCCGGGCCGACCTGTCGTGGTCCTTCCCCATCGACGGGAAGTTTCGGGAACGAGACCGTCGGCTCGTACGGGATCGCGTCGAGGAAGCCGGTCAGGCCCATGCCGCGGTACAGGCCGACCTGGTTGTGCCGCTCGGCGAGGGCGTGCGCCAAGAGGACCCGCTCCTGGTCGGCGGTGGCCTCGGTGAACGGCGTGTCCCAGGGTCCGTGCGCCCGCAGCCGCCTGAGCATGGGCAGCGGCAGCCAGACTCCGTCCAGGGCGATGCCGTACTCCACGACCATCCGCTTCTCGAGTTTTCCGGGCTCGCCGCTGCTCATCATCGCTGTCTCCAGGCCGGCCTTAAACGCGCTCCCTGCGGTAACGCTGGCCGGGCCGCCAGTCATCCGCCGGGGTCAGATGCCGAGCCGCTCAGATGCCGAGCCGCTCAGATGCCCAGCCGGTCGAGCAGCCGTTCGTGGTAGACGGCCGGGCCGCCGAAGAGCAGCTCGCAGGACTTGGCGCGGCGGAAGTACAGGTGGGCGGGGTGTTCCC
>Ga0074045_10003808_pt1 | contig 13529 bp, 12 predicted proteins | sample BogForMeECP23OM2_FD_94442 | JGI IMG/M metagenome (GOLD analysis project Ga0074045, IMG submission 94442) | Bog forest soil microbial communities from Calvert Island, British Columbia, Canada - Bog Forest MetaG ECP23OM2 | ecosystem: Environmental > Terrestrial > Soil > Wetlands ... | reverse complement strand
TTCGACATAGGGAAACTCGCCGGATGAGCGTCACGAATCCGCGGCTCCGATTCTCAGGCGCCGATGTGGCGCACCACGGCATCGGTGAACTCGGCGGTGCCAGCGTGGCCGCCCACGTCGCCGGTGAGATGCTTGCCCTCGGCGTAAACTTGGGCGATGGCGCTCTTGAGGCGCCTGGCGGCGTCGCGCTCGCCGATGTGCGCCAGCATCAGCACGGCGGATTGCATCAGCGCGGTGGGATTGGCCAGTCCCTTGCCCGCGATATCGGGGGCGGTGCCGTGGACGGCCTCGAAGATGGCGTGACGATCGCCGAGGTTGGCGCCGGGAACGATGCCGAGGCCGCCGACCAGGCCGGCAGCGAGATCCGAGACGATGTCGCCATACAAATTCGGCAGCACCATCACGTCGAAGGTCTCCGGGCGCATCACAAGCTGCATGCAGGCGTTATCGACGATCAGTTCGTTGTAGGCGATTTCGGGAAACTGCGCGGCGGCCAGGCGGCAACATTTCAGGAACAGGCCGTCGCTGAGCTTCATGATGTTGGCCTTGTGGATGGCGGTGACCTTCTTGCGGCCTTCGCGGCGTGCGAACTCGAATGCCGCGCGCGCAATCCGCGAGGAAGCCTTTTCGGTGATGATCTTGAGGCTCTCCACCACGCCCGGCACCACCTCGTGTTCCAGGCCGGCGTACAGGTCCTCTGTGTTCTCGCGGAAGATGGCGATGTCGAGCGCCAGATCGGCGAAGCGCGTCTTGAGCCCGGGCAGCGTGACGACCGGACGGAAGTTCACCGAGAGCCCGAGTTTCTTGCGCAGCGCGACGTTGATGCTCCGATGGCCTCCACCGATGGGCGTGGTAGTGGGACCCTTCAGTCCGACGCGCGTCATCTCGAGCGACGCGAAAACGTCGTCAGGCAGCAATTGCCCCTGCTCGGCCAGGGCGCGCGCGCCTGCATCGACGTGTTCCCATTCGATGCCGACGCCAGTCGCCTCCACCGCGCGCGCGGTGGCATCGGCGACTTCAGGCCCTATGCCATCGCCCGGAATCAGCGTGATCGGATGAGCCATCATCGCTATTATAAGGGTGAGGCGGAAGCGTGATCCCAGATTGGGCCGGCGAGCGGAGCGCCATGGTAGAGAAGCAACTGCGCCAGCGCGGTATCCACGACGCGCGCGTGCTGGCGGCGATGGGCCAGATTCCGCGCGAGCAGTTCGTGCCGCTGTTATCGCGGATCGCGGCGTACGGCGACGAACCGGTATCGATCGGGCACGGACAGACGATTTCGCAGCCGTACATGACGGCGCTGATGGCCGCGGAGCTGGAGTTGGAGGGTACCGAAACGGTGCTCGAAGTGGGCGGCGGCTGCGGCTATGCGGCGGCGGTGTTGGGCGCGCTTGCCGAGCGCGTGATTTCCCTCGAGCTGATTCCCGAGCTGGCCGAAATGGCGCGCCACAACCTGCGGCGCACCGGCCGCGACGGCAACATCCACGTGATTGTGGCGGATGGTTCGCTTGGATATGCGCCGCTGGCGCCGTACGATGCCATAACGGTCGCGGCCGGTGCGCCGGACGTGCCCCCGGCGTTGCTCGGACAATTGCGGGACCCCGGGCGGCTGGTGATTCCAGTCGGGCAGTTCGAAGACCAGGAGTTGCGCGTGCTGCACCTGCACGGTGGCAACATCGACTCGCGGGTGTCGACGCTGTGCCGCTTCGTGCCGCTGCGCGGCGGTGAGGGATGGGCCTAGGTGCGGCTAAGGACGGCTCACGACCGGCTCAAGGTGGAGCACAGCATCATCGACGGTGTGCGCGCGGTTCTTGAAGAACTGTTGCGGGCGAACCCGGAGATCCGCTCGGTGATCCCAGGCGTAATCCGGCCCGTGCGCGATGCCAAAGGCAAAGTGCGCGTGCGGGTGACCGTGCCGACGCAAAACGGGTGGAAAGCGATTGCCTTAAGTGCCGGCGCGCGGCAGGAACTGTTCGTGAGCTGCGGCTGGACAAAAGAGGCCGTCGAGGATGCGTTCCGCCAAGCGGGCGCCGTGGTGGAGTAGGAACCGCGAGAGCATTGGTTGGCAGGCGGAAGCGCCTGCCCCACCTGGCGGCAAAGTGGGACGGCAGAGTGGGACAGGCGCTTCCGCCTGTCAACCCGCCCTTTCCCCCACTAACTCCCCCAGCAACCCGCGCTGTTTTTCGCCGATGGCCTGCCAGTCGAAGTTCCGTTTGGCGTGCCAGAAGGCGGCGTCGGCGATTTGCGCGCGGCGGTCGGGATCGGCGATGAGAGTCGCAATGCCTGCGGCGAAGGCTTCCGGCGTATCGCCGACCCAGACGCTGTGTCGATCGAGCAAGCCGAGACCAGCGCACCCGGACGTGGTCGAGACCACCGCGCGGCGCATGGCCATGGCTTCGAGAACTTTCACGTTGGTGCCGGCGGAGACGGTGGTGGGCACGATGATCAGGTTCGTTTCGCAGTAGAGCGGGCGCACGTCGGCGACAAATCCCAGCAGGCGTATGCGCGGGTCGGCGGCGGGCTCGGGCGTTTCGGCGAAGGCGCGCCAATAGGTGAGATGATCCGGGCCGCAAACCACGGTCAGCTCCATCTGCGGAAACTTTTCGCGCAGCAACGGCCACGCGCGTTCGGTGAAGAAGCGATATGCGGCGATGTTGGGGAAGTGGCGGAAGGAGCCGATGAACAACAGGCGCTGGCCGGGCGTTTCCGGGGCAGGTTGAAAACGGGCGAGGTCGACTCCGTTTTCGATCACGACCGTCGCCGCTTTCGGCCCGAGCATTTCCGCATCCTTCGGGGACATCACCACCACGCGGCGCGCGGCGCGCACGGCGCGGGTTTCGAAGCGGCGCCAGCGAAACCAATCCCACCAGGCGGCGACTGACCGCTCGCGGCGCGCGATCTGGCCGAACAAATCGAACGTGACATCGTGCTCGACCAGCGCCTCGCCGCCGTAGCGGGCGAGTTGCGTGTACTCGACCTGCAGCGCTTCGAAGCCGAAGGCGGTGCGCTCGCGTGCGATGGCGTTCTGCATGGCGGGCGAGTGGAATTCGTGGACCTCGGGCGGCAGCAGCGTGGACCAACGCGGCTCGCGGTAGCGCGGCTTGGTGACCAGGACCACGCGCGCACAGAATTCGAGGACGGGAGCGGCTGGCGGTGAGGCATCGTCATCGGTGAAGGCGAGCAGCTCGACGTCGAATTCGCGCGCGGCCTCGCGCAGCAGGTTGAAGATGCGCACCGCGCCGCCGTGCGCGAGCGGGTAGGGGAAGTACGGCGAGAGCACCGCGATGCGGCGGCGCTCCGGCGAGCAAGGGCGGCCTTCGAGCACGCGGTCACCAGCGGGCGTCACGGTACGTTCGCGCTTGGGCCAGGGCCACCACCAGGGACGCAGGTAGATGCGGTCGAGCGGCACGCCGCGCCAGAACAAAAAGCACGCCAGGCTGGGCCGCAGGTGGTGGCGCTCCAGGCGCGAGTTGTAGGCCAGGATTTTGCGCGGGGCCAGCCGGTACGCCGCGCGGCGCAGGGCGTTCGACTGGCGCGTCAGCATGACCGGGGCGAGGCCGATGCGGTAGCGACGCAACTCCCGCCGCAACTCAGGCCAGTTGGCTTCGGTGGCTACGAAGTGACGCCGGTCGGGCACTAGCGCGCGCACTTCTTCCGCCATGCGGCGGCACAGTTCCGCGTCGCCGCTGGAAAACGTCACCACCACGGCCTCGGGATCTTTGCCGAGCAGAGAGAAAATCAAGCGCTTGAGCGGCTGCTTCATGCTTCCAACCTCATCCTCCAGAGAACCGCCGACGCCGCCAGCGGCATGACGGCGGCGATGGCCGTGACGGGCGAATAGCCGTACAGATCGATGAGCCGGCCGAACGCCGGCGAGACCACGACCTGCACGGCGCCATAGGAAGCCACCAGACAGGAGACCGCGAAGGCTGCGTGGGCGCCGGGAAACACATCGAGCGGCAGTGTGTACATGTTGACGCTGAAGGCGGCCACGGCGAAGATGCCGAGCGAAATTCCGGCGGCGGCCCAGGCGGCGGTGGGCGCGGAAGGTACGGCCGCGGTAACCAGCGCCAACACACTAGCCATAGCGCACACGCGGAAACGCCCGCGCGCCGGAGGCGTGCCGTGGCGAATCATGCGCAGCGATAGCCAACCGCCGGCGAGTCCGCCGAGCGTGGCGGCCAGCGGCGGAATCCACGCATACCAGGCGGCTTGAGCGACGGTCAGACGGTGCACGTCCACGAGATAAAGCGTAGTCCAGTTGGTCCAGAGCGAGTAGCCGACCATGCTGAGCGCATTGGCAAGAACGAAGGCCCACAGCCGGCGGTCGCGCAGCAGGCTGGTAACCTCTGCGCCTGCGGGCTTCGGCGGCGGTGCGGGTGTCGTTCTTCGCGATGTCCAATGCCAGAGCGGAATCCACAGCAGGCCCAGCACGCCGGTGGCGACGAAGGCGGCGCGCCAACCGGCCTGGAGCGCAATCCACGTCGCCACGGGCGGGGCCAGCACCATTCCCAAGCTGACGCCAGCCTGGTTCATGGCGTTGCCGAGAGCGCGTTCGGCGGGGTGCAGATATTGACGAATCGCCTTGCCGGCCGCGGGAATACCCGCCGCTTCGCCGACGCCGAGCACCGCCCGGCAGCCTAGCAGGCCACCGAATCCATGCGTCAATCCGGTGGTGATGCCGGCGCACGACCACAAGCCAACGGCGATGCCGATGATGCGGTTGAGGCCGGCGCGATCGATCAGCATTCCCGCCAGAGGCGCGCTGGCGGCATAAGTGATCGAAAACGCGGCGAGGATCAGCCCGTAGTCCGCGTTTGACAAGTGAAACTCGGCGCGCACGAGTGGCGCCAACGTGGCCAGTGATTGGCGATCGAGATAGTTGATGGCCGAGGAGAGCAGGAAGACGGCCAGCGGCAGCCACCGCGCCAGCGCCGCATCATTCGAACGGGTCACCGGAACTCGATGGTAGCCACTTCGCCGGCAGTGCCCAGCCGGACGTTGGGTTTGGGAAAGTACTCGATAGAAACCGCGCGCGGCGTCTGCCGGCCGCAGCCCAGGGTCTCGACGCCGGCGCCCAGAATCGCCACTTTGCTGGAATCGGCGACCAGCAGTTTGATCGTCTTGCGATCGTCGCCCTCGACGACGACGCGCGCTTGCGATCCGAGGCATTCCACCTGTTTCAACATGCCATGAATCTTGCCGCCCGGTTTGGGGCCGTTCCACCACGGCACGGGCTTTTGCCCCGGCGTGGCGGTCCCATCGCTGTACTTGGCTTCGAGCGCATGCACGTTGGCGAGCGCCTGCTGCTTGAGCAGAGCCAGCGCGCGGGCGTCCTCGTCTGCCTTGCGTTGCCGCCCGGCGGCCTCGTAATCCCCGCGCTGCTGTTCGATAGCGACGCGCGCCCGATGCATGCGCTCCCGCTCGGCGGAATCGGTGGCGGCCTGCTCGCCCGCGCGCCACGCCTTGGCGGCGTCCGCGTAGTTATGGACGGCCAGGTAGCATTCGGCCAGCGCTTTCCAGTAAGCGGGGTTGCGCGCGTTGCGCTCGGCGGCGGCCTTCCAGTGTGCCGCGCGCTGGTCGGGATCGGTATCGCGCGCGGCCAGCAGCGCGTATGGTTCGTCGAGCTTGGGATTGATTTGGGCGGCGCGCAGCAGGGCCTTCGCCGCCTTGGCGTTGTCCGGCTCCAGTTTGGCGTACTCGATGTAACAGCGCGCACTCGAGCTGCCCGCGTCCATCGCGGCGGAGAAGTGGCGGCGGGCGTCGTCCGCGCGGTAATCCCGCAGAGCCAACAAACCCAAGCCTTCTTCAGCTTCGGCGATCTTCACGTGAGCGTGCAGGAGGGCCTCGTACTCGACGGCGGATGACGCGCCGGCGAGTAAGTCCGCGCGCGCCAGACGGGCGTCGGCATCGGAGACGGCGCGCTCGACGAAATCTTTCGGCGCCATCGGCAAACTGGAAATCGTGCCAGGTTTAAAGTTGCCGGCCGCAAAATGCTGCCGCACCAGCGCCTCGATTTCCGCGGGGGACTTGCCGTACGCGTTGCGATACGCCGCATCCTCATCCACGCCCTTGCGCAGGTTGTACAGCAGAACCTTGATACGGCCGAAATACTCCGGCGTTGTAACCAGCAAGTGGATGCGAGCCCAATCGAGGTCCGGCTGGGGCGGCGGCGCGCCCACGGCGATCTGAATGCCTTTAACGTCGAAGGTGGAAAAGAACTCGACGAGACCATGTTCGAAAGCCGGCGGCATTTGCGCCGTGTTGGCCGCGAGAAAAAGGCGGGTCAGTTCACTCCACACCGCCGGCGAAACCGGTGCCTTTTCCTCGAGCACAATGGCGTAGCAATCGCGGCCATGGATGATGGGTTCGTTCCCTACCCAGCCGCCTGCGTTCCTAAAAAGCAGGATGCGCACGGGCTGCGGCGTCTGGAGGTCGGTTTCGCCGACCACTTCACCCAGCGCGTGGCGAAACTCCTGGAAACGCACCATCGTCTCGCGGCCGCGCTCGCCGGCGCCGGCGAACACTTCGAACGGCCCCGACGTCAGCTTGATCCAATGCTCCCCGGCGGCGAGGAGACAGGGAAGCAGGACGAAGAGAGGCAGCCGCCGCATAGCTTTACCATTATCCCGCGGGACCGGTTGGACAGCGGGGTGCCTAGCTCGCGACACTGTCCTGGACCGCCCGCGAGCCGAAAGCCGCTTGAAACGAGCCGAGCATAGCGACAGGGCAAACAGTGTCACGTTCCAGCCGGATTCTGATATGATGAGGTTCTGCCCGCATGGCGCTATCGTCTAACGGTTAGGACGGAGCCCTCTCAAGGCTTAAATACGGGTTCGATTCCCGTTAGCGCTACCATGTTTTCTATAACTTACGGGCCTTGCGAAGCCACGCGGAGCCACCACAAAACTTCCCGCAAGATTCACTGCACGTTTCCTTTCCAGTTTTCCGGCTTGGCCGGCCTGTTACGTTGCTGGTATTCCTCCCACCGCCGCACGGCCTCGTCATCCTGGCCATGCATTGCGTGTGAATAGACGTCGGCCGTAACTCGCACGGAGGAGTGTCCGAGCCGCTGCGCAACCACCGGCAGCGGCACGCCGCTGTCTAGCATCTGAGATGCCAGCGTGTGCCGAAGGAGGTGTAGCGCTCCACCACGTGGTTTCGGGATCTTCAGCCGCTTAAACAGGGCCGATACTGTGGCAGAAATCGAATCCGGCTTTAGCGGCGATCCATCTGGATTGGCAAAGATCAGGTCGAGGTCGCTGCGGTAATCCGGGCCGAACTGGGCGCGGAACTCGTCCTGGCGCTGGCGGTGCCCTTCGAGCTTGGCGAGCGTCCCCTCGGGGATTTTTGCGACCCGCAGCTCATCCGTTTTCGTGGCCTTGAACTGGAGGGAACCCTTGGTCTGAGTGAGCGATCGGGAAATGAAAGCCCGGCCATCTACTATATCCGACCATCGCAACGCCATTACTTCGCCACGGCGAGCGCCGAGACCCCCGGCCATCTCAAGAAGCAACGATATGCACCAAGGACCGGTCGCCGCCTCGATCAGCATATCCTCCTGGGCCACGGTGAGTCCGATCCCCTTGCGTTTCTTTGGAACCGGCGGCTCGCTAGCCGAAACCGGGTTGGCCTCCACCAGGCCCCATTTCACCGCCTTGGCGAACGCGCTCGATAGGACGCCTGCGATGTTTCGGATCGTCTTGGCCGAAAGCGGCCGCGGAGCTTTGGTGCGGCGGTGATGCCCACCACGTTCCAGAAGCCGCTTCCACTCCCGATCCAGATGCAACGGCGTGACCTCGGCCATTGGGACGGCAAGCAACTCGGGATCAATGTACGCGGCCTGGTCATGGTAACGCTCGATAGTTTTGGGCGCCAACTTCTCATCAACGTGTTGCCGGAAGAATTCATCGAGCAGCATCGATAACGTCTTCGGCAGTTCAGTGGCGACATTCGCACCGGCTTTTGCAAGCTCAGTTTTCCGCTGTTCCTCAAGCCGCCGGGCAGCTTCCGCAGCTACAGCTTCGCCCTTTGTGGCGAAACCATTTCCGAATACGCGCTTACGATCATTTCGGGAGGCCCCTGGCAGAGAGAACTGAAAAGACCAACTGATCTTTCCAGAACGGTTTTTGCGTTTGTGGACCGACATCAGTTCAACACCATTACCTCTGGCTGCGCCGCAAGTCCAGTGCCAGGCCGGATCCCACAGGTGCGCTCCCACAGCTCGTAGGCGTGCCGGGTGATGATCCAGAGCCGGCCGACCCGCACGCCAGGCAGAATCCCCTGCTCCAGCATCGCGTAGACCGACCGGCGCCCGATGTCCAGCCGACCGGCGACCTCCTCAACCGATATTCGGGCACTCGGCCGATCGGCTGGCGCCATCTTTCGGCCCGAATCGCGTTGTATGAGCAGATCGGACACGATTACCTCTCGGTCGTAAGCATCCTTGGATTGAAGGGATGTTCGGGCTCAACGGTGCCGCCTTCGCTGATCCATCTGTGCTCAGTCGCCGGCCCGTTCCCGGTCGTGGTGAAGCTGTCCTCCCCTGCCACGGATTGCTGCCGTCCGTGGCTACTGACTGCGACCGAGGCGGATGGCTTCCGTCCTCGTGGCTGACAGAGGGCTCCTGATCGTAGACGTTGTTCGAACTGTTCCGCGTCTACCCGGACGGTGCCAGCGATGCGGACCACGCAGTCAGATGGAATCTTGCCTTGCCGGATCCAGAGATAAACCGCATCGGCGGAGACCCTGAACCTGTCGGCTATTTCGTGCACCTTCGCATATCTCGGAGCCATTGACACGACCTCGTATTTTCATCAAAACACGAGACGTTCACGCGATTCAGATATGCGACTTCGCGTAGCTTCGCATTGCTTCGCATAGCTTCGTATTATTTTTCCGAGGGGAAATACTTGAGTAGAGAATCCACCAAAACTCGCCGCCGTAGGCGGTTGCCTTCTGTTGCAAGGGCACCTTTCCGAGCCGCATCCTCGATGGCGCGTCTGGTGACACCGCCAAACCTACGAGCGACATCCAGAGTGACGGCGCGCTTATCGACGCTCAGATGGTAGCGGGTGGAGGAACCCCCGCCACGAGCTGGAGCAGTCACTTCAGCCCGAAATACAACCGCTGTTTCGTCCGGCTTATCAACTTCCCCGCAGCGACACTTACCAACGCCGGGGGGCCGCTGGTCACTACCTTTTTGTTTGACGCGTTCGAAAGGTCGAACCTCGCCAAAACTTCGGCAGGTCTCGGGCCCGACGTCGGATGCCGTAACGAGCAAAAGCCGGAGGAGTGTGCCCAACTTGCGCGAATTTTCTGGAAGGCCGCTTGCACGATAGACGAAGAGGAGACTGATTGCACGATCGCGGACCAGTTCATTAAAGAACACATGAAAAACTGAGCACGGCCGCGCGAGTCGTTAGTGTCTTGTCGGAAATGCCGCGGCGGTGGAAGGGCCGATTGACAGGATAGCGTTCGCGCCGCAGCACTTTGGATAGATCCGCATTGAGCCGGACATGTCGGAAGCCCTCGTCAAAGGACGCCCAAGCTACACCGCTATTCTCAACTTGATTCCGTCATTCGGCGCATTGACAAGATCCTGCTTCGTGCCGAGATACCGCTCGGTCGTCTGGACTGACGCGTGCCCAAGCAGCAGCTGGATCTGTTCCAACTCCCCGCCGGCGGCTCGGCACAATTTCGCGCAGGTCCGACGGCAATCGTGCGGCGCTATTCCGGGAACGCCCGCGGTCGCTGCGTACGGCTGAAGCAACTGCCAGACGACCTTTTCGCTTAACGCGGCCGCCTGGGCTTGGTCGCCTCGGTTCATGGAACGAAATACTGGCCCGTCGGAAACGCCGGCGGCTGCCGTCCAGACATCGATCGCCACCTTGACCCACGTCGGCATCGGAATGGTCCGCACGCGGCCGTGCTTGCCAACGAGGTCCACGATGCACCAGCGACCGACCCGCTGTTGGACGTGCCCCATCGTCAGCGCCGCCACCTCGGACCGGCGTAGTCCGCAGCCCAGGAGCACGGCGAGTATGGCGCGGTCGCGGAGACCTTTGGTGGTCGTGACGTCCGGGGCGTTGAGCAGCGTTTGCGCCTGCTGCACTGAGAGCCAGTTCCCCAGGCGGACGCCCTTGGAGGCCACCCCCTTCACGCGCGTGATCCCGTTGGCCAGCTCCGGCGCCAGCAGTCCGTTATCGGCCGCCTCCACCGCCAGTTTGCGTACCGCAGTGATCCGCACGTTGATCGAGACCGCGCCGAGGCCGCGGGCCTCCAGCGCAACCCGCCAGGCGCTCACGGTCGCCTTAGTGAAGCCGGGCCGGGGTTCTTGGACGGACAGCCAAGCGAAAAACTCGTCGAGCCCGAGGTTGTACACGCGCTTGGTGATCGGTGAGGAGACGCTGTCCAGCACCAGCGCCTTGAGCTTCTGCCAGTGGCTCACTTGCGGTACTACAATCAAATCGTTCATTTCGGGTCCTCATACTGGGCAATATCGGTAGTCATGAGGACATTACCTCGGGGCGGCAGAGACATCAAGCAGAACTGAGTGCGGTCGAGTTAACCGACAAACTCGCTGGGATCGCGCACGCTGTCGGGACGTATGTCACTACTAAGCACGCGCGAAGGGATTGGCTGCGTGGTCGGCGTGTCGCGGAAGGAATCCCTGCACCGCCCGGTGGGCCGTCCCAGATTTCATGGTTCGAGACCTCAATCAGGCCTCGATTGATTCGGTCGGAAGCTTCACGCCCTTCAGGTGCGTCAATGCATCGATTGGAATTACTTCGTGCTTGTCAGTCAGCGTTGCTTCGGATTCGGCCGCGGCTCCCTTTGCGGCGACCCCGACGACCTTATGCATGGCATCAAGCACCGGACCACCACTGTTGCCGGATATGATATTGGCATCGATAAGGATTCGGCGAATTCCTGACACCGTCCTAAATGCCGTCACCTCGCCGTTCCTCAGCGCACACTGACTTCCAGGGGCGTAGTTTGGAAAACCGAGCAACTGTATGGGCTCAGATTGCCGCAGGGCCATTGGGTCGCCGGGAGGCAGTTCGATGTCGTGATGAGCGCCTTGAACCTCAAGCACTGCAAGATCGAGTGCCTCATCCACCGCCACAATTTTGATCGGGTACTGCGCATGCGATTCTTGTGGCCGGACCGCGTGTGTGTCCGGGCGCAGGACGTGTGCGCAGGTAACAAGGCCGACGCCAGCCAAGAAGAAGGCTGTTCCTTGTTCAGTCACTAGATTCTCTCCAGTCCCACTAAGTGCCTCCAGCACCCAGACCGCGTCCTTCACGATCTCGATACTCGTATTCGGCCCAACAACGCATGTAAACTCGAAGGCAGGATCGAGCCGCACGTACTCTCGGAGCAGCCGAATACACACGGAATCGGCTTTGCCCCTGACCATAATCAGATAGGCCAGCTTGCCCTTCACCACACGCTTGAATGAAGGAGGAGGGGCTTTTGGGTTGCGACGCTTCCTGTCATATTGGTTGCGGAAATCCGCCTCTGCCTTGTCCAGCCCGAATAGCCGCCAAGCATGAAGCATAGCCCGGACCTGATTTACGTACTGCCGCTTGACGTTCGGGAACCGATTCACGGTTAGACCGGTCACCTCTTGGCGCCGACTCTTCGTTTGGAGGCGAGTCTTAAGGGGATTGATCTGAAAGCCATTGCCAAGCACCGCCCTCTCAAGCTCACCTCCTACCAGCGTCTCTGGCCCTCCTGGCCTCGCGACGAACCGCGCGAGGGACTTGGGAAACGAACTCGCATGCGTCGAAAACGTCAAATCGTCGGCGTAACGCGAGTAGAGGCAGTTGTACCGCTGCGCGAGCCTCTGTAGTTCTGCATCCAATTTGGCGCAGATCATGTTGGAGACTGCCGGGGAAGTTGGAGCACCTTGTGGTAGTTGGTTCTCGAAGCAACAGATCTTCGCCAGCACGGTTGCAGCCTCTGGCGCCAACTTGTAGGGCCTTGCCATGAACATCCCACGGACGCGTCCGAAGTTAATGGAAGGGAAGAAATCCTTGAGATCGAGATTCAGCATGAACTTCGCGCCGGCATGCAACCTCGCATTTGTGACCACACTGCGTGACTTCACGAACCCGTGAGCGGGGCGCCTCGGCTCGTAGACACATTGCAGCGCCTGATTGAGCTTCTTTTGAATTATCTTCAGCGCCGTCGCAGGACTTCGGATCTCGCGAAGCCCCCCCGAGCTTTTCGCAATGTTGAATTTCGTATAGCGCTCCGCGTCTTTGACTACGACGAGGTGATACGTCAATTGCTTTAGGGAGACATCCAGGAATTTCGCGACATCCGAACGCGACTTCAGCTCAAGGAATTTCCTCCGCAGCTCATCTGGCGGGTCTGTTAACGCGAGGCTTTTACGTTTGGTGGGCACGGACGAGAGAATTCTCCTTTATGCGGAGTTCGAACCAGTCGATAATTATCGAACTGGGAACCGCGGACGATCGAAGCTATGGGTAACCGTAGCGTACTTTGCGCTGGATCAGCAGCAAAAAGCAATTGCTCGTCCGTGCCATAGGACGTCAATAGCTTAACACGTCGGCGTTTTGCGGTGTCGATGGTGCCAACGCCCCACCGGCTAGGAAACGGCACGCGCGCCGCAAACTGCCCCCGCCGTGTCTCGTTGCGGGGATTATGGAGTGCGTCCGCGACTGAAGACGGAATCATATGTGGTGTTATCGACCTCCGGCCCATCGAGCAGATGCTCCAGCAGAGCCCACGGACGTCGCGGAATTTGACTGGCCCCTCGGCGCCGCCGGCGCGAAGCCAATTTCCGAATACCCCGTGATCCGACCGGGCGGGCCACCGGTGGCACTGATTAGCCAAGCCGTAGCGCGTGCACACTGGCCTTCGGGCGCCGCGCTCGGCAGCCGCATTCGATTCGACAAGACGTGGTTCACGATCGTTGGAACCGTAGGAGACGTTCAACAGTATCCGCCCGAGCGCGGAGCGAGGGGCGGGACGATTTACGCCCTGAATGAGCAATTGCCGCAGGAGACCCAGGGCAACGACATCGGTCGGCTGATCGTTCTGGTGACACGCACGGCCGACGAGCCGGCCCCTGTGATCGCCGCGGTGCGTCGGGTGGTGGCCGAAATGGATAAGGATCAGCCGGTGGCGGACGTGTCTACGATGGAGCAGTTGGTCTGGCGAACCCTCGCTGCGCGCCGTCTGAACACGCTACTGGTAAGCGTGTTCGCAGGTCTCGCGATTGTACTGGCGGCGATAGGCACCTTCGGCGTTACATCGTACGCGGTAGCGCGTAGGACGAAAGAAATCGGGATTCGCATGGCTGTGGGGGCAACGCCAAGGTCGGTTTTGGTAATGGTGGCAAGGGAGACACTGCTTCTGGCGGTCATAGGAGCGTATCCGTCAGACCAACCCATCTTTCCGATCTGCGGGGGTGATGTTTGAGTGGAGGGATGGGCAAAGAGGAGACGAGTGCAGCTCGGCGGCATACGCCGGGTGAGACCGAGCAGTTGGCGCGG
>Ga0074045_10003807_pt1 | contig 13529 bp, 7 predicted proteins | sample BogForMeECP23OM2_FD_94442 | JGI IMG/M metagenome (GOLD analysis project Ga0074045, IMG submission 94442) | Bog forest soil microbial communities from Calvert Island, British Columbia, Canada - Bog Forest MetaG ECP23OM2 | ecosystem: Environmental > Terrestrial > Soil > Wetlands ... | reverse complement strand
GCCGGTCTTCCTGGTCCGCACCGTGAAAGTGGGCAGCGAGGTCTACACCATTCGGAACGGGCACGGGGTCCTCCTGTCGCCGCAGGCACGTGAGCGCGCCAGCCAAAAGACGGGCCAGAAAGGGGAGTCGCTATGAGCCGCCAAGCTTATGCGGGCATCCTCGGCTTAATGACCCTGGCATTGGTTTTCTTGACGAGCTGCAATAGCTCGAACTTCAATACTCCGGCTGAAACGATCACGGCGACGAGTGGAACACCGCAGAGCACGGCGGTGAACACGCAATTTGGAGCGCAGCTGGTGGCGACGGTGATGATGGGCGGATCGCCGGTGAACGGCGCGTTCGTGATCTTCACGGCTCCAGCAACGGGAGCGAGCGGCACGTTCGCGAATGGAACGAACTCGGAAACGGATACGACCAACGCGAGCGGCGTGGTTACTTCGACAATGTTCACAGCCAATGGAACGCTCGGAGCCGATACGGTGACGGCTTCAGTGGCAGGAGTGACGGCCACGACCAACTTCAATCTGACGAACTCGTCGGGGCCCGCGGCATCGATCACGGCGACGAGTGGATCCCTGCAAAGCGCAAGTGTGAGCACGGCGTTTGGGGCGCCGCTGGTGGCGACGGTTGTGGATAGTAACCAGTATCCCGTGACAGGCGCAACGGTGACGTTCGCGGCTCCGGCGACGGGGGCGAGCGGGGCGTTCGCAAATGGAACGGGCACGGATACGGAGACGACAAACTCGAGTGGCATAGCCACCTCGGCGATATTCACCGCCAACGGGACGCCCGGAGGCTATTCCGTGGCGGCGACGGTTGGAGGAGTAGCGACGCCAGCCAACTTCAGTCTGACAAATGTAACCGGAGCGGTGATAGCGATTACGGCGACGAGCGGAACGCCGCAAAGCGCGCCCGTTAACGCGGCGTTTGGCGCGCCGCTGGTGGCGACAGTGGTGGACGGAAATCAGAACCCGGTGAGCGGAGCGACGGTGACGTTTGAGGTCCCGGCGACGGGAGCGAGCGGCACATTCGCAGGCGGAGTGAACACGGCGACGACCAACGCGAGCGGCGTGGCCATTTCGGCGGCGTTCACTGCCAATGGATCGGTCGGAACCTATACGGTGACGGCTACGGTTGCATCGGGGGCGGAGCCGGCTAACTTCGTTTTGACGAACACGGCGATCAATTACGCGTTCTATTTGAGCGGGCTGGAGGCTATCGACTTTGGCCCGAATTTCTACGCGCTCGCGGGGTCGGTCACCGTCGATGGCAATGGCAACGTCCTGGGCGGCGAACAAGACTATAACGACGGTGTCGGACTCCAGTCACCGGAGCCTTCCGGCGACACCATCTTGCCGGGAACCGCCGCGCTGACGGTGGATCCTACAACCGGCCAGGGCACCCTCACGCTGACGACCAACAACGCGAGTTTGGGCGTGGACGGCGTCGAAACTCTCGGCGTCCAGTTTGTGAACACGAACCACGCGCTCATCGTTCAGTTTGATGGGTCGGCAACATCCAGCGGAAGCATGGACACGCAGACACTGTCGAGCGCGCTCAACGACGGGAGCTATGCCTTCACTTTTTCGGGAGTGGATTCCTCCTTCTATGCTTCGATTGTGTACGGTGGCGTGTTCTCGATCTCGGGTGGAGGCTCCGCCTTGGCGGGGACCGTCGATGTGGATGATTTTGGAGCGACAACGACTCCAACACTCGGAACGCCTTTCACCGGATCCATCACCGCACCCGATGCCTTCGGACGCGGCACGATCACGATTGCCGCTCTTCCCTCACTCAACTATTACGTGGTCGGGCCGGAGGCACTGCGGATCATCGATGTGGATACCAGCGATTCGGGCGTCGGCTCGGTGTTCGGCCAGGGCACGGGCACTTTCAACCCCTCGTTGCTGGGAAGCTCCGTGTTCGGGGTCGAAAGCAACTCGTTTGGAAGTCTCTATGCTGCGGCAGGCATGTTTACTACGGATCCAGCCAGCCTCACATTCAACGGTGTCGCGGATGACAATGAATTCGACAATGGCGTCATTGTTCCGAGGGCCCCTATCTCGGGCAGCTACGCCGTTGCGAGCAACGGGTACGGCAACCTGACGATCACGGCCGGAGACTTGGGCGACGTCAGCGTCCTGGGGATCTATATGACGGACCCATTGCTCAACCCGAATGATCCGAATAACACTACCAGCGGATTGGGGGGGGCCCTGGTTGCCGACCTGGATGGCTCTACTCTCAATGGCACCGGAGTCCTGACTCCGCAAATAGACACTTCAACTGCCAACTTTGCAGGCAACTATGCCTTTGGAGCGCAGGCTTACAACGACGCCCGCGGGCCGACCCTTGGTTGGGAGTTCGACTTCGTCGGGCAGGGATTGGTTACCGAGCCGAGTGGTGTTTTGAGCGGAGCCGCGGGGCTCCTCAGCGATCCTTCCTTCATCTTCAACGCCACGCCGCCAGACGGTACGGATACCGCGAAGTTCTCGGGAACCGTATCGCCTGATCCGGTCAACGCCGGGCGCTACAAAATTCTGCTCGGCGTAACCATTACTGGTGACCCGGATTACAACGTAGTCATCTATCAGGCTAGTGGCGGGCAGTTGTTCTGGCTGGACGTGGATGAAAGTGGCGCGAGTGTATTCCTTGGGCCACTCCAGCAGCAAGGGTCGCTAACCGCCCTACCGGCGGCGCGAAAGGCACCGCCGCAAACCAGAGCGAAACCGAAACAGTAGGCGGCAACTGGGCGAAGGGGACATTGGACAAGAAGGCGATGCCCCTACCCTCATTTTGGGAGGGCGCTTTGAACGGCAGAATTCTAAGTGGGAGAGTGTGTTGAATACGGAGATCGCCATGAAACTTCCTCGAATCGTGTTGCTCTCGTTGGTTGTGATGGTAGCGCCTGCCTTGTCTTCGGCTCAGGATGCGACCGGAAGAATCTTCGGAACAGTCTACGACCAGCAAGGAGCGGTGATCCCCGCGGTGCAGATTACTGTGTCCAATATGGCCACCCATGACGCGCGCGTCGCAACCACGAACAAAGAGGGAACCTTCCAATTGCTGTCGCTGCCCATCGGCACTTATAAGGTTACAGCCGAGCACACTGGCTTTCGGACGGTGGTGAGCCAAGATCAGAAGCTGTTGATCAACCAATCGCTCCGCATCGATTTCAAGATGGAGGTGGGGGCGGAGAATCAGACGGTCGACGTTGGGGCCGAAGCGGCGCCGGTGGAAACCGTCAACCCAACTCTGGGCCAGTCGATCACGGGACGAACCCTGACCGACATGCCCTTGAACGGCCGCGACATGCTCGATCTGGCTTTGCTTCAGCCCGGGGTGACGGAAAGCAACGACGACAATGCGGGCGCGGGCAATTACAGCATCGCCGGCGGACGCACCGACTCGGTCACGTTTCTGCTCGATGGCGGAAACAATAACGACTTGCTCGACAACAGTAACGTGCTCGATCCCAATCCCGATGCAATTGCCGAGTTCCGGATTCTGACCAGCGATTACACGGCTGAATACGGACGCAACGGCGGCGGGATCATCAGTATCGTGACCAAGTCCGGCACCAATCAGATCCATGGCAGCCTGTTCGAATTCATCAGAAACGGGGATTTCGACGCCAACGACTACTTCAACAAGGCGCAGGTCCCTCAACTTCCGCGGCTCGACCTCAAGCGCAACCAGTTCGGAGCGACCCTGGGCGGGCCGATCATCAAGGACAGGGCGTTCTTCTTCCTCGCCTACCAGGGGCAACAACAGGTTAAGGCGAATCCGATCATCGATTCGCCAGTTTTCACACCGCAGGAGTTGCAGGGAAATTTTTCTACCGCTTATAACGGCTCTCCCGATCCGAACGTCGTGGCCTTCCTGACCGCCAATCCCTGGTTTACGACTCCGAACGGGAGTGTGGCCAACGCCATCATCGATCCCACGAAGATCGATCCCATAGCCCAGGCATACATCAAAGCCGGCCTCATCCCAACCGCCCCCACTGGGCTGATTTCCACGTCGGAAACGGCAGACGACAATCGCAATGAGTTGACCAGCAAGTTTGATCTCAACCTCAACGCCAAAGACAAGCTTTCAGCCACCATTGGTTGGAACCGTGCTGGCGACCCGTACTACGGAACTCTAAACCCCGCGCCGTTCGCCACCGTCCCTGGCTTCCCCGCCGTTGATAAGAAAACTTTTTACTTCGTAAACCTGGGATACACTCGGATTTTTTCGCCGACCGTGCTCAATGAATTTCATTTCGTTGCCCACCGCACTAATTTCCTATCGGACGAACCGGGGAACCAACTGCCCACGGGCCCGCAACTTGGCATCGACATCACTCCCGACCTGGCCACCGGTCCTACCAACATTTACTTCGATAACGGTTTTCAGATTGGCCCCAGCGAAAACGGTCCGACACGCTATATCGAAAACACCTTCTCATGGACGGACGCGGTTTCCTGGACGCGAGGAAAAAACAACTGGAAGTTCGGCGCTGGATTCTCGCCTTACCAGGAGAATCTGGACTACGGGTTCTACTTGAATGGGGAGTTGGATTTTTACTCTGACAATATCGTGGGCTCGGGAAATGACTATGCGGATTTTCTGCTCGGGACCCCGGACGCGTACTTCCAAAACGCACTGGCGCCTTCCAACATTCGCAGCAAGAGCACTTATTTATTTGGCCAGGACGAGTGGCACGTGCTCAAGAACCTTACACTAACATTAGGGCTGCGCTACGAATACAACACGCCCAAGTACGACACCGAGGGGCGTTCTTTTTCGGTGATTCCGGGGCTTCAGTCGCGACGATTTGTCAATGCACCGCCGGGACTGGTGTTTCCGGGCGATCCCGGCGCGCCCACGGGAACGAACTTCCCCGACAAGAAAAACTTCGCGCCGCGCTTCGGATTTGCCTGGGACCCAACGGGAAGTGGCAAGACCAGCTTGCGCGGCGGTGTCGGCATTTTCTACGACATCCTGAAAGGCGAAGATAATCTTCAGTTCAACGGCCAGCCCCCGTTCGTGGGCTCTGCGGGACTGTACTACACTTCTCCGAACTACCTGCCGCCTACGTGTGTCAACAGCAACTCGGGTTGTCCGGTGACAGCGCCGCTGGCGTATATGAGCAATCCGTTCCAGAATGCGTGCAACTTCGACGCAAATGGGAACTGCATTAGTTTGGGCGTGGCCAATACTTTTCCATCGAAGCCGCCTGCCTCTAACATCGACTTCACGCCTTTCCTGCCGGTCAACACCACCGGTGTTATTTATCTGGACGACCCGCACCTGCGCACTCCCTACGTCTACCAATACAACCTTAGCCTGCAGCGGAATCTTATCGCCGACACGGTTCTGGAAGCCAACTATGTAGGAAGCACAGGGCGTGGGTTGACGTCGCTCAAAGATATCAACCCCATGGTGCTGGGCACGACCAATCGACTGCTAAATGGCAGCAGCGGTAACTGCGGAAGCTACGTGAGTGTCGTCTGCTACGGCCAGCTCCCTGAATTCCAGAACGTATCCAATGCGAACTATAACGCCCTCGAAGTGAGCCTGACACGGCAACCCAAAACCTCGCGATTGGGCACGGTTTATTACACCCTCGCTTATACCTACGGCCATAACATCGATAATGCGTCTGGCTTCGAGCAACGCAATGCGAGTGTGCCCGCCAACAGCCCGCGTCTTTTCTACGCTTCGGGTGACACTGACGTTCGCAACCGCATCAGCCTCAGTGGGGGATGGGATGTGCCGTTTGATCGGGTGTGGGCCACGGGGCCAAAGCGCCTCACCAAGGGCTGGAGTATCTACCCCATCTTTACCTATCGAACCGGATTTCCAATCGACATTCCATCCGGGCAATACGGGTTGCCAGATTCCTCTGATCCTCTCAACCCCGGTACCTCAGGCGCAGGCGATCCTTATATTACGCGGGCCGCGGTGGTTGGCCCAATAAGGACGTTTAATCCCGGGAAGGTGCGCACCATTAATGAAATTACCTACGGCACCAACCCCATCACGGGCGGATGCCAGATTACGACCACTCCGGTCACCGGCAACTTTATCTTTGACCCCAATAGCTTTTCCGACGTGCCACTGGAAAACAACGATTACTATGACGGAGGCACTCCCAATCCCTGTTTCCCGCAACTTGATCCGGTGCACAATCCGGCCGACCGAACCTACGGCGTAGCCCGCAATTTGCTGCGAGGTCCGACCCTGGTCAATCTCGACATAGCGCTCGCCAAAACTATATCGTTGACGGAACGGTTCACGATGGAGTTTCGCGCCGAGTTCTTCAATGCTTTCAATCATCCCGAGTTCGCTCAACCGACCTATGCCGACGGCACGACAAATATTGACGGTCCAACGTTTGGCCAGATCACCGCAACCGGCGGCTTTCGTGGGGCGACTCCCCGCATCGGGCAGTTGGCCCTGCGGCTGACGTTCTAAGTTCACATGCTATCGCTATCATTATCATTCGCTCGCGGCAGCTTGGGCTCTTGCGATAGAAACCTGACGGCGTGCCGGAAGCTGCGGCAGCGCCGACATCAGACGGCGCGTGTAAGGATGGGCGGGTGCAGTGAAGATCTGTTCGGTCGGGCCGCACTCGACGATCTGGCCTTCGTGCAGGATGGCGATGCGGTGGCAAATGCCGGCGACCGAAGGCAGATCGTGCGAGATGTAGAGGATCGACATGCCGATCTCGCGATTCAGTCGCGCGAACAGTTCCAGAATTTCGGATTGCGTGATCACGTCGAGCGCGCTGGTCGCTTCATCGGCGATCAGGAGCGCGGGACGGTGCATGATGGCCATGGCGATCAGCACGCGCTGCGCCTGTCCGACGCTGAGTTGGGAAGCATATTTGCGCAGAAAATCTTCATAGTCGTCATGCTCATCCTTATCGCTATCCTTGTCGCTCGGCAGGCTGACGCTTTGCAATGCGGACTGGATGGCGTGGTCGCAATCTTCGCTGGTGGCGTTGCGTTTGCTGTGCGCGCGCCAAGCCTCCCTTAGTTGGGTGCGGATTCGGAGCGCGGGATTGAGCGCAGCCAGAGGACTCTGCAGCACGAGACTAAGGGAGCGTCCGCGCAAGCTGCGCAATTCCCCTTCGCGCATGGCGAGCAGATCGGCGCCCTCGAAAACAATGTTGCCTTCTACGCTGGCGCGCTGGCGGCCGAGTAATCCGAGGATGGCCAGCGCGAGCGTGCTCTTGCCTGATCCGCTTTGACCGACTAACCCGACTACTTCGCCCCTTGCGATTTCGAGCGAGATTCCGCGGAGCACTGGGGCTTTGCCGGGATAGCACACGGTCACCTGCGCGGAGAGCAGGTTTCGGGAAGCATCCGGCATTTTCGGCGTCATAAATAACTCGGTTATCGGCTCGCTCGCTTGCTTGCGTTCAGGGTGAGGCGCTCGGCGTTCCAGAACGTCTGCGGGGAGAGGATTCCGGGGTTTGCGCCCTCGACCGCGGCGGAGACGGCGGACAGCGCATTCTGATTGACCAGATAAATAAACGGCGCCTGCTCGGCGACGATTTCCTGCACCCGATCGAAGCTTCCTTTGCGCTTCTTCGGGTCGGCGGTGGATGCTTGTGCGCGCATCAAGCGGTCAATCTCCGCTTCCCATGCGGTTTCCGGGGATTTCTGCTGCGGGTTCCAGGCGTGATTTTCGGCCGAACTCAGCCAGATGTTCATCTGTCCGTTGGGATCCAGGTCGACGTTGCGGAAGCCGAGCATCGCGGCTTCGTAATTGAATTTCTGCGAAATGCGCTCGATGAGCGAGGGGAAGTCGAGCGTCACCACGTTGACCTTGATGCCGAGCTTGCCGAGATCTTCTTGCACCATCACCGCCATACGCTCTCTGGGCTTGCTGCCCGCGTTGGTGACGATGGAAAATTCCACCGGGTTGCCGCTCTTATCGAATAGAGCTCCGTTTTGCAGGTGGAAGCCGTCGGCTTGCAGGCGTTGGAGTGCGGCGTCAAGACGGTAGGGTTCGGCTTTGAGCTTGCTGTTGAACCAGATTTTGTTGGCGGGTGAAACCGGGCCAACCGCGGGCTGGGCGTGACCATTGAAGACCACGCGGCTCAGATCCTCGCGGTTGATGGCTTGAGAAATCGCGAGCCGGAAATTGGCGGAGCGGAACCAAGCGCGCTTGTACTCGGGGATGGGAGCGCTCGCTACCTGGTTGAACCACATGAAATCGGAATCGAGCGAAGCTCCGGCATCGTGCGCCAGACCCGGCGAACTGGCGGCCAGGCGGTCGAAGTAGTCGCTGTCGATGACGTTGATCAGGTCAAGTTCACCGCGCTTGAAGCGCAGCATTTCCACGTCGCGATTCGATTGAATGTCGAGCCGGATGGAATCGAGATAGGGCAAGCGGCGTCCCTGGGAATCTTTTTTCCAGTAGTTAGGATTGCGGCGCAGGAGCACGCTCGATCCCGCTTTGTATTCCGCGACCATAAAGGGCCCAAGCACGGCCGCCTCTTTCTTTGGATTTGGAGAATGCGCGGACATGATGGCCACTTGATCGAAAAGGCGATCGAGCCCGGCAATGGGAGCGGGAAACGTGATGGCGATCTGGTCAGGCGCAATGATTTTTGTGCTGACGGCGCCGGTGCCGGAGCGGAATGCGTCTCCGGTCGAGGAGTGCAGCGCGGGATCCATCAGCCGCTGCATGGTGAAAGCAACGTCCTCGGAGGAAAACGGGGTGCCGTCGGAGAACGTAATGCCGGGGCGGAGCTTGAAAGTAATCTGTTTGCCGTCCTGGGATAGCTTCCACGATTCGGCCAGTTCGGGTTCGAGGTTTTGCGTGTGGCGATTGACGCGGACCAGCACACCACCGGTCAGATAGCGGATGGAAAGAGAGGAGTCGTCGTCGACCAGGAGCGGATCGAACGTCTTCGGCTCGGAGCGCAGGCAAAAGCGGAGCTCGCCGCCATTTTGCGCCAAGACTGAGCCGGAGAGCACGACCAGCGAAAGAAGAGCGCTATACAGAAGAAACCGTAGAAATGCACGGCGGCCGGTCGTAGTCATCATCACGCTCGCGCTCATGCAGGTACCTCTTCGTGCGAGAAGAGCATCTGAAACGACGTCAAGACAACGATCAGGAGGAGTAAAGGCACCAGCCGCCACGGTTCTTCGCGGAACGAAATCAGGCCTTCCAGTTCGCGCAGAAGACTTCCCCATGAAGGCAGCGGCTCAGCAACGCCCAAGCCGAGGATGCCGAGGTTTGCCTCGCTCAGAATAAAGACCGGAATCGATATCCAGAATTGCGCATAGAGAACCGGCCTCAGGTTGGGCAGGATGTGGATCAGGAAGAGTCGCGGGCCGTGCAAGCCCGAGGCGCGCGCCTGCAGGACAAAATCGGAGTTACGCAAAGCATCGGCGCTGGTCGAAAGCACGCGAGCCGGGGCGGCCCAGCCGAGCTGGCCGAGGATGAGAAACGTAATCAGAACCGAGACCAGTGGAGAAACGTTCAGCGGTAAAAGCGCACGAACTGTGATCAGCAGAAAAAGCCAGGGCAGAGAAAGAAAAAGGTCGGTAAAGCCTCTGGCGAGACGCAGCCAGATTCCGCCCAAGTATCCTGCGAGTCCGCCGACCAGCGCGGCCAATACGGTAGAGACCAGAGCCGCCGCGGGTGCGAGCAGGAGCGAGATGCGCGTTCCGTAGAGCACGCGCGCGAAACGATCGCGGCCGATTTCGTCGGTGCCGAGCAGGTGCTGGCGCGACGGAGGAGCGTTGGGGGCTTCGCGAAACTGTTTGGCGTATCCGGCAGGCGCCAGCCAATTGGCGGCGAGCGACACCGCGCACACGGCGATTACCACGACACACGCCAGTTTGCGGGCTCGGTTCATAGGGCGTTTGCGATTGCCGAGCTTCGCTCGGCGGACGGACGAATGCATCCGTCGCTACGCAACATGTAGATCATTACATCGGCCCCGGAGTTTGCCAGCAAGGTTACTAGAGTAACCAGCACGGTGAGGTTCACCAGCAAGGGAAGATCCCTTGAAAGCGCCGCCTGCCAGGCTAGTTGACCGATGCCAGGCAGTCCGCATAAGGATTCGACGGGAATGCTTGCGCCCAGCGCGATGCTGACGGTGATGCCGGCGAGTGCGATCATCTGCGGACCGGCGACGGGAAGCACATGGCAGGCCAGGATGCGAGCTTCGCCGAGTCCCCGGGCTCGGGCGGCGGTGATGTGCGGCAAAGCGTAGGCCTTGGCGAGCAGGTTGCGCGAATAGCGGTAAATCTTCGGAAACACGATCAGAGCGATGGCGAGATATCCGGGAGCATTGAGGATTACCGAAAGCAAGGCCAGCACCGCCGCGGGAATGCAGAGGAAGGCGGCGCTGACGGAGGTCCCGAGGATTTCAAAAGCCGGGGTACGCCGGAGGCAGGCGGTGAAGGCGAGAATCGAGGCCAGCAGCCATGCCAGCAAGAGGCCTATGCCAGCCACGCGCACGGTGACGGGCCAGCGCTCGCGCAGCAGAGTTTGCACGGGTTGGCCGAGAGCGTGAGAAGTGCCGAGATCGCCGTGCACCGCGCCCCGGAGATAGCCCACGTAAAAGCTGAGAATATTGTGTTCCCCAGCGCGCGACTGCCGCAAAGCGCGCACACTTTCTGCATTCAGGCCAGGATCGAGTTCGCGTTCGTCGGCATCGAAGCCGGGAGCCAGGCGCACCAGCGTGGCCGAAAGCAGTCCGCCCAGCAAGACGAGCGCGGCGATGGCGGCGAGGTGCCGGGTGATTTTCCCTAGCAGCAATTTCCACGACAGCATTTCCCGGATGGTAGTTCAGTATCTGGAGAATCAACTACTTACCGAGGTAACTGTAGATGCAGAAGGTAGCAGTAGGCAGCGCGAGATGAAAAGCTCACGCCGGGCGCCGCTCTGGAGTACGGTGTGAGGTGGTTACTTCGGTGTACGCGTCAGTACTGAACCATCCTCGATTTGAGTGAGGTTGTGGCAGCATCATGGAGAGTGCGCGTATGTAATTGCCCGTAGTCAACACCTGAAGGTAGTGGATACGGCGGTCGCATCGCAATAGTGACACTCCCCTTTAGCCAACGCAAAAGAAATGCCAATTTCATCGAGGACCGCGGCAGCGGAAAGAGCGCAGAGATCTGTGACTGAGAGCCGAGCTGGCGATAGCTCTGCTCGGGCGGGCGAGGCCAGTCCTCAACACGCACTTCAACAACACGCTCTTCAACCCGGCATTCTGGACCAGTTGCAGGATGCGGTCTTCACTACTGACCTGCGTGGAATTATCACCAGCTGTAACCAGGGTGTGGGTCGATACGGCTTTGCGCCAGAGGAACTAGTTGGCCGGAAGATCGCCGATTTCCATGGCATTAAGCAGCAGGCGTTTCTCGACAGCGGGGCGATTGCTTCGGTTCTCGAGAAAGGACGGTTCGAGGGCGAGCTGCGCTGCCGCACCAAGTCTGGCCAGAACGTCGATGTTCATCTTTGTTTGACGCTGCTGCGCGATTCGAACGCGGCTCCTGCAGCCATTTTGGGTTTCTCGATTGCGATCAGCGAAAAGAAGCGTTTGGAAAGTGCGTCTTCGCCGACGCAAGCCTCGGCGGCTGCAGTTCCTTTGGCGCGGCGTGAAATAGGCGGCACACAGTTTCTGATTGCCAGCCCGATCATGCATAAGTTCATGAGCATGGTGGACCGGGTCGCCGGACACACCGAGACCGTGCTCGTGACGGGCGAGACTGGGACCGGCAAGGAGTTGGTTGCGCGCACTATCCACCTTTCCTCGCATCGGCACAAACATGCAATGGTAGATATCAACTGTGCCGCCCTCCCGGAACATCTGGTGGAGAGTGAATTGTTCGGCTACGAGAAGGGAGCGTTTAGTGGCGCCGACTCCTCGAAGCCCGGATTGTTTGAACTCGCTGACAAGAGCACGATTTTTCTTGACGAAATTGGCGAACTGCAGCCGCAAATCCAGGTGAAACTGCTGCGCGTTCTGGACGGCGCGCCGTATTACCGTTTGGGTGGAAATCGAAAAATCACCGTCGACGTGCGGGTGGTTGTTGCCACCAACCAGGATCTTGAACTGGCGGTAAAAGAAGGGCGTTTCCGCAAAGATCTTTTCCACCGCCTGAGCCAATTCCATTTGCGCGTTCCGCCATTGCGCGAGCGTTCCGAAGATATTGCCGCGCTGGCCCGTCATTTCCTGTCGCTGAAAGCGCCGAGTAAAGTCTTTACTGGGGACGCGCTGGCGGCCCTGCAGGCCCATCCTTGGCCGGGCAACATCCGCGAACTGAGGAATCTGGTCGCGAAACTCGCGATGGCTACAGAGGACCGGCAGATTACGGGTACCGAAGTTGCAGCCGGGTTGTGTGGAGAAAACACGGCCTCAATCCAAGCCAGCGGCGCGGTGCCGCTCGGTAACCTGGAAAACATGGAAGAGCAGATGATCATTCGCGCGCTGGAGCAAAGCGGCGGGCATCGTGCCCAGGCCGCCGATCAGCTCGGAATTTCCCGCCGTACGCTCAGCCGCAAACTGCGTGAGTATGACATTGACGTGCCTTCGGGCGATGGCTCGGCAAAGCTCGGTATCATCCTGGGTGATCAGCAGAAATTCTTCCGCGCGAAGGTCAACCTGTCAGTAACCCTGAGGAATGCGCACGGCAAGGAATTGCAGGTGCAGGCGCTCAATCTGAGCACGGGAGGCATGGGGCTCGATGTGGTGAGCGATGCGACCGGGTTTACGGGATTGGTCGACGTCAGTTTCCTGTTGCCAGAGAGCGAGATCGTGATTCAGGCGAAAGGCCGGTTGGTATGGTCCGATGCTGGAGGCAGGGCTGGCTTGCGATTTGTGGTGGTCGAGCCTGCCCTGTTCGAGCAACTGCAACATTGGACGAATCGGAAAATGAAGGACGAAGGGTGGGAAATTCCGTCCTGAGCTACAGGGCGAAGGGTGAAGAGCCGGGAGCGAGGAAGCAACGTCAGAAAGTCACTGGCCAGGTTACGAAAGTTTACGTCTAAGTAACCGAATCCTTTCCTGTCCCTCCCGTGCCTGTTATCAATGAATTTCAGTGAATATTCCCTTGCTTCTGCGCTTGGGAATTGCAGCCCGTCCCCGGGGAGGAGCGGTCCGAGATGAAAACTCGCCCTCAATCCTGGAGGGGCATGAGCGCGGCGCCACGCTTTTATATTGCCGTGGTCGTGCTCAGCGGGTTGACCGTCCTGACCTATTCGGTGCTGCACGGCCGGAGCCAGAATCCGCTCAAATTCTTCTGTTATCTGGTAATTGCGCTGGCGGCCTCGCGGCTCAAGGTGAAATTGCCCGGCATCACCGGGACGATGTCGGTCAACTTTCTATTTCTGCTGCTGGGGGTGCTGGAACTGAGCTTGTCGGAAGCCATGGTGATAGGCTGCGCGGCGGTGGCCGTGCAGTGCTTCGACCGCCACCGTCCGAATCCGATTCAAGTCGCCTTCAACGTCTGCTCGACCGCACTGGCCATCGCGGTGACCTTTGTGGCGTATCGCGTCTCCTTCTTGC
>Ga0074045_10003806_pt1 | contig 13534 bp, 13 predicted proteins | sample BogForMeECP23OM2_FD_94442 | JGI IMG/M metagenome (GOLD analysis project Ga0074045, IMG submission 94442) | Bog forest soil microbial communities from Calvert Island, British Columbia, Canada - Bog Forest MetaG ECP23OM2 | ecosystem: Environmental > Terrestrial > Soil > Wetlands ... | reverse complement strand
TCCGGCGAGAACCTGATGGAACCGATTTGCGAGGCGGTGCGCCGCGACGCGACCGTCGGCGAGGTCTCCGATATCTTTCGCGCCGAGTTCGGCGTGTACAAAGACCCAGGCTGGATTTAGCGATGGCGGACAAGAGACTCAGAATTCTGGTCGCGAAGCCGGGACTCGACGGTCACGATCGCGGCGCGAAAATTATCGCACGCGCGCTGCGCGACGGCGGCTTCGAGGTCATCTACACCGGGCTTCATCAGACGCCCGAAATGATCGCGGAGGCCGCCGTGCAGGAAGACGCCGACGCGGTCGGGCTGAGCGTCCTTTCGGGCGCGCATATGACGCTGTTTCCCGAGGTGATGCGCCTGCTGAAGGAGCGCGGCGCGGGCGAGATCGCGGTTTTCGGCGGCGGGATTATTCCTGACGACGACGCCGTCAAGCTCAAGCAGATGGGTGTGCGCCAAATCTTCACCCCCGGCGCGTCAACCGAAGACATCGTCAAGTGGGTGCGCGAGAATGTCGCCCCTCGCACTTAAGTCGATATGAACTTCGATCTGACCGAAGAGCAGCGGCGCATCCGCGAAACGCTGACCGACTTCGCCGAGCGCGAAATCAAGCCGCATTCGACCCGGTGGGACAAGGAGGAGACCTTCCCGCGGCACATCGTCGAGCAGCTCGGCCAGCTCGGCTTTCTCGGCGTCGCATTTCCGGAAAAATTCGGCGGCGGCGGCGCGGACACCCTCTCTCAGGTGCTCGTCGTCGAGGGGCTGTCGCGCTACGACGCATCGATCGGGCTAACGTGCGCCGCGCATATGTCGCTCTCGACCGGGCACATCGCCGGTTTCGCATCCGACGAGCATCGCGATCGCTACGTTCCCGCCATGCTCCAGGCGAAGAAGATCGGCGCGTGGTGTCTGACCGAGCCGAGCTCCGGTTCGGATGCGGCCGCGATGCGCACGAAGGCCACGCGGGTCGGCGACAACTATTCGATCACCGGCTCCAAGATGTTTATAACCAACGGCACGGTCGCCGACGTGTACGTGGTGATGGCGATAACCGACCAGTCGCGCGGACGCGACGGCGTGTCGGCATTCATCGTCGATCGCGGCACGGCAGGACTCTCGAACGGAAAGAAAATCGAAAAGCTGGGACTGCGCGCGTCCGATACCGCCGAAGTTATCTTTGAAAACGTCACTGTGCCGGCGCGCAACCTCGTCGGCGAACTCGGCGCCGGCTACAGACAGACGCTCAAGGTGCTGGAAGCGGGGCGAATCGGAGTTGCCGGATTCGCGGCGGGAATCGCGCGCGGCGGATTCGAGGAAGCCCGCGCATACGCGCTCGAACGCGGGCAGTTCGGCAAGAAAATCGCCGAGTTCCAGGCGATCCAGTGGATGTTCGCCGACATGGCGACCAGAATCGACGCGTCGTGGGTGCTCATCTGCCGCGCCGCCGCGCTCAAGGATGCGGGCAAGCCGTTTGGGCGCGAGGCCGCGATGGCAAAGCTGTTCGCGTCGGAAACCGCGATGTGGTCAACGATCAAAGCCGTGCAGATCCACGGCGGCTACGGCTACGTCACCGATTTCCCGGTCGAGCGCTACATGCGCGACGCCAAGCTGTCGGAAATTGGCGAGGGCACCAGTGAAGTGCAGCGGATGATCATCGCCAAGTCGCTGCTGCGCGAAGGCTACCTGCCCGCCTGATCGCTCGCTTGGACTGAGAGCGGCCGGCGTCTCAATCTTCCAGCAGATCTTCCTGAATGACGGCGAGTTCGCCGGGCGCGAGGCCGATTACCTCGCGCATGAAACCTTCGATACCGCCGTGCTCGTCGATGAGTTCGAAGACCGGATCGAGTTGCTCGGCGGTGAGCGGAACCTTGGTGAAGACCAGGTTGCTTTCGAGAAAGTCGGCGACGATTCGATCGCGATCGACCCCGAGCATCGAGAGCAGCATCGCGGCGCCGACCCCGGTGCGGTCGCGGCCGGCGGAACAATGGAAGAGCAGGGGGTAAACGTCGCGCTCGGCGAGCAGTTTGAAGAAGCGGCGCCAGTCGCGCCGAAAGTGCATCACGAGCGCCAGATGATCGCGGCCGGTTTGAGCGGTGATTTCCGTGTAGCCCTGGTCGTTGAACCATTCGTCGCCCATCGGGATGTGTTCCCATCGCACGCCGTGGCGCGAAGCGGGCTCGGGCGCGCCCAGGTGTTTCACTTCGGCGCGGCTCTGGAGAGTGACGAGCGTGCGGAGCTTGAGCCGGCTGATGGGGCTTTCAGGTGGGACTTCGGCGAGATGCGATGAGCGGAATATCCGGCCGGCGCGGACGCGACGGCGATTGGCGGCGGGATGGCCGCCGAGGTCGCGGAAATTTTGCGCGGCGAAGGTGCGCAGCAGGTCGAAGTCGATGACGACGCGCGGCTCTTCGGTCTTTTCAGTTCTTTCGATGGCGGCGCCGGGCATTTTTCTATTTTTCAGCAAGGGATTCCAGCCGTGAGTGTCTCTCTCCGGCAAGTTTAGCAGGGCAGAGGCGGTATTGGGAAAAAGGTTACCGCTGGTTTTGTTGATTGGAGTTGTTGGTGGAATCGGGCGGGTGCGGTTGATCGGGTTGCGGGGCGATTTGCAGTTCTACTGACATCACTTGTATCCCGCCTGAACTTCGGTACACGCCGCGCAGCGGTGTAACATCCGAGTAGTCGCGTCCAACGGCGACGCTGATGTGACGCTCATCAACGATGCATCCGTTGGTCGGATCGAAACCCGTCCAGCCAAGACCGGGAAGCCGCGCTTCGAGCCACGCGTGGCTGGCTATCTCGGTCCTCGTCGTGCCCGCGTACCTCCGCTCGAAAAGGCACGCCACGGTAGCGTCAAGCAACCGCCGTCGCGTTTCCGCGCTTCGCTCTTCTTGCAGCTCTGAGATTTATCTCCCTGGCGACATTGCGCAGTCTGACATTATGTCAGAATTTTTCGCGTAACCTACAGGCCTGATTGTTACAAATTGTTACAAACAGATGTGACGGCCTGTTTCCAATCGCTTGTTTTATGACGCGGTGTTGGGTTATGGTCACGCCTATTGTGTAAAAACGTGTAAAAGGGAAATTTCTCGTGGGGGCGAAGGCTACAAAACAGCAATCAGCGGGAGGAGATTTGATGAAGACTAAATTCGGCAAGGGGATCGTTTCGGGATTAGCGCTGGCTTTTGCGATCTGCGTGGCTGCGTCGGCGAACGCAGCATTGACGATCTACGCGGGAAGCTGCGGGTACGTTCCAGCTTATTCCACAATTCAACAAGCAATAGACAATTCCGCCGTCGGAGGCATCGTAAAAGTTTGCCCGGGGACCTATCAGGAACAGGTCGTGATTAAGAAGAATCTAACCCTCGAGGGATTCACGGTCGGAACCGGGAATCAGGCTGTGATAACAGCGCCCGTCGGCGGGGTCGTGCCCAACACGGTCAGCCTCTCGTCTGGCAACCCGATAGCGGCGCAAATCTACGTGCATGACGCGACCGCCGTTACTATCTCGGACGTGGTCGTGGACGGTTCCGGCAACGGCATCGCCGCCTGCTCGCCGAACCTGATGGGCATCTATTATCAGGATGCTTCGGGATTGGTAAATCATGTCGTCACGCGACATCAGGAGGCGGCGGACCTGATTGATTACGGTGGCTGCCAATGGGGGCTGGGCATTTTCGTACAGAGCGGCACCAGTCTCGTGACCGGCCACGCCGGCACTTCGACTGTGACGGTTGAGAACAGCAGCGTGCACGACTTCATGAAAAACGGCATCACAGGAAACGAAGCTGGCACTACCCTCAATGCGATCCTCGATCAGGTGCGCGGGCAGGGCCCCACCAATTCTGCCGAAAACGGCATTCAGATTGGCTTCGGCGCCAAAGGGGAAGCCGTGAACAACACGGTGGTCGATGAGATTTACAACGGGTGCACTTCGCTGACCGATCCTGGATGTCTCGCCGGCTCGGCGTCAGGAATCCTGGTGTATGACTCGTCCAACGTGACCGTATCCAGCAATCACGTGGGCAACACACAGAACGGTATCGCCGTATATGGTGTTGACTCTGTTACTGTCGGCGACACGATCTCGAGCAACTATGTGGATGGAACGCTGGTCTATGACGGAATCGACCTGTGCGGTTCGACCGGCGGTACGATCAGCCTCAACACGGTCTCTAACAGTGGGCAGTCGGCGATCCATCTGGACGGCAGCTGCGGTATCGGGGCGGGCGGAACCGCCGTGTCGGGCAACATCATCAACGAAGCGTGCGCCGCGTATCTTAATAACATCGGAGATACCATCAGCTCCGTCGTGGCAAACACAAACAACGTTGTCAACACGACCCTCATCGCAGACACAGCCACGTGCGTTCCCCCCTCTGGCGGAGACGCGGTGCGGGCACAAACCGCTGACTCCGGGCAGAAGAAGCCGCAGCCCGTACAGCCCTAGCGCAACTGCTACGACTTGATAGACGACGCCGACCGGCCGCCTTCGACGGCGGCCGGTCGGCGGTCGCCGGTCGCGGCGGATGTTGAAGCGCCGTTTATCCGGCGTACATGAGTATTAAGGGGGAATTAGACGGTGATTTCCTCGTCAAGCATTGAGGAGAAGCAAATCAGCAGGTACGCAGGAAAAGCACGGATCGGCGCGATCCCGATCTTGGGCGCCGCCTCACGGGTACCGGCACGTAGCCGGGCTATACCGATTTCGATGACGAAACCGCCGGGGCGAATTAATCGCTCCGGCAGCTCAACTTCGCTTCTCGATCACAAAAACCGGCCTGATCACTTTTTCGGGTAGTCCCTCACATCCCAACCGGGATTGCCGAAGCTGGCCGGCACCATTGGGGAGCAATCGGCGGGCCAGAATCAGGCGGGGATTATCGCGCCGAGTCCATGGCGTGGCCGGCGAGGACTGTTTGATGGTAACTTCGCGGGGCCGCTGCGCGTTTGCAAATTCGTCACCGCGCGCGGAAAAGGAGCGCATCATGCCCGCCTTAGTTTTCGAGAAACGCAATCACGTCGCCTACCTCACGCTTAATCGGCCCGAGGTCCACAATTCGCTGAATCCCGAAATGCTCGTCAGCCTCGCTGCGACGTGGAAGGAGATCGACGGCGACGACGCAATCCGGGCAACGATCGTGACCGGCGCGGGCAAGGTCGCGTTCTCGGCCGGCGCCGATCTGGGGCGCTTGATTCCGCTGCTCACCGGCGGGCGAAAGCCGGAGGACGAGTGGGACAGCAAGCTGCTCGCGGACCGCAAGCTCGGCGACATCGCGCTGCTGCGCGGCTACGACATGGACAAGCCGGTAATATCCGCGGTCAACGGGTTTTGCATCGCGGGCGGAATGGAATTGATCCAGGCAACCGACCTTCGAGTCGCGGCGGAGAACGCGAGCTTCGGGCTGCAGGAGGTGAAGTGGGCGATTATCCCGGCTGCCGGCTCGCTGGCCCGCCTGCAACGCCAGATTCCGTACTGCAAGGCGATGGAGATTCTGCTGACCGGCAACCGGATCGATGCGCAGGAGGCGTGGCGCATTGGCCTGGTCAACTACGTCGTGCCGCAGGAAAAACTGATCGCGAAGGCGGAAGAACTCGCGGCGACAATCGCGCAGAACGGGCCGCTGGCGGTGCGGAAGATCAAAGAGGCGGTGCGGCGATGCTCGGGCCGTCCGTACGAAGAGGCCTTCAAAATCGAGAACGAAATTGCGCGCCAAGTGATGAAGTCCGAGGACGCGAAGGAAGGCCCGCGCTCATTCATGGAGAAGCGAAAGCCAAACTACCAGGGAAAGTAGATGGCGCCGGGCGCTTAAGCTCCCGCCAGCGCGCACATCGTGTTTGGATAATCGCGCGATGCGGTGGCGGCCGGTCCGATCGGAAACACCACGGGATGGGTCACGCCGGCGGCGCGAAATCGCGCGACGAAATCGCGGCCGGCTTGAGCCTTGCCAAACACCGCGATCTTGCGGCACGACTCCTCCGTAATGGCTCTGGGAGCCTCATCGCGCTTGCCTTGCTTCCAAAGCCGGCGCACCTCGTCGAACTCCGCCGCCAGACCGTAGCGCGCGAACATCTGGTTGTAGCTGTCCACGAATGCGTAGCTGGACAGCTCGCGCCGGAACGAATCGACGGCTTGGTCCTCTTCCTCGGTGATGCACATGCGGACGTAGATGCCCACGTCAACCGCGGACGGATCGCGCCCCGCGGCCCGGGCGCCCTCATGGATATGATTCACCATCGGCGCGATTGCCTCGGGCGGCGAGTAGTTCATCAAGACCCCGTCGGCGACTTCGCCGGCGAGTCGAAGCATCGGGGCATTGAGGGCCGCCAGATAAATTTTCGGCGGATGCGGCGCCTTGATACGCATACCGAGGCGGAAATCCGACTTGTACACTTCGCCCTGGAACTTCGAGCGGCCCTCGGTGAACAACTGGCGCATGATCGTGACGCATTCGCGCATCGCGGTGACCGGCTTGCGATACGACGCGCCGTGCCATCGTTCGACGATTACCGGACTCGACACGCCCAGGCCCGCGATGGCGCGGCCGCCGGATAGCTCGTTGATCGTCAGGAATCCCATCGCCATCGCGCCCGGTGTGCGAATCTGAATCGGCACGACGCCGGTGGCCAGTTCAGCTTTGCGCGTGCTGGTCGCAAGCGCGGCGAGACTGACGAACGCGTCGGGTCCGCTGACCTCCGCAACCCACAGGGAGGTGTAGCCGAGGTCTTCGGCCTCATGGATGAGTGCGAGACGGTCAGCAAGCGGGCCGGCGTCGATCGAGGTTTGAAGTCCGAGTTTTTGGTTTGATGCCATCTGAGTCCGGTGCGGTTCAGTTCGCCAAGCTGACAAACTGAACTAGTGCCCGACATCGCGCAACTGGCGCCGCTCGCTGATGCGGTCGGCGAAGGTCAATCGAACGCGTTCCCGTCGCGAATGGGCGCGATTCTGACTGATCGAATAGAGCTGGAAACGGCAATTTATAGGTAAGTATCCCCTTGACGGCCATACGGGGGTGCGCTAGATGTTTTTCTCCGACCGTCCCGGTTGGCGTCGGGTTCGGTGCATCTCCCCGCAGGGAGATCGATACTCGTATTGGGAAAAAGTGATGCCGCGAATTCCTGATCATATTTTGGATTCGATCATCTACCTATACGAGACCGAAGAAGCATCCCACAAAGGCGAAGATGCTGGCGGTTCGGGATTTTTGGTTGCGATTGAGGGCGGTCCGCGCGGGCGTTCGCTCTATGCGGTCACGAATTCCCATGTTGTTGGGGGTTTCGGGCACAGTCCGGCATACCCGGTAGTCAGGGTCAACAAGCAAGATGGAACACTCGGTACAATCGCCACCCCGGTAGAAAACTGGATTCATCATTTCGATGGCGTTACCGATCTGGCGGTCTGCCCTATTTCGCTGGACGAAGACAGGGGGCGCTACAAATATCGCTTCATTCAGCAGAGTCTGTTTCTAAATGAAGAATCGGCGCTCGATATGCGAATCGGTCCGGGTGACGATGTTCATCTGGTCGGACGATTTATCAACCATGAGGGGAAAGAAAAAAATCTCCCATCCGTTCGGCACGGCACCGTAGCTCAGGTGCCGTTAGAACCAGTCAACCTTGCAGGAATACCGCCGCAGGACGCCTTCCTTGTCGAGGTTCGCTCTATCTCAGGTTTCAGCGGTTCGCCAATCATGACGGTAATTCCGATTCAGCGTGTGTCGGAGAAACTTCGCGCGCAGGCCGGCCCGACTAATACTGTTGCCCAGTTTTTACTTGGCGTCGATTGCGCGCATTTGAGAAACTGCGAATGGATAGAGGAGTATGATCAGAAAACCGGTGAATCGAAACCGACGGACTTTTACGTTGCAACCGATACTGGTATGGCCGTGGTTATTCCGGCGTGGAAACTGAACGAGCTACTACAGCATTGCGAGGAAGCTGAGATGAAACGACGAGCGGACACAGAACCGCGCGGAAGACCTAAGCTTGCGGGCAAGCTTGATGTTGCGACGGGCAAGCCGCAGGTACAGAAAACTAGGGCGGGCGCAACGATCCCGGTTCTCACAAGGGATGAGTTTTTCAAAAACTTGGCAAAGGCAATACGGCGGAAAAAGGACCGGTAAAGGACGACCTTAATGTTGCGCTTTGTCATCAAGACAATTGTTGAAGATCACCGCGCCGATTTGGTCAGGAGTGAGGCTGCTATCTCCATAAATTATTGTGATCATTCCGTCCACCAGAGTCCTCAAGCCGGGGTCTGTCCCTTTCAGTTTGAGAATGCCCGCCCTTACTTCATCCGAAGGCACCCCGGCATCACGGTCTTTCGCAATAGCTCGGGGCATGTCTGCGCCAGCGTTGCAGCGAGCAATCTTGTCGGTCTCGCCAGCTATGGCGAAACTGCCAGTTGCGAAGATAGCTGTAACAATAATCAGCAAGAATACTTTGTGCATCGGATTGTTATGATCCTCTTTTGGCAAGCACCGTCTCTTCGTCTTGGAATCCGCAAGCGCCACAGCGTTTCACATGCACGCGTGCGCCAGCGTGACGAAGCCCGCTGTGGGGCTGATGGACTTCCTGAACGCGATATTCAAGTTCGCCGCATTTTGGGCAGCCTTCGCCAGGGCATCTTGCGAGCTTCTTTTCGAGATCAACTACTCGCTGTGCTAGGTCAGCGATCTGCTTGGGCGCGGCAAGAATTTGCTCTAGTTGTTCCTTCGCAATTCCGATTCGCTTCAACCATTTCGAGGCTAATGTTATGTCATTGATAGGTTCCGACACGGATAATTCCTCCAAGGCGACGCGTCTTGATGACGGGTTGGTGAAGTTTCCGCCGAATATCCATTCCATCCGTATCAGACGGCGTCAGGACGGGTACACCGACATAGTTGTTATGCGCAATGAGCTGACGTTGACGTTCGTGGCGGATAATGAGGACTGCGAGCATCTTGCTTCTCTTTTGAAAGCTAAGCCGCCGCCTTCTTTGTGATTCTGCCCATGAACGCATCGAACATGGGTTGTTCAAGATGCAAGCTTTTTCTCCGGTTGAAGCGGAAAGCGTACTCGTTCAAGTAGGTCTGTAGATACTTGGTACTCACGTTATGGTAAACGCCTCGAATCCCGTTCTTGGTCAGGCTCCAAAATCCTTCAAGAGTGTTTACGTGCGCGTCACCGTCAACGTAGATGTTGGCGGAATGATAGACGCGCTCGTGCCTATAGCCAAGTTGCGGGAGTGTGCGGTAAACGCGCGCCTCATCCGTGAAAACCATAGTATGAGGCATGATGCGTTCTCGCACGTGCGGCAAGAGAGTCCGCGCCTTGGTATCCGGAACGACTCGCGCCACTACGCGGCCTTCGCGCTCTACAGCGCCCCATACTGGCGTCTTGCCTACTGTTCCTTTGACGTAATCGGAATGCCGTTTGTTCCGATGCTTGTTTTTTTCCTTCCCGCCGTAGAAACTCTCATCAACTTCAACTTTGCCCGCGAGCTTAGGACCGTCGCCGTTCTCATCGAGCATCGAACGAATCTGTTTGAACATTCGCCACGCGCATTTGTAGGTAACGCCGATCTCCCGCTCGATCTGTTTTGCGCTGATTCCGCAGCGAGTCGCGGCCATCAAGTGGATCGCATAGAACCAGAGTTTCAGAGACGTGGCGGAATCCTGAAAGATCGTTCCGCGCATCGGGTGCTCATGGTGGCCGCAGTATTGGCACTTGTAGGCCGGGCGCTGGCTCTCGCGATGATGCTTCGTGACGCGCGCGCACTTCGGGCAATAGATGCCGTTCGGGTAGAGCTTCTTGACGAGATATTCAAGGCATGTCGCATCGTCGGGAAACTCGCGCTCGAATGCCATCAGGGTATAGGTGCTGTCAGAGCCATTGGCGCGACGGGGGAAATCTCGATGTGCTTTGCTCATGTTCAGAATTCTAGCAAAATAGCGTACGGCCGTCAAGGGGATACTTGCCAATTTATACCATCCGTAGTGGTCTGTGGACGAGCACCCCACTAAGGGTAGTTTCGTTCCGTCAAAAATAATTTCTGCCGGAAGCAGACCTCGCCCGATTTTGGGCGAGCCGGGCGAGTACGGGACATCCTGGCGGTTGACCATAGCGTATGTGTAGCACGCCAAATCCGCGGGGGTCAGGCTGAATAGTTCATCCCCAAAAATTACCTCTCTCTATCAGAGAGAGCTTTGCGTAACCGGATGTTGGTGCTGAAGCGAGACGCGCTGGCGCGCGAGATCCTTCGCTGCGCTCAGGATGACACAAAAAAGTAAGCGGCGCTCGTGTCATTCTGAGCGAAAGTCGCTGTAGCGAAGAATCTCGACGGGCGCCCTGGCGTCCGGCGCTAGTTACGCAAAGCTCTCCCTGTCAGGGAGAGGCAACCAAAATCCGAGAGTGCGGGGCGAGTTTGATTTGCGCGGATTGTGCGCTATTCGATTATGACTGCAAGTCATATTTCTAACTGGGTAATCAAGCGATAGTGGAGCAGCTCAAAACAGTTACGGAGGGACAATCAATGAAAACTACTGCGAGTTTTTACTCTTGTCTGGCGGCGGCTTTGGTCTTCGTGCTCTCCAGCGCGGGCATCGCCGCGGCGGCGGCGGGAAGCGACACGTGCGCCGGATTGGACGCGACTATTGGTGATACCTGCACGCCACTGATCAACACCACCAGCGGCAACAACGCTAATACCGCCGCCGGAGAGGGTGCCCTCAATTCCAACACCACGGGCAATAGCAATACCGCCACCGGAGAGGCTGCCCTCGTTTCCAACACCACTGGCGACGACAATACCGCCACCGGACAGGCTGCCCTCGCTGACAACACCACGGGCGCCGACAATACCGCCACCGGAGAGGGTGCCCTCGTTTCCAACACCACGGGCCTCGGCAATACCGCCACCGGATTCGGTACCCTCGTTTCCAACACCACGGGTGCCGACAATACCGCCGCCGGAGAGGCTGCCCTTCGCATCACCACGGGCAGCGAGAACATCGGCATTGGCACTAACGCAGGCGACAATCTCACTACCGGAGACAACAATATCGATATCGGCAACGAGGGCGTCGCGGCCGAAGCCAACACGATTCGGATCGGCACGCAGGGCACGCAGACCGACACCTACATCGCCGGTATCTTCGGTACGCCGAAGATTAAGAAAGCCTGCGGAGTAGTTGTCGAAACCACCGGTCTGCTCGGCTGCGTCAAGTCGTCGGCGCGTTACAAACGCGACATCCGCGATATGGGTGACGCCAGCGACAAACTGATGAAGCTGCGGCCGGTAACCTTCCGCTACAAGGCCGACTCAACCGGCATCGAGCAATATGGACTGATCGCCGAGGAAGTTGAGAAGGTCTATCCGGAGCTGGTGATTGATGACACCGACGGCAAGCCTGAGACGGTCGCCTATCAAGTGCTGCCCGCGATGCTTCTGAACGAGGTGCAGAAGCAGTCCCGCCAGCTGGCACGAAAAGATGCTCAGATCGCGGCTATGCAGCGGCAATTGGCAGCGTTGCAAAAGAAAAACAGCGAAATCGACGCGATGGCCGAACGTCTCGACGCGCTGGAGCGTCAAGCTCGCGCGTCACGGCCCGACCGTCTGGCGGCCGCGCTGCGCTGAAGCCTGATTTGATGCGATTGTATCTGCAAGACGCAATGACACAGTCCAACCAGGAGTATTGAACGATGGCTTACTTCGATTCCAACGGCGTGCAGATTTATTTCGAGGAACACGGGAGCGGCGAGCCGGTGGTGCTGGTGCACGGCTTCGCGTCGCGCGCGGAGAATAACTGGGGCGCGACGCGCTGGTTCACCGCGCTTGGACCGCATTACCGGGTCGTCGCGCTGGATTGCCGGGGCCACGGCAAAAGCGGCAAGCCGCACGATTCGGCGGCGTACGGCGGCGAGACCATGGGCGAGGATGTGATCCGGCTGATGGACCATCTGGGAATCAAGCGCACGTTGATCATGGGCTATTCGATGGGCGGACGAATCGTGACGGGCCTGCTGATGTCGCATCCGGAGCGTTTGCGGGCGGCCGTGCTCGGCGGAATTGGGACGGGGTCGGCGACGGCGCCATCGTTCAGCCGCAAACCGATCGTCGATGCGCTGCTCGCGGAAAATATTTCAGGAGTTACGGATCAGCGGGCGAAGGAGTTTCGCCAATTCGCGGAGAGCACCGGCAACGACTTGAAGGCATTGGCTGCGTGCATGGGCGCGGCTAGCGACGATTTTACCGCCGAGCGCATAGCGGCGAAACAAATTCGCGTGCCGGTCATGATCGTAGTCGGGACCAAGGACGTGCTGGTCGGTAGTCCCACGCTGCTGCGCGATGCAATTGCGGGCAGCAAACTTGTGATGCTGGAAGGACGCGATCATTTGAGCGCTCCCGGCGACCAGCATTACAAGGAGGCGGTGCTGGAATTCTTCAAGTCCGCGCCGGCGTGAGCGGCGCGCGTGACAGGAGAAGTTATGGCTAAACCCGGAATTCCATTTTCCAGGTGGACCACCAATTTGATAGAATCGTGCAAAGTCCTTGACAGACGCTGGTTTGGACGCGGCCAGGGCGGCGCGAGGCACGCGCGACGATCCGGATTGGCGACCGTCACGATGATGACCCTGAGGTCGCGAGGCGACGGAAAATGAGCGAAACGCGGCAGCGCGGCGGGGCGCCAATCGAGTTCTGGTTCGACTTTGCTTCGGGCTATGCCTATTTTGCCGCGCTCGAAATCGAGGCGCTTGCCGAGCGCCACGGGCGGACCGTCGCGTGGCGGCCTTTTACGCTAGGCGCCGCGTTCAAAGTCACGGGCGCGCAAGGGCTGAGCCGCACGCCGCTCAAGGGCGAATATGCGCGCCGCGACTGGGATCGCCTCGCAAGGCTCAAGGGCGTCCCGTTCAGCCTGCCGGAAAATCATCCAAGGACGGGATTGCCGGCGATCCGCGCCTTTTATCATCTCGAGCGAAAGGATGCGCATGCCGCCGCCGCCTTGGCAAAGCGCATCATCATCGGCTACTTCCAGAACGGCCTCGATACCGACGATCCCAACGCCATCGCCGCCGCGGCGGCCTCTCTCGGGATCGACCGGGATACGATCCTCGCGGGTATCGCCGATCCCGAGGTGAAGATCATCGCGCGCCAGCAAGGCGAGCAGGCGGTTGCCCGGGGTGTGTTCGGCTCGCCTTGGATCTTCGTCGACGACGAGCCTTTTTGGGGCAGCGATCGGCTGCCGATGGTCGAGCGGTGGCTCGAGGGCTCATGGTAGGGGCCGCCGCCGACTGCCAGCGACCACGAACACCGCCAGACCATGCATCGCTCGGTCAAGGCCCACAGCCGTGGCTTATGTATGCAACAGCATGTTGTGGGACGGCTTTAGCGGTTCCGACCAACGCTGGCTCGCATGGACTAAAGCATTATGCGACGCCATCGGTATCTGACACGGGCCGAGAGAAACCACCAATGAATTCGCGCGGATCAGGTTAGGAGAAGACCGTCCGGATGATTTGTTAAACTATCACGAATGAGGGCAGCGGTTGAGTTTCGG
>Ga0074045_10003804_pt1 | contig 13542 bp, 8 predicted proteins | sample BogForMeECP23OM2_FD_94442 | JGI IMG/M metagenome (GOLD analysis project Ga0074045, IMG submission 94442) | Bog forest soil microbial communities from Calvert Island, British Columbia, Canada - Bog Forest MetaG ECP23OM2 | ecosystem: Environmental > Terrestrial > Soil > Wetlands ... | reverse complement strand
TGCTTCCCGCCGTTGCCGGAAGCCCCCGCCGGGGCGATCTCCAGCATGATCTACACCTCGGGCACCACCGGCAATCCCAAGGGCGTGCGGCGGCTCAACATCGGATCCGAAACAGCGCAACTGTTCGCATCGCTGGCGGGCAGCGTCTTTGGCCTTTCACCGAATCGGGTGATGCGCGCAGCGATCACCGGCCCGCTCTATCATAGCGCGCCGAACGCCTACGGCCTTCAGGCCGTGCGCATGGGCGCGCTTGCAATATTGCAGCCGCGTTTTGATGCAGAGGAACTGCTGCGTCTCATCGAGCAATACCGAATCACGCATCTTCACATGGTGCCGATGATGTTTGTCCGGCTGCTGCGCCTGCCGGAGGAGGTGAAGCGCAAGTACGAACTCTCATCGCTCGAATGGGTGATCCACGGCGCCGCACCCTGCCCGGTCGACGTCAAGCGCGCGATGATCGAATGGTGGGGGCGGGTCATCTATGAGTATTACGGCGCAACCGAGACCGGGATCGCCACGTTCCACACCTCCGAGGAAGCGCAGCGGAAGCCCGGCACCGTCGGACGGCCGCCGCCGGGCGGCACCGTGCGCATATATGACGCCGACGGCCGGGTCTTGCCGGCGGGCGAGGTTGGCGAGATCTATCTCTGGCTCGACGGTTTTCCCGATTTCACCTATCACGGTCTGGACGACGATCGGCGTGAGGTCGAGCGCGACGGCCTCGTCACCCTCGGCGACGTCGGCTACCTCGACGGGGATGGCTATCTGTTCATCTGTGATCGCGCGCGCGACATGGTGATCTCCGGCGGTGTCAACATCTATCCCGCCGAGATCGAGATGGCGCTGCTCGCCATGCCCGGTGTGCGCGACTGCGCGGTCTTCGGCATTCCGGACGAGGAGTTCGGCGAAAAGCTCTGCGCTCACATCGAACCCGACCCTGAAACGCGGCTGGGCCCGGCCGAGGTCATGACGTTCTTGCGCAGGCGTCTGGCCGACTTCAAGGTGCCGCGAGTGTTCGCGTTCGATACTGCCCTGCCGCGCGAGGATTCAGGCAAGATCATCAAACGAAAGCTGCGCGAGCCTTATTGGGCTGAAACGGGACGCCGCATTTAAAATCGACCGAGCGGACGCTCCAATATCGCTGCATTCGGGAACCGCCGTTTATCTGCAGTCGTCGGCGCCCACCGACCGCATTTCTGCCGGCAAGGTCGGTCGGGAGGGGATCGTTGCTCCGGTGCGCTTATCGGCAATGGAAAGCTTTGCCGTGACCGACGAGCCGCTCGCGCGGCAGATGGACCCCTTTGCTGTCGTCTTCGATGGTTCGGCCGATTATTTGTGCGCGCCGGCGATGCCGTCGAAGGATCTCCAAGGTGGAATCCGCATCGCGTTCGGCGACGAGGATGCAAAAGCCGACACCCATATTGTAGACTTCGAACATCTCGGCCGTGTCTACTCTTCCATGTTGCTGAATTAGGCGGAAAACCGGCGGCATCGGCGGCAAGTCGTCAATCAGAAAACCGACTGTTGCATCGACACGGGAAAGATTGAGCAATCCGTCACCGGTAATATTGATCAGAGCCTTCACGGACGGGATATTATTGATGACATCGATAATCTCCGGCACGTAAATCAGGGTCGGGCGCAGCAGCTCTTCGCCCAATGGCATCCCGAGTTCGGGGAAAACGTGGTCGATCGACAGTTTGGCGCGCTCGAAGAATACGTGGCGCGCGAGGGTCAGGCCGTTGCTGTGAATACCGCTGCTTTCGAGCCCGATAATGACATCACCCGGCACCAGATCCCGGCCGGTAATGACCCGGTCGAGCGGCACGATCCCGACCACCGTCCCGACCAGGTCGAAACCGCGGACCACATCTTTGAGTGGGGCAATCTCGCCGCCCGAGATCGAAATCCCGGCCTGTTTGGCGCCCTCGGCGAGCCCGATCGCGATCGCTCCGAGGATATCGGCGTCGGACTTCTCGATTGCGATGTAATCGACCATCGAGATCGGTCGTGCCCCGACGCAGATTGCGTCGTTGACATTCATCGCGACGCAATCGATGCCGATCGTGTCGTAACGGTTCATCATGTGCGCAATGATCGACTTGGACCCGACCCCGTCCGTGCAAATCGCCAGGCCGATCCCGCCGATGTCGATCACATTGGCAAAATAGCCGATATCCAATTTGACGGCGCCGAGAGCATCTGGCGCCGGCCACGTCCTTTTAATGCATTCGACGATCTTATAAAGACCGGATTGGGTCGCGTCTGTGTCGACCCCGGCGGCCTTGTAGAGGTTATCCCGGGATTTCATAGTGCTGCTCCGGCGACACAGCTGATATGTGCGATTAGACGCATCGCCTCACCCCGCGTAAACTGATCGATACATTAGCAACGGAGGATCACCCATGGCCACACCGGAACTGCGCCCGCTCGGCGAAGCCCTCGGCACCGAAGCGCTCGGCATCGACCTGTCGCAGCCACTCGACGACGCAACTTTCGCCTGGGTCGCACGCGCCTTCGCCGAGCATCCGGTGCTGGTGTTCCGCGACCAGAACCTCGGCGCCGGCGATATCGCCGTTTTCGGACGCCGGTTCGGCACGCCGCGTATCCATTCGCTCGTCAGCTACCGGCACGAAGAACATCCCGAGGTCTCGTGGCTTCGCAATGTCGACGCGGACGGCAACATCGACTGGTACGGCGTCAAACGCGCCACCGACTGGCACACCGATTCGACCTATGAGGAGGTGTTGCCGCTGCTCGCGATGCTGCACGCGCTGGAGATCCCCGCGACCAAGGGCGGGACGATGTTCGCCGACATGTGCGCCGCCTACGACGCCTTGTCCGAAGCGATGAAAGAGCGGCTCGCGGGCCTTGTCGGCTTGCACGGCCGCACCGACGGCCCGGCCGGCGCGCGGCTCTACGACCCCGAAGAGGAGATGCGCCGGACAGACAAGAAATATGCCGAGCAGCGTCGCCCGGCGGTGATCAACCACCCCGTCACCGGACGCCCGATCCTCTTCGTTAACCCGATGCATGTGCATGGCTTTGAAGGCATGGGTCGTGGCGAGGCCTGGCAGCTGATCGAGGAACTTGCCACCCACGCCACTCAAGACCGCTTCACCTATTACCATTCCTGGCGCGTCGGCGACCTCTTGATCTGGGACGAGCGGGCAACGATGCATCGCGGTGCAGGCGACTATCACCCCGAAGAGCGCCGCATCATGCTCCGCACCATCGTTTATCCGAATTGAAGAGGTCCCCTCGCCCGCCCCGCTTGCGGAACCGGGATTCGCGAGAGGGGCGATCTGCCACCGCCTCGCGGCAGCGCGGTCCGAGAGCCTAGCTTTGATCGACGACTGACGGCATCCCTCGGCAGGAAGCAGCAGGTATCCCGCAGATTGATGCACCGCCTATATCTTGAGTCCGACTTCAGCAGGCACCGTTACCGTGGAACAGGAGATCCGATGAACGACGTGACCCCGATGCGCACACTCGATTCCGTCACACAGCCGATTAGCCCGTCGAAATTTGCCCATTTCGTATTGCGGACCGGGCAGATCGACACGATGGCCAAGTGGTATCAGACGGTCCTCGCGGCGCGGGTCGTGTTCCGCGACGAAATGCTCTGCTTTCTGTCGTATGACGACGAGCACCATCGCTTGGCGCTGATCAATATTCCCGGTCTGCCGGTGCGCGATCCCGATGCGGTCGGGACCGACCATGTCGCCTACAGTTACAACAATCTCGGCGAGCTGTTGTCGACCTATCGCCGGCTCAAGGCGGCCGGCATCGTGCCGCATTGGCCGATCAACCATGGCGTCACGACGTCGATGTACTACCGCGATCCCGACAACAACCGCGTCGAACTACAGATCGACAATTTCGCGACCACGGCCGAGCTCGACGGCTATTTTCACAGCCGCGCCTTTGCCGAGAACCCGGTCGGCGTGACTTACGATCCGGAAGAGCTGTGCCGCCGCTACGAGGCCGGCGAGGCGATGGCCGATCTGCTCCGCATCCCGCCGCTGCCCGAAGGCAAGACTCCCTGGGACATGTTGGCGAGCCACTGACCGCCTGCGCGGCCATTGGGGTCCCGGTTCATTGGCGCCCCGCCCGTTCGAGATTGAGCGCGAGTAGCCGCGCCAATGCGTCTTCCTCGCTGATATCGGCGGGCCAGCCATAGGCGGCAGCGACCGCGGCGTCGAGTTCGCGATGGGCGTTGTCGAGCCAGGCCGGCCGCTCGTTGTAGAGATTGGTCAAAGTGCGTTTCTTCAGGATCAGGGCGGCCTTTGGGCTGACCGGCACGATGCGGTCGGGAAAGCCTGGCACCACCTCCGGCACTCGCTCGACGAGATCGGGCGGGTTCAGCCACGCCTCCCGCAACTCATAGAGTCGCCGCGCCGTCTCGGCGATCGTGATAGCGCGCGGGTCGCCAGCATACTCAGCTGCGGGCCGGTTCGGTGTCAGCCCCTCGGGGAAGGGGAAGGTTTCGAAGCCCATCCTCGGGGTATATTGCGGATCGTTGCCCACCCCATGCCAGCCGCCGAGGCGCAACGACCAGATTTCATGAAACCGGCTGTGGAGGATACCGAACGTCGTGTCATCGTCGCGTGCAATTACGTTCACGCGGCTGTCGGGTAAGACTTGAAGTGCGATCCAGACGAAAAACCGGTGCTTCGCCACCCGCGGGGTACCGATCAGCCGTGAAACGCGAACCGCTTTTGCCCGCAAGCCGGGAACGGTTTCACCATGTTGCCACCAGATTCGGCGCCGGCGCGCGCGATTATTGAGGTCCCGGAACGGTTTCACCTTCGCTCGGATGAGCTCAAACGGCGCTTGGTAGAGCGCCGCGCCGGTTTCGGACATCTCGTTGAAGTCGACAATCCAGGTATCCGAGGGCCGATCGGTAATGTCCTTGCCATTTAGCCAAGGTCGCACGACATCAGCATTGCTTCGCCCATTGGGGTTCAGCGGCATTTGCAGCCACTCGCGAGCCTCTGAGCCCAATATGTCAAACGCTCCCACCTTGACCGGCCCCTGAAAGCAAATCCCGGCATTTTCGAGCAACCCTGCCGCCGCGGTGAGATCCGCGCAACCGCCAGACAGGTCCGCATGGATTGCTGAAACGGGTTGCCCATTCAAGTGAAGGATCGGTGTCTCGTTACCGGTTCCAAAGCAAACGAGCGACACCCGCACGGCGGCCCCATCGACAACCCAAGGCTCGTCGGCCCAGGCGTCAAAAATGGCCGCAACATCGGCTATGCGCTCGAGAACGAAACGGTTTGCGCCTCGCCGAATGGCCTGGGTTGCAACCAATCCGGCGCGCTTGAGATGCTTTGCCTCCAACAGCGCGCGGGCCTTCTCGAACCAATAGGTCACCAGATCGACACCGCCTGGGAGGCGATCGGAGAACAAACCGCGCAGCCGTCTCACTTCGGCTTCGCCGATCGTCCTCATCATTGCCTTGTTGCCCAGAAACGGCGGGTTGCCGATCACCACATCCGCTTCCGGCCACTCAGCTTCCGTCCCGTCCTCGTTCAGGATTGCGTCGTGGCACTCGATCGTGTCGAGCGGCTTCAGGATCGGGTTGCGGCCGACGTCGAAGCCGTTGCGGCGCATCCATTGGATCTCGCCGATCCACACCGTCACCCGCGCTAATTCGGCGGCGTACGGGTTGATCTCGATGCCCTTGACCGCCTCCGGGCCGATGCGCGGGAACTCGCGCGCCAGCCCCAAGGTCTCGGCCTCGATCGCGACACGGTGCTCGATGTCCTTAAGGGCCAATAGCGCGAGATAAAGGAAATTGCCTGAGCCGCAGGCTGGGTCGAGTACGCGGAAGGCGCGCAGCCGGTCGAGAAAATCGCGATAGAGCGAATTGGCCTCGTTCGTGAGCCGTGTGCGCTGGGCAGCCTGGCCGCGCCGGCCGGCGCGGTCGAGATCGCCCGCAATTTCGGCCTGCCGCATCAACTTTTCGATCTCGGCGCGCGTCGTCGCCCATTCGGCGAGCCATGGGCGAATGATGACCGGCTCGACGATCAGCATGATCTTGTCGCGGTCGGTGTAATGCGCGCCCAATTGGCTGCGCCTGTCAGGGTCGAGCCCGCGCTCGAACAGGGTGCCGAAAATGCTCGGGTCGATCTCGGCCCAGTCACGCGCTGCCGCCTCGCGCACCAATGCGATATCGTCGCGCTTCAGCGGCAATGCGCTGTCGTCATCGAACAGCCCGCCATTGAACCAATCGACCCGCTCGAACCCGATCCGGCCGCCCTCGCGCATCGCCGCGAACAATGACGAAGCCAGCGGTTCGAATTCGCCAGGCGAGCGCGCCGCGCTGTCAAGCATCCGACCGAACATTTTGCCCGGCAACAGATCGACATCCTCGGCGAACATGCAGAAGACGAGCCGGTTGATGAAATGGGCGACCGCCTCCGACGCGTGGCCGCGGTCGCGCAAGCGCTGGGCGAGCCGGGCGAATTCGGCCGCCGCCTGTTCGGTCAGGGTCTGCCGGGTCAACCCCGGCTTTAGCTGGTCGGGTTCGGTGAAGGTCCATTTGAGCCAGCGCAGCTTCCGCGAATCGGCGAGCTCGTCGAGCGCGACCTCGTAGGTCTGGCTGACAGTGTTGGTCCAATTGGTGTGGATCTCGAACCGCGCGAGGTCGCAGACGACGAGCAGAGGTGGGTTTTCCAGCGCCGGCGCATAGCGCTGGAGCTGGGCGAATGCCGCTCTCAGGTCCTTGCCCTTGCTTTTGTACTCCCAGCCGAAGCAGCCACGCTTCCAGACATCCGCCCAGCCTTCGCCGCCGGTCGTCTTGGTGGCGCCCTTTTCAAAGGCGTACCATTCACCCTTCGGGTCGGCGTCGGAGGGCGCCTGCTCCCCGAGCAGGTCGCAAAGATCGCGAAAATGCGATTGCGCTGCGGCGCGCTCGGTCAGGTCGGCCGCGCGCCATTTGGTGATGAAGTCAGCGGCGAGCATGACTTGCGTTATTGTCACAGACCGGCTCGCAGCATCAACCGGTGTTTCTTCGAATCCCGGATTGTTGCTATTATGACATTCATAAAAATGCCGTATTCATATCGCAGTCTCCTCCAACGAAGAATCTCTCGTAGGCCACCGTTTTCGAAATGAAGCACACATGGCCTATGGGCTTCTCCCAAGACCGCCGCGGCGGACGTGTGGGGCGCTGGATCAGGGTGATGTTACAACCAGTAGGCGAGATCTTGCTGCTGATTTGCTGCAGGTGCAGTACGATGAAATAATGAAAGCAATTTCAAGTTGTACCTTGACGGAATTGGAAAGGCGTGTGGCCAAGCCACCCGCGGCGCACAGTCCAGCCCCGCTCCACGGGGGATTGTCCGGTCACGCGAAAACACGCAAAGTTGCTGGCCGGATCGGCACTTGGACGCACATCCGGAAGGACATCCGCCGATGAGGATTGATCAAGCCGTCAACATCGAAGACCTGCACCGCATGGCAAAGCGACGGCTGCCCAAGATTGCCTTCGATTTCATCGAAGGCGGGTTGGAGGACGAGCGCGGCCTCGAAACCAACACCTCAGCCTTTCATAAGCATCGGCTGTTGCCGCGGTATCTAGTCGATGTATCAACGCGCGACCAGACGAAGACGATCTTCGGCCAGACGTTTGCAAGTCCCTTCGGCATTTCGCCGACGGGTGGAGCGGGGCTGTTCCGCTATCATGGCGACCTGATGCTCGCCGAGGCCGCGCGCGACGCAAATATCCCCTACATCATGTCCGGCGCCAGCAACGACACGATCGAAGCGGCGGCCAAGATCGCGCCGAAAAACCACTGGTATCAACTCTACGCGGCGCGCGATCACGCGATCAATGCCGACCTGATCAAGCGCACTGCCGATGCCGGGCTCGGCGCGCTGGTATTGACCGTCGACACTCCGGCCGGCTCAAAGCGCGAGCGCAATATCCGCAACGGCTTCAGCAATATCCGGGGCGGCCTGTTTCAAGCATTGAGCCTCAAACCCTCAATCCTTGCCGAGGCGCTGACCCATCCCGGTTGGATCGTCGAATATTTCAAACGCGGCGGCGGCACGCCGATGTTGGGCAATTGGCAGCCTTACGCACCGCCGGGCTCTACTGCGGAGGAGGTTTACAAGCACTCCAGCTCGCTGCGCCCGTTTAACGCGCAGACTTGGCGCGATCTGGAGACCTACCGCAAGCTGTTCCCGCGCGCCCTTGTCGTGAAGGGCATTATGAGCCCGGCCGACGCGTTGCGGGCGCTCGACGTCGGTTGCGACGGGATCCTCGTGTCCAATCACGGCGGACGTCAGCTCGACCAGGCGCCCGGCTCACTCGATGTGCTGCCGGCGATCAAGGCCGCGGTGGGCGACAGGCTGACCTTGCTCCTCGACAGCGGAGTCCGCCGCGGCGCTGACATCCTGATCGCGCTGTGTCTCGGCGCCGATTTCTGCTTTATGGGGCGCCCGACCCTATATGGCGCAGCCGCCGGCGGATTGGCCGGCGTCAAAAAGGCGATCGACATCTTCGTCAACGAGATCGACCTGGTCATGGGGCAGATCGGCTGCCCGAGCCTCGATCAGCTCGGCCCCGATTTTCTGTGGCGCGATGACTGGCCGCGAAATGTCTAGGGTAGTACCGTCGTCCACCCAGCCCCCACCCTAACCCTCCCCCGGTTGCGGGGGAGGGAATGCGAGGGGGCCGAGCGAAGCGACGCGGGTGAGGGCGAAGCCGCCGTCTATAAAGACCGAGGAGAAAAATCGACCATGAACCTCGACCAAGCCATCAATATCGAAGACCTGCATCGGATAGCGAAGCGCAAGCTGCCACGGGTCATCTTCGACTACATCGAGGGCGGGGTGGAAGACGAACGCGGCTTGGCCCGCAACGAGGCGGCGTTTCACAAGCACCGGCTGCTGCCCCGCTACCTGGTCGACGTGTCCAAGCGCGACCAGTCGGCGACCGTGTTCGGGCGTACCTATTCGAGCCCGTTCGGGATTTCGCCGACCGGCGGCGTCGGTCTCTATCGGCGCGAAGGCGAGGTGATGCTGGCCGAGGCCGCGGCAGCGGCGAACATCCCGTACATCATGTCGGGCGGCAGCAACGCCTCGATGGAAGAGGCGGCGCGGGTTGCCCCGAACAATGTCTGGTTTCAACTCTATGCGGCAAAGGACGGCAATATCACGGATGCCCTGATCGGGCGCGCCCGCGATGCCGGCCTCGGCGCTCTGGTGTTGACCGTCGACGTGCCCGTGCATCCGAAGCGCGAACGCAACTTACGCAGCGGCTTTGTCCGCGTCCGCAGCGGCGGCGTCCTGGAATCGTTGAAGTTGAAGCCGTCGATCATCTTGGAGGCAATCACCCATCCGGCCTGGGTCATCGAATACGTACGGCTCGGCGGCGCTCCGGGTTTGGGGAATTGGGCGCCGCACGCCGGCAATGGGGCGAGCACGGCAGACGTCATCAAGTTTGGCCGCGGGCAGACCCCGGCGTCGGCGCAGACCTGGCGCGACCTCGAACGCTATCGGCGGCTGTTTCCCCGCGCCCTCGTCGTCAAGGGCATCCTGAACCCGGCTGACGCGGTTCGCGCCGCAGAAATCGGGGTCGACGGCATCATCGTCTCGAACCACGGCGGCCGCCAGCTTGACCAGGCGCCGGCCTCGCTCGAGGCTCTGCCGGCGATCAAGGCGGCAGTCGGCGACAAGGTGACCGTGATGCTCGACAGCGGCGTGCGCCGCGGCGCCGACATCCTGATCGCCTTCTGCCTCGGCGCCCAATTCGTCTTCTTCGGCCGGCCGACGCTCTATGGTGCGGTTGCCGGCGGGCTCCCCGGCGTCAAGAAGGTGATCGACATCTTCCGCGGCGAGATAGACCTCGTCATGGGCCAAATCGGCTGTCCAAGCCTCGATCAGCTCGGCCCCGACTTTCTGTGGCGCGACGACTGGATGCAGAACCGCTGAGCTAGGCCGCCGGCGCTCGTTCGAGGGAAGGTGTGGGCCTGGTCAACGCGGCGTCGATCTCCTCGATCGAGCGGCCCTTCGTCTCGATGCCGAGCAGCCAGAACGCGAGCGCCGCCAACGCCGCCCAGAAGGCGAGGAAAAACATCGCCGGAACCATCGCTTCGAGCGACGCCGCAGGTTTGATGATGTTCGATCCGCCGACGATCAGCGCCAGCCCCAATGGGCTGATGATCTTGCCGCAATTGCCGACGCCATAGCCGAGGCCCATGCCGCTCGCCCGCAATCCCGCCGGCCACACCTCGGCCATATAGGGTGCGATGATCGAGTAGGAGCCGCCGCCGAAGAAGCTGTGCGCCATCAGCATCAGCCAGAAGACCGACACCGTGCCGATGAACGCGTTGGCCAGATACCCGGCCACGATCAGGGTCACCACGCCGCCAAGGCAGGCCAGGAAGCCCGACGCGCGGCGCCCGATCAGATCCGGCAGAAAGCTGCACACAACACGCCCGACGAACGCCGACACGCCGACCCAGATCATCAGAAAAGAAGCCTCGGCCGGCGAGATCTTGAGCAGGAGCAGCAGCAAGGTCGGCGCCCACATCGCCAGCCCCACGCCGCTGGTCTGCGACAAGCCGGTCAGGCAGACGAGCGCCACGCTGCGTGGATACTTGAACAGCTCACGCCAGCGCGTGTGCTCCAGTTCGGGGAGGGCGGCCGGCAGCCCGATCTCGCTCGAGTCGATCTGCAAGGCCCAAGCGATCGACCGGCCCGCCTCCTCGCGGCGTCCTCTGCGGATCAGCCAGCGCGGCGATTCCGGCACCCAGGCGCGGATCAGGAGGGTCATCAGAGCCGGCAGCAAGCCCAACAGAAACAAGCCGCGCCAGCCGATGGTCGGCCCGAGATAGGCACCCGCGGCGGCGCCGAGGGCGCCGCCGATGGAAATCGTCGAGGTGACGATGCCGCCGACAAAGCCCCGCTTCGATGACGGCACGAATTCCTGCACCAATGGCAGATCGACGGCGACCATCCCCGCCTGGCCGAACCCGACGAGCATCCGGAAGAACGCCAGAAACAGCCAGCCATACTGGTCGGGCGTCGCCGCCATGATGCCGGTCGCAAGCGAGAAATTGAGGACCGTGGCGATGAAGACCTTGCGGCGGCCGATCCTGTCGGCCATCCACCCCCAGAAGAACGCGCCGGGGATCGATCCGACACCCGCCGCCAGCAGAATCACCCCCGATTCGAGAAACGTCAGCTTCCATTGCGTGACGATGAAGACGAGCACGTAGCCGATCAGGAAGAAGTCGAAAAAATCGAGCATGTCGCCGAGGATCGCAGCGGAGATGATCTTCCACTGGTTGACCGTCAGGCGCTTTTGTCGCTCGAGGAGCTCCAACATCGTTTCCTCCAGATCTCCCCCGCCACTCGATCGGAGTGGGCGAGCAAGTTTTCTTTTCTGGAAGGTTAACCGCGACCGGCGACGCTGGCAATCCCGCGACGCGCCCGCCGGGCGTGGCGGTCCGCTAAGCGGCCGGCGCCCGCCCTGTCGCGGCCGACGCCGATGGCGGCCGCGCGCTCATCTGTGCATCGATCTCATCGATCGTGCGGCCGCGAGTTTCCATACCGATGAGCCAGAAGGCAACTGCGCCCAGCACGTACCAGAACGCGAAATAGTTGAAGCCGGGGATCAGCGCGTCGAGGGTCGCTTGCGGGCTGACAAAATTCGACGAACCGGCAATCAGCGCCAGCCCGGCCGGGCCGATGAACTTGCCTAAATTGCCGACGCCATAGACGAAGCCCATGCCGCTGCCGCGCAGCCGCGACGGCCACATCTCGCCCATATAGGGGCCGACGATCGAGTAGTTGCCGCTGCCGAAAAAGCTCTGCAGCAGGATCATCAGAAAGAACATCGACATGCCGCCGATGAAGACGTCATGCAGATAGCCGGCAAGTGACATGAACAGCGCCGCGATCAAGCAAGCGAAAATGCCCGAGGCGCGACGTCCCCATGCATCCGAGAGCCACGAGCACAGGAACCGGCCGGCAATCGCCGACAGGCTGAGCCAGATCACCAGCTTGGAAGCCTCCGGCGCGGTGATCTTTAACACCATGACGAACAGCGTCACCTGCCACAACGCCAACCCGACCCCGCCGGTTTGGGTCAGCCCGGTCAGGCAACCGGCTACAATGCTGCGCGGATATTTAAAAATCTCGAGCCAGCGCGTGTGCTCGATCGCAGCGGGGACCGCGGGCAACGCGATTTGTGCGGGATCCATCTGCAATGCCCAGGCGAGCGACTGACGCGCCTCTTCCACCCGGCCGCGGCGCAGCAGCCAGTGCGGCGATTCGGGGACAAAGGCGCGGATGTACAAGCATAGGAACGCTGGCAGCAGCCCGACCGCGACCATCCCGCGCCAACCGATATATGGCGCGGCGAACGCCCCCAACAATCCGGCGAGCAACGAGCCCGCAGGCAGCATCGTCGTGGTGATCCCGGTGAACCAGCCGCGCTTACTCGCCGGCGAGAACTCCTGCATCAGGGTGATGTCGACCGAGTACAGGCCGGTTACGCCGAACCCGACGAAGAAGCGGCAAGCGACCAGGTAGATCCATCCCCCCTCCGGGGTGAGCGCCATCGCCCCGGTAGCGAGCGAGACGTTCAGCACCGCCGAGATCAGCGCCGGGCGCCGGCCGATCTTGTCAGCCATCCAGCCGTACATCAGCGAGCCGAATGGCGCACTGACACCCGAGGCAAGCAGGATCGCCCCCGACTGCCCGTAGGTGAGGTTCCACTCCTTGACAATGAATGCCAGGACAAAGCCGATCAGGAAGAAGTCGAAGAAATCGAGCATGTCGCCGAGCGTCGCAGCGCCCGCGATCTTCCATTGATTCGCCGTCAGCTTCTTCTGGCGCTCCAATAATTCCAGCACCGCGCTCTCCCTATGCTGCGCTCTCTCTACCACCGCACCGCCGAACGGTTTCCCGCTCTTAGAAGGTTTCTTGGGCTGCCGCGGTGACGGCTCGCCGTGGCTGTCTGATCAGAGCAGCCAAGGCCGCGACACTACCTGCAAGGGTTGCAGGCTGGCAATAACTCATCCGTCATGGCTTTAGCCGGGACCGGCCGCCCGCCCCGTGTATGCTTTGCGCGAGGACAAAGCACGGTTCTGCTGATAGGCTGAGCGAGTGCGAATTCTAGGTAGGAGGAAGGGATGAAACGTCTTGTTGTACTTGGTTTACTGCTCACACTCGTGGCTTGCGCCCCGCAGCCGCCACCACCGGCCGCCACCGCACCTCCGCCCCAGGTCGCCGCGGCGCCGCCACCCCCACCGGCTCCGCCACCGCCCCCACCGACAACGCGGACATCCTTCGACGGGCTTTATAAGGGTTCGTTTGTCGCAGAGCCATATGGCGGGTCGACGCGGGATCTCACCGGGGGGAATTGTGACCCCGAGCTGCCGATAAACATGAGGATCAAGCGCGGCGACGTCCGGATTTGGTACAAGGACTATGCCCGCCACACACTCCATTATCGCGGCAGGATCGATGCCACGGGGACAATAGAGACATCGCATACCAACCAGGGCGGAGGCGGCG
>Ga0074045_10003803_pt1 | contig 13543 bp, 9 predicted proteins | sample BogForMeECP23OM2_FD_94442 | JGI IMG/M metagenome (GOLD analysis project Ga0074045, IMG submission 94442) | Bog forest soil microbial communities from Calvert Island, British Columbia, Canada - Bog Forest MetaG ECP23OM2 | ecosystem: Environmental > Terrestrial > Soil > Wetlands ... | reverse complement strand
ATGTAGTCCACGCCCTGCTCGGCCTGCTCCGCGATGACCTCGAGCATGATGTCGGCGTTGAGGTCTTCGATGCGCTTCACGCGCGAGACCGCCTCGTAGATCGGCACCGTGCCGATGGGCACCGGCGAGTGCCGCAGAATGGCCTCGCGGATTTCGTGGATGCCGCCGCCGGTCGAAAGGTCCATCACGGTGTCCGCGCCATAGTGTACCGAGGTGTGGAGCTTCTTCAGCTCCTCGTCAACGTTGCTGGTGACCGACGAATTCCCAATGTTGGAGTTGATCTTGCACTTCGACGCCACGCCAATGCACATCGGCTCCAGCTCAGGATGATTGATGTTGGCCGGGATGATCATGCGCCCGGCAGCGACTTCTTCACGGACCAGCTCCGGCGCGAGCCGCTCGCGTTCGGCGACGAAGAACATCTCTTCGGTGAGCAGACCTTTGCGCGCAAAGTGCATTTGCGACATGTTGGCGTCGCCGCTGCGCGCAGCCTCTTCGCGGCGCTTCGTGATCCACTCCGCGCGCGGATTAACCGCGCCATTGCCGTTGCTGCCGTCGGTTGCATTCATATGTTTGGGAGCTCCTGCGATATGAGTTTATTATACTGCCGCAAATGAACGGGGTCCCGAGCGCGAAAATTTCGGAGGGCATCCGTAAGCACTGGTGGTTGCAAGGCATGTTGGGAGGCATGAAGGCCCATTACGACTGCATAAAGGCGTTCTCGGAGACCGACTTCACCGAAGACCTGAAGAAGATCGATATCCCTGTGCTGGTGATGCATGGTGACGACGATCAGATTGTGCCGATCGGCGCTGCGGGTCTGATGTCCGCGAAGTTACTGAAGAAAGCCACACTCAAGGTCTATCCGGGCTTTCCGCATGGCATGCCCGCGACCAACGCAGACCAGATCAATGCGGACCTGCTGGCGTTCTTCAAGTCGTAGGATCGAGGCTCAACGTGACTGGGAGTCGCCCGCAAAGCGACTCCCGATTTGGTGGGTCTTAGCTCGCTCTGGCTCTTTTCCTTCCAACCGCGTACAGCAGCACCCCTCCTCCCAGCAGCACCGCGCTGAGCGCGATGATCTTCCCCACCGCAAGCGCCTTGTTCGGCTCGCCGGCATCCGGTATCACCGAGCCAATGATGACGGCGGTGGTGGTTAGCATTCCAACCGCCGCCAGCGCGATGGCAACGGGCCTGCCTCCCGGCACGCGAATGACGCCCGGCTCCGCAGGCTCGCGCTGCAGGCGAATCATCGCCGCGAACATAAACAGATACGGCACGAAGTTGGTGATGATGGTCATGCTCACCAGCACCTGGTAAGCCCCGTGGACCGTGCTGCCGAACTGGCCCATCAGGATGAACAGCGCGCAGCACAGCGCCTGCACGATGAGCGAAACATACGGCGTTCCCCACTTCGGATGCACCCGCCCGAAGGCAGGCGGCAGAAAGCGATCAATGCCGGCGACGAAGGGAATTCTCGACAGCGCCGCCAGGTAAGCGCCGACGCCGCCCAGGTTCGACACGCAGATCAGCAACGCGACCACCGGCGCAACGCCGGTCCACCCTACGCGGTCGGCGCTGCTGGAGATGGCCTGCATGATGCCTTCGAGGCTGTTGACCCTAGGCAGCGCAACCAGCACGGCGACGGTTCCCAGAATGTATCCGGCAGTGATGATGAAACCGGCAGCGATCAGCGCGCGTGGAATGGTGCGCCGCGCGTCCTTGATCTCGTCGCCCATAAACGACGCCGACTCCGCGCCGCTGAAGGCATAAAGAAGCGTCGCCCACACGCCGAAATTCCCCATGTTTAACGATAGCTTCAACGACGCCGCATGGAAGCTGGTCGCCGAGCCAAATTTCCACCACGCCAGCGCGCCGACCGTACAAAGCAACGCGATTGGCAGCCACGTTCCGATCGCGCCCAGGTTGCTCAGCCACTTACCAACATCCAGGCCTACGATGTTCAGCACTAACGCCAGCGCGATTCCAAACATCGAGAACGCGATGAAGAACCCCGGGCTTGCCTGCGCCGCCTGCCACTTCGTTCCTCCGATGTAGAGTGAATTGCTCGCTGCGAAGTACAGGACCGCCGGGAAGTACGGAAGGTTGCTGGTCCAATAAATCCAGCCGGTGAGGAACCCGGAGAAATCGCCAAAGGCGCGCTTGCTCCAGACGTACATTCCGCCTTCCTGCGGATACCGCGACGAAAGCTCCATGACGCAAAGGGCCAGCGGAATGAAAATCGTTGCCAAGCCGATGAACCAGATCACGATGGAGCTGGGCCCGGCGCTGGCCGCGACCGCGATCCAGCGCAGGCTGAGAGTGGCCACAACGTAGAACATCACCAGGTCGCGGAAACCCAAGACCCGCCTGGGTTGCGGCGGAGCGTCAGACTCGGCAATTACTCCGGCGTTAACGTCAGTTGAGAGCTGCTGCATTTTGCATTAGCAAGCGCAAGTCCGGCTTGCGGGACGGTAAATCTTAGCCCAGCAGCTTCAGAGTCTACAGACTCTGAAGCGTAGGACTGGGATTTTTCGTCCCGCGTGCGGGACTCGCGCATCAAGACTCGCACATCATCGCAATATGTCGGGCGGGCGCATCGCTCAGGACGACGGCCTTGGGGCCATTACGGTTGGAAATGATTCAAGTAAAGTCCGCTCTATCCAAAATCCAGCTAGGTTATCCCGAGCGCAAAAAAACCAGGCACGGGAAGGAGAGAGAACCCGTGCCTGGTGTGCGCCCAACGCTCACTGCAGGAGAAAAGCCTAATCGTTGGCGGAGGCGTTGCTACTCCGCACGTGTTCGTGTTCGTGCTCGCAAGTCAGCGGACACTCGCCAAGAATCGGGCGGCAGGATGGATCCTGGCCGATCTCGATCATCTGCGCCGGGACCTTGACCTCGGCGAACTGCTCGGCCTCGGTGGAGTGCTCCAGCGCCGACAACGACGACTTGCCGCTGGCGATGACCTGCGTTACCTCGTCGAAATAGCCGGTGCCGACGAAACGCTGGTGCTTCACTGCGCCGTAACCGTGGCTGAACTCGCGGGCGAATTCCTTTTCCTGTACGCGCGAGTAGGCAGTCATGCCCGTATCTTTGTAAGCGCGCGCCAGTTCGAACATGGCGAGGTTGAGCACGTGGAAGCCGGCCAGGGTGATGAACTGGAACTTATAGCCCATCTCCGCCAGCGCAGGCTGGAAGCGCGCAATGGTAGCGTCGTCCAGCTTCTTCTTCCAGTTGAATGACGGCGAGCAGTTGTAGGCCAGCATCTTGCCCGGGTACTTCGCGTGGATGGCGTCGGCGAAGCGCTCGGCTTCCTTCAGGTTCGGCTCCGAAGTTTCGCACCAGATCAAGTCGGAATAGGGCGCGTACGCGAGTCCGCGCGCGATGGCGGAGTCGAGACCTCCGTGGATGCAATAGAAGCCTTCCACCGTGCGCTCGCCGGTGAGGAAAATGCGGTCGTAGGGATCGATGTCGGTGGTCAGCAGATGCGCGCTGTTGGCGTCGGTGCGTGCCAGCACCAGCGTGGGAACGCCCAAGACATCGGCCGCAAGACGAGCAGCTACGAGCTTCTGCACGGCTTCCTGAGTCGGCACCAGAACCTTGCCGCCGAGGTGTCCGCACTTCTTGGCAGACGACAGCTGATCTTCGAAGTGCACGCAGGCCGCGCCGGCTTCGATCATGGCCTTCATCAACTCGAAGGCGTTCAGCGTGCCGCCGAACCCGGCTTCGGCGTCGGCGATGAGCGGCGCGAACCAGTTGATGCCGTTCTTGCCTTCGGAATGATGGATCTGATCGGCCCGGGTCAGCGCGTTATTCAGACGGCGGCACAGGTTGGGGACCGAGTCGGCAGGATAGAGGCTCTGGTCGGGATACATCTGGCCGGCGTTGTTGGCGTCGGCGGCTACTTGCCAACCGCTGACGTAGATCGCCTTCAGCCCGGCGGCGACCATCTGCACAGCCTGGTTGCCGGTCACGGCACCGAGGGCGTTGACGTACTTCTCGGTATTCAGCATTTCCCACAGGCGCTCCGCGCCTACGCGGGCAAGAGTGTGCTCAACGTGCAAGGTGCCGCGCAAGCGCACAACGTCTTCCGCGGTATAAGGACGGGTGATTCCCTTCCAACGGGGATCAGACTTCCATGATTTGGTAAGTTCAGCAGCAGATTGATGGGTCGCCATTTCGTAATCTCCTCTCGAATTCGGGCCAAAAGTATGGCTCTTTAAGAACTAACGTTGACTGCGGACATCTAGATATGTTCAGTATGCTGAACAGTCATTCCGTATAGTGTACATACCATAACCCCGTTCGGCCTTGCGTTGCAATATTAACGTTCAACATACTGAACGGAAATTCATTATGTCGAAACATCTTGATTCCCATAGTGGGACGCGAATTCGCTGCTCTCGGGGCGAAGCACCGTACCGTTGTGCAGCCCTGAAGCCTAGCCAGGACAAGCCGGCAGGTTGTCGGTGACGCAGGCCTTTCGGCTAGGTGACAGTCGTCTTTGGGCTATGTTCGAGCTGGCGAACTGGAATTCATTATTTTGCACTGAGACTGCTGCTAGACTGTTGGCTATGGCGCGCCAAACCGAGAGCCCCTCGACCGCCGTGGAACGGACGCTGCTGATCCTGGAAGCGGTAGCGCAGCGCGAAGGCGGCATGTCGAACGCCGATTTGAGCCGCAAGCTGAAGATCCCAAAAAGTTCGGCCAGCTACATTCTGCGCACCCTGGAGCGGCACGGCTACCTTCGCCGCGACAAGCAGGACAGCAAGTACAGTCTGGGTATGAAGGTGCTGAGCTTGTCGCGCGCGGCCCTCAGCGGAGTGGACATTCGCGAGGTGGCGCTGCCCATCATGCGCCACCTGGTGGACCATATCCACCTCACGACACATCTGGCCATCCTGGACCACGAGGAAGCGGTGTACGTGGAAAAAGTGGAGGCGCCGGGCTTCATCAAGATGGACACCTGGGTCGGCCGCCGCATGGAAGTGCACTCCACGGCCGTGGGCAAGGCGTTGCTGGCGTACCTCGATTCCGACGAGCGTGAGACGATCATCCGCCATCGCGGGCTGAAGAAACTGACGCCCCACACTATCACCAGCGCGGCCAAGCTGATGAAGGAGTTCGAGCGCGTTCGTCAGGTGGGGTATTCCGTGGATGACGAGGAGAACAGTCTGGGCGCTCGTTGTGTGGGCGCTCCCATCTTCAACAGCCAGGGCGGCGTTGAGGCCAGCCTCGGATCGACCGGAACGATTACAGCCGTCCCGCGTGACGCGGTTCCCCGCCTGGCGGAGATGGTGAAGGACGCGGCGCGGCGCATTTCGCACCAAATTGGCTATCGGGGACCATACCCACGACCGAACTAAAGCAAACCACTCAGGACAGTTAACATGAGGCGGGACTTGTATCCGTCCGGCATTGTTCTTCCGCTATTCTTCCTGTACAACTTCATGTTCAGGACTTTCGATTCGCATCGGTGCGCAGGAACGTAATGAACGCGAAAGAGGAAATACGAAAACTTCTCACGCTTGCAGACATCGAGCTGAATGGTCCCGATCCGTGGGACATTCAGGTTCACGATGAACGGTTTTACCAGCGCGTGATTAGCCATGGCTCGTTGGCACTGGGCGAGTCGTACATGGATGGTTGGTGGAACGTCGAGCAACTGGACGAGTTCTTCTCCAAAGTTCAAAAGGCCAGGCTGAACGAGAAGAGAAGGGGGCTTCCTGCCCTGTGGCTTTTTGCGAAAGGCAGGCTCTTCAACCGCCAGACCAAGTCCGCTTCCAGGCGGGTGGCACAGGAACATTACGATCTCGGCAATGACCTGTACCAGGTAATGCTCGACAAGAACATGCAGTACACTTGCGCTTACTGGCAAGATGCAAAGACGTTGGACGAGGCGCAGGAGAACAAACTCCACCTGGTTTGCCGGAAGATGTATCTGAAACCCGGCATGAGGGTGCTGGAGCTGGGCGGCGGCTTCGGCGGGCTGGCGCGCTTCATGGCCAAGGAATACGGCTGCGAGGTGGTGAGCTACAACATCTCCCGGGAGCAGGTGAAATATGCCCGCGAGCTTTGCCACGGGCTGCCGATACGGTTCGAGGAAAAGGATTACCGAGAAGCAATCCGCGAGCCGCAGTTCGATCGGGTGGTCGCAGTCGGCCTGTGCGAGCACATCGGCCACAAGAACCACCGGTCATTCTTCGAACTGGCGCACGCCAAGCTGAAGGACGGCGGCCTGTTCATGCTGCACACCATTGGCAATTCCAAGACGCTGACTTCCACAGACCCGTGGATTGACAAGTACATTTTCGCGCGCTGTGTGATACCGTCCATGCTCCAACTCGCGGTGGCGATGGAAGACCTCTGGGTCATAGAGGACTGGCATAATTTCGGCCTGGACTACGACCGGACATTGATGGCATGGTGGGAGAACTTCGATACCCGCTATTGCACCCTGGACAAGCAGCGATACGGCCACCGGTTTTACCGGATGTGGAAGCTCTACCTGCTGATGTCGGCTGGCGCATTCCGGTCGCGTCGGCTGCAGCTCTGGCAGATCGTGCTGAGCAAGGGGAACACCGAGGGCTACGTGCCGGTCAGGTAGCCGATGAAATCCTCCGACATCGCAGCTTATGAGCAGCGGCGCCAGCGGCTGATCCATGAGCTTGCGGCCGCCCGCGCAAACGGCGTCACCGTCGGGCTGGCAAAAACCACCTCAAATCTATTCCGCCATCGCGTTCAACAGGGCACGAAACGCATTGATGTGCGGCCGTTTCACCATGTGCTCCACGTGGATGCCGGCAGCCGCATCGCCGACGTTGAGGGCATGACAACCTACGAAGAGCTGGCGGATGAGACGCTGAAGTTCGGCCTGCTGCCGACCGTGGTGCCGCAGCTCAAGACCATCACCATCGGCGGCGCAGTAAGCGGCATCGGAATCGAGTCGTCGTCGTTCAGGTACGGACTGGTGCACGAGACCATCGATGAGATGGAGGTCCTGTTGGGCGACGGCAGCACCATTGTCTGCTCGGCAACGCAGAATCCGGACCTGTTTTACGGCTTCCCGAACTCCTACGGCACACTCGGCTACGTGCTGCGGCTGAAGGTAAAGCTCATCCCCGCAAAGAAGTACGTCAAGCTCGCGCATACCAGGTTCACCGAACCGGCGAAGTTCTTCACGCAGATCGAAGCGCTGTGCGCGAGTTCGCGATTCGACTACATCGACGGCGTGGTCTTCAACGGCGGCGAGATGTACATCACCACCGGCGAGTTCACCGACGATGCGCCCTTCGTCAGCGACTACACCTACATGAAAGTGTTCTATCAGTCCATACGGCGGCGCGAGGTGGATTACCTCACCGCGAAGGACTACATCTGGCGCTGGGACACCGACTGGTTCTGGTGCTCGAAACACTTCTATGTGCAGCATGGGCCGGCGCGACTGCTGGCAACGAAGTGGCTGCTGAACTCGAAGACGTACCAGCGCGTCATGCGGTTCGCGCACAAGGTACTGCCTGAGTCGGCGACCGAGTCCGTGATCCAGGATGTGGACATCCCCATCGAACACACCGTGGAGTTCCTGGATTTCCTGCTCCGCGAGATCGGCGTGCTTCCCATCTGGATTTGCCCGTTCCGCAGCTACGACCCTGGCGTCACCTACGACCTGTATGCGCTCGACGCCAGGAAGCTCTACATCAACTTCGGGTTCTGGGACACGGTGCCAAGCACGTATCCAGAAGGACACTACAACAAGAAGATAGAAGCGAAGGCGCTTGCGCTTGAGGGGAAGAAGGGACTCTACTCTTCCGCCTACTATGACGAGGAAACCTTCTGGCAGATCTACAATCGCCCTGCGTATGAGGCTCTGAAGAGCAAGTACGATCCCGGCCGTTGCTTCAAGGACCTGTACGAGAAGACAGTGAAGAGGATGTGAGCGGCGACTTACCAATAAGGGTTGCAACGCTTTCATGGAAGTGTAATAAGACCGCCACGATTAAGGGACGGGAGCTGTGGCATAATTTTTCGGCGGGTATGTCGACATTGAGCCAGCCCAAACGTCATACAGTGGGACCACCCGCCTAGAGCGGGAAGGAAGGAGCTAGGATGAGCAAGGTACGAGTACTGGTAGGCACACACAAGGGAGCGTTCGTGCTGGAATCGGACGGGAAGCGTGAAAAGTGGGATGTCAGCGGCCCTTATTTTGCGGGATGGGAGATCTACCACGTCAAGGGATCGCCCGCCGATCCGAATCGGCTGTATGCATCGCAGACAAGCGGCTGGTTCGGGCAGGTGATCCAGCGCTCCAACGACGGCGGCAAAACCTGGGAGGCACCTGGAGGTGACATAAAGCCCGGCCCTGAGGCCATGAAGGCTGGCGCGAGCAACAAATTCATGTACGACACTTCGCCGGAAACTGGCAAACCCCTGACCACGCATCAGTTCTACGACGGCACGCAGCACCCGTGGGAGTTCAAGCGCGTCTGGCATCTTGAGCCGTCGCTCACCGATCCCGACACGGTCTATGCGGGAATCGAAGATGCCGCTCTGTTCCGCTCTACCGACGGCGGGCTGACCTGGCACGAATTCGCCGGCCTGCGCGGCCACGACTCTGGGCCGCGCTGGCAACCGGGCGCAGGCGGAATGTGCCTGCATAGCGTCATCCTGGATCCGAGCAACCCGAACCGGATCTTCATCGCCATTTCGGCGGCGGGTGCATTCCGCACCGACGACGGCGGCAAGACGTGGAAGCCGATCAACAAAGGGCTCCATTCCGGGTTCATTCCCGAGCCGACTGCCGAGGTCGGCCACTGTATTCACCACATCGCGATCCACCCGTCGCGCCCGGGCGTGCTGTTCATGCAGAAGCACTGGGACGTGATGCGCAGCGACGACGCCGGCGACTCGTGGCACGAGGTCAGCGGGAATTTGCCCACCGACTTCGGGTTCGTAATCGACGTTCACGCGCACGAACCGGAGACCATTTACGTCGTCCCCATCAAGAGCGACGGCGAGCACTATCCGCCCGAGGGAAAGCTGCGGGTTTATCGCAGCCGCACCGGCGGAAACGAGTGGGAGGCGCTCACCAACGGCCTGCCGCAAAGCAACTGCTACGTCAATGTGCTGCGCGACGCAATGGCCGTCGACTCGCTCGAATCCTGCGGCGTGTATTTCGGCACTACTGGCGGGCAGGTGTACGCATCGGCTGACGCCGGCGACCACTGGACGCCCATCGTGCACGATCTTCCGGCGGTGCTTTCGGTTGAGGTGCAGACGCTGCCGTGATCCGAGTCGCACTTCCGGCGCACCTGCGAACGCTGGCGCACGTCAGCGGCGAAGTGGAACTCGAAGTCGAGGGCCAGGCGACGCAGCGCTCGGTCCTCGACGCGCTCGAGGCCCGCTATCCCGTGCTGCGCGGCACAATCCGCGACCACGTCACGCAAGAGCGTCGGCCGTTCTTGCGGTTCTTCGCTTGCGAGGAGGACTTGTCCCTCGAACCGCCGGACGCGCCGCTGCCCGACTCGGTCTCGTCGGGGAAGGAGGCGTTTCTTATCATAGGGGCGATCGCCGGCGGATAAGGCCAGGACCGGCTTTTAATACTTGTGAATCCAAACCGACTGTCCGCCGCGATTCCCATTTTGGTACGATGTTGCCACTTCCGGAATAGTGACCAACCCCCTCCCCTACCCCATCGCCCGAATCTTTAGGATCTGCTACTTGCGCAGAATTCAGCGGCAAGTTATTGAACTCACAAGACTTAAAGCAAAATCTTGACTAGCAAGGACTTATTGTCATACTGCTACGCAACTTACTGAAAACAATAAGGCAGACGCGAAGAGCCGATCGCCGATGCTGTAGCCAATGCTTCGCCGTAACCAACAGATTCGTTTAGCTTTAGCATGACTCTAAAGGAAAGAAAGGCAGGCAACGATAAGCATGATAAGTGAGATTATCAAGATAAGCATGATAATCACGATAATCTTGCTAACAAAACAGCATCTCTCAGAAGCTTAGCCCCTCGAACGGCTGCTCAGCCCAGCTAAGTTGCCAAAGACCGTCGGCCCGGCACCTCATTCATGCAACCTCGCACCGGCCAGAGACATTAAGCCTCTTGGCGCCAGTGTACCGCCGGGAGCACCGCTGTCAAGTTACGAAAGTACATGTACCACCAAGATGGCGAGCCCGCTGCGATGATAGGCGCTGCCAGATTACGGCTGGCAGCGCACTTTGTTTGAGTTCGTGGCTCTTTCGCTTCCCGCTGCCCTCCTAGTCTCGGGCCGAGGCGATTGCTTCCGCCGCGACCTTGTTATCCTCTGCGGTAAGCTGCGAGGGGCCGAGTTTGAAGGTCAGCTTGTCGATCGTGCCGGTGAAGGGGAACGGCACCTGATAGTCGCTGTCGTTCACTCCGGTGCGGGTATCGACGCCGACGTCGAAGGTCTCGTCAGCCACCTCCAGGAAAGCGATCGAGTTTGGCTGTTTCTCTGTGTCGACGACCTGGCCGTCCACCTTCAGGACACCTGTGCCGCCCTTGCCGATTCCCGGGCCGTCATAGGTGTAGTCAAACACGATCGTGTGCTTGCCCGCGGTAAGGGGCTGCTTGCCTACCCAGCGGTACTGGGCTAGGGTGAGCATGTTGTAATCGAATACCGGCTTGCCTTTGAGCAGGTACAACCCATACCCGCCAAAGCGCCCGCCATTGGTGACGATCATCCCATCGCCACCACCGGCCGGGACAGTAACCTCTGCGGTGATCGTGTACGACTTGCCCAGGAAGTTCGGTGCACTGCCGGTCGGGATGCCGGGCAACACACCCGAGTAGGTGAAGACGGTTTGTCCCGCTGTGGCGCTCGGCCGTGGTGCGAGCGCCCGCGCAAACGTATCGTTGTTCAGCGGTAGCACGTTGTACTTCTTCGCCTCCTGCGTGAAAAGCGCCTGCATCTCCTTCAGCTTGTCAGGCATCGTGGCCGCCAGGTCGTTGAACTGCGAGTAATCCTGGCTCAGGTGGTACAGCTCCCACTTGTAATCGTCAGGGGGAGGCAGAGGAGCATTCAAGATCCACGGCCCATGCGGCGGGGTCGTGCAGGCGTACCAGCCGTCGTGGTAGATGCCGCGGTTGGCGATCATTTCGAAGTATTGGGTGGTGCGGGTCGAGGGCGCATTGGCGTTCGCCTTGCTGAAGGTGTACGCCATGCTCACGCCTTCGATCGGCTTCTGCTGAATGCCGTTGACCATCTCCGGCGCCGGGATGCCCGCTGCCTCGAGGATGGTGGGCACGATGTCGATGACGTGGTGGAACTGGGTGCGAATGCCACCGGGATCGTCGATATGACCGGGCCAGGAAATGGCCAGGCCCTGCCGTGTGCCGCCGAAGTGCGACGCGATCTGCTTGGTCCATTTGAACGGCGTGTCGAACGCCCACGACCAAGCCACCGCCATGTGCGGGTAGGTTGTCGCTGAGCCCCACGCGTCCAAGACCTTAAGTTGCTCGGCGATGGGTTCATCCAGGATGCCGTTATAGGCCCTCCACTGGTTAGAAGTACCCACTAGCGTGCCTTCGGGGCTGGTGCCGTTGTCGCCATCGATGTAGATGATCAGGGTGTTGTCGAGCTTGCCGATGTCCTCCACCGCCTGGATGACGCGGCCAATCTCGTGGTCGCTATAGGCCGTATAGCCCGCGTACACCTCGGCCTGCCGGGCGAATACCTTCTTCTGGTCGGCTGTCAGCGAGTCCCACTTCGGCAGGTCATCCGGCCAGGGGGTCAGCTTGGCGTCGGCAGGGATCACCCCCAACTTTTTCTGGTTGGCGAAGATCTGCTCGCGCATGGCATTCCACCCCATGTCGAACTTGCCTTTGAACTTGTCGCTCCACTCTTTTTTTGGCTGGTGCGGCGAGTGGCTTCCGCCGGTGGCGTAATACAGGAAGAACGGCTGGTCGGGCGCCGCGGCGTTGAGTTGCTTCAGGTACCTGACCGCCTCGTCCGCCATGTCGGTGGTGAGGTTGTAGCCCGGCTTGCCAATCCACGGCGTGATCTGAGTGTGATCCTGGAACAGGTATGGCGTCCACTGGTCGGTCTCGCCGCCCATGAAGCCGTAGAAATAGTCGAAGCCCATTCCCGAAGGCCATTGATCGTAGGGGCCCGCAATGCTGTATTCAAAGCCTGGCGTATTGTGGTTCTTGCCGAACCACGACGTGGCATAGCCATTGCCTTTTAGGATCGCGCCGATGGTGGCGTTGTCCGAGCCAATAATCGAGTCATAGCCCGGGAAGCCAGTGGACAGCTCGGTGATTACACCGAACCCCACCGGGTGGTGGTTGCGGCCGGTGATCAGCGCCGCCCGCGTGGGCGAGCACAGCGCGGTGGAGTTGAATTCGATGTAGCGCAGTCCCGCCTTCGCGATGCGGTCCAGGTTCGGAGTCGGGATGATGCCTCCAAATGTGCCGGGGACGCCATAGCCCTGGTCATCGGTCAGGATGAGCAGGACGTTGGGCGCGCCCTTGGGCGGCACCACGCGCGGCGCCCACCAGGTCTTGGAATCCTGTGCGCTTTCCTTGATCACGCCGCCGAACGGCGGGGGTGGCGCCGGGATTTGATTCCCTTTGATTGTGGTCGTGGCGCTGGGCTCCCCTAACGTGCCCGTGACCACCTGCGCGGAAGCACTACCACCCGCGAACAAGCTCGAGACGGCAAGCGCGCCTAGTGCTAGTTTTCGAATGCTCAGTCCAAAGTCCATTGCGTGTCTCCTCGGAAGTATTTGGGTTGGCCTCCGCGCGGGGAGGATCGTGATGGGTTGGTCACAAGACCAGCGAGCGAAGAAATATCCGCCCTCGATGAACCGAAGTTCTGCCCCACAGTGCTGTTCTACTGGTGCCGCAAAGTCTAGTCCAGAAGCGACATCAGATCAACCTCGTAATGGCCTCCGGATAGCAGTGCCGATTAGCCGCGGCTCTCGGGCCTCCTGGTGTCGCCACTTCCACGGTAACGCGTCGCCCTCCAACCTCCCTCACTGGCAATCCGGTGAGGTATGCTTTTGTGGGACATTCCCCGGAGATGAGTGACAGCGGCCAGACGACGGGCGGGAGTTGGTGGAGAACGCCGCGGTTACATCTTGTAGCCAAGTTGCAGCAGCGCGAAGATCAGGTATTTCTTGTCCTGGCGCTGGTCATCGGCGCGTTGACAGGCTTGGCGGTCGTCGCCTTCATCCTGCTGACCGAACGGGCGGGGATGCGGCTGTATCCGGTGGGCAGCGCTCGGTGGCGGCGGCTGCTGTTCCCGGTCGCAGGGTCACTGGGCATCGGCTACCTGCTGTACCGCTATTTTCCCACCGCGCGCGGCAGCGGAGTGCCGCAGACCAAGGCTGCGCTGTTCGCCCGCGAAGGCCGCATCACGCTGCGCACCGTGCTGGGAAAGTTTTTTTGCACCTCGGCAACGCTGGCCAGCGGAATCCCGCTGGGTCGCGAGGGGCCTTCGGTGCAAGTTGGCGCGGGCATTGCTTCCGTGCTCGGACGCTTCCTGGGATTGCGGCCCGAAAAAGTGAAGGCGCT
>Ga0074045_10003802_pt1 | contig 13545 bp, 12 predicted proteins | sample BogForMeECP23OM2_FD_94442 | JGI IMG/M metagenome (GOLD analysis project Ga0074045, IMG submission 94442) | Bog forest soil microbial communities from Calvert Island, British Columbia, Canada - Bog Forest MetaG ECP23OM2 | ecosystem: Environmental > Terrestrial > Soil > Wetlands ... | reverse complement strand
TATACCGTGCAAGCAAGTGACACTCTGAATACGGTACAGGCTGCATTGGTCGCCATGATCAACACGGATCCGCAAGTAACGGCCACAGCCTCGAGTACCTTTACGCGCATCATCATTCAGGCAAGGATTCCAGGCCCCGCCGGCAACGGCATCCCTATTGGCACTTCCACCAGTACTGGGGCTACAGTTACCCTCACCGCGTTCAATACGGCTACCTGCTGTGCCAGCACGGCAGGTAGCCCCGTCACGACGGAGAATCCCGCCGCGGAAAACGAGCTCATCAATATTTTCGGCACTGGTTTGGGCATTCTGGCCAACGGGCAGGGATCTCCCGCCGGCTATCCATATTTCGGACCGGTCCCGAACTCTGTCGATCAAAGCAACTTTGTGGCTGCCACACTAGCCGGCTCAACGGCTCAGGTATTGAATGCAGGCTTCCCGTACGGGTCGATTGGCATTTATCAGATCGAACTGCAAATGCCGGCCGGCCTCACGACGAACAACACCGCCCAGCTTTACATCGCTCAGAACGCGTTCATCAGCAATATCGTCACATTGCCGGTTACATCCACAGGCACGACGTCGCTGGTCATCAGTCCCGATCCAATCGTCGTGACCAGTGGTCCGCTGGTCGGCATGGCGACGGTTACTTTCACGGCATCGGTACCCGTCAATATCTACGCGGCGGGCAACCTGCTCTGCGGCGGCCTGGCAAGCGGAACCTGCACCACGGGGAACTGGGTGACTGACGGGATGAGCTTCACCATGGTGGACCCCGCTACGGGGAATACCCTCGCCACTGCGATTGCGAGCGTACAAACGCCCAGCGCTACACTGACGGCCAATCCGAATCCGATCATCAACGACGGGACGGGGTTGGGAATGACCACCATCATCATTAACGCGAATACACCCGTAAACGTGCTCGCGAACGGCAATTTGCTCTGCGGCCCCTCAGCCTCCGGCACCTGTCCAACCGGAAAGTGGGTAACAAGTAGCACTGTGTTTACGGCTGTTGTCCCGGCGACAAATCAGGTAATCGCCACTCTTACAGTGCCCGTCCAAAACCCATCCGGAACGATCAGCTTGTCGCCCAACCCGATAGGAGTTACTGACGGTAGTGGCTTGGGTGTAACTACGGTTAACTTCAGCTCTAATGTCGTGGTGAATGTTTACGCTAACGGCAACCTCTTCTGCGGAGGAATGCTGAGCGGCTCCTGCACGACCGGCAAATGGGTGACCAATGGGATGGTCTTCACGCTGGTGAATCCAGCCGCCGGCAATGCGGTGCTGGCGTCGGTTACAGCCCAGGTGCAGGCCGTGGCGCCCTCCGGCACTATTTCGCTTCCCAATCCGATCGTTGTCACCGACGGTACGGGGCTCGCGATTGTCGACGTCGCCTTTACGGCGAATGTCGTGGCGGATCTCTACGTCAACGGGACTCTCTTCTGCGGTCCGGCAACCAGTGGGTCGTGCCAAACCGGGAAGTGGGTCGCAAACGGCACTGTATTTACGCTGAAGGATGATGCCAACGGAGCCCTGCTTACCACCGCGACGGCTGTTGTTCAGGTACCCTCCGGAACGATCTCGGCCAATCCAAATCCGATCATTGTCACGGATGGAACGGGACTTGGGATGACTACCATCAACTACTCGGCAAACGTTCCGATCAACGTGTATGCGGATGGCACTCTGTTCTGCGGAAGCAGTGCCACCAGCGGCAGTTGTCAAACGGGCAAGTGGGTTGCCAACGGCACCGTGTTCACCTTGTACTCGAGCACCACGAACCAACTACTGGGATCGGTGGCGGTCCAAGTTCAAAGCCAGTAAGCGGCCAGCCTTAAAGCCCCGATTTGGGCAGTCGTTCGGCACTGGTGCGGGGTGGGCGTTTGATATCCTGAGTGTTCGGCAGCTCGAACACACACGAACTTCCGCCCCACGTAATGCACATTAAGAAGCAGCGTCTACTAACACCAGGTCCTACTCCCCTTCTTCCCGCCGCACTGCACGCCATGATGGGCTCGGACATCCATCACCGCACGGAGGAGTTTCGGAACCTGTACCGCAGCGTACTTGCAGATTTGAAGGAAGTCCTCGGCACATCGCACGATGTTCTGACGCTAGTCGCGTCGGGTTCCGGGGGACTGGAGGCCGCGACTCAGAACTTCTTCTCGGCAGGCGATGAGTCGCTCGTCTGTTGCGCCGGCAAATTCGGTGAACGATGGGTTGAAATTATGAAGGCGTGGGGCCTGAAGGCGACTGTCCTCAAGGCCGAGTATGGCGATGTCGTGAGTCCTGAAGCGGTCGAGGCCGAGCTGGGCCGCAACCCTCGTATCAAGGGCGTCTTCGTCCAGGCTTCCGAAACATCGACCGGCGCTGCGCACGACGTCAAGTCTATGGGCTTGGCGGTGCGGAAGACAGACGCGATCCTAGTCGTCGATGCGATTACGGGAATCGGTACGATGCCGCTCGATATAGATGGCTGGGGCCTGGACGTCGTCGTCGGTGGATCGCAGAAAGCATTCATGATTCCGCCTGGCCTCGCGTTCATCGCGGTCAGCCCTAAAGCCTGGGCGCTCGGCGAACAGTCCACCGCGCCCCGCTTCTACTTCGATCTGAAAAGAGAAAAGAAGAATGCCGCCAATGGTGAGTCGGCCTGGACACCAAACACTTCGCTGCTGCTGGCGCTAGCCGAATCGCTGAAGTACATCAAGGCGTTGGGAATGGACAAGCTAGTGGCTAACGCGCAGCTGCTGGCCCGGGCCACAAGAACGGCGGTTACAGAATTGGGCCTTGAGGTTTTCTCCAGTTCGCCGGGTTCATCCGTTACCGCCGTGCGGCCGCCGGCTGGAATGGATTCCGGAGTCATTGTGAAAGAGTTCCGCAGCCGGTTCAATGCAATCATCACGAATGGCCAAGGTTCGATGAAGGGCCAGATCTTCCGGATCGCCCACCTTGGTTACTTCGACTTTCACGACCTGTTCGCGCTGATTGCTGAGCTCGAACTAATCCTCACGGCGAATGGGCATCCGGTCAGATTTGGCTCAGGCGTTGCCGCGGTTCAAAACGTCTACGCCGAAGTAGCTCTCCCGCAGGCTGTGCTGGCAGGAAATACAAAGTAAAAACATGAAAATCGTTGTGGCAGAACCGCTGGCGCCGGCGGGTGTGGATTTACTGCGAGCCCAGCATGGCTGGGACGTCGTGGTCGCCGATCCAAAGAGTTATGAGGCGCACCTGTCCGATTGTGACGCACTGCTGGTTCGCAGTGCCGTGAAGGTGACAAAGGAGGTCCTTCGAAAGGCTCCGTTGCTGAAAGTCATTGGCCGGGCGGGCGTGGGCGTCGACAACGTGGACCTGGAGGCCTCGACGGCAGCTGGCGTCCTCGTGATGAACACACCCGGCGGCAACTCCGTCTCCGTAGCGGAGCACACATTGGCCCTCATGCTCTCCATGGCACGCTCGATTCCGCAGGCCAGCGCTTCGACCAAGTCCGGCAAGTGGGAGAAGAAAAAATTTCTCGGCAACGAACTGCGCGGTAAGACACTGGGCGTGGTCGGTTTGGGAAGTATTGGGCGCGAAGTTGTGAAGCGTGCAAAAGCGTTCGAGATGACAATCCTGGGCCACGACCCTTACGTGAGTTCGCAGCATGCGAGTGATCTCGGAGTGGGTCTCGTCACGCTTGCGGAGTTATACAAGCAGAGCGATTACATTACGCTGCATGTGGCGCTGACTCCTGAAACCGAGCACATGCTAAATGCCGCCGCCTTTGAGCAAATGAAGCCCGGCGTGCGGATTGTGAACTGCGCGCGCGGCGAGTTGGTGGATGCCGAGGCTCTGAATGAAGCGCTCGAGAATGGCACGGTTGCCGGAGCGGCGCTGGATGTGTTTGAAAAGGAGCCCCCGGTCGACGAGCCGCTCTTCAAGATTCCGGCCGTGGTGGCGACGCCTCACATTGCCGGATCGACTGAGGAAGCGCAGGAACTCGTCGGCGTACGCATTGTTGAGCAACTGCTGCAATACCTGATCAATGGTGTGGCTCTTAATGCGGTTAACATGCCGGCCATGACGCTCGAACAGTACCGGACGCTGGGACCTTGGGCCGACCTCTCCGAGAGGCTTGGTTTTTTTGTGAGCCACATTGCCAACGGCAATCCGCACTTGATTCGTCTGACCTATTCTGGCCATATCGGCGAGAGCGACACCCAACTGCTTCGCAATGCGGGAATGGCGGGCGTCTTAAGCCGTTCAATGGAACAAAAGGCAAACGTGGTGAACGCGATGCAGATTGCATCTCGAAGGGGCTTTGTCGTGGCGGAGCGCCGCGAGCCCCGAAATGGGCACATGGATTCAATCCGCATCGAGATCGAGACCGATCTGGGTACATTTGCGGCGGAAGGGTCCGTCGTTTTGAACCGGCCTCGATTGGTGCAGGTAGAAGGAATCGCCTGTGAGGCGACCCTCGGCGGACACCTCATGTACTCCAGGAATGATGACGTGCCGGGCGTCATTGGCTTCCTGGGCACGGTCCTAGGCCAGAATGGCATCAACATTGCCAACTTCGCGTTAGGCCGTGAGGATGTCTTGTCGAACGGACGGAAGCCCGGGGAACCCTTGACCGCGATATCGATCGTTGAAACGGACCAGGCTGTGCCGGACTCGGTGGTTACGCAGTTATTCGAAAACAAGGCTGTACGGTTCATTCGCCGCGTCACGTTCTCGTAATGAAGCACGGACTTTGGCAGACCCTCGCCCATGGCCCGTCACTGCGCTGCGGGCGTGGGGCGAATCACCAGGAATTCCAGATAAGTCGGTTGTGAGTTGGAGCGGTAAACCCGTTCTGTCGCGACCTTGAAATCGGAGGGTTTGGCCGTCGGGATGTTTGTGAACACCTGGGGATTGCGGTCTACCAACGGGAACCAGGAACTTTGGATCTGGACCATGATTCGATGCCCTCGCCGGAAGCAGTGGTCAATGTCGGGCATTGTGAAGCGGATTTCTTCCACCTTTCCCGGCGTAAAAGGCTCCGGCTTCTCGAAGCTGTTCCGGAATTTGCCACGGAACGGCTCTCCGCGAACCAGTTGCTCATACCCACCCATCACCACCTCATCCGGGTTTGGCTTCGGATCGGGGTAATCGGCTGGGAAAACGTCGATTAGCTTGATCACGAAATCGGAGTCGGTTCCGGAGGTCGAAACATGCAGGACCGCCGTCACTGGACCTGCCATTGTCATGTCCTGCCCGAGGGGTTCCGTCTGGTAGGTTAGAACGTCGCTCCTGGTCGCGACAAAACGCTGATCTTCTGTCATGTACTCCCGAGCCATTGCCGGGACGGCTTTCTCAAAGAAAGGAACAGGGTGGTTGGGATCACTACGATACTCATCGAACTCCTCCACCTCAGTTGGCCCTGTGTCAACGCCGCCAGCCTCGGTCTCGGGAGGAGGCTCGAACGTCAGCCTTCGCGCGCCACGCAAGTACAGTTTCGCTGGCTGTGCCCCTAACGGAGGCCACTGGGCATATTCATGCCATTGATTAGCTCCCGTTTCAAACAGGAGTGCCTTAGGGCTTGGCGGCGGGGCACCGCCTTTGAGGTAGTAGCGGAAGAAAGGAAGTTGGACCTCCTTCCGGAAGTAGAGAGCGGTTTCTTCCGCGAAGTCGATGGCTCCTGGCTTAGCGCCATCGCCGTCAGACCAACCACCATGAACCCACGGACCCATGACGATCCGGTTGACGGGCGCATTCCCATCCGCATCAATGGCTCGCCAGGTTTTCAGGGTTCCCGCGAGATCTTCAGCGTCGTACCAGCCGCCGACCACAAGGATGGCCGGCTTGATGTGGCGCAGGTGCGGCAAGAGGCTCCGCGACTGCCAGAACTGGTCGTAATTCGGGTGAGCGATGATGTCGGTCCAATAGGGATTCTTGTATTTCAGGTACTCTTCATCCGCGTTCGCGAGCGGGCCCAGGTTCAGGTAGAACTGGTAACCATCCTGAACCGGCACGTCAACCTTTGACTCCGGATTGAGGCTGACGAGACCATCGTGTTTGCCAAAACCCCGATAAAAACTGAAATTGGCGGCCAGAAAGAAGGCGCCGTTGTGGAATGCGTCATCCCCCATGTAAAGATCCGCGATGGGCGCTTGCGGCGAGGCTGCGACGAGCGCAGGATGAGCGTCGATAATGCCCGCGGAGGAATAAAACCCTGGGTAGGAAATGCCCAAAAGGCCGACCTTTCCGTTGTTGTTAGGCAGGTTTCTGACCAGCCAGTCGATCGTGTCGTACGTGTCGGAGCTTTCGTCAACCTGGTTGCTGCTGCGCTTGGTTTCGAGATGTGGCGTCATCTCTTTCCATTCGCCCTCCGACATGTAGCGGCCCCGCACGTCCTGGTAAGCAAAAATGAAGCCCTCGCGCTCAAATTCTTCGCCAGGATACAGGCTCTTCGGGTAGCGGTCTTCACCATACGGAGCGACACCGTAGGGCGTGCGCATCAGAACAATTGGGTACGTCTTGCTCTGGTCCTTTGGAACATAGACCGCCGTAAAAAGCCGCTTGCCATCGCGGACTGGAATTCGGAATTCATGCTTTGTGTACTTCGCGCGGACCTCGAACTCCGCAGCGGCTAGCAGGGGAGCGGCGGGGAGGCTGGTCAACCCGATGCAAATCAGGGCTACCACCCAGAGCAATTCGGCCCCCGAATTATGCGAGTCGGTTTCACGGTCCCCACTTGTCCGGCAAAGCACTCGATTTATCTTACGGCAGCATGATTTGGCAGCCTATCGTCCTGGGGTCGTCGTCAGATTTCGATATCGCGCGCCCCAAAACGCACCCGTCGGCTGTCCCGCGGGGACCTAACCGTTTGTGCACCCCCATCAGACCGCTAAACGCAGGAGCGTGACTCCGCGGACGCGACGAAAGAACGGATTGGCTCGCAGCCTTATTTTTCAGGCCGCTGGGGTAAGTTTTTGGGTTTACCGGCTTGCGCGGCATGTGCTAATATCCTAGTAGCCTCCCTGGTGCGCCTTCGAGGCAATACCTCAATTCCCCTCACGGAGCATACACACTTTCGAATGAGTTTTACCGTTTTCCTTGGAAACCTCCCTGTCTGGGTGACTGCTGATGACATTAAGTCATGGCTCACCTCTGAAAACCTTGTTGCAGACGCAGTCAAGGTGATTCGCAACCCCGAAACACAGGAGTCCAAAGGCTTCGCCTTTATTGACGCGCCGAACCAGGAGGAGATGAACTCCATTATCCGCCGATTCGACCGCGCTCCTCTCGAAGACCGCCTGCTACGCGCCAATCCCGCCCAACCTCCCAAAGGTAAGAGCGTCGGCGTAACCACCAAACCCACCGTAGTGCCCGACCGTACTCGCCGGCCGGCTGTCGGTGGTGCGAATCCTACTCAGCGCAAAGCCATGAGTAATGGCCGTCGAAACAATGGCTCGCCCGCAGGGCAGAGCGCTTTTGCAGAGGAGCTCGCAAAGGTTCTTTGACCTGCGCGCTCCTCACCTCTTCCTGTCCACCCTTAGCCTTCCTTCCGAGCAAGTCTCCCCTTCCTCAAATCTCTGTCCGGTGATATACTTCGCAGCGGTCGGGTGACCGCCGAGGCTCCTCCACAATAGTTGCTCGGCGACTGCTGGCTGCGTCTGGTTTGTGAGCAGATGTCTGTCATCTCAGGGATGGTGACTGCTTGGATCCCAATATAAAAATCAATCTCGTCTTGATTCGCCTGTCCTTCCTCCTGCTTCTTGGCTTCGCAGTTGGGATATTACAGCCTTTTGGCATGGGCTTTGCCCTCGCTACGGCCGCTGGTGTGGCTTTGGCTGCCCTGGTGGTCCTGGTTGAAACACGGCTCAGAGTCCTCAGTCTGAACCAGTTGCTGGGTGCTATCTCGGGCCTTTTTGTCGGCGCTGTCCTGGGGTTGGTCCTGGTTGCGGCTCTCCGGGGCCACGCCAATGGGGGCCTGCTGCCGGTAGTGATTCCATTAATCACCGGCTACCTGGGAACGGCTGTGGGGCTATCGAAGTCGGATCTCCTGCATTGGGATTCCAGCAAAGCTGCTCCATTGCCGAGTTCGCTCAAAATCCTCGATACCAGTGTCATTATTGATGGCCGTATTGCGGATATCGCCGATTCCGGTTTTCTCGACGGCGTTGTCGTAATTCCCCAGTTCGTTCTGCGCGAGTTGCAAATGGTGGCGGACTCTTCAGATTCGATGAAGCGCAACCGGGGCCGCAGAGGGCTGGACATCGTCCAACGCCTTCAGAAGGTCCCTCGCATCTCGGTCGAGTTGGTATCCGATGACGTCCCAAACGTCCGGGAGGTTGACCTTAAACTGCTGGAACTGGCCAAGGCCCGCAAAGGAAAGGTCGTCACGAACGATTTCAATCTGAATAAAGTCGCCCATGTTTACGGAGTTGAAGTCTTAAACATCAATGAATTGGCGAATGCACTGAAGCCTGTGGTGCTCCCGGGAGAAACCATGCGGGTATTCATCCTGAAAGAGGGGAAAGAATACAATCAAGGCGTAGCCTACCTGGACGATGGGACGATGGTTGTCGTTGACAATGCCAAACGCCAATTAGCGAAGACAATTGACATTACCGTTACCAGCGTGCTTCAGACGACGGCGGGCAAAATGATTTTTGGAAAGTACGATGAGCGCCACCACGAAAGACCTGCGGCCGCGGTTGCCAGCGCTTTCTCGACTGAAGGAAACTCTACAACGGCGAAGGAACTGATTCCACCGGCAAGTTAACCGAGTCCGCCCGAAGCCCCCGCTCCGCATCCTTTAAGATCAGGCGATTTGTTCTTGCCCGTCTCCGGATCGCCTATGATGAAAAGACGAGCCGAAGACAGCAGTCGCTTCCCAGTTCGGCGGTTCGAAAGCCAAAGGCTTCCTGATTCCATGAAAGTTTCTGTCATCATCCCGGCTGCGGGCCTCGGGACTCGCATGGGCCGCGGCGCACCTGAAAAAGAAGGGATCAGTCGTAAGCAGTTCATGCTGTTGAACGGCTCGCCCATTCTGAGTCACACGATCCGCAAGTTTGTCATCACCCCTTTAGTCACTGAAATCGTGGTGGCTTTACGTGGAGATGACATCGCATGGGCGAACGAGCACTTTGCGCAGCAGGGCTTTCCAAAGCTTGTTCGCACCGTCGAAGGGGGCGAATCGCGGCAGCAATCAGTGGAGAACGCCCTTGCCACAATTTCCGATGATACCGACTTGGTCGCCGTTCACGACGCGGTGCGGCCGTTTATTGATCCGCGCACGATTGAGAAGGTCATTTTGGAAGCGGCCCAAGCAGGGGCGGCCATCGTCGGCATTGTCCCCGTTGATACCGTGAAGCAGATCCACCGCAACAAGGTGCGCGCCACCCTGCCTCGAGAACGCTTGATTCTGACGCAGACGCCGCAGGTTTTTCGTCTGAATCTGCTCCGCGAAGCGTTTGAAAAGGCCCGCCAAGATCTGTTTATCGGCACTGACGAGTCCTCCCTTGTTGAGCGCCTGGAGATTGTGGAGGTGTCGGTGGTTCCGGGGACTGACCGCAACATTAAGATCACCAAGCCTACGGATATGGAATTAGCTCGACTTTATCTGACACTTGAAAACGCTGTACTGAACCCCGTCTAGCCACCCATGGGTCAGTCTCGTTCCGTCGTCCCATTCCGTATCGGCCATGGCTGGGATACTCACAGAATTGAGCCGGGCCGTCCGCTCATTCTTGGTGGAGTTACCATACCGGCCGACTTCGGTCTCGCTGGGCACTCCGATGCGGATGTCCTATCGCATGCGATTACAGATGGTCTGCTCGGTGCACTGGCCCTCGGCGACATCGGCATGCATTTCCCCGATACGGCGCCGGAATGGAAGGGAGCGAACAGCCTCGACCTGCTGGAACACGTTTTGGGACTGGTACGGGCAGCTGGTTACGAAGTGACAAACGTGGATTCAACCGTGCTGTTGGAGCGCCCAAAACTCAGAGATTACCGGCTGCCGATCCGCCAGAAACTGGCAGATGTCTTACAGTTGCCCCTTGACTCGCTCAGCGTTAAGTTCAAAACAGGCGAAAAAGTCGGTCCCGTCGGCGAGGGCAAGTCCTGTGAAGCGCACGCCGTGGTACTTCTGGTAAACATCTGATACTAAAGCCATTGCTAGTCCTGTAAGCAATGGCGGCTCATGTTCTTAGGATGCCCTCAACTGAGCACTGCCTGGGTTGTCTGAATTTGGCAAGCCATTAACTTTGTTTATCGACATGTCATACGTTTTTCGTTGACAGTGGTTATTGCGGATTGGTAGTCTTAGGGTCTGCGGGTGAACGCCAAAAGTACTAGGGTTCTCCTTCAAACCTCTGGTTAAGGACGTTAACTGGGACAAAAATGGCGGTAGCTTGTCCATACATCGGATTAGAATGGTTCGCTGTGCGAGTGCGAACGCGAGCGGAATCCACCGTCAGCGAGTTCTTGAAGAGGAGGGGTGTCGAAACCCTTTGCCCCACCTACCCGGACCGGAGACGTTACTCCGACCGCATCAAGACGGTTGAAGCAGCCTTGTTTCCCGGCTATCTGTTCTGCAACATCGATCGTTTCGATCGGCTCCCTGTTTTGTCCGCTCCGGGCGTCGATTACATCGTCGGGTTCGGCCGAGAGCCTCATCCGGTCGATCTTGCGGAAATCCAAGCGGTTCAGGCCGTTATGCGGTCTGGTCTATTGGCAAGGCCTCACCCGTTTCTCAAGGTTGGCCAGCGTGTCCGTGTCGAATCCGGCCCTCTCGTTAATTTGGAAGGCATTCTGCTTGCCACCAAGAGCGAGAACCGCTTAGTTCTGTCCATTTCCATGCTGCAGCGTTCCATCGCAGCCGAATTGGACAGCGCCGTCGTTCGTCCCATCTAGTAGTCCCGTGCTTAAGCATGGAGTCCTCGTGTTGCAGTGTCCTCGAAGACAGACTGCTGGCCGGTACAGAGAAGTCAGCTGCTTCGAAGTCTTGCGCTCTCTCCCTAAAATTGCCTGACAGTGGCTCATTCGCTGAGCTGACTTGCCGGCACGAATCACGTCCTCAACCTAAGACTAAGACTAAGGATTGCAGTCATGGTAGCCACCCATAGGAAGACGAAAATGGTCAGCTTTCGGCTGTCTGGCGACGAATATCGCCTGCTGCAGGGAGCTTGCGAAAAGTCCGGCGCACGCAGTGTTTCGGAGCTGGCCCGCTCAGCGATGCAGCGGATTATTCTTGACACCGGCACGATCGGTTCGGATTCCGCGGAAGCCAACCTCCGTTCGCTTCAGATCAAGCTAGACGTCCTCTCGGCCGAAGTCGATCGCCTATCGCGGCTTATGCACGCCGGTCCCAGCCGCCTGCTCACCATCGCCACTGGGAGTTGAGACTCTTGGAACGCTGTGGCTACTAAGCCATTAGAAGGAACCACAGGAGTTCGCCAGCACTTGTCCAAATCTGCACTGATAACCGGCATCACGGGCCAGGACGGCTCCTATCTCAGCGAATTGCTGCTCTCGAAGGGCTACATTGTCCACGGCGTCGTTCGTCGCAGCTCCAGCTTCAACACCGGCCGGATTAATCACATTTACTCCGACCCTCACGAGATGGGCCGCCGCCTCCTCTTGCACTACGGGGACCTGACCGATTCCACCGGCCTCCGCCGCATCATCGAAGACGCCCAGCCCGACGAAGTCTATAACCTCGGCGCCCAGTCCCATGTCAAGGTGTCTTTCGAGCTGCCGGAGTACACCGCGGACGCCGATGCCATGGGGACGCTCCGGCTTCTGGATTGTGTGCGTGACCACGTGCAACACACCGGCCGCACCGTCCGCTTCTATCAAGCGGGCTCTTCTGAGATGTTCGGGGCCGCCAAGCCGCCCCAGAATGAAGATACTCCCTTCTATCCCCGCAGCCCCTACGCTGTATCCAAGGTGGCGGCGCACTGGTATTGCATCAATTACCGGGAAGCCTACAATCTGTTCATCAGTAACGGGCTCCTCTTTAATCACGAATCGCCTCGCCGCGGTGAGACGTTTGTCACCCGCAAGATTACCCGCGCCTTGGGCCGCATCAAGCACGGGCTGCAAGACAAGCTGTATCTTGGCAACATCGACGCGAAACGGGACTGGGGTTTTGCCGGCGATTATGTCAAGGCCATGTGGATGATGCTCCAGCACAGTGAGCCCGGCGACTACGTTGTGGCCACTGGCGAGTCATACTCGGTTCGCGAGTTCCTGATCGAGTCGTTTGGCTACGCCGGTCTCGATTGGGAGAAGTATGTGGAGATCGATCCGAAGTACTTCCGGCCGACCGAAGTCGACTACCTGATGGGTGACGCGTCGAAAGTGCGCCAAGCCCTCGGCTGGAAGCCCGAAACGTCGTTCAAGCAGCTGGTTCATATGATGGTGGATTCCGACCTCCGCAAGGCCCAATTGGAAGCCGCCCAGCACGCCGTCCTCAACGCCACGTCCCGATAGCAGTCACCTTTGGCACTCTTCAATGGATCTCGCCTCTAAGATCTACGTCGCTGGCCATCGCGGCTTGGTGGGGTCCGCGATTGTGCGCCGGCTGCGAGAACTGGGCTACTCGAACCTCGTACTGCGTAATCGCAACGAACTCAACTTATTGAATACAAAGGAAGTTACGGACTTTTTTGCCGCCGAGCGTCCGGAGTACGTCTTTCTGGCGGCGGCCAAGGTTGGGGGGATCCTGGCCAACAACAGCTACCCGGCGGAGTTCCTGACAGAGAACCTAAGTATTCAGATCAATGTGATCGACTCGGCATACCGTCAGGGAGTTACTAAACTCCAATTCCTGGGCAGTTCCTGCATCTACCCCAAGCTCGCCCCCCAGCCGATCAAAGAGGAGTACCTGCTGACGGGCCCGCTCGAGCCGACCAACGAGTGGTATGCGATCGCCAAGATCGCGGGCATCAAAATGTGCCAGGCGTACCGCCGGCAGTATGGTTTCAACGCGATCTCGCTCATGCCGACCAATCTCTACGGCCCGGGCGATAATTTCGATCTCCAGAACTCCCACGTTCTTCCGGCTTTGATCCGGAAGTTCCACGAAGCCAAGATTGACGGGAGCCGGCAGGTGGTTATCTGGGGAACCGGTTCACCGCGGCGCGAGTTCCTGCATGTCGACGATCTGGCATCCGCTGCCGTCCACCTCATGCTGAATTACAACGAGCCGGAAATCGTCAACGTGGGCACGGGCGAGGACATCACCATTGCCGATCTCGCCCGCCTCATCCAACGCACGGTTGGTTTCGATGGTGAACTCGTTTTCGACAGCACCAAGCCGGATGGGACGCCCCGCAAACTGCTGGACGTGTCGCGCCTGACCAACCTAGGCTGGCGGGCCAACATCTCGTTGGAGCAGGGAATTGCGTCGATTTATCAGTGGTTCTTGGAAAACATCAAGACCCCGTGACTAGTCCGGGTCTAACCCTGAAACCCGACTTCTGACACTTGTCCCCCGGAGTTACTATGTCATTCCGTTCTCAATTCTGCGCCTTGGCCTTGTTTCTGTGGTTGGCAGCAACTGCAATC
>Ga0074045_10003801_pt1 | contig 13545 bp, 15 predicted proteins | sample BogForMeECP23OM2_FD_94442 | JGI IMG/M metagenome (GOLD analysis project Ga0074045, IMG submission 94442) | Bog forest soil microbial communities from Calvert Island, British Columbia, Canada - Bog Forest MetaG ECP23OM2 | ecosystem: Environmental > Terrestrial > Soil > Wetlands ... | reverse complement strand
GGCGATGGCGGCGACGACCTCTGCGCGCGTGTAGGGCTTGGCGCGCGCGGGCAGGTCTTTGCCGAGGCGGAAGGCGATCTCAGCCTCCAGCACGCGATAGCGGAAGCGCGGACCGGCCAGCAGCGTGCCGCCGCGGGCCATCCAGGCCAGCGGCATGGGCGCGAAGAAGGGAATGGCATCGGGCGAGCCCGCGCCGATCTTCCAGCCTCCTATGCTCCCAAATGCGGAGGCCATGATGCCGTGGACGACCGCAGCATCTTCCAGCGACTTCGGCTGCAGTTCGGCCGGCAGGTCGGCGATAGGCTTGTGGTTGCGGCGTGCGTTGATCAGCAGGTTGGCGGCTTCCAGGAGGTGTTGCATGCGGGCTTGGGTCATGATGGTACCAGTGTCGCTCAAACGGGCGGCTATGTCATGAGTTTTTCAACGAAGGAACGGGGAAATCCCTAGCGCCGCCGTTCCCGCCGCCGCGCCCGCACAAAGCTGCTGCCGCAGAAGTAGCCGAAGACCGCCAGCATCGCCAGCGCGCCCAGCAGTTGCCGGTGTCCGGCCGCGTTCGAGTGCCACTCGCCGCGCAGACGCCACGCTCCAGTTGCGGCGAAGAGTACGAAGAGCCCGAAGACGACGCCTGCAACCTCCAGCCACAGCACCCCCCAGAGGCGCACAAACGTCCTCCATGTGGGGCCAAAGCGCCGGCTGCCGCGCCGCAGCCCCTGCCTCGTTCCACGCGCCTTGATGACGGTCTGGGCCGCTCCATGGGCCGCAATACTAGCTACCTTGCTCATCGCCGCAGGGGACGTCGTATGGGGCGGGTCCGCCGCGGGGCGCGCCTGCGGCCTGGGCGACGCCGGACCGGCATTCGCCCCCGCGCTCGCACTCCTGCTCGCGCTCTTGCGCGAGGGATTCTCCGCCGTGGCTGCGTCCACCGCAGCCGTCACCGTCTTCACCGCCTGCCGCGCCCCAAAGCCAAGCGCACGTCCAAAGCGAACCACATCCATGCTCGAAGTGTAGAGCAGGTTGCGCACGATAGGGTGAGGAAAACCAACCGCAAAGTGGCATTGCGGCAGCTTTCGCCCCGGCGTATCCTTGAGTTTAGAGTCAGAGAGAACGGACTGCAATGCCGTTCCCGCCGGTGGGCGTCTTCGCAGGGCAGGGAATACCCAGTGCGGTCGAATGCAGGCAGGAGTGCAAGTAGGCTGGAGTTCAATCCCAGCGCAGCGCGGAGGCGGCATTGAATCAAAATGTGAAGAACCTGATCCATAAGCTGGGAGAGGCAATCCACGAATCTGTCTCCGAGTCGGAAAGCATCGCGGGCGTGGTGAAGAACATCCGCGACCAGGGATTCGACGTTCTGCTGATGCTGGAGGCAACCATCGGCCTCAACGAGGTGGAACCCGTCAGCGAAGCGGGCAAAGCCACGGACTCCGACAGCGTAGCCGCGATGGGTGCCTTTACACGCAACGACCTCAACTTCCTCAAGTCCCTGCGCATCACCCTTCCCGGTTCTGATTCGGAAGAGCACTCCAACAGCCTCGGCATCGGTTCCGCTGCCGATTCGGCTGCGGGCCCTTCAACCGACGCATAGACGGCAACCGTCTTCAGCACCGCGACCGCTCTCAGCCGGCCGCGCGGCCTCTTCGCCCATGGGACTGCTTCCGGTCCCACGCACCCGGCCTCAATCGCGCTCCCGGCCGCCTGTGCGCCCGCCCCCCTGCACAAAAGAAACACACGCGTGGTAGACTCTCGATTCGCTCCCGATGCATAGGGGCGATGCAGAATCCGCTCTGGTATCGTCGTATGCAGAGGCCTACTTCGCTTTCGAGGTAAAGGACGATGAGAGACACACTCGGTGTGCTGCTTGCAGGCGGGGCCGGCGAACGGCTCTTCCCCCTTACGCGCGACCGCGCCAAGCCCGCCGTTCCCTTCGCCGGCCAGTACCGCATCATCGACATCACGCTGTCCAACTGCATCAACTCCGACCTGCGCCACGTCTACATCCTCACCCAGTACAAGGCGCTCTCGCTGAACCGGCACATCCGCGAGGGATGGGGCCCGGTGGTGGCCAACGAGCTGGGCGAGTTCATCGAGATCCTGCCCCCCATGCAGCGCGTCTCCAAGAGCTGGTACCAGGCACCGCCGACGCGGTCTACCAGAACATCTACTCCATCGGGTCGGAGGAGCCGCGCTACGTCCTCATCCTCTCCGGCGACCACATCTACAAGATGAACTACGGCCGCATGCTGCAGCAGCACAAGGACTCCGGCGCCGATGTTACGCTGGCGACGCTGCCTATCCGGCCCGACGAGGTCTCCCGCTTCGGCATCGTCGAGGTCGCGCGTTCCGGCGAGGTCACTGGCTTCGTCGAAAAACCCACGTCCACCGAGATCCGCTCGCCCTTCGACCCCAACTTTGTCGATGCCTCCATGGGCATCTACCTCTTCAACACAGACATCCTGCTGCCCGAACTCATCCAGGACGCCGAAGACCCCGACTCCACTCACGACTTCGGCCACGACATCCTGCCCAAGCTGCTGGGCCGGGTCAAGATGCACGCCTTCAACTTCGTCGACGAGAACAAGCAGCGCGCCCTCTACTGGCGCGACGTGGGAACGCTGGAGGCCTACTACGACGCCAACATGGACGTGGCCGGCATCTCGCCCGTCTTCAACCTCTACGACAAGAGCTGGCCCATGCGCACGCGGCCCTACCAGTACCCCCCCGCCAAGTTCGTCTTCGGCGAACCGGGACGCACCGGCATGGCCATCAACTCCATCGTCTGCTCCGGCTCCATCGTCTCCGGCGCGGTGGTGCGCAACTCCGTCGTCAGCCAGGACGTGCGCGTCAACTCCTACGCCGACGTGGAATCTTCGGTCATCTTCTCCCACGTCAACATCGGCCGCCACTGCCGCATCCGGCACGCCATCATCGACCGCGACGTCCACATCCCGGACGGCGCCGTCATCGGCTACGACGCCAACGAGGACAAGAAAAACTACTTCGTCTCCGAGAGCGGGCTGACCGTCGTCACCCGCGACTACTCCGTCTACGAGAACCCTGTCAGCCCGGAGTTCCTCCAGCCCGGCAACGTCTGGTAGCGCACTCACAGGAGAAGCAATGCCAGTCACCACGATCACTAGCACGGAATTCCGCCGAAGCACTTTCCGCGGCCTGTCGGTGGCAGCGAAGCGAGGTCCAGTACACATTACGACCCGAAGCCGCACAACCCACGTCCTCATCAGTTTTGAGGAATACTGCCGTCTGACCGGCAACGACCCCGAGACGCTCGCCTCTCAGATAGACCAGGGCTTCAGCCCTGGCACTTTGGCTCGTAAAGAGAGGAGGCCTTAGCCCCGGAGAGCCTGAGCCACGGCGCTAAAGATGGCGTGGTCCAAAGTGCAGATACCAGACCACAGCACTGGCCACCAGGCAGTAGATTCCGAACCAGGTCCAGCGGCCATTCTCCAGCCAGTTGCTCAGCCACTTCAGCGCCACCAACCCGGCCAGAAACGCAAACACCGCTCCCAGCAGGCTCATCACCACCGTCCCATGCAGGTCTACGGGAGATCCGCTCGCCGCTGCCGCGTGGGTTGCATGCAGCAGGCGCAGAGCCTCGCGCGCAATCGCAAACGGCGTAATCACCACCGCCAGCGCAAAGCTGAACCTCTCCGCACGCTGCTTGCTCGCGCCTGTCAGCATTCCGGTAGAGATGGTCGCTCCCGACCGCGAAAACCCGCGAAAGGGCAGCGCCAGTCCCTGCACCAGGCCGATCCAGGCCGCCTGCCGCATGGTCACGCTGTCGGTTGGCCGCCGCGTCAGGCTGGTCGCCGCTGCCGCCGCCTTCGCCTCCGCCGCGTCCTGCTTCTTCTCGCGCAGTCCGGCTATCAGGATCAGAATCCCCGCGCAGGCCAGCGCTGGAGCCACCAGCTCCAGCCGCCCGAAGAGCTCTTCGATCTCCGCCTTGGGCGCGCCCTTGAACATGGTGTGTTCCACCAGCTTGATCAGCGCCTCGCCAACGATCCCGGTCAGCGCCGTTGCGTAGATCAGCCGCAGTGCAAAGCGCTTGAAAGCATCCACCGTGGCAAAGTACGTTTGCATCCACTGCCGCCAGAAGTACGCAATCACCGCGAACATGGTGCCGGTATGCAGCATCACCAGCAGCAGCGTCATCTGCGGCGTCGACGGGTCGATCCCCATCAATTTTTCGGCGACAACAACGTGGGCGGAGCTAGAAACCGGCAGCAACTCAGCGAGTCCCTGCACGATAGCCAGGACAATGACCTGATAGATTGACATGCCGCTATTTTATCCGGGATGCGTAACGCGGTCTTGAACACTCAGCAAACGCAGGCTTATTCGCGATCGTTCCCGTACACCGGAATCTGCTGCTGCACGCGATACGCAATGCTGGCCGCGCGCGCTGCGTAGTCGGTCTGCGGATATTTCTGCTTCAGCTCCGCCGCCAGTCCCTGCGCATTCGCCGCCGCCTGCTGCGAGCGCTTCTGCTCGTCCTGCACCTGGTACATCTCCACCAGCACGCCCTCGCGGTAGGTTGCCTCGTACAGCGCCTCGGCGGCCTTGGGGCTGTCTGGATAGCGGTCGGCGTATCGTTCGTAGAGCACGGCCTCCATCTCCGGGCACTTGGGCAGCCCCTGCCAGTCGCCGCACAGCTTGTTGTCGATCAGGTCGTAGGCGGCCAGCGCGGCAAACTTCGACGCCGGGTACAGCTTCATCACCCGCTGCATCTCGCCCTCGTAGAGCTGCGGGCGCAGATACGCCTCCTGCTCGTGGGCCGAGGGCAGGGTGCCGATGTCGGCCTTGTCAATCTGCCAGCGCACGTCCGCCGAGCGGAACATCGCCTCCGCCGCCAGTGGCGAGTTGGGGAAGTAGTCGGCCACGCGCCGGTAGAGCAGGTGGGCCTCCTCGGCCGCATCCCTGGGAGCGTGCGGCTGTTCCGCCTGTTCCTCAAAGTTCGCGGCAGTGCCGTACAGAATCGCATCGCCGTTGCCCGTCGCCGGTGTCACGATGCCTTTGTCGTGAATCCATCCCGAAGCCGGCGTCACCGTCTCGTCGGTGCTAAACTCCGGCCTCTGGTCGTCGGCCTGTTCGTCCGGAATATCGGTGTTGGCGAAGACGCGCACCCACGCTCCGTTGCGCTCGATCACCACTACCTCATGGCCTGGCAGCACCTCGGCGACGTGCTGCGCGTTGTCGTCCGCCGCGACGTACACAATCGCCGGATGCACCAGCGTCGCGCGCGCCGAACGGTCGTAGCCGGAGCGCGTGTCTTTCGGATTCTTCTGCGCCAGTGCCGCCGCGCCGCTGGCGGCAACGGCAATCAGGAGCAACCCAGGCAGCAGGGCGGATCGCATCCGCATCGGTCTCATGGAGGCAGGCCTCATGGATGTATTAGACTCCCGCGCGCCCTCGCGCGGAAGCGTCCGACGCCCGGCCGGCGCGCGCCTGCGCATTTCGAGTGACAAACCACGCAGCCGTCGGGTAATGTTAGCGCGCAATGAATCTGGCACGGAAGGGTGCGGCCCAGGCCGCATCGCTTGATCTGTGTCAGCGTTCCAGGAGGGCAATACCTTGAAGACCACAATCCCCTGCCTGCTTGCAGGCGCCGCTCTTGCAGTTCTCTTCGCGTTCCCCGGAACCACCGCGCACGCGCAACAGGCCTATGTGGGCCGCTACAATGTCTACGCGGGATTTGCCGACATCGACAGCCCGATGCTCGGCCTCAACGAGCAGGGATTCCACGCGCAGGCGGGGATCAATCCGCGGCGCTGGCTCTCGTTCGGCGCGGACTACAGCGAGGGACACGGCTCGCAGATCCTCACGACGAACCTTCTGCCAGCGGCACTCCAGGCCACGGTCAATGCGGCCCAGGCAGGGTACATCGCGGCGCATCTGCTGCCTGCGAACTACTTCCTCGCCGTGCCCACCGACGCCGCCACCCAGACCTTCGCCTTTGGGCCGCAGCTCGTCGACCGGCACTACTCGAAGCTCACGCTCTTTCTCCGGCCGTCGCTGGGAGCGCTGCGCGAGCGCGCCGTGCCCCACGCGCAGGACGCGTTCCAGACCGTCATCGTAGGTCAGCTCGCGCCCGCCGGATTCAAGCTCGACTGGACCGGCTTCTATGGTGTCGGCGGCGGTGCCGAGGTCGCCGTCAGCAAGCATCTCAGCATTCGCGGACAGATGGATGTGGTCTACAATCATCCCTTCAACGACATCCTGGCCGATGGCCGCTGGACCTACCGCTACTCGGTCGGCCCCAGCTTCCAATTTAGCCGGAACGTGGCCGCGGCCGGGAAGAAGGGCCGCAAGCCGTAGCGCGCTAGCGTCCGGCTGAACTCTCTGCCGCCCGTATGATCAGCGCGAAGAAGTGCACCAGCCGCCACTGGTCCATCGGCCCCGGCTTCGGTCCGTTCAGGTCGAGGTGCGAGAGCACGGGGCTCACCAGCACCGCTTTCAGGTCGTCGCGCGGCAGCTCGCTGGCCATCCACAGCGTCTCGGCCGAGGGGATGACGTTGTCTGCCTCGCCGTGCAGCAGATAGACCGGCGTGTCCAGCGTGCGCAGCCGCCCCTGCGGCGAGAGACCCGGCGACTCACCCGCGTGCCGTGCAAGCGACGCTGCGAGCAGGGCTCGCGTGGCGGGCAGGGTTGTGTCCATCAGGTCTCGCGCCTCGCGCCGCTGCACGTCGTTCAACAGCCGCGTTGCGGCAGCCTCGCCCTGTCTGTCCTCGTAGATATGCGCCCGCAGCACCGCGCGCACCGGGCCGAGGTCCGCCGCCGGCACAAACTCATCGACGTGTTCGTACTCCAGCACCAGCGGCCCGTACTCGTGCGGCGCCAGCGCCTCCACCGAGCCATCGGGGCGCGTGTCGCGGCCCGTCATGTAGAACTCCGCCACGCGCAGCATCGAGTCCTGCGATCCCACCGCAACCACAAACTTGAAGGCCGGGTGATACTGCGGCTCGCTCGCCGCCACCAGCGCCAGTCCGCCGGAGAAGCTCAGCCCCATCACGCTCACCGGCCCGCCCGTCTGCGCCGCAAACCACTTTACCGACTCGCCGATCGCCGCAACCGAGTCCTGACTGACGTGATAGTCCTTGATGCCGGGCAGCTCCGGCGTCAGCACGCGAATGCCGCAGCCCGCCATCGCCGCCGCAAAGCCCATCAGCCGCGGCTCGTCGATGCCCTGGTAATGCACGCCGTGGAATATGACCATGGCCGGCGCGTTCGGCTTGCCCTGCGGAGTGTACAGCCGCGCGCGCAGTTGCTGCGGTCCAATCGCCGTCTCGATGGGGAAGCTGAAGTCCTGGGTCTTTACCGGGGCCGTCAGGTCGCGCGCAATCCACGGCGCCGGATGGCCCGCCACCTGGCGCAGCACCACGGCCACCTGCAGGTGCGCCTTTGCGGACGGCCACGCCAGGCCACAGAGAACCACGACAGCCACAGCGAGAATCGCCAAAAAGGTCTTTCGCATCGCCTATGTCTGCGGTCCTAGCGCCTGGTCCTTGGCATCGTTCAGCGTCACTTTGAAGTCCATCTTCTTGCGCCCGCGAAACACGGTAAGGGTGACCGTATCGCCGGCGTGGCGCGCGTTCATCGCCGCCGCCAGGTCCTCCGGGCTGGTGATCTCCTGGCCGTCGAAGGCCACAATCAGGTCGCCGCCCAGCATCACCGGATTGTTGCCCTCGTAGGCGCGCTGTGTGCCTCCGTGCAGGCCGGCCTTCTCCGCCGCGCCGCCCGGCAGCACGCGCTCGACCAGCACCCCGTAGTCGGCGGCCAGCCCGATCTGCTCCGCAATATCGGGGTTGATCGGCAGCGTCACAATGTCCAGCGTGGGCCGCCGCACGCGCCCGTACTTGGCGTAGTCGTCGAGCACCGCCTTGGCCGTGCTGATCGGAATGGCAAAGCCGATGCCCGCCGACTGCTCCACGCCGTTCGACGCAATCATGGTGGTGATGCCGATGACCTCTCCGCGCGAGTTCAGCAGCGGCCCGCCGGAGTTGCCCGGGTTCACCGACGCGTCGGTTTGGATCGCGCCCTCGATGGAGTTGTTCTCCGGGCCGCGCACGTCGCGGATCGCCGAGATGATGCCGCGTGTCATCGTGCCCGAGAGCCCGAATGGGTTGCCGATGGCGTACACCCGCTGCCCGACCATCAGCCCAGTGCTTGTCTCGGCCAGCGTCGCCGGCACCAGGTTGGGCGCGTTGATCTTCAGCAGCGCCAGGTCGTGCCCCCTGTCCACCGTCACCACCGTCGCCTTGTAGGAGTGCTTGTCGTAGAGCCTTACCTCAACATTGCCGGGCTGCGCGTTGCCGATCACGTGGTTGTTGGTCAGGATCAGCCCGTCTTTATTGAGGATGAAGCCAGACCCCTGCCCCGCCAGCGGCACCGGCCCGAAGAAGAAGTCGTAGCGCACCTCGGTCGTGGTGATGTTGACCACGCTGGGCAGCGCCTTCTTGTAAACGGCGATATTTTGCTGCTCTTCGGCGTCGAAGGACGGCGCGGCGGAGGCCACATTCAGATCGAAGGCCCCATCCGTGCCGCGCACCGATTCAATGCCGGCCGCAGAGCCGCCCGCCCCGTGCAGCGCGGCCAGCCACGGAGCAAGTGCGCCGGTCGACGCCAGATGCGTCGTCGCGAAATAAAACCCGGTAAGCAGCAAAACCACAAGCAGAACAGGACGTAATTTCATCGCAGAAACACCTGAAACGTCGGTATCGGCGGAGACTTCCCCGCACATTGGTATTGTAGTCATTCCAGGCCGACGGGGCTTCCGAAAGGCGTGCGAATCAGCTTGGCCGGTGCATGGCGGCGTCCTTCAGCACCGGCCACAGGGCGTCCACCTGCGCCTGCAACTGCTCAATCGATCCATCGTTCGTCAGTACGTAATCGCACTGCGCGGCGTTCCGTTCTGTTTCAGTCTGCTGCGCAATCCGCCGCCGCGCCTCAGCCTCGAACACTCGCCGTTCCTCATCGCTCAGCGTCTTGCTGCCCGCCGCGCGCGCCACAAAGCGCGCAATCTTCAGCTCTTCCGGCGCCTTCACCAAGATGAGCCGGTCGAAGCGCCTGCGACCTCCGTCTTCGCCTCCGTACTTCGTCTCGAAGATCAGCGCGGACTCCACAATCGCCACGGCCTCCGCATCTCGCGCCGCGACCTCGTCGATCAGCTCCGCCTGCCGCGCAATCACCGCCGGATGCACTATTGCGTTCAACTCCTCCAAGCGCCCGTCCGTGAATGCGATGCGCGCCAGCGCGGAGCGGTCGAGCGTCCCGCAGGGAGAACCATCTGCACCATCCGCAGCCACCACCCCCGCGCCGAAGTGCGCCACAATCGCCGCGTACACCGCCTCGCCCGGCTGCATCAGCTCACGCCCGATCTCATCGGCGGAGAAGACAACCGCACCCAGCGCCGCAAACCGCTGCGCCGCGGTCGATTTGCCGCTGCCCAGCCCGCCGGTAAGGCCCACGCGCAGCATAGCGCTACGCCTTCGCCACGGCTGCTTCGCTGAGTTCTGCCGCCGCGCCTCGCCGAGCTTTCGCCGCCTGCACCGTGTTCTTCATCAGCATCGCAATGGTCAGCGCGCCCACGCCTCCGGGCACCGGCGTGTACGCTCCCGCCAGCGCGAACGCCGCCGGATGAATGTCTCCCACCAGCGTCGATCCGCGAGCGGCGAACTGCGCAGCGCGCGCCTCGTCACCGGGGAAGAAGCGTGCGACTTCAGACGCATCGGTGACGCGGTTGATGCCCACGTCGATCAGCGTGGCTCCCGGCTTCACCATCTCCGCGGTCACAAACCCCGGCCTGCCGATCGCCGCCACCAGAATGTCCGCATCGCGCGTGTATCGGCCGATCTCCACCGTCTTGCTGTGGCACACCGTCACGGTCGCCGAGGCGTTCAACAGCATCATTGCCACCGGCTTGCCCACAATCTCCGACCGCCCCAGCACCACCGCGTGCTGCCCCATCACCGGCACTCGGCTGCGCTTCAGAATCTCCATGATCCCCGCCGGCGTGCACGGCGCCAGCACCGTCCCGGCTTGTATGCCATGGGACGCCGAGCTCTGCAATCGCCCCACGTTGATGGGATGGAATCCGTCCACGTCCTTCTCCGGCGACACCGCTTCCAGCAGCCGCCGCGTGTCCACATGCTCGGGCAGCGGCAGTTGGATCAGAATCCCATCCACCTCATCGCGCGCGTTCAGCCCGGCGATCAGCTCCAGCAGCTCGTCCGTCGTGACGCTCTCGGGCGGCGTCAGCATCTCGCTGAACATTCCCAATTCGGCGCAGGTCTTCACCTTGCTGCGCACATAGATTTCCGACGCAGCGACGTGGCCCACCAGAATCACCGCCAGCCCCGGCATAATTCCGCCCGCCGCCAGCGACCGCGCCTCCTCGGCGACCTCCGCCTTGATCTGGGCGGCAATCTCAATTCCATTCAAAATTCGCGCTGTGGCTTTCATCCTAAGTACCATGGTACCGCGCGGCTGGCCGGCCGTGCGTCCTGAATTGGGCCGCGCCGCGGAAGCTGCTGTCTCACCCCGCGACGCAGTTCACCTCCGCCCGGCTTCCGCCGATAACCGGGGCAGGGAGGATGGCCATGCAAGACAATTTTCCCGCAAGCTGTGCGATAGAAAAATTCACCGCGGCCGACCTCACCTCCCTGCGCGAGGAACTGACCCAGTCCGGCCTCGATTCCCGGCAGGCGGCGGAACTCATCGGTGCGTTTCTCACGGTGCGCGGATATGGAGTTTCAAGCCACGCGGCGTGCGGCGCGGTCTCGCGCATCGAATCGGTTGGGTGCTCGCTGAAGTCGATGCAGGAAGAGCTGGAAAAAGTCGCCCTCGTCATGTAACTCGTCCGCCCGTCATGGAACTCCGCTGCCCGTCATGTAACTCGACAGCCCGTCATGCAACGCGACTGCGCGTCATGAAATTCAGCCGGCAGCCTCGGTGATGCGCAGGCGCTCGCCGGGAGCCAGATAGCTTTTGCGCCGGAACCAGTCCTCCATGGCGGCGGCGAGGCGGTCGGTGGGGACGCGGAAGCCCACTTCGAGCAGGCCGTCCGAGATGGGAAGCGTGTCGTCGAAGACCGCATCATTGGTGAAGTTGCGCATGGCGAAGCTGTCGATCTGCGCGATGGGACAGCGATGCGCCAGGCCTGCGGCGTCGATGCGTTCGATGGTGAGTCTGCGCGAGAACATAGAGATACTTGGTAATAGGTAGTATTAGCGAATCGCGGCCATTGCCGCGCGAAAGAGCACTTCAAAGTCCTGCGCGGCTTCGGGCTGTTTGGCGATGGCGGTCTCGATCGCACGTTGCGCGATAGGCCGCGCATAGCCGAGGTTCACCAGCGCGGAGAGCGCATCGTCGCCGGCCGGACCATAGCGCGCAGCCTGTGCCGACGGCGCCACGGCCATGTCGTCCAGCTTGTCCTTGAGCTCCAGCACCACGCGCTCGGCGGTCTTCTTCCCAATGCCCGGAATGCGCGTCAGCGTGGCGTGGTCGCTGGCGCGGATGGCCGTCACCAGCCGCGCCGCGTCGATCCCGCTGAGCACCGTGATCGCCAGCTTCGGCCCGATGCCGGTAATCGTCAGCAGCCTCTCAAACAGCCGCTTCTCATCGAGCTCCGCGAAGCCGAACAGAGCGAGCTGGTCCTCACGCACATGGGTGTAAATGTGCAGGCGCGCCTCGGCGCCCTCCGGAGGCAGCGAGGTAAACGTCGCAACGCTGATGGTCACGTCGTAGCCGACGCCGCCGCACTCGACGATGGCCCGGTTCGGCGACTTGGAGAGGAGGCGGCCGCGCAGATAAGCAATCATTCCGCTGATTGTACTCGGGCCACGCCGCTCGACGAAACCGTTCCTCGGTGCAGTGAAATTAACCGAAAGATCGCAGTTTGTAACCGGGTTGAAACGGAATGTTCAATCTCCTGTGATGACGGCTCCGCAGACTCACATCAGGCCATACCCCTCACATTCAATTCTGCTCACCACGAAGGGAATCCTCTACGATGAATTCACTCCTCCGACGTCTTGCCCGCATTGCACTCTGCGCCGTGCTGGCGCTGCCTGTCGTCGCAACCGTTGCGCCAGTGCATCTTTACGCCCAATCCAACGCGGCCCTGACCGGAACGGTCCTCGATCCGCGTGGCGTGCCTCTGCCTGGCGCTGCCGTATCCATCAGAGACGAAGGCACGGGCGCGGCGCAGAAACTGACCTCCGATAGCCAGGGCAAGTACTCGTTTGCCAATCTGCCGGCGGGCAACTATACCATCCAGGTCGATGCACCCGGATTCAATACCAGCAAACGCACGGGCGTGGAGGTCGCGGCCGGCCTGCCGACCGACGTTCCCATCACGCTCGAACTGGGCAACGCTTCAGAGGAGATCACCGTCGAAGCCAGCGAAGCTAACTCCGTCGCTGCCGCGCTCGCCCCGATGGACGCGCTGCTCGAGGAGCACTCCGCACGCACCGAGATCACGCAGTCGTTCATCGCAAACTACACCTCGCCATTGGCCGACTACGGCGAGGCGGTCGAGATGGCCCCCGGCACTTACACCACCAACGGGAACGGCCCCGGCCTCGGCCAGTCCAAGACCTACTTCCGCGGCTTTCCCGACGGCGACTACGACATCGACTTCGACGGCATTCCCTTTTACGACACCAACACGCCCACCCACCACTCCTGGGCCTTCTTCCCGACGCAGTGGATCGGTGGCATCGACTTCGACCGCTCGCCCGGCACGGCGTCCACCATCGGGCCCACGCCCTTCGGCGGCTCCATTCATCTGCTCTCGCGCGACATCTCGCCGCTGCAGGATGTTCGCGGCGGCATCTCCTACGGCTCCTGGGGCACGCTGTTGGCCGACTTCCAGTACGACTCAGGCTCGCTCGGCAAAAACAATAAAGCGGGCTTTGAACTCGACGTGCAACACATGGACTCGAAGGGTTATCAGACCAACAACTTTCAGAACCGCAACGCAGGGTACATCAAGGCACAGTACAAGTTCTCTGACAACACCGTCCTGAGCGGCTTCTCCGGCGTGGTCTATCTGCACGCCAACACGCCCAATTTCAGCGCCACGCGCTGCCAGATGTACGGCGTCTCGGCCACCGGCGCCTATAGCTGCTACGCGTCCGGAACCAGTGGGCCGCTGCTGCCATACACCGGCACGGGCATCCGCTTCTACCTCGCCGACAATACCGACCCGATCGACTACCTGGACTACCAGTACAACCGCTACCAGGTCCCCACCGACTTCGAGTACGTCGACTTCAAGACCGTCCTCCCGTTCAAGATCAACCTCGACTTCAAACCCTACACCTACGACTACGACAACTCAGAGGTTTACTCGAACGCCACCCCGATGACCGAGTCGACCACGGTCAACTACAACGGCAACCCTGCCTCCACCACGTGGTTTGGCATCACCGTCGCGCCCTGCAACGTTGCGGTCACCAAGAAGGGTGTCACCGCCATCCCCTGCGGCGTGGACAAGTACAACAGCTACCGCAAGTACGGCGAGACCTTCAACCT
>Ga0074045_10003798_pt1 | contig 13554 bp, 12 predicted proteins | sample BogForMeECP23OM2_FD_94442 | JGI IMG/M metagenome (GOLD analysis project Ga0074045, IMG submission 94442) | Bog forest soil microbial communities from Calvert Island, British Columbia, Canada - Bog Forest MetaG ECP23OM2 | ecosystem: Environmental > Terrestrial > Soil > Wetlands ... | reverse complement strand
CTGACACATCCGGTGCGACCTGAATACCACAATGTTGTTACAAGTCTCTTCTGAAGGCAAAGGGGGATTTCCGCTAGAGGTAGGAATCCTGCATTAGAGAGCACATGGCCATGCAGAGCGGGACTCATGAACCTGATTGTCTCCGACGGCGGAGCTACAACACTGGTTTGCATCTTGTGTCGAGTGCATCCGATCCACGCCGATTGGCAGGTGTCGTGCACCGAGATGTGCTTCGTGTGCTTGGCAAGCCCCGGTATGTACACACCTGCGACAATGTGACAAAAATGGGCGCCGGCCCGGAGATGACCGTCTCCCGACGGCGCACTTACTCGTACGGCAGCGCTTTAATAGGGTTTCCCACTTGGAACCCGTTTGAATCAGACCAGTTCATGGAAGGCGATTTTTCATCAACTGAGCTTGGCGCGCGGCGGAAACCAGCCGCGTGCGCTCGAATCTTTACTTACGACATGGCGATTTTGCGACACCTATCTGCGCCGACCTCACTTCACGCTAGAAATGAAAGGGCGGTACAACTCTATTGTTCCCGAAGCACGTTCGCCGGATCGACACGCAGGGCGCGGCGTACGGGGCCGGCTACGGACAGTGAGCCGGTGAGCAGTATGGTAAATGCAACCGCCGCAATGACAAATGGATCTTGTGCCGTGGCTTGAAACACGATGACCGAAAGTACTCGGCTCGCTGCGATACCGAGCAGCAACCCAACCAGCGAGCCGCTGGCCAGCAGCACCAACATGCGGCCCAAAGCAGCTGCGAGAACCTGCCGGGCCTGAGCGCCCAGCGCCACGCGAATACTCAGCTCTCGTATCCGCTTGCTGACGGTGTAAGAAGCGAGGCCGAAGGTTCCAGTGATGGAGAGCAGTAATCCAAAAGCACCGAACAAGCCGAGTGCAACCGTAGCCACTTGCGCCGGGAAGAAGCTCATCGCCAGCAGGCTTCTCCACTCGCCCGATGTCAGGATGGGAATCGCGGGGTCAAGATCGTGAAGCACTCTACGAATGCTGGCCACGGTGTCACCCACAGCCGCTCCCGTGGGATCGGGTTTGATTCGGACGATCAGAGACGTCTTGACGGTGGGTCGTTGCGAGACGGGGAAGTACGCCGCAGCTCTCGGCGTTTCACTGGGCAAGAATTGTTTGCCGTCGCCGATAATGCCCACAATCTGGATCGAGACGCCGGAGCTGTTCTTGAAGTAGCGGCCTACGGCGTTCTCGGTGTGAAACAGGCGCCGTGCGAACTCCTGATTCACCAATGCGACCGCCGGCGTCGTCGGAGTGTCGCTGAAACTTATATCTCGTCCAGCGAGCAGCGGCGTAGCGCACGCAGCCAGATATCCAGGCGAAACGTCGTATTCGAAGGTATTAAACGCAGCGTTCGAGGGCCTGAAGTCGGTAGTTTGCTGAGAAAACACCTCAGGAACCAGATTGTCCCCGTTGAGGTTCGTCGTACTCGAGTAGCCCGCTGCTTCCACGCCCGGGAGCTGCGACACTCTTTCCAGTAACTGGCGTTGCAGATGGTCGGCAGTCACGCCGGAATAGCCGGCCTCACTTAGATCGAGTGTCGTTAGTACGGCATTTCTCGGGTTAAAGCCCAAGTCCAAGGTCAGCGTTCTGCGCAACCCACGCAGTGAGACAAACGCCGCCGTGATGGTGACGCAGCAGAGCGCGATCTGTGCCGCCAGCAGAACATCGCGCAGCAGCCAGCGGCGTCCCGCTCCGGATTGGAATCCTCCGCTCTTGATGGCATCGTTAGGATCGGCCCTGAATATCTGCCGCAACGGGATGATTCCGAAGAGAGCACCGGCCAGCACGGAGACCAGGAGCGCTATCAGCACCAGCAATGGCTGAGGTTCTACAGTGAATCGGACTGGGTATTCGCTGGGTGGATGCCACTTGGCCAGGCCGGTGAGCGCTATCCAGGCCAGACCACAGGCGACGGCGCCGCCGAAGATGGAAACGACCAATGCCTCGGTCAGGATATGGCGGAGGACGCGCCAGTGGCTTGAGCCAATAGCCAGACGGATTGCAATTTCGCGCGTGCGGTCAGCTGTGCGGGCAGCAAACAGGCCGCCGAGGTTGGCGCAGGCCGCCAACAGCACAATTCCTGCCAGTATCATGACCCCGAACATGAAGCGCCGCACCGCTCCGCCGAGAAAGTCGCCCACCATACCGGGACGAGCCAGCTTGAACTCCAGTCCGGCTTCTTCTCCAGGGTTCTGTTTCTGAACGCGGCCAGCAAGGGTATCGAGTTCAGCCTGAACCTGTGCCAGCGAGATTCCGTCCTTGATGCGCGCGATGGGGAAGACCATCTTCTGGCGCCGCGACTCAAGCCAACTCACGCCATTGAGAGACGCCTGATTCGCCATTGGAAGAAAGATGTCGGGGAGCAGAAATTTTTCCGTTCCATAGAAGCCCTCGGGAGTGACGCCAATGATCGTATACGGCTGCTTGTTAACTCGGACTTTCTTGCCGACGATATTGGGATCGGAAGCGAAATAATTCTTCCATGCCGGAAAGGTAATTACGGCGCCTTCTGCGGCTCCGGGACGGTCATCGTCGGAGCGTTCCAGCAGACGCCCAAGGTACGGCTTGATGCCAACGACTTCGAAGTACTGACCGCTCACGATATATCCCCAGACTGGCCGCGTGACACCGTCGGCTTCAAGGCCGAACGGCTGAATCGTGAGAGCGGCGACGGAAGAAAACACGGTATTTTCGTCTCGCACATCGCGCACTTCCGGATAGGAAAAGATCGGATAATCGGCAACGTGAGGAGCGAATGTCATCACCCGGTCCGAATTGGGGATGTCCAGGGGCTTCAAGATCATTAACTGAAGGACGCCGATGACGATCACATTGGCGGCAATTCCGATCGCCAGGATAAGGACGGCTGTGACGGCAAATCCGGGAGAACGGCGCATTTGGCGAAGAGCTAATCGCAGATCCTGCAGCAGGCTCGTCATATCGGCCTCCGGATGCTTGACGGACTACACATAATAGTCGCAACTGCATAGCCACTTCGCTCAGCAGGTAAGTTCCTGCAATCCAATCACATCGGACTGCCTGAGCCTATGTTCCTCAGGAGCGCTATTGTCCGGCTAAGCGGAATGCGTCCATTCTCGGACACTGATCGGTGCGCGAGGGCCTTCTAACCGGCAGATTCGCAACTCGGCTAAATTGTCGCTAGTTGACGTGTGATTGTCGGTCGAGCAACGGCTGGGGGCGTCTTCCAGATAGCTGTTGATATCAGGCCAACTCGTACGTTATCCCAGCCACTGCCCGCTCAGAGGGGTTACTTACCAAATGGGGATTTCACGACACCCATGCCTTGGCACACGTAACGCGCCTAGTGTTTCTTGCCGTCCTTCACAGTAACGATTTGACCAATGTGCGGCAGAACGTCAGTGAAACAACCAATCTTCAGCTTTGTTCGTGCCCAACGATACGTCTTCTTCCCGCCCTTGGGCTCACCTGCAACAACCTCTCCTTCAGCGATTAACCTGGTCACGGTCGTGTATACAGAACCGAGTGGATTCTGGTGACGCTCGATGGGGAACTGTAGCTCCTTGAGAATGCCAAGAATTTCCGAGATCGCGACGTCTTCACTTGTGGCCCGCATCGCGGTGCATACGGCTTCTTTCAACCCCTCGCCAGCGCTTAGCTCGCTATGCTCGGCAATTTGATCAGCGTATGCATAGATTCCGCCGATCAGGCGCTTTAACTGTGCGATCTCCTTTTCCGTCGCTTCGAGACTCGCTAATAATCCACGACGCTTTTCGACCGCGATCGCGAGGTCGTTACGTGCCCTTTTCATCAATTCACGGTAAGTCGGCTCGTCCATATACGCATCACTATACAATATGTCGATAGACTTGGAAAGAATCAAAGAATCAATGTGGGCATCGCATCTGTAATGTGAGCAGGGGCACCCGACGCCCACAAAAAGGTCGTATCCACCTTGGTGACCGCACGCCCCAAAATGAAGACAGCATTGAGGTGCGAGACAATGAATGCAGTCAAAAACGCCCCCGTGGACGTCTGCAGCGTCCGAGAGAGATCGCTGGGCGTCGCGGTGGCCCGCCAGAACAGGATGACGCCGCTCACCACCTGGAACAGCATCAAGGTCACCAGCACAGGTTGGACTACCTCGGACCGATACCACTTCCTCAGCGAGTTCATCATCGCTTGGTTGAACTCGTGGCTGAAAGCCGCTAACACGGAGTCTCCATTCGCGAAGTGCAGCAGATAGAACACGACTCCAATCAGCACAAAAAGCGGAGGTGCGGCCACCGCCAGGTGCGCAATACGACGGGCCAGCAATTCCGAGGAAGAGGTTCTTTCGTGCTGCCCCAGCAGATAGGCGACACCAGTGGGGGGAGGAGGGAGGGTTGTAGGAGAGTGGCAGGTTCCTTGTAGACGGCAATCAGAGACTTTAATTCTTCTCGCAGTTTTCCAAACTGTTTGAAGCTGCGCTTTCACGCAGTCTCAACCAACAATACCCGGGACCGCCTTTTCGGCATGTAGGGTCCCATTCTCACTTTATGGGGTCCCATTCTCATCTCACGGGTCCACACACACAGATGGCGGGCAACCACTGATGCTATCGGCCGATGCGGTCGAAGTGTGACTCATCGGCCGGTTGAACAGCGACCCGCACTGCAGGCTGGCCGTTGAGGTTGTCCCGAAGTCGAGTTCGAGGAAGTGTGCTGCTGCTGAAGGCTGATCGCGCTCGGATCGCACAAAAGCCGGTTTGTGGATAACCACTTCCCGACGATACGCCCCGAATCATGGCGGTCTGCAGGCCATCTTAAAATCGGTGTCACGAGCAGGCGAGGGGGGTGTATTATGGCGTCGTTTTCGAGGTGCTGCCGCAGAGGGCCTTGGGGATAGAGGCACGTCCATAATGACGGGTTTGGGCGGAGTGATGGGAAACAAGGGCGCTTAGAGGGAGATGTTGCCAGGGAAACGCGCGACCTTCCGCAACGGAATACATAAAAGGAGAACACTATGAAGCATCGGCAGGTAGTGCGGGTTGTAGCAGTAGGGTTAGGCCTGTTGTTATTGGCTGGCCTCTCTGTCGCGCAGAGCGGCGGCACGATGGGTCAGTCCATTCCGGACAAAACGCCGTCCATGTCGCAAGCCAAGGACCTCATCGACATTAACTCCGCCACCAAGGAGCAGCTGTCCTCGCTGCCCGGGATTGGCGACAAGTACTCAGACAAGATCATCGCCGGCCGGCCCTATGCCAATAAGAGCCAGTTGGTGTCAAAAAACATCATTCCGCAGGGAGTGTATAGCAAAATCTCCAGCATGATTGTTGCCAAGCAGAAGTAACCGGATGTAGGAGTCACATATTGTGGAATTTGCGTAATTGCTCCTGTAAGGTTAGACAGTACCTTGTATAGCTTGCTTCGTAAGTTCCGTATTCCAATCAAATGTCTTGGACTTGCTGTTCCAAACATAGGCGTTCACGGTGCATTGCGCCAAGTGCTGGGTATCATCACCCCCACGGCCGGCGGTTTCTGTGCCTTAGACCGCTGGGCGATGTCACCACGCCGCCAGTCTCCGTGATTGTGAACTGGGCATAGCAAGATAAGTAGGCGCGGAAAATCGGCTACGATTGACACATCGGCAACAGAGGCAGCGCGAACCCATGACGAAGAACGCTCGGGCTCTGATTCCTACGGCCATTCTCTGGAGTGCCGCGCTACCAATGCATCGGCTCGCCGCCCAAGCCACTGGCAGTGGCGGCGACAACCCCGACGCCAGACAGTCCGTGACGGAGGCCGATGTCCGGATTGTGCAGCGCGCCCGGGAGATCCTCAGCTCCCCATCGAAGTGGAACCGCGCCGATACACGGGTTTGCCCAGCAGAGGCTAAGACCTTCACCCTTTATTGCGCCTTGGAAAGAGCCACTGACGAAATTACGGGCAAATTCGTACATCGCAGCGCGGCGACGCAGGAAGCTGGGTTTGTGATTGATGAGATCGCCGCTAACCGCCGGAATTATAACCATCGCCTGAAGGACTATAACAATGACCCCACGACCATGTTCGCCGATATCCAAGCGTTCTTCTGGCTATTAGAAGACCGCGTAACTAAGAGGCTGAGCGAGCAACCCCAGGATCCTAAAGTAAATAAATGAGTGAGCCATAAGCGAGACCATTTTCTGAGATGGTCGCAGAGAGCAATGTCCGGTACAACTGCACGATTGCGGTCGAGTCACGGGCCACCCTGAAAGTATGGTCCGCCGCTTTGTTGCAAGCGAAAAATGAAAGTGACAGGTTGGTCTGCGCAAATGTATACGGCCTTCGTGGGGTTGATCACTCCTGGCCAAGATGGAATGCGCTGCGCTCTCCTCCTATTTGGTTACCCAGTCTCGGAAGACTTTTGAGGTTTACAGGTTGGGAGAGCGCCGGGTTCGACCGTTGTGTCGTCTCCTATTGTTCGCCAGCTAGACCTGGCAGGAAAACAAAACCAATAAGCTCGTAGTCGTCGACGGGCTGCCGATGTGGGAATCACGACTGGGATTTCCAAGCCTGGCCTTAGCTTAGCTAGGCGTCATCGGCAGGCCACTCAGTCCACAGCTGGTGACGTGGTACCTAAAACGGAGTTAGATCAAGGACAGGGCAAATTCATTGGCATAAAATAACCAAGTCCTTGCAAGGTGGACGACGCTGAGCTGAGAACAACCCTCGGAATTCCCTGGCCTCGAAAAAAATGGAGGATGAAAACCATGACAAAAAGTCAGCCTCTCCGCGTCTCCATGCTCATCCTGGCTTCTATCCTATTTTGTGGTATGCCGCTCCTTGCAAGGGACAGTTCGCCGCAGCCAATGCTGAGCTATGCCACGGCCGTCGGTGCGGGCGGAGTCTCCTCCCTGCCACTCTCAAGGCAGGACAGCGTTCACTTTGCCAGTCAGGTGCGCCGCCTCCCCAAGCAGCGCTTTGCGCACGTGACGGACACGGCAGACCAGCGCGGGCGCGCGCCTAGCGGCGAATTCAGCCTCATCTACCACGTGTTGGGGCTAGGAATCGGCTTCCCTGACTACAGCGTCTTCGGCCAGCCGCCGAATCCGACGCTGGCGGTCGGCGACACGGAAGTCATTCAGTCAGCGTTTGGGGTTTATGCCGATTTCGATAAGAGCACGGGCGCCATCATCCCTTTGGACGGTCAGGATTTCACCCTGGGCAACACAATCTGGCGCAATCTCCTGCCGGGAACCTTGTGCGCCAACAGCAACAGCGACAATGGCCAACTCATCGTGAGATTTGACCGTGCCGCACATCGCTGGATCGTGGCGCAGAACGTATTCACCTCGCCCTATGCGGTTTGCCTCGCCATCTCGGAGACCGCTATGTTCTCCGACAACGTTTGGTATGCATACCAATTTTCCGTCGTGCAAAGCGGATTTCCGGATTATCCCAAGTGGGGCGTGTGGTCCACGGGCGGCGTCAGCGACGGCTACTTTCAAACCTGGAACAACTTCGGACCGGGCGGCAGCGGCTTTGTGGGCCCAGTGATGTGCGGCTATGACCGGGCAAAGTTGTTGGTGGGCGACGGTACGGCAGAACAGATTTGCTTCCAGCTCACGGCGAACGAAAACAGTTTATTGCCGGCTGACCGCGATTCGCCGGTAGGACCTCCCGCGACCGAGGACGAGTTCTTCATCGGGAGCGTAGCAGCGGTGGACAACTCTCACCTCTCCGTATACTCCATGCACATCGATAACTGGCAAAGCGGCGATGCGACGATGACGGGCCTTAACAACTCTCAGCTCATCGCCGTCGCACCCTACAACGGCTCTTGTAGTGGCAACTATGGCGGCGACTGCGTTCCGCAGGAGGGTACCAGCGCCAAGTTGGACTCTCTCGGCGATCGCTTGATGTATCGCTTCGCCTACTGGGACGACCGGCCTTCAGCGAATGTCACCTCCACCCCACCTATACCTCCGCCGTTGCAACATTGGTTGGTCAACTTCGACGTTGAGTCCCCAACCGGCCAGATTGGGGTGAGATGGTTTGAATTCATCGCCAATCAAAGGACCGTGCCCGTAACCTTGTTGTCGGTGTTCCAGCAGGGCACGTATGAGGGATCTCCGTCGGACACTAACTATCGCTGGATGGGTTCGATGGCTCGCGACGATGTGCAGGATATTGTGGTGGGTTACAGCATATCTAGTCCGAGTATGTTTCCGTCGATTGCCGCCGCCGGACGCAAATACACGGATCCGCTGGGCGTGCTCTCGCCTGAACAGTTCTCCGTCAACGGTACTGGCTCACAAGGCTCGAGTCCCTGGGGTGAGTACAGCACCATGGAGATCGATCCGTCGGACAACTGCACCTTCTTCTACACGACGGAGTACTACATGTTCACCGTCCCCGCGAACAACTGGAGCACCGACATCTCCAGTTGGAAGTTCCCGAGTTGTCATTGATCTACACTGGCCTCTCGATTGTCGGCAGTGAGGTGCGGTCGGTGCACATAGGTGGCGTGAAATCGCCAGCTTACGTTTAAAGATCTCAAGCTTGTGCCTTCCGCCGCTCGAGAGCGAGTGACGAGCAGCCCTGAAGTTATACGAAAATCGGGAACTGGAGTTCACCGGTGGTTCGCGGCCGGCGAGACTCGAAGGTCCCCCGAAGTCGGGGTGTGGGAGGTGTCGAATCGACACACGCTGCCCGGTCCTCAAGTCCCACGAGCTCGTTTACGGAGGCCGACCAACCAGCAGCGATCCGCGGATCGGCTCCGGGGATGCGGTCGCGAGTTCACGGAAAGCCCTGTTTTCATCAAGTGACATTCCGAAAAATCTCATACCGACAGGGGCGCACAGATTCGCAGACACTGTAATGCCCCTTTTCCATGTACCGCCCAGTAATCGGTGCCGTCCGACTAATCAGGAGGTCCGGAGTCAGGCCGCCGCCAGCAGTGGACGTCATCATGAGCGCTGGAGCGAAGCAACTCCCATCAGTACACTTACTTGACCTCCGCAACTTGCACTGGAAGAATGGCCGATGGCCGCAACGGCGTCCGCGATCGAATCGGACCGGTTGCCCGCATTTGGCGCTGTCCAGCCATACGACGTTCGGCAGCAGCTGCGATCATAACCAAAGGAGCAAGTATGGACCTTGGCGCGTTTTCGATCAGCTTGCCTTCAACCCCGGCTGGGACAGCAACGCCCAGAAGCTCGCGTCTTTCACTGACGTCCGCGATCTGCAGCGCCAGCTAAAGGGTCAAGGGGTACAGTTGCAACAACAGGCGGACGAGAGCACAACGGGGCCAGCCAGTTTCGTCGCTGTGGACCCTGATGGAAACCCGATCCTCGTCGATCAGCATGTGTGAGCAGGATGGCTCCGGCCGAGAGATTGAAGTGGCCGGTCACCTCTGGCGACGGCGCCTCAGTGACACCCCGGCTGGCTATCTTCTGTGTCCAGCATCTCATTGAACATTTGAAAGCAAGGACGCTTTCGGGGTGTGACTCAGCGGAACGCACCGGTCATCTCCAACGCTTCATCTCTGGCCAAACCTTTTGTAGGTTCCACTTGAACCCGCGGCAGTGATAGATGGGAAGCCATTCGTCGGGGCGCGAAAGCAGATCTTTTGTATCGCCAACGATGGAGTAGCTGGTGCATTTCGTCTGCATGTTGCGCTCGTCGCCTTCGCCCAGGACGATAAGACTCTCCCCGGTGTAATGACGTGGCCCCCAGATCCAGTAACTCTGGTGATTCCCTATGGCTTTCGGAAGTCCGTACCTCGGCCCAAAGCAGTCGATGGCACCGGCATCACCATAGTTATTCGCAAAGATTGCGGTTTTTTGCTGTTCTTCGGGCGAAAGCCTGTGATAGTACGCTGCCACACGTTGTGCGATCTCCTCCCATCCAAACATGTCGGCATACAGCTGCGGAAGCACTCCTTGCGGCATATGCTCGAACTTTTGCTGCTCGATTCCCATTTTGTGCTCGTAGGCAAGAAAGGCAGGGACACTCAGAATTGGCAGGATCGTCGGGGCGTAGATGCCGCTGACGGTGGTAATCCCCAATGCTAGAGCGGGCTTGGTCCATATCCAGAACTTGCTTTTTGTTGCGCTCTCGATCCACACGGCTCCAGCGGCGAACATGATTGGGTACACGGGCGCGACGTAGTACATCTTTCCGTGAAGAGCCATCATCTCCGCGAGGAACACGAGGTAGGCCCATGCGAAAGCGCGAAACGGTCGTCCTTGTTTCGAAAAGAAGAACAAGAATGCGAATAAGACGAGAATTGCGGCGATGTAGCCGAGCATCTCGGCCTGAGCTTTTAGATATGGAAGCGGTGGAAGCAAGATGTCGCGGCCACTCTGACGAACATTGTGCATCAACTGGAGAAATGGAAATTGATGCCGCCATTGCCAGAAAAAGTTGGGCAAGGTTATGGCGGTCGCGAGGGCGAAGCCGAACCACAACCAGAGATGGCGCATGGATTGACGAAGCGGCGTGAGGAGAACGCCGATCACCAGTCCAGAGAACCAGAAGCCGATCCCGTATTTGTTCAGCATCGTAATTCCCACCAGAGTGCCGACGAGAAGCCAAAGATGCTCGTTGCCGGTCTTGGCGATGCGCACGATGAGATAAGCTATCGACGTCCAGAGTGGCGGGTCGAAGGCATTCATGGTGAACAAGTGCGAAAGAGCAAGAAAGACGGGGGTTATCAATGCCGCAAGTGAGGCAAGAAACATTGCCCAGCGGAGACCACCTAACTCGCGCGCGAGTAGACCAGCGAGAACGACGGTCGCCGCGCCGGCGAGGGCGGGCAGCAGCCGAAGTGCCCACAGCGACGTGCCGATTGTGTGCTGGAGGACCCATGCAATCCATGCAATGAGAGGTGGCTGATCGACATATCCCCAGGCAGGATGTTCACCACATGCAAGATAGTAAAGCTCATCGCGGAAGTACCCGTAATTCGGGCCAGCAATGCAGTACAGAACTATTCGTGCGAAGGCGACGTACAGGGCAATCGCAGTCCCTGAGGTAAAGGGCGAGCGTTTGCCATCTGAGGCTGAGACGATGGCCACTTGCGAGGTTGCGGTCATGTGACACAGCAGATCTCTCGAAGTAAGCAACTATTGTATCTGACTGCCCAGACTCGGAGGACGGCATGGGCTAGCGGTACAAAATGAGAGCGGAGAAGAAAAATACATCTTGCTCGTCAGCAAACAACAAGAGCGCATTCAGTTCCTTCGCGTACTCGGGGAGTCAAGGATAGTGATCGGTCAGCGGTCGGGAAAAACCGGACCAAACAGTCTTACACCCGAAACAAGCATGTGCTTCTCTGTTGAGGTCACAAGTCCCCAACCACTCCGCGCCGGAATGATCATGCGAGAGAGAGTCTCTCAGAAGTCTCGGATCAAGCATCAGATGTGTAGCATTCACCGTGCCAATGGCCCGACACCAACACCCGGCTAGGCCCTACCCACAGGCGCTATTCACGGCCAGTAGCTGTGATCCCTTAAGAAATATGACTCGTTCCACGAATTCACGGCCGTGCGCAAGAATAGCATTGCTATCTTGGCATGACCCATCCTGCGGAAGCGTCGGTTCGTGGTACATACGCTCCCACTCACGATTCCGAAGTGCAGCGGCGAGATTCGTTTGCTCAGTAGATAATCCTCAGCATAGAGCGCGTTTTCGTTGAAGCCCCCCAACTTGTCGAATCTGCCTTTGTCGAACAACATGAACATGCCAGTGGCAAATGGCTTCACCCACGCGCCTGCGTACTGAAAGAGGTTGTTTCCGAAGTAGAGGAGGTGGTCGCGCCAGTCCCCGTCCGGGCACCAAATGTTCGTGGTTAGACAATGCAGTTTGCGGCGGCGCATCTTTTCAAGGGCCCGCCGCAATAGCGTTCTGTCATGCAGCACAACATCCGCATCGACAAACAGGACGTATGGCGTAACAGCTAGGCGAGCTCCCGCGTTGCGACCGACTGACGGCAGGCCGCCCGGGATCACACTGACGTTGAGCCAATCGCGCATCGCGAGGGCGACGTGAACGGTGCCGTCTGTTGAGACCGCATCAGCAACGAATACTTTGGTATGCGGCAAAAGCGGGTAGTCCTGCCTGCTCAAAGAGGTCAACAGCATCGGCAGGTGCTTGCTCTCGTTCTTCGCCGGAATGACGATCGTTAATTCCGCCTTCATATTCACGGATGGCAACTCCTTCGTCACCGACTGTCACGTATGTCGGGCGGTGGTCGATCCAGGCGCCGGTGTTATAATAGTCGACACCATCACGCTGCTGATGCATAGGCAGATGCGTGTGCCCGCAGAAGATGCGGTCAATCCGTCCGGCTTTGGCGTAGGCCAAGGCACTTGCAGCTACCTTGGTGGACAGCCGCAGCCAGCGTGTGTTCAGGCGATCAAGACAGCGGGAGAAGCGCTTGTTGGGCATATCGAGTTTCTGTATGCGGCTGAAGAGCAGCTCTCCGGCGCGACTGAGCAATTCGTTGTGGAGTGCGAAACGGTCGAACTGGTGGCCGTGAATGGCCAAGTGCCGCAGTCCGTTGAAGGTCCAGACGTAGCGTTTGAAGACAGGAACTCCCACCAAGTGGGACATCACCTTGGAGAGTCCTTCGTCATGGTTGCCTTCCACCCAAACGATCTCGACGTTCCGTTTGCGATTCGAGAGTTTTCGGATGTAGGAAAGGAATTCCCAATGATCGCCACTGAGCCGTGCGAAGTTGAGGTCAGAGAAGATGTCGCCCAAGAGGATCAAACGGCGGAAGCTGCAAGATTTCAGCAACGCAAAGGCATCTCGAGCGCGGCTGATATCTGACCCGAGATGGATATCTGACAGGAGCAACGTATCAACCGTTGGAGCCTGCATGCTTACATTGTGGGACAAAGTGCGTAAAAGGATGATGAAAAGACGATGAACATATGATTGCACCTTTTACCAACTGGGATCTGATCGAGGATCCACCCATAACGGTCACCCAAAATGCCCATAAAATATGGAAGCGACGAATCTCTTCCAGGCAGATCCTCAGGACCTTTCCTTCGGCTTTCAGTTCATCGGTGACGCCCCAGCGAGATCGACTTCTCCCCAAAGCGAGCAATGATGGCGAAGCGCTGGGAAGGTGCGCTTGACCAACCTTTCGCGTTCCGCGTGCATGTTTGAAGGTATGTGTCACGCAGTGTCCAGCTTTTTGCGATGCTGTCGGCTTGACCAGACGATGTCGCGGAATCAGCAAAAATCGTCGACACCTGCGCCAGGGTAGCAGCGGTTTTATTTGTATGCCCCAAAGGTAATTGGCGGCCTCCGATGTGCGCGGATGCAGCCTCGATGCAGTGGGCAGTCGACTTCAAGGCCCGCGAGCCCAAGCCGACCAACACCGTTCCCCTATCACATACATGCTTGCTGGTGCAACGCAGAGGGGCGATTCCGACCCGTATGACCAAATGAGCCCAGCGATCACCGTGGGGCCGCACGGGATGATCATGTGGCCGTTTGATCCGAAGACCACGGGACTGCCGAGCATGCATAAGGCGACCGGCGCTTAGATCATG
>Ga0074045_10003797_pt1 | contig 13554 bp, 11 predicted proteins | sample BogForMeECP23OM2_FD_94442 | JGI IMG/M metagenome (GOLD analysis project Ga0074045, IMG submission 94442) | Bog forest soil microbial communities from Calvert Island, British Columbia, Canada - Bog Forest MetaG ECP23OM2 | ecosystem: Environmental > Terrestrial > Soil > Wetlands ... | reverse complement strand
GGAGTTTCGCGCCCGCATTCAGGAGCGTCTGAGCGCGATTGCCGACGAACTGGAAGCCGATCCCGACCGCCAGATAGAAATCGACGCCGAGCGCAACGCAGTGCTCAAGGGCGTTCTTGACGAACTGCTGGAGGAGGCGTTTGCCGTGGTCCGCGAAGCTGGACGGCGCGTGCTCAACATGAGGCACTTCGACGTGCAGTTGATTGGCGGCATGGTTCTGCACGAAGGCAAGATTGCCGAAATGAAGACCGGCGAGGGCAAGACGCTGGTCGCTACGCTTCCTGTGTACCTGAACGCGCTGAGCGGACGCGGTGTGCACGTGGTCACGGTCAATGATTACCTCGCCAAACGCGATTCCGAATGGATGGGCAAGCTCTACAGCTTTCTCAGCCTGACCGTGGGCGTGATTGTCCACGACCTCGACGACGCGGAGCGCCGCGCTGCTTATGCCGCTGACGTGACTTACGGCACCAACAACGAGTTCGGGTTCGACTATCTGCGTGACAACATGAAGTTCGACTTGCGCGACTGCGTGCAGCGGGTGCACAACTTCGCGATCGTCGACGAAGTCGATTCCATCCTGATCGACGAGGCGCGGACTCCGCTGATCATTTCAGGCGCGAGTGAAGAATCGACGGACAAGTACTACAAGGTGAATCGCATCATCCCGAAGCTGGAAAAGGGCGAAGAAATTGATACGCAGCCAGGCGAGCCCAAGATCATGACCGGCGACTATGTGGTCGATGAAAAGCACCGCAACGTTACGGTCAGTGACGACGGCTGGGAAAAAGTTGAGAAACTGCTGGGCATCGGCAACATCGCCGACCCGGAAAACTGGGCGCTGAAGCATCACGTGGAAACTGCCGTCAAGGCGCACGCGCTTTACAAGAAAGATGTCGAGTACGTGGTCAAAGACGGCGAAGTGCTGATCGTGGATGAATTCACCGGGCGGCTGATGCCGGGGCGGCGCTGGTCGGATGGGCTGCACCAGGCGATTGAAGCCAAGGAGAATGTGAAGATCGAGCGCGAGAATCAGACACTCGCCACCATCACGTTCCAGAATTATTTCCGCATGTATAAGAAACTCGCGGGCATGACGGGAACGGCGGAAACCGAAGCGCCGGAATTCGACAAGATCTACCGCCTTGAAGTGATCGTCATTCCGACCAATCGCACGCTGCTGCGCAAAGAGAATCCGGACATCGTCTATCGCACGGAGAAGGAAAAATATTTCGCGGCCGCCGACGAGATCCAGGCGCTGCACGATAGCGGACAGCCGGTATTGGTGGGCACGGTTTCAATCGAAAAGTCGGAGCGGCTTTCGGAGTTGTTGAAGAAGAAGGGAATCAAACACGTCGTCCTGAACGCGAAGTATCACGAGCGCGAAGCGGAAATTGTCGCGCAAGCCGGACGCAAAGGCATGGTCACCATCGCCACGAATATGGCGGGCCGCGGCACCGATATTCTGCTCGGTGGCAATGCTGAATTCATGGCCAAGCAGGAATGTGTGAAGAAGGGAATCGCGCAGCCGATCCGCGCCGCGCAGGGCAAGATCGAAGCCGAGGTTGACGATCCCAACCGCACGGTTTGGTACTACGCCGGCAATGAATACGCGGTTCCGACCGATCAGTGGAACGAGATTTTTGCTCGCTACAAAGCGGACACCGACCAGGAACATAAGGACGTGATTGCGGCCGGCGGCTTGCACATCTTCGGCACCGAGCGTCACGAAGCGCGGCGCATCGACAATCAGCTCCGCGGGCGCGCCGGCCGTCAGGGCGACCCGGGTTCCTCGCGCTTCTATCTTTCGCTGGAAGACGACCTGATGCGGATCTTCGCCAAGGAGTGGATTTCGAACCTGCTGCAACGCCTTGGCATGGAAGAAGGTGTTCCCATCGAATCGCGCATGATCACGCGCCGAATCGAAGCCGCGCAGAAAGCGGTCGAAGGTCAGAACTTCGAAGCCCGCAAACACCTGCTTGAGTATGACGATGTCATGAACAAGCAGCGCACAGCGGTCTACGGCCTGCGCCGCCGTCTGCTGGAAGGGCTCGATCAGAAAGATCTCGTCGTCGAAGACTACGTCTCCGGGATTCTCGGCGATATCCTGGAACGGCACTGTCCTCCGAAAGAACACGTAGACAACTGGGACCTGAAAGCTCTGCGAGACGCGGTTCTCGCCCATTTTGGCGTCGACATCTACGCCGAAGGCCTCAAGCCTGAACAGATGAATCGCCAGGAAATGGGCGACGCCATCTTCGACAAACTCAAAGAGCGCTATGACGCGAAAGAGGCGCTGATCGGCGCCGAGGCGATGCGTTATCACGAGCGCATGATCATGCTGAGTGTGATTGACGGGCAGTGGAAAGACCATCTGCTCTCAATGGATCACCTGAAAGAGGGCATCAACCTGCGTGGCTACGGACAACATGATCCGCTGGTCGAATACAAGCGCGAGTCCTACGACATGTTCGAAGAAATGATGCAGCGCTTTCAGGAAGAAACGGTTCGCTACCTGTACCTGATGCAGATCATGGAGCGTCCACAGGCCCAGGGAGCGACGGCGAGTGGCGGTGGCAACGCCAACGCCAACGATTTGTCCGGCCAGGGGCCGGAAGCCGGCGTGCCTTCAATTATCACCGGCGGTCGAGGTGGCAACGGACGCCAGCCACGCCAGATTGCCACCTCCGTTGACGAAATCGAAGAGGCCTTCCAGCGCAAGAAGAAGAAGGAACTGGAGCAAGCGCGCATGGCCGGGGCTGGCGACATGCAAGTGCAACAGGTCGTGCGCTCAGGGGAGAAAGTAGGGCGCAACGACCCTTGTCCCTGCGGCAGCGGCAAAAAATACAAGAAGTGTTGCGGGGCAAATTAGTGAAAGCTTTTCCCGCAGAGGACGCGGAGATCGCCAAGCAAAATCTTGGCTAGAGCTCCCGAGATCCGCGGTGATTTATTCCTTCCAGCTTTTCTCTGCGCGCCCAGCGTTCTCTGCGGTTAAGCGTTTTGTGATTTCTTGCGGAGTGCGCGAAACGTCATTTCCGTGGCCTTGCTGCGCGTGCGCCGCTTCCATTCAAAAAACATCGGAGCATAGGTCTGAGTGATGTAACCGCTTCGGCTGATTCCCAACGCCCGCGCCGTGCGGTCGATCCAGCGCGCCGGCCCTTCGATCTCGCCGAAGTTTCCAATCGGAGTCTCATCCAGCACCACATGGCCGTTGCCGTCGCTCCACTCGGCGCGATATTTCTCATAACGGAAGGTTGGCTTGAACCCCAGGGTGCGCAAAATAGCGTCCATTTGTTGGCCGTTTTCCACATGTGTTTCCAGTTCAACACGGACTTTATGGAGGCCTGCCGTGCCCTTCGTCTTATGCGTCAGCACCCAGGTCTCGCCGTAGTTGCGTAGCCGCAGCATTTCGCCGCGTTTGCGCAGCTTCTGTCCGGGCAGGTCGTAGAGTGAATTCATTTCGTGGGTGGAGCGGGTGAGCTGTTTGAAGCCCGCGCGCTTCAGCGCCCGCGCTAGAGCGGGAAGATTCTCAATTCGAAATTTAATTTCGATTTCGTTCGGCATGCCAAAATCATAACCGCCAAGACGCCGGGGACGCGGAGAAAAGAGGTATGCGGAACCGTTGCGGCCGCAGGCAACTGCCGAGCTTGCGCTCGGCCTGGACGGACGAGGGCGCCCGTCCCCACACGAACAAGCCAAAGCATTTCTCGGCGTACTCTGCGTCTCGGCGGTGAAAAGCCCTTAAGGCTTCGGCTCGATCTCGGACTCCCGCTCCCGGTGATGGAACCAACTCATGTGCGGCAGGTCGCGCTCTACTTTTCTTCGTTTTGCGATGAGTTCCGCCGTGATCGATACGGCAATTTCTTCCGGCGTAATGGCCCCAATCTCCAGCCCGACGGGAGCGTGCACACGGTCGAAGAGATGCGCGGGCAGACCTTCCGCTTGCAGTTCTTTGAAGATAGTGATGGTCTTTCGTTTCGACCCAATCATGCCGACGTAGCGCGCCGGAGTCTGCACCGCCCAGCGCAGCATGCGCATATCGTCGCGGTGTCCGCGCGTAACAATCACGATATACGAAGACTCGCTCGGCGTAAGCCGCGCGGCGGCCTTCTCGAAATCTTCGGCGATCACCTGCTGCGCCTCGGGGAAGCGTTCGCGATTCGCGTAGGCTTCGCGATCGTCGACCACGGTGACGTCGAATCCGGCCAGGCGGGCAACTTTGTAAAGGCTGGCCGCCACGTGGCCTGCGCCGAAAATATAAAGATCTGCTGGAGGTAAAACCGGCTCTACGAAAATCTCAAGTGTTCCGCCGCAGACGAGGCCGGCGTCGTTTTTCGGATCCTGATTCAGATCAAACGTCAGGGTGCGCGGCCGCTCCGATTCCATCACTTCGCGCGCCGCCTGCCAGACCTCGGCCTCAACGCAGCCGCCGCCGATGGTTCCGACGATCGAGCCATCGTCGCGCACCAGCATCTTCGCGGTCTTGAACGAAGGAATCGATCCGCGCACGTTGACGATGGTCGCCACGGCTCCGCGGCGTCCGTCTTTTCGCAGGCGAACGATTTCCTCGTAGAGGTCCATAGCGTTGATTATGGGGTTGTGGAGCGGGGAAGGTCAATTGCTGCAGTCAGCAAAGGTCAAGCTGCGCTTGGCTGGACGGCTGTCCCTACGCCAGCGTGGTCAACAATCAAAAGCCCCGGGTCATCACCCCGAGGCTATTGGTGTAACCAGCGAGTAACGAAGCGACACGGCCCGCTTATCCGCGGTCTCACTGGGCATAGGCTAGGTCACTTGTCACAGCACTTTTGGTACATTTCGGTTTACTATCTAGTTCCTAAACGGTGTGTGACAATACGAAATTCTCAGGAGTCGCATGAAAGCCGTTCGCATTCATCAATTCGGTGGGCCAGAGGTTCTGACCTACGAAGACGTTCCCGATCCCAAGCCGCGCAAGGATCAAGTCCTCATCCGTGTGCGCGCCTGCGCTCTGAACCATCTCGACCTATTCGTGCGTAATGGACTGCCGGGCGTTAATTTGCCGCATATCCTCGGCAGCGACATTGCCGGCGAGATTGTCGAAGTTGGCGAGTATGTGACCGACCTCAAGCCCGGACAGCGCGTGCTGCTTGCGCCCATGGTTTTCTGCAATCATTGCGCGAAGTGTGTTGCCGGTCTGCAGAACCAGTGCCGCCACTTCGCCGTGCTCGGCAACGGCGTGGACGGCGGCAACTGTGAGCTGATTGCGGTGCCGGCGGTCAACGTCATTCCGATTCCCGACTCGCTCGATTTCAACGAAGCTGCCAGCGTTCCGCTGGTGTTCGTCACCGCCTGGCACATGCTCACGGGGCGGGCTGCCATCCGTCCGGGCCAAACCGTGCTGGTGCTGGGGGCGAACTCAGGGGTCGGAATTGCCGCCATCCAGATCGCGAAACTGTTTCACGCGCGCGTCATCACCACCGCGGGTGACGAGCGCAAAATGGAGCGAGCCCGCGAACTCGGCGCCGATTTCGTCATCAACCATTACCAGCAGAAGATCTCTCAGGAAGTCCGCAAGATCACCAACTTCGAGGGTGTCGACATCGTCATCGAACACGTTGGGCCCGCCACCTGGCAGGAGAGTGTGAAATCGCTCAAGCCCGCAGGCACCCTCGTCACCTGCGGTGCGACGACGGGGCCGAAAGTGGAACTCGATCTGCGGTTTCTATTCTCGCGCCAATTGGCGTTGCTCGGGTCGTACATGGGGACGATGAGCGAACTCCACGAAGTGCTTGGGCACGTGTTCGCCGCTCGGCTCAAGCCAGTCATCGACCATACTCTCCCCTTGAAGGAAATCCGCACGGCCCACGAATACATGGAGAAAAGCCAGATGTTCGGCAAGATCGTGCTGAACCCGTAGAGCGTTTCACCGCCGAGACGCAGAGCGCGCCGAGAAGTGCAAAGGCCGGACTGGTAGAAATGACGGGAAATGCGATTGCCACCTCCGCGTCCAAAGCCAGAATTTGTTTCCTCTGCGCACTCGGCGTCCTCTGCGGTTAAAATAATCCCATGGCGCGAGAACTCAGCTTCGGCCCCTACGTTGACATCGAAAAAGGCAAGAAGGTGGTCAAGGAACTTGTCTACGGAGACGGTGTGCCCGAGGGCATCGTCATGACCACGTTGGACTCGACCGTCAACTGGATGCGCAAGAATTCCATCTGGCCAATGACGTTTGGCCTCGCCTGCTGCGCCATCGAAATGATGTCGATGGGCGCGTCGCGCTTCGACATCGCGCGCTTCGGCGCCGAAGTCTTCCGGCCGTCGCCGCGGCAGTCGGACTTGATGATTATTGCTGGCCGCGTCTCCCACAAAATGGCCCCTGTAATTCGCCAACTCTGGGAGCAGATGCCGGAACCGAAGTGGGTTATTTCGATGGGGGCGTGCGCGACTTCCGGGGGCGTTTTCAATAATTACGCGCTCGTGCAGAGCGTGAATCAGGTCATTCCCGTGGATATCTATGTCCCCGGTTGCCCGCCGCGTCCCGAGCAGTTGATCTATGCGATTACGCTGCTGCAGGACAAAATCATGATAGAACGCGGCACGGTGAAGAAAGCGTTGAACCTGGTGCCGGCGGGAGAGTAGGGAAAAATCGGGTCATCGGGTGATCGGGCCATCTGGCGATCGAAGATCAAGGGCCTTTGACTATCGATCACCAGATGGCCCGATCACCCGATGCTCTTTTCACTGTTTCATCCGGGTGGCCATCTGCCGTTCTGGCGGCGTCATCTGGTTCCAGACAGCGCTCAAGTCTTTTTCCAAAATCTGATTATTCGGATCCACTCGCAGTGCCAGCGCAAACCATAAATACGATGTCGGCAGATCGCGCGGCACACAGTGACCGGTGGCATACATGGTTCCGAACGCGCTTCGAGCCTTGGCATTCGATTTAGCCGAAGCGGCCTTCAAATATTTCACTGCCTCTTCACAGTTTTCGCGCTCGCCGCGCCCGTAGAGATAGGCCTCGCCTTTGCGGAAGGCCGCGTCGCCGGTGTCAGCCGCCGCGGGCTGGGCCGGGGTTGAAGCCTTGGCCGGTATCGCGCCGGGTTCAGGTTTCACCGGGCTCTTGTCGGGCGGTACCGCCTTTGGAACTGCCGGCGCAGCAGTCGTCGGCTCCGCTGGGGTGACAGGCTTAGCCTCTGCATCCACCGTCTTCCGGGTAGAGTCGGGATCAGCGCTTGCGCTCTGGGGTTGGCTCTCCGGAGTTGTTGACGGAGCCACTGCCTGCGACGAGCCCGCATCGGATGCTGGCGGCGCATCGTTAGCTGCCGATTTCGTTGATGGCTTCTCGGCCGGAGCTTCGTCCGCGCTCGAAGTGACGGCTTCCGGCTTTCGACTCTCCGTGGCATCGATAAAGTTTGTGAAGGTCCACCAGCCTGCTCCGCCCAGTGCCACAAGCAGAACCACCAGCAGCAGGACCCGGAGTCCGCCGGTCTTCGGTTGCTCGGGCTCAAAAAAAGAATCCAAGCCGGAGAATGCTTTTTCCCGCAGCAAGTCCATATTCGGGTGATCCGGGCCGGCCTGATGTGGGCTGGGTTGATGCGGGCTGGGCTGATAGGGGATGGATTGATTTGCGCCGGGCTGATGCCATCCCAGTATCGAGGCCTCGTTGATCGACGGCCCCTGTGGGCTTGCAGGCTTGGTCGCGCTCTCCACGACGAGAGGCCCCGGCGGCTCCGGCGCGTTCGGTTTCTTTGGGAGGCCCGCTACGGGTGCGCCCGCTGGCCGCCGAGCTTCGGGCCGGGCTTCGAGCAATGTGCCGCACATTCCGCAAAAACGGAAATTGTCCGAGTTGACCTCGCCGCACTTCGAGCAAACCACGATGGTTCTCCGGATGTCCCTTTCTACAGTTTAACTCCTGACGGCCAATCTCATTGCGCTGGTCCGTTCATATTAGAATGCAAACGCCGGTTTCCAGCATGCCAAAAGCCTCTAAAGCCAAGCCCTCGCGCGCCCCGAAGCGTTTCGAAGCCAGGCTCGAGCGCCTGCGCTCCGGCCTCAACTGGATCATTATCCGCGTTCCGTTCGATGCCGCCAAACTGTGGGGGACGCGCGGCCAGATCAAGGTGAGGGGCGAAATCAACGGGTTCGCATTCCGCACTTCACTGATGCCCACCCGAGAGGGCTGGCACTTTTTGCTGATCAACAAGCGCATGCAAAAGGGATCGCGAGCCTTCGAAGGCAGCGTCGCTCGCTTTCAGATGGAACTCGACCGCGAAGAACGGACGGTAACCATCCCCGATGAGCTCAAGCGAATTCTCGGTGAAGCTCGGGCCCTGCGCCGCTGGTATGACGAACTCAATCACTCCACACGCAACGACATTGCCATGTGGATCACCGACCCTAAGAGCGCCGAAGCCCGAGTCCGGCGTGCGGAACAAATTGCGGAACGCCTGCTCAACGTCATGGAGGCGGAACGGGAACTGCCACCCATTCTGCAGGTCGCCTTTGCGCGCAATTTCCGCGCCCGTGAAGGTTGGGAGGGCATGTCGGCATCGCGCCGGCGCGGGCATCTGTTTGGCATCTTCTACTACAGAACTCCGGATGCCCAAGCTCGCCGCATCGACAAAATGCTCGATGACGCGACCGCGGTCGCTGAGAAAATGAGCAACAAGACGAGCAAAAAGACGAACAACAGGAAAAGATGAGCAATGCTCGGAGGCACGCCGGTAGTCGATCGGCAGCATGCCACCGGTTCCAGGCTCTCTTCAGGTGAACAAGGTGAACAAGACTGGTGCTTGCCTTAGCGGGACTACATCCTTATAATTCGCTCACCGGAATAATCTTAAGCCGCTGCAGATCGACAGGGCGGCCCATGATTTTCGGAACCAGTCATTGTCAGGAATAACTGTCAGTAATACCAGTGCCAGCATCGGAAATATCAGTGAAAGATTGGTTGATGGTGAAAGCCCGACACCATTTGTGTGCAATCGGGCAGGATGTCAATTTCCAACTTCCCCGGAGAGTTTAAGGAGCCACAGGAAATGAAGAAGATTTTTCTTGCGATGTTGCTGGTAGCCGCGGTTACCGCCGTCGCTCAAACCGTGCCCGCGCCAGCCCAACCCGCGCCAGCTCAAGCGGCGCCTGCGCCAACCCAAGCCGCCGCGCCAGCTCCGGCAGCACCCCAGAAAAAAGAGATCAAGGACCCGGCCGAGTACAACGCATACGTAGGCGCGGTGGAACAGAAGGACGCCCCGGCAAAGGTTAGCGGATTGGAAGCGTTCCTGACCCAGTACCCCAACAGCGTGATGAAGGAAGACGCTCTGGAACTTTTGATGGGTGCCTACCAGCAGACGGGCAATCAGGCTAAGACGCTGGAAACGGCGCAGAAGGTTTTGTCAGCCAACGCGTGCAACATCCGAGCTCTGGCGCTGCTGGCCTATACCAAGCAGGCAATGGCGGTAGCCGGGCAGAATTCAGCACAGAATTTTGCCGACGCCGGCCAGTTCGGCGAGAAAGGCTTGCAGTGCGTCCAGACGGCGACCAAGCCGGATGGCACCGCGGCTGCTGATTGGGACAAGTTAAAAACGCAGACAACCGCGATTTTTAACGGCGCGGCGGGGCTAAGTGCATTCCAGGCCAAGGACTATGCGAAGGCGGAGAAGTATCTGCGGGCGGCGGTGGAGGCGGATCCAGCCAACCTCCTGGACGTCTACGATCTCGCGCTCGCTTACCTGGCGGCCGGACCAACGGAAGATGACGTGAATGGGATCTTCTTCATCGCCCGTGCCTCCAATCTGGCGCAGGGCGCGGGCAAGGATCAGATCGCGAAGTTCGGCAAGAGTAAGTACAACAAGTATCACGGCGGCGAAGACGGATGGAGCGATGTGCTGGCGCTGACGGCTACCACAACCCTGCCTCCGGCCGGATTCACGATCAAGAAGTACGTTCCGCCGACTCCCGCCGAGCAGTGTACCGACCTGATGAAGACGAAGAAGGTAGAGGAAATGAGCTTTGCGGAGTGGCAGTTGTGTCTCTCCGAAGGCACGCCCGCCGATGCCGACACGATATGGACTGCGCTGAAAGGAAAGCCGTTGCAGATGGCGGCCCACATCATCAGTATCGATTCCTCAAGCAAAATCGCAACCAAACTGACGCTGGCTGGCAGTTCGGACGATATCGACGCCAAACGCGCCGACATCGATCTGACTATGTCGGCAGTGATTCCGGCCAGGCAGATGCCGAAAGAGGATACGGACTTCCAGTTCGAAGGCACTCCGGTTTCCTATGTGGCGAAGCCGTTTGTGATGACGATGAACGACGGGGCCTTGCTGGTGAAAGCAGCGCCGAAGTCACCCGTCCATAAGAAGCCATCCGCGAACTGAAGTTAAGGTGTCAGGTTGCAGGTTTCAGGAAATACCCCTGAATCGAAGAAGTCTGTAAGAGAAATAAAAGGGGCGGTCCCGTCGGGACCGCCCCTTTTTATTGTTTGTCGCGTGCCACGGGCGTGTTTAGCGAGCCTGCTTTCTCTCCACCGTGAGGGGACGCGCACTGCGGGGGGGGCGTTTGGCGCCGGCACGCAGCGGACGAACATCAATCTTCAGTTCCTGCATGGTCCGGCTCAGCGTGTTCCGGTGCATGCCTAATTGCCGCGCTGCCTTGCACTGGTTGCCTCGGTTTTCTTCGAGTACCGTAATTATGAAGCGTTTCTTAAACTCGCGGACGGCTTCCGAGTAGAGGATATTGCTTTTGTACATCTGAAGAATAAGTGCTTCCAGTTGATCTTTCACTTGCTGCCTCGTTTCCGTTCTCGCACAACCTTGATAATTTGCAACGACTAACGACCAACGACCAATGACCAATGACCAGCGAACCATGAACAATGACCAACTACTTCGGCGGCCCCGCTGATTGCGGCTGACCTCTGTCAGCTGCCGAATGCACCTGCCGCATGTAATCCAAGCCCTGGTAGAAACGGTGACGCAACTCCGACGGTGCGAGCCAGATCGCAGCCCTTCCGCCCACCAGGAAATACGGAGCCAACTCCGATCCTTCCAGCCACTTCGCAGCGGGGGCAAAGGCGGCCACCGCGGTGAGCACGACAGCCACCACCAGGACACCCCGCAGCAAGCCCAATACCGCTCCCAGAGCCCGGTCAATCGCACTCAGGCCGGCTTTCTTCATTGCCCAGCGCGCAGTCCGTCCGGCGAAGCCGGCAACGACCAGGACCGCGAAAAAGATAATGAGGAAACCGGCGATCTCGCCTACCCACGGCGATTTCAAATGAGGCGCGAACCAATCCGCCAAGCGCTGATACTGCCAGGCGGCCAGTAGGTATCCAACGGCCAAGCCAGCCAAGCCGAAGGCCTCATGGAAAAAGCCTTCACTGGCTGCCCCGATCACGGAAAACACCAGAAAGCCGAGGATGATCCAGTCCGCAATGCTCATGGTTCACAGATCGTTCTTCAATGATCGTTCAATTGATCCGAAGTTCGATTGATCCGAAGTTCAATGTTCCGAAGTTCAACGATCGAATTCACTGACCCAGCGCATGTCGGCTAAATCTCCAACTCGCGTCCCGCTAACTGCCGATACGCCTCGAGGTATTTCTTGCTGGTGCCCAGCGCAACTTCTTGGGGGAGAGCTGGCGCGGGCGGTTGTTTGTTCCAGCGAATTTCCTCGAGGTAATCCCGCACATACTGCTTGTCGTAGGAATCCTGCGCTTTGCCCGGTTGGTAGGTGTCGACCGGCCAGAAGCGCGAGGAGTCCGGTGTGAGCACTTCGTCCGCCAGGGTGATTCCCTGGGCGGTTTGTCCAAATTCAAACTTGGTGTCGGCGATGATGATGCCGCGCTGCCGCGCATAATCCGCGGCCTTCTTGTAGATGCGCAGCGTGATATCGCGGAGTTGGCGGCTCAATTCGGGATCGACCAGCTTGCACATTTCCTCGAACGAAATGTTGATGTCGTGTCCGGCGGTAGCCTTGGTCGCCGGCGTGAATAGGGGCTCCGGCAGTTGGTCTGATTCTTTCAATCCCAGCGGAAGCTTGACGCCGCAGACCGAGCCGGTTGCTTTGTACTCTTTCCATCCCGAGCCGGAAAGGTATCCGCGTGCGACGCACTCGACGGGAAACATTTCGGCGCGCATGACCACCATGGAGCGGCCGCGGAGTTCGTCGGCGTGCTGGCGAATCGCCGCCGGGTAGTGGTCCACGTCAGCGGTGACGAAGTGGTTGGGAACGATGTCTTTGAGAAAGTCGAACCAGAACAGCGAGAGCTGGGTCAGGACCCGGCCTTTGTGCGGAATGCCGGTGGCCAGAACATAGTCAAAGGCTGAGATGCGGTCGGTGGCCACGAACAGCAAGTGGTCACTGTCAAGGCAGTAGACGTCGCGGACTTTGCCGCTGGCGTGCAACTCCAATTCGGAGTAATCCGTCCGCAGCAGAACGGCATCCAAAATTTCGGGGCTCATGTATTAATTCACCGGTAGAAAACTTTGCGTATTCTAGCTGTCGCGGAAAATTTGTCAACGCTTTCCGTCACACGCGCCGGGTTGCGCCGTCCGGCAGAGTGCCGAAAAATGTTGACAGTTCAAGTGTAAGCCAGAAGCCTTATCCATGGCTGGCTTTCGAAGAATTGAGATGTGGAAAAACTGAGGAAGGCTCTGGAAAAAAGGGCAGCGAGGTTTTCAACTTAGAAAGCAGAATGCGGCGGGTGTTGTCAACGGGGAACCGGAACTTTTTGTTGGTGCTCAGAAAAAGCGCAATCCTCAGTTCGATCGTTCGTGACCGTTGGTTCGCCGTCTTGCGCGGAAATGGCTCGGCCATTTAGGGGAGGCGTGAAACACACGCAGCACCTCCACAATGTTGCCGCGTACACGATAAGGAACGATGTATGGAGTGCCGGATACGACCAGTTCGCGGGTTCCGGGCACCCTTCCCGGTCGGCCAGCAGCGGGAAATCGCTGCAGATTCTCGACCGCCTTTGTAATCGCCGCCACGGTCCTGGCAGAAGCGTCGGGATTGTCCTGGGCTATGTACTCGGAAGCGGCGATCAGGTTCGCGCGCGCCGTTCGCAGCCAATTAACGCGCACGTCGCGTCAAGCGCCTGATCGTCTGCTGCATTTCCTTGTCGCTCGCAAAGTCACCTCGATCCGCCTCGACAAGAGCCTTCTTGATCTCCCCGATTTGCCATTCGTTAACGGAGACAAACTCCTGGATCGCCTGAGCGGCGACGAACGAGCGGCTGCGGTTCATCGATTTCGATAAGCGGTCGAGCTGGTTCTTGAGTTTTGCATCCAGGCGGAGAGTGAGAACCGAAGATTCAGGCATGCTGTATACATTGTACACTAGTTGTAAGCATCATCGATCAGTTGACAAAGGACTTGTCCTGAGAGCATTCAGAAAGAAAGCTGATCCGCAGGCGATCACTGACTTCCCGTTTACGCCGCCCCGAACCTCACCGATACCAGCTTCGACACGCCGGGCTCCTGCATGGTTACGCCGTAGAGCACCGGGGCAATGCTCATGGTCCGCTTGCTGTGCGTGATCAGGATGAACTGCGTCTGCACGCTCATTTCGCGC
>Ga0074045_10003795_pt1 | contig 13557 bp, 7 predicted proteins | sample BogForMeECP23OM2_FD_94442 | JGI IMG/M metagenome (GOLD analysis project Ga0074045, IMG submission 94442) | Bog forest soil microbial communities from Calvert Island, British Columbia, Canada - Bog Forest MetaG ECP23OM2 | ecosystem: Environmental > Terrestrial > Soil > Wetlands ... | reverse complement strand
TGCCGCTCGCGGCCGCGGCCGCGGCGGCCTGGGTCATGCTGCTTCCCGCGGCCGGGCCGCGGCGCCGCGCGCAGCTGGCGGTCGCGCTGGGCCCCGTGCTGGTCGCTCTCGGGTTCGCATGCGCCGAGCTCAGCTGGTGGGGAGTGCTCGACGCCGCGGTCCTTGCGCTCCTCGCCGCCGCAGCGGCGGGGGAATGGACCGCTGCGCGCGCGTCGGGGCGCTGGATCCTCGCCCCGGCGGCCCTTGCCTTTGCCGTCCCGGGCCTTGTCCAGATGCTTCCGAGGCCCGCCGCGGGGCCGGCCACGGCGCTCACGCCGGGCGAGTCCGAGGAGCTTGTCGAGCGCCACCTCGCCCACTGGCTCGCGGAGCGCACGGGGGAGCCCGGGGTAGTCGTCTTCGCGCCGCCCAACGAGACCACAACGCTTTGCTATTTCGGGGGGCTGCGCGGCATTGGGACGTTCGAACCCGACAACACCGCCGGCTTCGGCAACACATTGGCGATAGCCGGCGCGCGCACGATGGAGGAGGCCCAGGGCAACATCCAGGGGCGCGGGGTGAGGTTCATCGTGGTCCCCTCGTGGGACCCGTTCTTCGACGTGTTCGCCAAGCTCTACCTCGAGAAGAGGTTCTCCGACCGCCAGAACCTGCTGGTCGGCGCCCTGCGCCGCTGGAGCCTGCCGCCGTGGCTTCGGCCGGTGCCCTACCAGATGCCCGTCGGGGGGGGATTCGCGGGCCAGTCCGTCCTGGTCTTTGAGGTGGTCGATCCGCAGAGCCCCCCGGCGGCGGCCGGGCGGCTGGCCGAGTACCTGGTCGAGACCGGGCGCCTCGACGATGCGGCTGCCGCCGGCGAGGCGCTGCGCCGGTTCCAGGGAGACGTCGGGGCCCTCGCCGCCCGGGCCCAGGTGGAGAGGGCGCTCGGCGACGGCGCCTCCTTCGAAAGGACCCTGGACTCCCTGCTGGCCCGCCTCCCGAACGGGGGCGACCGATATCTGCCCTGGGACCGGCGGGTCAGCCTTGCCATCGTCCTCACCCAGGGAAGGCGGGCCGACCTGGCCCGCGACCAGGTGCGCCGCTGTCTGGCGGATGCCACCGGGGCCAGGCTGCGGTCGCTCTCCACGGGCTCGCTTTTCGACCTGCTGGTGCTCGGCCGCTCGTTCGGCCTCGAGATCGCCGATCCAGGGCTGCGCGACCTGGCGCTGGGCCTGCTGCCGGTCGACCTTCGCAGCCGGCTCTGAACCGGTTCAGGCGCGCGAGGACTGCCGGAAGGACTCCCACTCCGCGTCGTCCGTGGGCACGGGGCCCGTCAGCGCGTCGTCGATCTCCTTTTCCGTCAGTCTCCATACCAGGATGGCGTGCCCCACGAAGGCATCCGGGGGCCGGGTCTGCGGCCTTCGAAGCCAGGCGCAGATGCGGGCCACGCGCAGGGCCACGAAGGGGGTGAAAAGCTGCGCATAGGCCTTCTCGCGCCTGTTGTCTGGAAGGGCCGAGGCCTCGTCCATCATCCGGCACACCCCCCTGTATTCCGCCTCGTAGGTGCTGTTCCAGGGTCCGGCGGCAAGCGTCACGCCCTCGAGCACCGACGCGCTGACGCAGTAGTAGCCCGGCAGGAGCGCGAGCACCCTGGAGTGCCGGTCGACGGCCGTGAACAGGTTCTGGCTCGGGATCCCCCGGTACTCGGGGCTGTCCATCCCCCTGTAGGCCAGGAAAGAGGGGACCGCGTTGCCGGGATCGTGCGCGTCCAGCCACTTCTTGAGCTGGGGCAGCCCGAGGCCCCAGTCCTCGGAGCCGTCCGTCAGGTCGCGGTAGCCGCTCTCCATCCCCCCGCCGAGCACGTTCACATAGGCGAGGTAGTCGGGCCGCGCATGGAAGGACGTGATCGAGAAGCCCACCATCGCGGCGGCCAGCGCGTAGCGCCGCCACCGGCTCCCCGCGGCCATGAGCGCGGCCGAGCCCGCCAGCACGTAGAGGGCGGGGTAGACCGCCAGGATGTGCCGGTGGCCTATGTCCACGTGCTGCAGCGAGGCCGCGAGCATGACCGAGACGATCACGACGAGCCAGGGCGCGGACTCGTAGAGCAGGCTTCGCCTGCCCGGCAAACACAGCCAGCACCATGCACCGAGCCCGAGGACGGCGAAGAGGAACAGGGGGGTCTTTATCGCGAGGGCGTAGAGGAAGAACGTGCGCCATCCCTGGTAGCTCCAGTGCCCGTGCATGAAGGCGAGGCGACCCTGGTTGAGGACGAGCATCGCGTTGGCGCCGCGGACAAACCCCTCCGGAAGGAGGCGGTGGCCGAGGAGAAAGTCGAGCGACGACCGGATGAGCGGGGGAACCGCATGGGCGTCCGGGGGCAGCTCGGTCCAGGCCAGCCGCGTGTCGCCCTGCCTCGAGCTGCCGGCAAACCGGAACTCGTAGTTGGCCCAGACGAACGCGGCGGCCGCGGCGACATGGAAGGCGCAAAGGGCGGCCGCGACACCCAGCTGGCGCGGGCGCCGGGTGCAGGTCCGGGAGGCGCCCCAAAGCTCCGTCCGCCAGGGCTCGTTCCTCGCGAGGCGCACGACCAGCAGGACCCCCGCGATGGGCACGATGAGGACGGCCGTGAGCTTGGCCAGGAAGAGGAGCCCCGTCGCCGCCCCGCTCATTGCCAGCGTCGCCCACGTGATCCGGTGCAGGAGCCTCCAGACCAGGAACGTGGCCGCCGAGAGCGTCAGGGCCAGCGACATGTCCGTGGTGACCACGGCTGCCTGGGAGAGGATCACGGGGCAGAGCGCGTACAGGAAGAGGGAGAGCAGGCCCCCCGGCGTCCCGAAGATCCGGCTCGACGCCGCGAAGACCAGGAGCCCGAGGGCGGCGGAGAGAAGGACGGCCATCGAGCGCCCCAGGAGCAGCATCCTGTCCGGGTCGTTGCCCGACCTGAAGAAGAACTCCTCCCCGAGCTTGAAGTAGTTCGCGTCCCTCCAGTAGGCGTCGTCCGGGCCCCCGGGGAAGCGGGCCCCGGTCGCGAGCAGCGGCAGCGACGCCCAACGCTTGATGAGGTCGCCGTTGGCCGTGTCCACCCGGTAGTCGTGGGTGATCCACTCGCTGTAGCCCATGGTCAGGTGGTCGATCTCGTCTATGGCGAATCCCCTGCGGCTCATCGCCGAAAGCGCCAGGTACGCGTGGACGGCGAGCAGCAGCCCCACGGCGGCCCAGATCGCCCTCTTCGGCGGATGCGTGTCGGTGGATTGCACTTGGGGGGGACGGGCCATCTCAGGGCAAAGGCGCGGGGCCCGCAACACCGGGGCTCGGGGCCCCGCCCCGCCGCCAAACCGGGATTGATTACGCGCCCCCCTGCCACGTAGATCAAGCCCATGCAAGCGCAAGGCCCGACCTCGTCGGCACGGCTCCGGACGGCGGGATTGGCGGCGATGGTCCTCGGGCTCGTCCTGGCGTGCTACTGGCCCGCGCTCGGGGGCGGGCTCGTCTGGGACGACGCCTCGCACGTGACCCGCCCGGGCCTGCGGTCCTGGGAGGGGCTCGGCCGCATCTGGCTCAACTTCCGCGCCACGGAGCAGTACTACCCGGTCCTTCACAGCGCGTTCTGGCTGGAGCACCGGATGTGGGGCGACTCGACGCTCGGCTACCACCTCGCAAACGTCGCCCTGCACTCGCTCGACTGCTGCCTCCTCATGGCGGCGCTCCTGCGCCTGGGCGCGCTGCGCCGGGCTCGCGACCCCTCGGACGCGGCCGTCGCGCGGGCGGGGACGCTCCCGGCGGGGGCGGCCGCGCTCGCGGCCGCGCTATTCGCCGTGCATCCCGTCTGCGTGGAGTCCGTGGCTTGGATAGCCGAGCAGAAGAACACGCTGTCCCTCGCGTTCTACCTGCTCGCCGGGCTGGCCTACCTGCGCTTCAGGGAGACCGGCCGCCTGCGCACCTACCTGCTGGCGTCGGGCCTCTTCGTCCTGGCCCTGGGGACAAAGAGCGTCACCTCGAGCCTCCCGGCGGCGCTCCTGGTCGTGCTCTGGTGGGCCACGGGGCGCGTCTGCTGGAGGCGCGACGGTCTCGCCCTGCTCCCCTGGTTCGCGGCCGCGCTGGCGGCGGGCCTGTTCACGGCCTGGGTCGAGCGCGCGGTGATCGGCGCCAGCGGCGCGGCGTTCGGGTTCCCCGCGTGGAGCAGGGTGCTCCTCGCCTCGCGCGACGTATGGTTCTACCTGGGCAAGCTCGCCTGGCCCCGCAGCCTGCTCTTCTTCTATCCCCGCTGGGACGTCGCGCTGGAGTCCCGGGGCTGGTACGGGTATCTCGCGGCGTCCGTCGCGCTGACGTGGGCGCTCTACCTCCTGCGCGGGCGGTCCCGCGGGCCTCTGGCGGCATGGCTCTTCTTCGTGGGGACGCTCTTCCCGGCGCTCGGCTTCTTCAACGTCTACCCCTTCCTCTTCTCGTATGTCGCGGACCACTTCCAGTACGCGGCGAGCATGGGAGTCCTGTCGGCGGCGGCCATCGGCTTCGCCTCCGCCGTGTCCCGGGCGGGGCCGGCCCTTCGCGCGGCGGGCTGGGGCGCGGGGTGCCTCGCCGTGGCCGCGCTCGCCCTGAGGTCGAACGGCCAGAGCGGCGAATACCGAAGCGCCGAGGTCCTCTACCGGGCCATCCTCGCCGGGAACCCGGCCTGCTGGAAGGCCCACACGCTCCTCGGCGACGAGCTCCTGGCCGGCCCGGCGCGGTCCGGCGAGGCCCTGGGGGAGTTCGCCAAGGCGGTCGAGCTGGAGCCGGAGGACGCAGAGGCGCAGAACAATCTCGGCAGCCTTCTCCTGCGCATGCCCGGACGCAGGGCCGATGCGGTGGCGCACCTCGGGCTCGCCGCGCGGTACGGTTCCTACATGGCGGAGCCCCACCTGAACCTTGCGGACGCCTGGTCCATGACGCCGGGGCGGGCGGCCGACGCGCTTGCCGAGTACCGCGAGGCCCTGCGCGTCAATCCGAACCTCGTGGCCGCGCACTACGGCCTGGCGAACACGCTCTCCGGCGTCCCCGGTGGGGAGGCCGAGGCGATCGCCGAGTACGAGCGGGCGCTCCGGCTCGATCCGGGCAACGTGCCGGCGAGGGTCAACCTCGCCGGCGTGCTCGCCAGGGCCCCGGGCCGCCAGGCCCAGGCGCTCGTTCAGTACGCCCTGGTTCTGCAATCCCACCCGGGCCTCGCGCCCGTCCACTACGACCTCGCCATCGCGCTCTCGCGCCTGCCGGGGCGCGCCGACGACGCCATCGCCGAGTACCTCGAGGCGCTCAGGATCAACCCGGGCTTCGCCGACGCGCACAAGAACCTCGGCGTCGAGTACGCCCGCAAGGGGCGGATGGACGAGGCGGAGCTCCACTGGAGGCGGGCGCTTGAGCTCGATCCGGGGTACGCCGACGTCCGGGCCATGCTCCGGTCCCTCGAGCAGGCGAGGGCGCGGTGAGCAGGGGCGCGGCGGTTCGGGGGGCGGCGGTGTTGAACGGCCCCGGCTTCCGTGTATATTGCGCGGCCATGCCAACACCAACGAGCCTCGGCCTCTGCCTCGCAGCGCTTCTTTGCCTTCCCTGCAGGGGTTCGGACGCGCCGCCGCTGCCGGCGACGACCGCTGCCGGGCTCAGGGGGTTTGCCGCGGACGCGCAGCGGGAATTGCGGGGCAACATCCTGCCGTTCTGGCTCAACAACGCGCGCGACCGCGAGCACGGGGGCTTCCACTCGTTCATCGGCGAGGACATGAAGGTGCGCGACGACCTGCCGCACGGCCTGGTCCTCACCAGCCGGATCCTCTGGACGTTCTCGGCCGCCTACCGGGCCTACCGGGACCCGCAATACCTCGAGATGGCGCGGTGGGCCTACCGGGACCTCATGGACCGGTTCGTCGACAAGGAGAACGGCGGCTTCCTCTGGGCGGTCCGCGCCGACGGGAAGCCCGCCGGCCCCCCGGGCGGCGGACCCGGCGCCGGGCGCAAGATCATGTACGGCGAGGCCTTCGCGATCTACGGCCTGTCGGAGTACTACCGCGCGACGGGCGACATCGCGGCCCTCCAGCAGGCGATCGCGGTCTACGGGCTCATCGAGAGGAACGACCACGACGCGGTGAACGGCGGCTACTTCGACGTGCTCGACCGCCAGTGGAAGCGGGTCGGGGAGGAGCCGAAAGGGGCCCCGTTCGCGGGCGCGCCCAAGTCGCAGAACTCCCACATCCACATCCTCGAGGCCTTCGCCAACCTGCTGCGGGTCTGGCCCGACGATGGGCTGCGCGGGCGCGAGCGCGAGCTGGTCGAGCTGACCCTGGGCAAGATCATTGACACGCGCACGCACCACCTCGTCCTCTTCATGAAGGACGACTGGACTCCGGTAGGCGACGGGGTCTCGTACGGCCACGACATCGAGCTCAGCTGGCTGCTCGTCGAGGCCGCCGAGGTGGTGGGCGACCCGGCGCTCGTCGCGCGGGCGAGGCAGGAGGCGATCGCGATCGCGAAGGTCACCGCCGCCCAAGGGGTCGACACCGACGGCGCCGTCTACCACGACGGCGGCCCGAAGGGCGCCACCGACATGACCAAGGAGTGGTGGGAGCAGGCCGAGGGCACGGTCGGCTTCCTCAACGCCTACCAGATTTCGGCCGACCCGGCGTTCCTCGCGGACTCGCAGCGGAGCTGGCGCTTCATCCAGGACAAGCTCGTGGACCGCGTGCACGGCGACTGGTACGACACCCTGACGCGAGACGGCACCCCGATCGTGGATATCCCGGGCTGGGACGGCACGACCGAACCTGCGGCGAAGCTGAGCATGTGGAAGTGCCCTTACCACAACAGCCGCGCGTGCATGCAGGTGATCGAGCGGGTGGGGGAGCTTCTCGGCGGCGCCCCGGGCGGCTAGGCGCCCCGCCGGCTCATCCGGCGACAAGCAGGTCCAGCATCTTCCGGTCGAGCTTGTGGCCCCTGAAGTCCTCGTAGTCCGCGTCGGCGCGCTCGCTGTCGACGATCCCGAACGGGCCCCGCAGGTTCCACATCGCCCACCCCCAGCCGGCCTCCCTCCAGAGCGAGAGCAGGTCGCTCGTCCATCCGAGGCAGGCCTCGCGCGGCGTCCTGTTGAAGCAGCCCCACTCGCCGACGTGGACCGGCACCCCGAGGTCGGTGAGCGGCTTCCACCTGGAGATGAGCTCGGCGCGGAGCTTGGCGCGGTCCCACAGCACCCCGTGGCTGTCGGCCATGGGCCAGGCGGGCCTCTCCACGGACTCGAACTCGGCGGGCGGCACCCAGTCGGCCGTGTAGTGGCTGACCATCTTCGGCAGGTAGCCGCGGGTGCTCTGCACGACGCCCTGGTCGACAAGTCCCATCACCGGGCTCTGGCCGAGGTCGGCCCCGTCGGCGACGATGAGCCGGTCGGGGCTCACCTCGCGGATGGCCGCGATCAGGGCGCGGGCTATCTCCACGTAGCGCGACTGGTCGGCCATGAACGGCGGCTCGTTGAACAGGTCGAAGCTCAGGCGCGAGCTCGGGACGCCCCGGTACCGCCTGGCGAGAAAGCGCCAGTGGTGCGTGGCGGCGTCAAGGGCGAGCTGCATGGAGTCGGCCGGGCCGGCGAAGAGCTGGTGCGCCTCGAGCTCGCGGCCGTTGACGCAGTAGCCCGGGATGCGGTGCAGGCAGAGGTTGATGTAGACGCCGTGGCGCCGGCCCATCTCGATGGCGTCGTCGACGGGCGCGAGCGCGCCCTCGTCGATCCTCATCCAGTCCTTCGGGTCGGACCAGGACCAGTACGAGAGAGGGAGCCGGGCGAAGTTGAACCCCCACCCGGCCATCCACTCGAAGTCGGACTCGCTGAACGCCAGGGCGCGCCGGCCGCGCGGCCCGCCGGAGATGTTGAACCCGCGCCAGCGCGGGATGCGCGGCTGGGGGTGCGCCGCGGGCGCCTGGGACGGCGAGGCGAGCAGGGTTCCCGCCGCGCCGGCCGCCGAGAGCACGATGAATTTGCGGCGGTTCACGGGCGCCTTCAGCGGACCGACCTGGCGGGCGTCCCCGGGTGCGCCGCCTCTCCGGATAGCCCCGCGTCGGCGAGGCCGGGGCAGGCCTCGGCGTCCAGGGCGTACTGGAAATAGGCCGGGGGGTTGGGGCCCCACGAGACGTCGCAGTCCCGGAGGGCGACGCCGGCCGCGTGGCGCAGGAGGAAGCCGCTGGTCCCCATCTCCGGCATGGGGGCCGTCGCGTTGGGGCGCAGGTCCTGGCGGCCGCCAGGGAAGGCCGACGGCCGATCGATGTGGACCGAGACGCGGTCGAAGCGGATGTTCTCTATGTGCCCGGGCTCGTCGGCGTAGACCATTGCGCCGTTCTCGGAGCGGCAGACGAGGTTGGAGAAGCGGATGTCGCGGATGACGCCCAGGCGGCCGTGCTCCGTCCAGGGAACGGCCTCGACCTGGATGGGCTCGCCGCGTCCCCACCACATCGAGTCGAATATCCTCGTCTCGATGATCAGGTTGGTGAAGAGCGCCCGCTCGATGGTGCCCTCGAGGCTCAGCCGCACGGCGACGCCCCGGTGGCTGTCCTTTATGATGCAGTCGCTCACGACCACGTCGCGGATGTCGCCGGACACGTCGCAGCCGAGCACGATGCCGGACGAGCGCGACCGCAGCGTGCATCCGGAAATGACGACGTTCTCGCAGGGGCGGGTTATCCCCTCGCTCAGCGGCACCGCCTTCAGCGAGATGCAGTCGTCGCCGGTCTCGATGTGGCAGCCGCGGATGCGCACGTTGGACGACCGGTCGACGTCGATGCCGTCGTTGTTGGGCATCTTCAGGTCGCCGTCGATCCTGATGGAGTCGATCGACACGTCGTCGCATCCGAGGAGCCTGAGCGTCCAGAAAGCGGAGTTGGTCAGCGAGAAATCCCGGAGCAGGACGCGCCTGCAGCCCTTGAGCACCATGGTGAACGGCCGCAGCTCGACGCACTTGTAGATGAACGGGGTGTCCTCGGACACGTAGGCCATCCCGTTGCCGTCGATGCGGCCCGGGCCCGTGACGGCGATGTCCTCGGCGCCGTCCGAATAAACGATCACCCCCATCATCGGCACCGGGCCGGGATCGAACGACACGGGCGGCGGGGCGAACCGCGTGAAGTCCCCGTGGTGGGGGCTGCCCTGGAGGAGGGCGCCGCGCTCGAGGTGGAGATCGACGCGGCTCTTCAGCTCGATGGTGCCGATCGTGTACCGCAGGCCCGCGGGCACGACAACCTGGCCCCCTCCCTGGCTCGAGCACGCGTCGACCGCCCTCTGGATCGCGGCGGTGTCGGCCCGGACGTCGTGCCCGGTCGCCCCGTAGTCGCGGATGTCGTAGGCGGATGCGGGTCCGGCTGGGGACATTTGGGGAACGAGCATGGCTAGGCTGAGCAGGTACTCGGTGCGCACGGGGGATGTCTCGCGGCCGCCCGGGGTTGGGCTCGATCCGTCCCGTTCGGCCGCAGGAGCGCTAGGCAAGCCGGGTTTGGTCTCGTGCGCAACCGGTTACGCACGCGCGGCGGCGCCCGGCTTGCGGGCGCTTACAGGGGGGAGAAGGATGGCTTCTCAACTTTCTGACAAAGGATCTCATTAACAGATGCACAGGTTCCGGATACGCTGGCGCCGTCCACCTTCAGTTATTGGGCAAACCCCCTGACAGCCTGTAATTTCCACGGGGCGTATTGCCGAAACCCCATTACCTCGATGAAGCTAAAGATTATCGGTTCGGCTTTGCCAAATATCCCGTGGCAGCCAAGGCCTGCAGGGAATTCGGACACCGTCTGGCGCTACAGCGAAAACCCCGTGGTGGGGCGCCGGCCGCTCCCGCGGGTCACCGGGATTTACAACAGCGCCGTCGTTGCGTGGAAGGGCGGGTTCATCGGGGTGTTCCGGACCGAGAGCATGAGCCGTATCCCGCACCTGCACGTCGGCCGCAGCCCGGACGGCCTCAAGTTCGCGTTCGAGCCCAAGCCCATCGACCTCGAGTGCGACGACCCCGAGGTGCGCAGGTTTGAATACGCCTACGATCCGCGAGTCACCCCTGTCGACGGAGTGCACTACGTCACCTGGTGCAACGGCTACCACGGGCCGACCATCGGGATCGCCCGGACGACCGACTTCGCGCGCTTTGAGCAGCTGGAGAACGCCTTCCTGCCGTTCAACCGCAACGGCGTCCTGTTCCCGCGCAGGTTCGGCGGGAACTTCCTGATGCTGAGCCGCCCCTCGGACACCGGCCACACCCCGTTTGGCGACATCTTCGTCAGCGAGAGCCCGGACCTGACCTACTGGGGCAGGCACCGCCACGTGATCGGCCGGGGCGGGCCGTGGTGGCAGGGAACGAAGATCGGGGCGGGCCCGTCGCCGATCGAGACGAGCGAGGGCTGGCTGCTCTTCTATCACGGCGTCACAACGACCTGCAACGGCTACGTCTACTCGATCGGCGCAATGCTGCTCGACGCCGAGCGGCCCTGGAAGGTGATCGCCTGCGCGAACGAGCCGCTCCTCGTGCCGGAGGCGCCCTACGAGCTCGCGGGCTTCGTGCCGGGCGTGTGTTTCCCCGTGGGCTGCCTGTGCGACTCCGCGACCGGCCGCATCGCGCTTTACTACGGCGCGGCGGACACGTTCACGGCACTGTGCTTCTGCAGCGCCGGGGACGTCGTGCAGTTCATCAAGGACAACCCGCTCAAGGCGTGACCGGGGGGCGCGGGGCCGTCCCCGCGCTTGCCTAGCCGTGTCGATGCTTGCAGCTTCGGGGCGTGAAACCCGAGGTGCTGCTGATCTTCCGGACCCGCTTCGAGGAGAGCATCGCCATGCTGAAGGGCATCGCGCATTTCGAACGCACGCACCACTACTGGACGACCTTTCACGACGACGAGGCGCGCTCGGAGACCGACCCGCGCTGGCTCGCGAGCAAGCACTGGGACGGGGTCATAAGCCGGCACACGACACGCGCCCTCGTCGACGCCTGCACCGAGCGGGCGATCCCGCTGGTGGACCTGAACGACGTCGATCCCTTCCCCGGCGTGCCGAAGATCCGGCCCGACAACACCGCGATCGGCTACCTCGGTGCCGAGCACTTCATCGAGCGCGGATTCCAGAACTTCTGCTACTGCGGCTTCTCCAACGAGAGCTGGTCGCGCGAGCGGCGCGACGGTTTCGCGGAGGCCGTCCGCCTGGCCGGGCGCGAGTGCACGGTGCTCGACGTCGACTACCCCGGGGACCTCACCCCGTTCTGGGACGAGGCGCAGGTGAGCAAGCTGGCGAGCTTGATGAAGCGCCTGCCGAAGCCGATCGGCATCATGGCCTGCAACGACATGCGCGCGCGGGAGCTCATCAGCGCCGCCCATGCCGACGGCATCCTCGTGCCCGAGGAGGTCGCCATACTCGGCGTGAACAACGACGCCGTCCGATGCGACCTTTCCGACCCGGCGCTCTCGAGCGTCGCCCCCAACGCCTTCCAGTCGGGGTTCCGCGCGGCGACCCTGCTGCGCGAGATGCTCCTCGGCCAGGCGCCCAGGGCGCTCGACCAGCGGGTGGAGCCGATCGGGGTCGTGACCCGCCACTCCACCGACGTCCTGGCGGTCGACGACCGCAATGTCGTCTCGGCCATCAGCTTCATCCGGGAGGAGGCCTGCCACGGCATAACGGTGGAGCAGGTCCTGCTGCACGCCCACGTGTCGCGCAGCCAGCTCGAGCGCAAGTTCCGCCAGCACATCGGGCGCTCGCCGCAGGCGGAGATCCGGCGCGTGCAGCTGAAGAAGATCCGCCAGCTGCTCCTCGAGACCGACTTCCCGCTGAAGCGGATCGCCGAGCTGACCGGATTCGAGCACATGGAGTACATGTGCGTGCTCTTCAAGCGCCTGACGGGCGAGTCCCCCGGGATCTACCGGACGACGATGCAGGACAAGTCGGCCGTCTGGGCCGCGAAGAAGAGTGCGTGAGGATCCGCACCGCCGCCTGGTGCGCGCGACCCGCATCCCGGTCCTTGCCGCGATGCTCCTCGCGCGGGGGCCGGGTTGGCCGGCCCCATAGAGCCTGAGTTCGCGGCGCCCGACAGCGACACGGCCCGCAGCCCGTACGCCCGCGAGCTCTGGGCCGAGGTCGCGTCCCCGGGCGGCCAGACGCTGAAGCTGCCGGCCCGCTGCGCCGACGCAGGGCTCTTCGCCGTGCGGGCCCGCCCCGGCGAGCTGGGCGCCTACCGCTTCGGAAAGGTCTCCGAGACGACGCTTGACGGCGTTCCCGCGGGATCGTGGAAGGGCACCCGGTGGGACACACCCAAGGGTGCGCCGTCCCCTCCGAGGGTGATCGCCCACCCCGGAGGCGTGCTAAGGCTTCCGACCCCGCCGATCGGCCGGGACGCCGCTGTCGTCCTGGTCCGGGCCGAACAGGGTCACCTGGGGGCCTCGCCCCGCGCGAAGAACCCGAGAGCGAGGAGCTGGTCGCCGGGAGACTGGGGGCTCCCCTCGTCCAGCGAGTCGAGCAGCCCGGCCGCGAGGTCGCCGGCCCTGGCGCGGCTCGTTCCGGCGAGGATGGCCATGGCCTCCGCCCCGGGGGGCTCGCCCGAGGCGAACGGCCGCACGAACATGCCCGGCGCCGGCCCGGCAGGCGCGCCAAAGTACCTGCGGCTGCCCGGGTCGTAGAAGTCCCTGTCGAGGCGCGCGAGGATGCGGTCGGCGAGCGCGTCCGCGCCCTTTTCCCCGGCGGCGCGCGCGAATTCGCGGCATCCGAAGGCGACCGCCGGGTAGTCGTCGGGCCCGGCGGGGTACGGGGAGCCTGCCAGGCGGCGCAGGCCGCCGTCGGGCGACAGGACGAAGGCCCTTCTGACGGCTTCCAGGGTCCGCCGCGCCGCCTCGAGGTATGCGGGCTCGCCAAGCTGCGCGCCCGCGCGCGACAGCGCGCCCAGGATCATTCCGTGCGCGCCGGCCGTTGCCCTTTCGTCGAGCGGGGGCGCGGGCCTGCGGTCGCGCGCGGCGAGCAGGCGGGCCGCGCAGGCCGCCAGCCTTGCGTCCGTGTCGTTCGAGGAGCGCAGCAGGTTCCTGGAGGCGTAGACGCCGGATGGGTCGTCGGCGGACGCCACGTTGCCCGCGGCCTCCACGCCGTGCGCCCGCTTGAAGGCGGCCGAATCGGCCCCGAGAGCCCTGTCGATCTCGGCCTCCGTCCATGCGTAGTATCCCGCGAACTCGTCCGCAGTGGCATCCTGCACCGCGGCGAATGTTCCGTCTGGACGCGAGAGCCTGCTCAGAGCGAAGTCGAGCGCGCCGCGGGCGCACCGCCCAAACGCCGCCGCGTCCGCGCCATGGGCCGCATCGAGGAAGGCGAGCGCCACGCGGGCCTGGTCCGCGAGGGTCTTCTGGGGGCAGGGCACGCGCCACGCCGCGTCGGTCGCGTAGCGGAAGAAGCCGCCGTCCAGCGGATCGCGGACTGCGCTTGCCGACAGTGCCCGAAGGGTCCTCAGGGCCGCGTCCTTGTCCGCGGGCGACTGGCGCAGGAGGAAGCGGACAAGCTCCGGCTCCGGGTCCTTCGGCAGATCGCCGAAGCCGCCCTGCGCCGAGTCGAAGGTGTCCATCCACGCCTTTGCGCCCGCCGAG
>Ga0074045_10003793_pt1 | contig 13560 bp, 11 predicted proteins | sample BogForMeECP23OM2_FD_94442 | JGI IMG/M metagenome (GOLD analysis project Ga0074045, IMG submission 94442) | Bog forest soil microbial communities from Calvert Island, British Columbia, Canada - Bog Forest MetaG ECP23OM2 | ecosystem: Environmental > Terrestrial > Soil > Wetlands ... | reverse complement strand
GTCCCGCCGTCCGCGAGTTCAAACCGGCCTGTTCTACGTTCCAGCGCGCCGGTGAATGCGCCTTTCATGTGACCAAACAGTTCACTCTCGACCAGCCCAGTTGGGATTGCGCCACAATTCAACTTCACCAAGGGCCGATGCTTGCGCGATCCGTGGCTGTGGATTGCACGTGCGATCAACTCCTTACCGCAGCCTGTCTCTCCCGTGATCAGCACCGTGGAGTCTGTCGGCGCCACCGTCTCTACTCTCTCCAATACCTCCACGATAGCCCGGCTGTTCCCCACGATTTCTTCGAAATTATGTTCCTTGCTGATTTCTTCCTGCAGATAGACGTTCTCTGCTTCGAGCTTCTTTTGCAGGGTCTGGACCTGCTGAAGAGCACCTTGCAGTTCTGCCTCTGCCCGCTGGCGTTTCAATTCCGCGGCTGCCCTGGCGGCAAATATCTTGACCAGATCGATTGCGCGCGGGTCACGATCCATAGGCTTGTCGTCAAGAATTGCGATGTGGCCAATTACTCGCCCCTCCCCGTCGAGCATCGGAACGCCCAAGTAGCTCTCGGCTTCCCAGTCAGCCAGGCCCTTATCCAGAGGGAACAAACTCTGGAGCCCCTCTTTGTAGTGGCATGTTTCGCCGTTCAGTACCTTCATGCATGGTGTGTCGGCAATGTCGAACTCAAACTTATCTCCGAATTGGTCGCCGTTCCAGAACGCTAGAGCTCTTGCGCGTTTCTGATCGTCGCAGTCAGTGATAAACGCGTAACGAACGCGAAGAGCGCCGGCCAGGTGGCGCACCAGCGAAGGAAAGAAATCATTTCCGGTTGCGGAAGCCGTGCCGACGACAATGGAACGAAAAGTGTCCTCCGCAAGGTGCCGATCCGTGACGTCGCGGACCAGACCGATTACACCGATCACCTTCCCTTGAGCGTCGCGATGGGGAGCAAAAGTGCAAGACTCCCACAGATCGCGACCGTCAGCAGAATGCTTGGGTACCAAAGCATCTTCAACTTGAACAACCTCTCCTCGTAACGCTTGCTTCAACGCTGCTTCTATGCCGCTCGGACCCAGGCGGGGGAACACTTCGGTCGCAACCCTGCCGATTACTTCCTGCGAGTGCTTACCAGTTAGCCGCTCCATGTAGGGATTGAAGAGTTGGTAGCGCAGTTCTGAGTCATAGACGATGATGCCTTCCGCCGCCTCCTCTATGATCTCTCTATTAAAGTGAAGGGCCTCACGGAGGGCGAGTTCGCTCTTTTTCTGTTCGGTGACATCCCTGGACAGCGCCAACAAACGCTCAGGCTTTCCGCTTGCGTCATAGATCGGACTAACCACAACGTCCCACCATCTGGGCTGTCGCGAAGTCCGGGTTTCGAAATAACCGATAAATCGCCCGATGCCTCCATCCTTTGCTGCTTGCAGTGCGGCCTTCGCTGACTCTCGATCCGCGCCTTCCCAGAACTCCACCCAGCATCGGTTCAACAAGGGGCCAATGTCACAGATCTCCAGCACCTGCATTCCGCCCTCGTTTATGAATAACAGGCGGCCTTCAAGGTCGAGAATCTTGATGCAGTCCCTGCTGCAAGCGATAAGCCGGCTCTTGAGCTCCTCACTGGCCCGCCGGGACTCGGTGGCAAGCGCCATCTCCCTTGCAACGCGAGCCAGTTCGGCCTTGGTCTCGGTCAGCTCCGATTCAAGCGCTTGAAAGCGTTCCGGATCGTGTTCTGAGACAGTCACACGGGCCCTTCTTCCCTCATTAGTCGAAGGTAAGACGGAGGCTGAACTAGAAGGATGCAGGAAATTTTGAGAAGGGACATTTGGCTCGACTGGCGGGTCAGGTCGTTCTCTGACGGATGCGGGCCATTACTCCACTCACGATGGGCTCGATCCCGTCGGACGGAAGCGTAAAGGAACCACTCTCGGTGACTATTTGGATGGTCTTCCGGGTGCTATCAACAATAACTTGGCAAGTTTTGCACTCGCGCAAGTGGTCCTCAAGATGGACCCGGAGCTCTACACTTGCAGCGTCGTCGATATAGTCCCCTAATTCAGCCAGGAAGTCAGCGCAGCTAAGCATCGGTCTTGTCCTGTCGAACGAAGTATTGGGCCAGACTCTCTCGGAGCATGAGCCTTCCTCGTAAAACCCTAGCTTTAAGAGCGGGAACGCTCAAATCCAGTGCCTCCGCTGCTTCTTCCGTCGAAAGCTGGTTGATATCGCGTAAAAGCACCGCAATCCGATATTTCTCCGGAAGGCGGAGGACAGCCTGGCGGACAAGTTCATTCATTTGCGAGGCGGCCAATAACCGTTCCGGATCCTCCGCCCATTTCTGGACCTGCCTCGGCCGAAATCCTTCATCGCCCTGCCCGTCTTCGAGAGGTTCCGAAGGCCTACGCTGTCGCAGAAGATCGGTACCGGCATTAATGGCAATGCTGGTAAGCCAAGTCGAGAACTTCGAGCGCCCCTGAAAACGGTTGATATTTTCAAACACCTTCAAGAACACTTCCTGTGTTGCGTCATGGGCATCCTCCGTGTTGCCCAAAAGCCCCGCCAGAGTCCCAAATATCCGCCGAGAATGCCGGCGAACCAACTCCTCAAATCCGTCGATGTTCCCACTCTGGACTCGCGCGACAAGGGCGGCATCCGGGTCGTCGGAAAGAGTGGCATTGGAGATGGGACGGGAGTCGTCGGAAAAAGGATACAAATCTTTTGGGCCAAAAACCCTCCGTGGTGGGAAATCGGATACGGCCCCGATTCCCGCCTGTACAGTATTTAGCAAGTTGGCCAGACCCGACACCACAACGGCTTCCACCACCTGAAGTTCGGTAAAACCTTGCGTTCGGAGCCGCTCAGACTCAAAACGTTGGCTCGTCCGCCCTGGGAGGCTCGCGAGTTTGCGGGCTTCGTCCAGCAAGGCTCGATCCGTGACCGATATGCCGCTACGGCTGTGATCTTCGACGATCCGGTCGGACTCCTCTAGTGGAATTCCCAGTATGCTCAATACCTGACTATGTAAGGTCGCGCAGTAGGTATTCAAATTGGCGGCTGAAACAGCCAACAAAATGCACTCCTTTTGGACACGACTCAACCCGCCTTCAGTAAAGAGGACGGATTCAAGCAGCCGCACTTCCGCGTCCAGCAATTCTGGAACCGCGCTCTGTAGCCGGTAGAGGTTCGGCACAAAGCCGAACTGTTCGCGAAGTACGAGGTAGGCGCGAGAATCAGTGCCTGAATCCGAGGATAAGCTCAGATGCGCCCCTGACGGCTTCGGCCAATCCAGTGGCTCGGGGACATTTAGAAGTTCGGCCCGAGCCGGCAACGTCAATTCTGCGTCAAGCAGCGGGCGTAGCCCTTCCGCTAGGGCGCAAAACATCACACCGATGCCGGTCGTCACGATCGCTTCCAGAACAGTCTTTTCGTCGAACCCGGAACTCTTTAGTATCACGAGGTCGCTCCCCGAGACCCAAGGGCCATGTTTTGCAAGTTTGGCTGAGAAGTCCAAGAGTACAGAGTTGCACCGGGGCACGACTGAAAGACTGCGTCCGAACAGCGCCTGGCAATAGTCGCTCCTCCGAACGGTCGCCACAGCGTTAAGAATCGCGTCTTTCTGATTCCTGCTGAGCCTGTTTTGGCGAATGACAACTCTATCGATGAGCCGCTGTTCGGCCTCGATGGCATGCGGTATAGGACTCTGAACTTGAAACAGATTAGGCAGAAATCCGTACGCTGCAACCAGTTGCGGATATGACCTCGGTGGGTCGTTGGAGTTGGTCGCGGGCTGACTCATGGACAATCAGGTTGTCAGTATATCGCGAGATTCTCCTTTCTCTTCAAGGCTTTGGAACATCCTCAATCTCATGGTATAGACTTGTGCACATTGCCTGGGGGTTGTTGATATGAGCTATCTGCGTAACCAGCCCTATGACGAAAAAGACTTCCCGGCGTTTGCCGCCATACGGGAGCAGCTAGGGTTCTTGCCCAATTTCTTCGTCGAACAAACTGCGCGTCCGGACATGGTTGCCACTGAGATCGCCATGACGGGCAATCTGATTGTGAAGGAAGGCGCCCTACCGCGAAGGCAAAAAGAGTACATCTTTCTGGTGTGTTCGGCAGCAAACCTCAGCACCTATTGCGTGACCGCGCATTGCGAAATGGTGCGCATGCTGAAGCTTGAGGGTCCTGAACCGGAGCAGATCGCGATCGACCACGTTCATGCCAAGATTTCGATTGCCGACAAGGCGCTATTGAATTTCTGCGAGAAGCTCAATAACCAGACATCCAAGATCGCATCGAGCGACATCGAGGCACTGCGTACGTACGGATTCAGCGATCCGCAGATCCTTGAGGCCATCCTGCTTGTAGGCTGGGCGAAATTTGCCAACATCGTCGCGTTTGGCTTGGGTACTGTGCCCGACTTTGAGAATCGGAGAATCGCAGAAGAATTAGGAAAGGCCCAAGCCGGCATTCGGGAAGGTGCGGTGCCGGCCGTTGGCTAGTGGTCAGAATCGGAGCTGTCAGCTCCCTGATCGCGTCTCTGCTAGCGCGCCGCAAGGTGATCTTTCAGCTTCTGGTAGAACCACTCGCGGACGCCAGAAACCTGTGCTGCTCTTCCTCGCTCCAGAAAGCTCAGGCTTGCCTCACGGCCGAATACCCGGAATGTTGAGCCGAATTCGGTACAGACCGGTTTGCGCGCAAAGATAGAGTGCCTTGCCGTCGTCGTCGCCCCAGGCAAAGTTATGCGGATGCTCCGGGCCGATGACCGTGCCCAGGTGTTTGCCCTCCGGCGAGATGATCCACAAACCACCGGGGCCCGACACGTAAAGATTGCCCTTCTGGTCGATCTTCATCCCATCGAGGGCGTCCTCGCCTTCAGCCGAAGTCATATCGAAAAACACCTTGCCGTTTGACAGCGATCCATCCGGGTTCACTTCGTAGCGCAGAATGATCTTCCTCTTCTCCTCCCAGTTGTCCACGTAGAAGTATTTCTCGTCGGGCGAGAACGCGAGCCCATTCGGGCCGATAAGCTCTTTGGTCACCAACTGAATGGTTTTCCCGTCGGGAGAGACGCGAAAGACTCCGCTATAAGGCAGCTCTTTCCGTGGATCATCGAAGAACTTCGGCAGTCCAAATGGGGGATCGGTGAAATACAACGCTCCGTCCGACTTGTAAACGAGATCGTTAGGACTGTTGAGCCGCTTGCCATCATAGCGATCCGCCAACACTGTGAACTGCCCGTTCTTCTCCATGCGAACCACGCGCCGGTTGCCATGCTGGTTGATCGTGAGCCGGCCTTGCTTATCGAGCGTCAGCCCGTTGGAGCCGGGCTGACTGTATTCGCCAATGTCCATGCCGCGATAGCCGCTCTTGGTCATGAAGATCGAGAGCTGCCCATCTTGGGTCCAACGGTAGATAAGGTTGTTGTTGGGATCGCTGAAGAGAAGGTAGCCATCGGTTTCTTCCGAGCGCGGCACCCAGATAGGGCCTTCCGTGAACAGGAATCCCCCGGCAAGTTTCTCAATCTTCGCGCCCGCTGGAACGATGTCATCCAGCGCGGGATCCTTCCTGGTGATTTGCGCCGGCCTCTCGCTGACATCGACTTTGGGGGACTTGTAAAAGTCCAGGGTCGCCGATTTGACCCAGATGAAATTCTCGGGGCTGTAGGAGATTGGTCCGTTGATGCCGAACACAGCAAGCTGAATTTGCTGGCCGGGTTGGGCATTCCGTGTCAGGATCACACGATTAGGAGCATTGAATCCTTTGATCACGGGTCCGCCAAGCTGGCCCAATACGCGGGGCAGCTTTCCGTCCACCCAGACTTCCGCGTAATCGTCGATCACGATTTCAAAGGCGACCGTCGAACCTACCGTGCTGAAGTTCCCCACCTTTTCCGGAATGGTGACGTTGATGCGATACCAGTTGAAACACACCTTGGCGGTGGAGCGCCGCTGGTCTACAGTGGTGGCATCGATCGCTTCCCATTGAGAATCGTCGAAGTCAGCTGCCCCCGCGTGAGGAGCGTAGTCATAGGTCTTGATCGGCACACCACTTGGCTTCAGATCGGACCCTACCGCGCGGGAATCTGCGTCCACGATCTTCACGTCGTGATACCGCCATTGGCCATTCACTAGCTGAACGCCCTCGCGAGAAGATAAGTCAACAACTGCGTCGGGGCGGCCAAAGGGAGGGTCTTGGATTGACTGTCCGTGCGCACTCCGGAATGCGAGCAAAAAGATCGAGACTAGAAGCGGTAAGAAAAATGAGATTTGCCATCGGTTCTTCATGTCGTCCTCTCTAGCGAACCTTCACGACGTAATAGAGGAACGGATTGGTCACTTCGAGGAACTGGTGCGGAACACCGTGCGGCACAATGATGACGTCGCCTTTGGCAATTTGCCGTGTCTGCCCGTTCCGAATGCTGGTTCCTCGGAGTTCGTCGGGCGCAGTGGTCTTCGCGTCAACGGCTTCGCCGCCCGTGATGAAGGTGGCCGTCCCATCCAGCACATAGATCACGTCGGCATCTTTCGTATGAATCTCCGCCTGCCCGGGCGTTTCCCGGCGACTGGCGTGCACCATGTAGTTGCGGCCGTCGCTGCCGTCGAAGAGCACCGATCCCTTGGCAAAGGCTTCCTCGACTTTGCTCTTGTCCCAATAAGACACAGCCGGCGACGGATCACCACTCGTGCTCGTCGCGGCCGTGTCGAAAGCCTTCGAGCCTGCGATCGCAAGCTGTTCGTCCTGATCTGCGGTCGCGGCTCCGCTTACGCCCACTCCGCCCACGATCTGACCGTCAACCACGATCGGGATGCCACCGATGAGAGGTGTGAAATTCTCCAGCGCCGTCATCACAGTTCGGCCCTTGCCGTTGGAGTTGATCAATTCTTCAAAAAAGCGGGTGGGCTTCTTGAACATCACGGCGGTCTTAGCTTTGCCGATTGAGATATTGGCGCCCGCTGAGAACGTGCCGTCCAGCCGTTCCAGAGCCATCAGGTTGCCGCCATCATCGACGACGGCAACAACGCCTCCGGGCGCCTTCAGTCTTTGGGCCTCAGCCTTCGCCGCTTCGATTACGCGCTCGGCACCCTGCAGCGTGAGGGTTTTCTTTTCGACGGTTTGTGCGCCTGCGGAATTCGCCAGGCACAGAGTGATTGCGGTCAGTGCCGCGCAACAGAGAAGTCTCTTGAGAATTGTCATGGTTTTAGCCTTTCAAGTTGTGAACGGGAGCGCACCGTCCAGGTTCGAAATCGGCGCGCTCCGCCGTTAGTTCTTACATGACGGGGGAACTGAAGCTCGCCTCGCCCAAGTTGGCTTCGGCCCAGGCGCACCAGATAACGACCTTGGACACGTTCTTGACGTAGCTGGGCACGACAATTTCCTTCTGATACTTGTCGCCGATGAAAGCCTTTTTCTTCAGCTTGTCGACCAGGTAAACGTTGCCGTCGGAGTCCACCAATTGCCAGTGCGGATCCGGCGTGTCGGGGACTACAAAGTCGTCCGACAGGGTGAGCACACTCTTGCCGTCGCGAGTGCTGTGCGTGACGTGCCCTTTGTTTGCCTTCGGGCCTTGAAACTGGCTGGAGGTGTGCATGTCTTGAGCAGCGGCTGAGACACCGAACATCATGGTGGTCGTCAGCAGCGCCAGAAGAGCGAACTTGATGGTTTTACTCGTGTTCATTCTTTTTCCTCGTGAGTGAAATTTGGTTGCGAGCTGGCTCAACGCCTGGCGATGAATCGTTAACGATTCGCGAACCCTAGTGAAGTTTTGTGGGCTCATGTGCTGCGTCGAACTGCTCACGTGGCAGTGGGATTCGGAAGTGTCACGAAGGTTTCAGCGCTTGCCGGAGTTTGCGCCTTGTCACCTTTCGGAAGGTTGTGAATCACAGGAATGGAAGAGCCGAGTGTCCACACACACGAGCATCGTCGAAATAGACTGCCAAGAGGTCCGCCGGGAGCTGGTGAACTACACGGAAGGCGATCTTACGCCTGAACTCGCAGAGCGAATCGAACAACATCTCAAGAACTGCCGCCACTGCAGAGCGGTTTACGACGGCGTGCGGAATGTTGTTACGTTACTAGGAGACCAGACCGCTTTCGCTCTGCCGCAAGGGTTCAGCCAGCGCTTATACCTGAAGCTCGTCGGTCACTCGGACCGCCCGTAGCGAAGGCCACTCTAACCTCAACCGGAATCACTCTGCACACGCTGACTATAGCTCGACTCCCAGCATGGTGCTTTGTCACTTCCCGGCAACATCGGAATCAGATCGCCAGATTGCTATGACCAGCATCGAGCACAACTTCGGGGCAGATGCGTCGAACCTGGCGTTAGAAACTGTGCCGACCATCGGTGTTCCCTTACAGGCGCCTCAACTGGGTGCACTCTCCTCTTTGCGGCTCCACTGGCCTGAGTATCTGATGGAAGCAGCTCTGCTCGGTGCCTTCATGGTGTCAGCGTGTGTTTTTGGCGCACTGTGTGAGTTCCCCCGCTCTCCAGTCCATCAGTCAATCAGGTCGAGTTTCCTGCGACGTCTGCTGATGGGGCTATCGATGGGATCAACAGCTGTTGCCATTATTTATTCGCCGTGGGGAAAGCAATCGGGAGCACACATCAACCCGTCGGTGACGCTTACCTTCTTCCGGTTGGGCAAGATCAAAGTTTGGGACGCTCTCTTCTATATTGCGTCGCAGTTCGTGGGTGCAGTGCTCGGAGTCTTTTTCGTAGCCGTATTCCTGAGCCGCGAACTCGCTGATCCTGCTGTGAGGTACGTGGTCACGGTTCCCGGTCCGGGAGGGCCGTGGGTTGCGCTGGCCGCTGAGTTCCTTATCGCCTTCGTTCTGATGTCAGTGATTCTTCATGTTTCCAACCATCACCCCCTCGGCGGGTACACCGGCCTGTTCGCTGGATTACTGGTCGCCACCTACATCACCTTTGAAGCGCCTTTCTCCGGCATGAGCATGAATCCGGCGCGCACGTTGGGTTCAGCAGTCTCGGCAGACCTCTGGAGAAGCTACTGGATATATCTCATGGCGCCGCCGCTGGGCATGCTGACTGCGGCCGAGTTCTACCTTTGGCGCAAGGGACATTCGGCGGTGAAGTGTTGCAAGCTCCACCACGACAACGACAAGCGCTGCATATTCTGCGGAGCGAATGGAGGATTCGCATCATGACCGACGATCGCTATGACGTGATCATCATCGGAACGGGCGCCGGCGGCGGAACGCTCGCCTATCACCTGGCGCCGTCCGGAAAGAAGATCCTAGTTCTTGAGCGAGGAGACTATGTTCCCCGCGAAAAAGCAAACTGGGACCCCCAAGTCGTGAACTTGGACGGGCACTACAACACCAAGGAATCCTGGCTCGACAAAGACGGCAAGGACCTTCATCCGCACACGAACTATTATGTGGGCGGAAATACCAAGTTTTATGGGGCAGCGCTGTTCCGATTGCGCACAGAAGATTTCGGCGAACTGCGCCACCACGGCGGAATCTCACCCGCGTGGCCGATCAGCTATGACGATCTGGAGCCGTACTACACCCAGGCGGAGAATCTCTATCAGGTCCACGGCAATCGCGGAGAAGATCCGACCGAACCGCCGGCCAACTCTCCCTACCCCTGGCCTGCGATCAGCCATGAGCCGCGCATTCAGCAGCTTTCCGACGACTTCGCGCGTTCGGGTCTGAAGCCCTTCCATGTGCCGGTTGGGGTGATGCTCGACGAGAAGAACCCACACAAAAGCCGCTGCATCCGCTGTAACACCTGCGACGGCTTCGCCTGTCTGGTGGGCGCCAAGTCCGATGCACAAGTTGTGTGTGTCGATGAGGCCATTAAACATTCCAACGTCACGCTCCTGACGAATTCGCTGGTGAAGAGACTGGATACGGACCCGGCTGGTCGTGAAGTAAGAAGTGTAGTTGTGGAGCGCAACGGCGGCCTGGAGACGTACTCTGCGGATGTCGTTGTCGTGTCGTGTGGCGCCATCAACTCCGCCGCGCTGCTATTGCGCTCCGCCAATGCCAAGCACCCTCGCGGGTTGGCCAACAGCTCCGATGTCGTCGGCCGCCATTATATGGGACATACGAATTCAGTAATGATGGCCATTTCAAAGTGTCCCAACCCGACGATTTTTCAAAAGACGCTGGGAGTCAATGACTTCTACTTTGGATCGAAGGACTTCGAGTATCCGATGGGGCACATCTCGTTCGTCGGCAAGCTGGACGCCATAACACTCAAAGCCGGCGCACCGGCTATTGCTCCGAATTTCACCCTGGAACTCATGGCAAAACATTCGCTGGACTTCTGGCTCACGTCGGAAGACCTGCCCGATTCGAACAATCGGGTCACGATCGGTCGCGACGGCAAGATCATTCTGACCTACACGCCGAACAACCTGGAGGCCCACGAGAGGCTTCAGGGCAAGCTGAAGCAGGCCATGAAGCAGACGAACTGCACGATGCATGGTCACGAATGTCACCAAGGGCTGTTCGGGAGAAACCTTTACGTCGGCCAGCGAATTCCGCTCGCCGGCGTGGCCCATCAGAACGGCACGATCCGCTTTGGCGACGATCCGAAAACCTCGGTACTAGACCGGAACTGCAAGGCGCACGATCTCGACAACCTCTATGTGGTCGATGGGAGCTTCTTTCCATCGAGTGCAGCCGTGAACCCGGCGCTGACCATCATGGCGAATGCTCTGCGGGTGGGTGATCACCTGATGAAGCGCTTGGGAGTATCTGATGTGGAATACCAACAGAACCGCCTTCAAGACCGTGAACTTGCGGTGACCAGGTAATCGAGACATGAATCCACGCTTTCGACTACATCGGCGGTACCAGGGTGCCTTAGCAGTCTGCGTGCTGTCGCTAGTCTTGGCGGTTCCCCAGGTACTCGCCCAACCGAGCCCCGCTCTGGTTGACGGCGTCGATGCGATCGGAATCACGGTATCCGACATGGACCGCGCTGTGGACTTCTATTCCAAGGTGCTCACGTTTGAGAAAGTATCTGACACTGAAGTCGCCGGCGAGAACTACGAACACCTGGAAGGTGTATTCGGATTGCGAATGCGAGTAGTAAGAATGAGGCTTGGCGACGAGTTCATCGAGCTCACCGAGTATCTCGCGCCTAAAGGTCGACCGATCCCCGGTGATTCACGCAGCAACGATCGGTGGTTTCAGCACATAGCGATCATCGTCAGCGATATGGACAAAGCGTATGCCTGGTTGCGCCAGAATAAGGTGGAACACGCGTCGTCCGGGCCGCAAAAGCTACCTGATTGGAACAAGAACGCGGCCGGGATCTCAGCGTTCTACTTCAAGGATCCGGATGAGCATCCGGTTGAGGTGCTGCAGTTTCCTCCGGACAAGGGCCTGGGGAAGTGGCACTCTCCCACGAATAGGCTCTTTCTCGGTATCGACCATACTGCAATCGTGGTGTGGGACACCGATGCCAGCGTCAAGTTCTATCGCGATCTGCTCGGAATGCACGTGGCGGGGGAAAGCGACAACTATGGAACGGAGCAGGAACATCTGAATAATGTGTTTGGCGCGCATTTGCGCATCACCGCGTTGCGCGCCACGAGCGGACCGGGCATTGAGCTGCTGGAGTATTTGGCGCCCCGCGATGGGCGGCCCCTCCCGTCAGACGAACACGCAAGCGACGTGGTTCACCGACAGACAGTCTTGCTGACCCGAGCCGCCGAAGCCGCAGCTCGCCAGTTACACGACAGCAGGGTGAGCTTTGTCTCTTCTGGCGTGGTTGTGAATCAAACCGGACAGCTGGGTTTCAAGAAAGCTTTTCTGGTACGCGATCCTGACGGCCACCCAGTCGAAATCGAGGAGAAGTAGGAGTTGTATGTGAGCAGAGTCGCCGCCCAAGCCGAATTACCAACAACGGAGCTGAAACCGGAGTTGAGCTATGAATTGCCGTCGACGATTTGGGTCGATTCAGGTATCGACGACCCCGTGAACGACACCGGACTCCCTCCTCATTTCGGCGATTTTGAAGTGTATAACGTTGAGTTTGGATGTTTGCTGAGAGTGATTTTGGGAGAAAGCGGAGAGTCCTCATGACGCAGGAAGAGATCCGTCTGTCAGAGTCTGGAGCGCGCAGGAAGCACTGGAAGCGCTGGGGACCCTATCTCAGCGAACGTGCATGGGGCACGGTGCGCGAAGACTACAGCGTGCATGGAAATGCATGGGAGTATCTGTCTCACGACCACGCTCGTTCGCGAGCCTACCGCTGGAACGAAGACGGGCTGGCCGGGATCAGCGACCGCAGGCAAATGATCTGCTTCGCCTTGGCGCTCTGGAACGAACGCGATCCCATCCTGAAAGAACGGATTTTCGGCCTAACGGGGAACGAGGGCAATCACGGCGAGGACGTGAAGGAGTATTACTTCTATCTCGATTCGACCCCCACGCATTCCTACATGAGGTATCTCTACAAGTACCCCCAGACAGAGTTTCCCTACGGTCAACTGGTGGAAGAGAATCGGCGGCGTGGCAAGAATCAGCCGGAGTTCGAACTGCTCGACACCGGTGTGTTCAACGACAATCGCTATTTCGACGTGTTCGTCGAATATGCCAAGGCTGACACCGAGGACATACTCATCAAAATCACGGTCGCGAACCGTGGTCCTGAAGCCGCCAATCTTCGCCTGCTGCCGACGGTGTGGTTCCGGAATACCTGGTCGTGGGGCGGGCGTGAACGACGGCCTGAGCTTCACGAATCAGGTTCCACCCCCAATCGTGTGATCGAGTTAAATCATGATCAGCCAGGCAATCGTTGGCTTCATTGCGAAGGCACTCCGGAGTTGCTATTCACGGAGAATGAGACCAACGCTAAGCGGTTGTTTGGAGTCGAGAACCGTACTCCATACGTCAAGGACGGCATTAACGAATACGTTGTGCATGGCGACAAGGAAGCGGTGAATCCCGAGCATCAGGGCACCAAAGCTGCGGCTCACTACAACCTTACGGTTGGGGCGGGCGAGACCGTCGCCGTCCGTCTCCGCCTTGCCGACTCCGCCTTTAAGGGCAAGAATGCCTTTGCCGGCTTCGATAAGACATTCGCGCTGCGCCAACGTGAAGCGAACGAGTTCTACGCAACAGTGATTCCCCAAGATCTCTCGACGGACGCGCAGAATGTCATGCGTCAGGGTTTTGCCGGAATGCTCTGGTCCAAACAGTTCTATCACTACGTGATCAAAGACTGGCTGCAGGGCGACCCGGGCAATCCTCCGCCGCCGCAGGAACGCGAGAAGGGCCGCAACCACGAATGGACCCACCTCTATAACGCCGACGTGATCTCCATGCCGGACAAGTGGGAATACCCGTGGTATGCCGCGTGGGATCTGGCATTTCACTGCATCCCGCTGGCGCTTGTGGATTCTGACTTCGCGAAAGAACAGCTCACCCTCATGCTGCGCGAATGGTACATGCACCCCAACGGGCAGATTCCCGCCTATGAGTGGGCGTTCGGTGACGTGAATCCTCCGGTGCACGCCTGGGCCGCGTGGCGCGTCTACAAGATCGACAAGAAACGCAAGGGCAAAGGCGATCGCGCATTTCTGCAACGAG
>Ga0074045_10003792_pt1 | contig 13562 bp, 11 predicted proteins | sample BogForMeECP23OM2_FD_94442 | JGI IMG/M metagenome (GOLD analysis project Ga0074045, IMG submission 94442) | Bog forest soil microbial communities from Calvert Island, British Columbia, Canada - Bog Forest MetaG ECP23OM2 | ecosystem: Environmental > Terrestrial > Soil > Wetlands ... | reverse complement strand
GCCGATCTGTTGCGCCATACCCGCCTGTCGGATGGTGACCGGCTCGCCGATTGTTTTACCGCGATCAATCAGATCTTTCAGACCGTCCGCAATGACCCGGAGGCGGCGCTGTTCGGCTTCGACCAATACGGCCATGTCTACATTCACGAGACGACCCACCACAGCATCCGCGGCCTGTGGGAGCACCTGTTCGCCACGGACCAGCATGCCGCGAGCCGGCCGGCTCCGTTCGGCATGACATTGCCTCATGTCAGCCCAAGCGAGGATATCGCCGGGCACGCGCCGGCGTATCCTCGGGCGGGAAATCCCAGTCTCTAAATTTGATAGTCTTCCTCTGCTTACGGGGACTGCATCTTAAAGCTGATAGCGCCGCCTCTTAGCGGCCGGTATGAGCCATCATTATTGCGTCGGCGACGAGCTTGGTCGAGTCGAGGTGCACGATGCTGTCGGGAAGTCGTCCTGCCACGGCAGCGATAGAGCGGACGGTGTCGGCGACGGCGATACCCTCGAACAGCGGATCGGCCAGCACGGCGGGGGCCTGCCCCATGAAGAGGCCGTGGGTCGCCGCTGCGAAGATCCTTGTCGCCCCGGCTTCGCGGCAGCGGCGTGCCGCGCGCTGCAGCGTGGTCCCAGTGCTGATCAGATCATCAAAGATGATCACTGTGCGATCACGCACCTCGCCGACGAGGAGCTCACCGGTGACGATTCCGCCGCTGCGCCGTTTTTCGACGAACGCCGCCGCCGGCTCGTCATGCAGTTCCGAAGCGAGGGCTCGGCGAAACTGCTCGGCGCGCTTGGCGCCGCCGATGTCGGGCGAGACGACGGCGATTTTTTCATGCCGCAGCAGTCGGGCGAAGTGCTCGACAAAGAGCGGTATCGCCTCGAGATTGGTCGACGGACAGCGAAAAGCGTTCTCGAAGGCGGCCACATTGTGGACGTCGAGGGTCATCACCGCGTCCGCTCCACAGGCCTCGAATAGCGTCGCGACATATTTGGTCGTGATCGGGTCGCGCGGCTGCGTCCGCCGGTCCTTGCGGGCGTAGCAGAGATACGGAACGACTGCCGTTACGCGCTCGGCGCCGGCGTCTTTCAGCGCGCCGATGAAGAACAGCAGACGGCAGAGCTTGTCGTTTGGGCTCTGTTCGGCATCCCCGTACAGCGAGTGGATCACGAACACGTCCTGCCGGCGCACCTCGACAAGCGGGCGGATCTTATGCTCGCCGTCCTCGAACCCGCGCTCCTCATGCGCGCCGAGGATCAATTCGAGGTGCTGCGCGACGCGCTCGCCATAATCCCGCGTGCCTTCGACGGCAAACAAGCTGAGCCCGCAATCCACTGACATGCCACCCTCCATCGATATGTCGCTTGAGGTTCGCTTAAAGGCAGCGGGACTACCTTGATCTAAATTGAAAAGCGTTTTGCCCCTGACGGAACCGCGGCACGGTACAACAAATGTTGCCCTGCCTTCCGAAAGTTTTACGAGAGCTTAATTTCTACGGGAATTGCGGTGCTCATCACGGACACCAAAGGACAGACGCCAGATGCCACACCCAAAGATTAATATAAGGAGGACCACAAAGATAATCCATTCCAAAGTTGGCTTATCTAGCCACGTGAACATCATTACCTCCCTAGCGACGGGGATGACGGGAGCGTTACACCGATAATCCTGTACGCAACTTATTACATTGATTTCGATCAAATCGCATTCGAAGTTAACTTCTCCCTGCTGAACCTGCTCTTCCGGCCGGCCTTCTATGTCGCCTGGTTCCGGTTCAAGGAGCCGCGAAAAGAGCACGAAGCGAGTCTCGAAGCCGCGGTGCCCGCTGTCGCCAAATAGGGCCACAAGCGCCGACGTCTCCGCTATCCGGCGGAATGGCTCTAAAACAACCGGACCCCAAAAATCAGAGGCGACTCGGCTGAACGCGTACCGGCTGCATCGCTGCCGGCAGGGACCGCTCTGTCAGCGCGTGTCGGCGCCTGGCGAAAGGACAACGATGGTCGCAGCGGTTTTGTGTGACGATAGGCCGCGTCGCGTGCTTCTCCTCGTGCTGGTACGGATCTCTCTCCCGGTCGGTGTCGAACGTGAAATGACGCCGCTGCCCGCGAGATCGGCGCGGACCATCTTCATGAATGCCGACTGACAGCATCAAGTCGAAACGGTCGAAGCCGTTGTCGATGCCGTGGGCGAGGGCTCGGTCAGTGAAGATGGAGGCTAAGCAGCGCTGGCAGGCCTCGATGATGCACTCGTCCTCCCGTCCTCGGGGATATCCTTCACCCGGCAGATCTAACTGTGCGGTTGACGCTCTTTGATTTATGTCAAGGCCCGAGGCGCGATTTTGCTTTTTTTGCAGGTGCAGAACCTAAAACGTAGACACGTCCTGCAACTTTTTGCTGATCTCATGTTTCAAGGGGAAGAAATGTCACTACGGATGAATAAGTTTGCTCCGTTTGTCGCCGGGCTGATCATCGCCGGGGCCGCCCACGCACAATTGCTCCCGACCTGGGAAACCAACATAACTCTGACGCAGCAAGATCTCGACATGATCCACGGTGCCGTGACCAATCAGGTCCACGGCAAGCCGGTGGGAACCACTGCTGCTTGGAGCAACCCGGCTTCGGGCAACTCCGGATCGATCAAGCTGGTCAAGAAACTCGCCCGGAACAACCAGCGATGCGAGGACATCGAATATACGCTGCGCTCAGGCGGTACGCCGGTCTACACCGAGCACTATCATTTTATCAGCTGTCTGCAGCCGGACGGGACCTGGAAAATCGTTTGAATTCGGTTGTTCGGAGGCGCTGTGCATGGACCCAAGATTAGAGCAGGAAATCGTCTCGATCCTCAGTGAGTCAAACGATTTGACGATCGCGACCGTCCGTGAGGACGGCTATCCGCAGGCGACGACCGTCAGCTATGTCAACGACGGCCTTACCATCTACTTCGGCTGTACCGCCCAGTCTCAAAAGACCAAGAACATCGGTCACGGCGCCAAGGTCTCGCGCACGGCCAACCGGCCATACGCCAGCTGGGACGAGATCCGAGGGCTGTCAGTCAGCGGCAAAGCAGTGGCTATCACCGATCCGAAAGAGATGGACCGGGTGGGGCAGATGATGCTCCAGAAATTTCCTCAGATCGCGCGGTACGCGCCAGCGGACATGGAGGAACTGGTGCTGTTCCGGATTACCCCGGAAATCATTTCCGTTCTCGACCACCGCAAGGGGTTTGGCCACACCGATCTCGTCAAGGTCGCCGCTTGAAGGGATTGGTGCCCCGACGTGCCTTACCCAGCATTCTGATGGCCGAGCAAAAGACGCAAAGCCCTGATCTGGGTGTCGAATCGAGGACACCGCCCTACGCGCAGCATGGCGGTCTCCCGGCCGTCATCGAGCAGGCGCCGCCGCGAGCCGACCGGCGGCGGAGATCGCTTCTCGTGCTCCTGCTCTCGTTGTTGATCATCGGCGCCGGCGCGGGCATCGGCTGGTCATGGTGGCAGCACTATCAGGCGCGGCTGCCGCTTGGCATCGCCTCCGGAAACGGCCGCCTGGAAGCCGACGAGATCGACATCGACACAAAGTTTGCCGGCCGCATTGCGAAGCTGTTCGCCGATGAAGGCGACATGGTTACGGCGGGCCAGCTGGTCGCGCTAATGGACACGCGCGACCTCGAAGCCTCGCTCAAGAAGGACCAAGCGGTGGTGAGCCAGGCGGAGCGGACTCTCGACGAGGCACGGGCGAACCTCGAACAGCAGCAGACCGTTGTCAAGCTCGCGAAACGGGAACTCGACCGCACCGCCTCCCTGGTGCCGAAGGGCTTTGCCACCGTCGAGTTGCTGGATCAGCAGCGACAGCAGTTGAACGGCGCCGTCGCTGCAGAAAATGCCGCGACCCACAAGGTTGGCGAGGCCGAGCACGCGCTCGATGCCGCCCGGCACAGCGTCGAGCTGGATCGGGTCAACATTGTCGACAATGCCCTCGTCGCGCCGCGCGAGGGACGCATCGAGTACCGCGTTGCCAATGTCGGCGAGGTCCTGCCCGCGGGCGGCAAGGTCTTCACGATGCTCGACACCGCCTATGTCTATATGGACGTTTACCTGCCGACCGCGGAGGCCGGCCGGATCAGGCCCGGCTCCGACGGCCGTATCGTTCTTGATGCCTATCCCGCGCACGCGATCCCGGCCAAGGTGGTGTTCATCGCCTCGCAGGCGCAGTTCACCCCCAAGACTGTCGAAACCAAGGACGAGCGCGACAAGCTGATGTTCCGGATCCGGGTGCGGATCGATCCCGAGCGCTTGCGCGGCCGCGCCGAGATCGTCAGAAGCGGTCTGCCGGGGGTCGCCTACTTGCGCACCGATCCGGCGGTCGCGTGGCCTCCTCAATTGCAAGGAGACGCGCCGTCATGAGCGCGCGCGGCGGCCTCGTCGCGCGCCTCGAAGATGTCACGCAGCGGTATGGGGACGCGGTCGCCCTCGACGCTGTAACGCTGCCTCTTCCGGCCGGCCGCCTCGTCGGACTGATCGGGCCCGACGGCGTCGGCAAGTCGTCGCTGCTGAGCATCGTCGCCGGCGCCCGACGGATCCAATCCGGCAAGGTTTACGTCCTCGACGGCGACATGGCCGATGGCACATACCGCGCCGCGGTATGCCCGCGGATTGCCTACATGCCGCAAGGCCTCGGCAAGAACCTCTATCCCGATCTCAGTGTGCACGAGAACATCGAATTTTTCGGCCGCTTGTTCGGGCAATCCGCTTCCGAACGGAGGTCGCGCATCGTCGAGCTTCTCGACAGCACTGGGCTCGCGCCGTTTTCCAGCCGCCCCGCGAAGAAATTGTCGGGCGGGATGCGGCAAAAGCTCGGCCTGTGCTGCTCCCTGATCCACGATCCCGACCTCCTGATCCTCGATGAGCCGACGACCGGCGTCGACCCGCTATCACGCCGCCAGTTCTGGGAACTGATCGATCGCATGCGGTCGCGCCGCCCGGGAATGAGCGTCCTGGTCGCGACGGCGTATATGGAAGAGGCCGAGCGGTTCGACTGGCTCGTCGCGATGAACGCCGGCACGGTCGTGGCAGCCGGGTCGCCGGCCGAACTCAAGCAAGCGACCGGGGCGTGTACGGTCGAGGATGCCTTCATCGCCTTGCTGCCGGAGCGGGAGCGCGCCGGCCACGCGCGATTGCAGATACCGCCGCGTCGCATCGTGGACGCCGAGCCGGTCATCGCGGCGCGCGGCCTCACCTGCCGGTTCGGCGATTTCACTGCGGTCGACAGGGTCAGTTTCGCGATCGAGCGCGGTGAGATCTTTGGCTTTGTCGGATTGAACGGCTGCGGCAAGACGACGACGATGAAAATGCTGACCGGGCTCTTGCCGGCCAGCGAGGGCGAAGCGCTGCTGTTCGGTCGGCCCCTCGATGCCACTGATCTGAAAACGCGCTATCGGGTCGGCTATATGTCGCAGTCGTTCTCGCTGTATGCGGAACTCACGGTCCGGCAGAACCTCGATCTTCACGCGCACTTGTTTCACCTGCCGAGGCGGAAGGCGAGGGCGCGGATTGCAGAGCTGGTCGAACGCTTCGGCCTTGCCGACTATCTCGACCATCGCGCATTGGATCTGCCGCTCGGCATCCGCCAGCGGCTCTCGCTCGCGGTCGCTACCGTGCACGAGCCCGAGATGCTGATCCTCGACGAGCCGACCTCGGGGGTCGATCCCGTGGCGCGCGACCGGTTCTGGGAATTGCTGATCGGTCTGTCACGCAACGAGGGCGTGACGATCTTCGTCTCGACCCATTTCATGAACGAAGCTGAACGCTGCGACCGGATCTCGCTGATGGACTCCGGGCATGTACTGGCGACGGATACGCCGGCAGGCCTGATCAAGGCTCGTGGCGTTGCCACGCTCGAAGACGCGTTCGTCAGTTATCTCGAAGAGGCGTCGGGAGCAAGCGCCAGCGGGACGAGGCGGGCAGAACATTCGTCGGAAGCGCCGCAGACAACGCCGGCGCGGCTATCAAACGTAGCTTCATGGTTCAGTCCGCAGCGGCTTTTTGCTTACACAATACGCGAAGCGCTGGAGTTACTGCGCGACCCGATCCGGGTCGGCTTCGCCTTGTTCGGCACCGCCTTCATGATGCTCGTTTTCGGGTTCGGCATCTCGACCGACGTCAACAACCTTTCCTTCGCCGTGCTCGACCACGATCAGAGCCACGAAAGCCGCGCCTATCTCGAAGAATTACGCGGCTCGACCTACTTCGTCGAAAAGCCGCCGCTTGCCGATTATGCCGATCTCCAGCGGCGACTCCAGAATGGAGACATCGAGGCCGGCATCGAAATCCCGCCCGGCTTCGGCCGCGACATCGAGCGTGGGCGGCCTGCCTGGATCGCTGCGTGGATCGACGGCGCGAGGCCGTTCATAGCCCAGACAATCCGCGGCTATCTCGAAGCCATGCATCAACTGTATTTGTCCGATCCGATCGTAAAGACGACACAGCCGGCACCGCCACAACCCGCCACTGTCGAAATCCGGTTCAAGTACAACCAGGATTTCGACAGCATCTATGCGATGGTGCCCTCGACGATTTCCCTGCTGCTCGCGCTGTTCCCGGCGATATTGATGGCGCTCGCGATCGTCAGGGAAAAGGAGCTCGGCTCGATCACCAACCTTTATGTGACGCCTGTTACCCGCATCGAATTCCTGCTCGGCAAGCAGCTGCCCTACATCGGGGTCGCGACAGTGAATTTCGCCCTGATGTTCGCGATGGCGCTGTTCGTTTTTCAGGTGCCACTCAAAGGCAGTTTTCCAACCCTGTTCCTCGGCGTCCTGATCTACGTCACCGCGACGACGGCTTATGGCATGCTGATTTCCACGTTTACCCGCACTCAGATCGCCGCGCTGTTTGGCACCGCTATTCTGACCTTTCTGCCGGCATCACAGTTTTCCGGCATGTCGGTCCCGGTATCCTCGCTCTCCGGGATCGCGCAGATCATGGGCCGCGGATTCCCGATGACCTATTTCCTCCCGATCAGCATCGGGACTTTCACTAAGGGCCTCGGGTTTGAAGACCTTGGTGCGAAATTGGCCGGATTGGCGGTCTTCATCCCGGTCCTGACATTGCTGAGCCTGCTGCTCCTGCGCAAGCAGGAGCGTTAAGAAGACGCTGCGGTGCAAAAAATCACCAACATCTTCTGGCTCGGCACCAAGGAATTGCGCAGCTTTTTGCACGATTACGTGCTGCTGGGGTTGGTCGTCTACGCGTTCTCTCTCGCCGTCATCGCGCAGGCGGGAAGCAGCTCGCAGGAAGTGCACAATGCGTCGATCGGCGTCGTCGACGAGGATCATTCGGAACTGTCGCGCCGCATCGCGCACGCGTTCCTGCCGCCTTACTTCCAGCCGGCGCAGCCGATCGCCGAGCGAGACATTGTTCCTTTGATGAATAGCGGTAGGTACACCTTTGTCGTCGACATTCCACCGAATTTTCAGCGGGATGTTCTCGGCCGGCGCGAGCCTGCCATTCAGCTCGACGTCGATGCCACCGCGATGGTGCAGGCAGGGCTCGGGTCCGACTATGCACAGCAGACCATCACGAACGAAATCAACGATTTTCTCTCCCGTGCTGAAGGCACCCCGTTATCGCCGGTCAATCTCGTCGTGCGCATCGAGTTCAACCCGAACGTGACAACGGCGTGGTTCACCAGCGTTATGGGAATCATCAATTTCATCACAATGCTGGCGATCATCCTTTCGGGCGCCGCCATCGTCCGCGAGCGCGAGCACGGCACGATGGACCATCTGCTGGTCATGCCGCTGACGCCGTTCGAGATCGCCATGTCCAAGGTCTGGGCCAACGGTCTGGTCATCATCGTTGCGGTCGGCCTGTCACTTTATCTCGTCGTGCGCGGGCTGCTCGGCATCCCGATCGCCGGGTCGATACCGCTGTTCTTGGTCGGCGTCGCGGTCTATTTGTTTTTTGCTACCGCGATCGGCATCTTCCTCGGCACCGTGGCGCGCTCGATGCCGCAGCTCGGCCTGCTCTATTTCCTCGTCTATATGCCGATGGCGCTGCTCTCCGGCAGCAATACGCCGCTCGAGAGCATGCCGCCATGGCTGGCGACGGTCATGCAGGCGTCGCCGTCAACGCACTTCGTGTCCTTCGCGCAGGCGATCCTCTATCGCGGCGCCGGCTTCACAGTGGTTTGGCCGCAGTTCCTGATCGTCGCGCTGATCGGCGGGCTGTTTTTCGGGCTTGCCCTGCTCCGCTTCCGGCGAGTCTCCAGCGCGGCGTGATCGCGGTACTCTCGTACGCTCTCGCTAGCGGACCTCGGCATCACATTGCGCACGTTGATTAGCATCAATCCGGTCGACTGACTTTCGTGCAAGAGTGTCACGTAGCAGGATGACCGATCATGCCGAAGAGCGACAGCGCGCTACTCACGGATCTCTATCAGCTGAACATGTTGGCTGCCTATCTCGACCACAGCCTGACCGAGACCGCGGTCTTCGAGCTCTTCGTGCGCAAATTGCCGCCACGCCGCGGCTTCCTGATGGTGGCGGGGCTCGAGCAGGCTCTTCAGTTTCTCGAAACCCTGGCTTTCACTTCCGAAAACCTCGCAGCGATCCGCGGCTTGGGAGAGTTTTCCGACCGCTTGATCGGCTATCTTGGCTCTTTCCGGTTCACCGGCGATGTCGACGCGATGCCCGAGGGAATGGTATTCTTTCCCGACGAGCCGATCCTTCGTGTGACGGCGCCGCTACCCGAGGCGCAATTCGTTGAAACCCACCTCGTCAACCTGCTCCATTTTCAGACCGTGATCGCCTCGAAAGCGGCGCGCATGGTGCTCGCTGCGTCCGGAAGACCGCTGATCGATTATGGTCTGCGACGAGCCCACGGCGCCGAGGCGGGGGTGCTCGCCGCACGAGCGAGTTATATCGCCGGCTTCAGCGGGACGGCGACGGTAGCCGCCGGTCTCGAATTCGGCATCCCGGTCTACGGGACGATGGCACATTCGTTTGTCCAGGCACACGACGACGAGACGCTCGCCTTCGAGCATTTCGCACATTCGTGCCCGCAAGGGCTCGTCCTGCTGATCGATACCTACGATACGGAGCGCGCGGCCGGGCGTGTGGTCGGGCTCGCCGGACGCCTGGCAACAGAGGGAATCACGATCACGGGGGTGCGTATCGACAGCGGCGACCTCGGCGACCACGCGGCAAGAGTTCGCCGGATCCTCGACGAGGGGGGGCTGCAGGCCGTCAAGATAGTTGCTAGCGGTGGTCTCGACGAGGATGCGCTGCTGGCACTGTCGCGCGCCGGTGCGCCGATCGATTCCTACGGTGTCGGCACCAGCCTGACCACCTCGTCTGACGCTCCGGCGCTCGATTGCGCCTACAAGCTCCAGGAGTATGCCGGGACCGCACGGCGCAAACGCTCGGAGGGGAAGGCGACCTGGCCTGGTCGCAAGCAGGTCTGGCGATGGTATGACGAGCGCGCCAGGTTCGCGCGTGACTTGGTTTCGCTCGCCGGCGAGCGGTATGAGGGGGACCCGCTGCTCCGCCCGGTGATGCGCGGCGGGCGGCGCCTTCCCGACCTCCCGGACCTGAGGGCGAGCCGCGTCCGCGCCACAGATCAGCTAACGCGGCTTCCCCGACCGCTCGCGGGGCTCGAAGCCTACCATTACCCCGTCGAGATCGGGGAACCTTTACGCGAGCTGGCAGCGGCGCTCGATCGCCGATCGGCGTGAATGAGCGCCGAATGTCAAATTGCCAAGGACCGGCGCAGCGGGAGATCGGCATCGACCGCAAGGTGGCGTTCCTTGGAACGTCGGCGGCCTATGCCGAGCGGCCGAGCCGGGTCGAGCGGATCGAAACTCATTTCTCCTGGGTATTTCTGACCGACCGGCACGTCTACAAGCTGAAGAAACCGCTGCCCGGCGAGGGCTTCGACTTCTCGTCATCCGAAGCCCGGCGGCGCAATGCCGAAGCAGAGGTGCGGCTCAACCGTCGCTTGGCCCGCGATGTCTATCTCGGGGTGGTGCCGCTAACCCTAGAGGCCGGGCGCGATCTCGCGATTGCGGGGTCTGGCGTCGTCATCGACTGGTTGGTCAAGATGGTCCGCCTGCCGGCCGGGCGCATGCTGGACCACCGGCTCGCCCGTGAGGATTGGCATAGTGCCGACATCTATGCTCTCGCCGACCGCCTCGCCCGCTTCTTCGCCACCGCTCGGCGGGTCAATATCCCGCCGCCAGCCTATCTCGCCCGCATCCGCGCCGAATGCCGTGACAGTCGGTACGCGTTACAGTCCAGCGGCGGTCCCGAGCTGCAGCACCCGACGAAATACGTCGTGCGCCGAATCGAGGCCTTCGTCTACCGCCGCAAACACCTGCTGCTCCAGCGACTCGACGAAGGCCGGTTGGTGGAAGGGCACGGCGATCTTCGTCCCGAGCACATCTGTCTCGGGCCCGTGCCGCAGATCATCGATTGCCTCGAATTCCGGGCCGACCTACGGTTCCTCGACCCGGTGCACGAACTCGCCTTTTTGACGATGGAATGCGAAAGGATGGCTACCCATAGCATTGGGCGGGTCTTGTTCCGCCGCTATAGCCTGCGGACGAACGATTACCCGGCGCCCGTGCTGATCAATTTCTACAAGACAATCGGGGCCTTGATACGTGCCCGCATTGCTATACTCCACCTTCAGGAATCACCGGTCCGCGACCGGACCAAATGGCCGAAGCGGGCCGCCGAATACCTCGCGATCGCGACCCGCACGGCGCAGCATCTCGAACGTTGACCCGGAACCACCCATGAGCAAGCGAACGGACATTTGCGCCGGTTTGGCTGCGGCGCTCTCGATCATGTTGTCGGCTCCGACGGATGCGCCGGCCGATCCTGCGGCCGGGAAGACATTGGCCGAGAAATGGTGCGCCGAGTGTCACGGGATTCGTACAGACCGTCTTTCGCCGAACCTGGCGGCCCCGACATTTCCGGAATTGGCAGCGGAGCCCTCGATTACCGAATATTCCCTCCGCGCGCTGCTGCGCTCGCCGCACGAAACGATGCCGCACATCACCTTCACGCCCGATCAAATGGACGACATCGTCGGCTACATCATGTCGTTGAAGCCGCGCAAGCGAGGCTGAGGTCGCCGCGCCTCGCTTCTCGGCTGCGGGCTGCGCTCCTCAATTGATGCAGGTCAATGCCCCCCGTTCGGCGTTGCAGTTTCCTGTCGCTCCTCGCGAGGAGAAACACGTGTCCTGGGATATCATCAGGAAACAAGCGGCCGATGAGTGCCTTTTGCCCAATCTGCGCGACTATGACGCGGTGCGGGAGGCGTTTACGTGGAAGGAGGTGCGCGCCGAGCTGGCGATGCCCGGCGGGCTAAACATCGCCTACCACGCGCTCGACCGCCACATCGCCGAGGGGGACAGCGACCAGGTTGCGCTGCGCTGGCTCGGCAAGAACGGTGAGAAACGCGACATCACCTATTGCGAGCTTCTGGCGCTCAGTTGCCGCTTCGCCAATCTGCTGCACGATCTGGGTGTCGGCAGGGACGAGCGGGTGTTCAGCCTGCTCGGGCGGGTTCCCGAGCTTTACATCGCGGCGCTCGGGACATTGCGCAACGGCAGCGTTTTCTCGCCGCTGTTCTCGGCCTTCGGTCCCGAGCCGGTGCGCACCCGGATGGCGATCGGTGAAGCAAAGGTGCTGGTCACAACTGCCGCCTTCTACCGGCGCAAAGTCGCCGATTGGCGCCACGAGTTGCCCGGATTGCAGCATGTCCTGCTGATCGATCGCGGCCAAGCCCAGCGGGTCGAAGGCACGATCGACTTCCATGAGGCGATGGCGAGATCCAGTGACGAGCCGCACCTCGCCGCCACTGAGCCTGAAGACCTTGCACTGTTGCACTTCACCAGCGGCACTACTGGCCGGCCAAAGGGCGCGATGCACGTCCACGAGGCCGTTCTCGCCCATCATGTGACCGGCCGCTACGCGCTCGATCTGCACGCCGATGACGTGTTCTGGTGCACCGCCGATCCCGGCTGGGTGACCGGCACGTCCTATGGCATCATCGCGCCGCTTACCAATGGCGTCACGATGATCGTCGACGAGGCCGAGTTCGACGCCGAGCGCTGGTACCGCATTCTCCAGGACGAGCGGGTCACTGTCTGGTACACCGCGCCGACCGCGATCCGCATGCTGATGAAGACCGGGGAGGAGGTCGCGCGGAAATACGATCTGTCGCGACTGCGGTTTCTCGCCAGCGTCGGCGAGCCGCTCAACCCCGAAGCGGTGGTATGGAGCAACCGCGTCTACGGCCGGCCGTTTCACGACAATTGGTGGCAGACCGAGACCGGCGGCATCATGATCGCCAATTTCCCGGCGATGGACATCAAGCCCGGATCCATGGGGCGCGAACTGCCTGGCATCGATGCGGCGATCGTCTCCCGCCGAGCCGACGGTACCGTCCGCCGTATCGAGCAGCCGATGACCGCGGGTGAGCTCGCCCTGCGCCCCGGTTGGCCGTCGATGTTCCGCGGCTACTTGGGCGAACCCGAGCGCTATGCGAAGTGCTTTGCCGACGGCTGGTACTTGACCGGCGATCTCGCGATGCGCGACGCCGACGGTTATTTCTGGTTCGTCGGCCGCGCCGACGACGTGATCAAATCGGCCGGCCACCTGATCGGCCCGTTCGAGGTCGAGAGCGCGCTGATGGAGCATCCCGCCGTTGCCGAGGCCGGGGTCATCGGCAAACCGGACCCGGTGGCCGGCGAGATCGTCAAGGCCTTCATCAGCCTCAAGCCCGGCTACGTTGCGGGCGAACCTCTCGCCCGCGAGCTATTGGGCCATGCGCGGAAGCGTCTCGGCCCGGCCGTGGCGCCGAAGGAGATCGCCTTCAGCGCCAATCTGCCGCGCACGCGCAGCGGCAAGATCATGCGCCGCCTGCTGCGCGCCCGCGAGCTCGGCCTGCCGGAAGGCGACCTCTCGACCCTCGAGGACGCGCCGTCAACCGCGTAACCGACTGGGAACGCCCGCTTGCGGAAAGGGTTTCGGATGCCGGCCCGGCGCGAGGGGTCGACCCGGTATAGGGGCCGGCGTTCGAAAGCCTCCGAAGAACGAACGCGCGGGAAAGCAGTGAGCGCTCGGCCGTCTATGGAGATTTGGCGGGGCAGCGGCTTTAGCGGGGGATGGTTTTCCGAAGGCACGGAATCGGCTTCATCTCGATCGAATCGCTATTGGATGAAGGTCTGAACACCTTGCCGACGCAATGGGGCTTCGCTGAGGCTGCCGCCGCCAAACACGGCAAGACGGTCGATCGGAAGAACTGGCGCGTTTAGAGCTGAGCTGGTACATCGCCGAGACACGAGAGAGAGCGTGCGCTGAGGCCCGTGACGGACGTCTTACGGAAAAAAACCAGTCGTGGAGGCGGGTGGGCGCTCGCCTGCGCTTGTGTTCACGACGCTTTAAGCTCGATTTTTCTAGCCTTTGCGGTTTCCGCCTTGGGCAGGACGAGATGCAACACGCCGTCCTTCAGCGTCGCCTCGATCCGGTCGCGGTCGATGTTTTCGGAAAGCGT
>Ga0074045_10003791_pt1 | contig 13565 bp, 10 predicted proteins | sample BogForMeECP23OM2_FD_94442 | JGI IMG/M metagenome (GOLD analysis project Ga0074045, IMG submission 94442) | Bog forest soil microbial communities from Calvert Island, British Columbia, Canada - Bog Forest MetaG ECP23OM2 | ecosystem: Environmental > Terrestrial > Soil > Wetlands ... | reverse complement strand
GGGCGTCAGGGTGGACATTTCGACCCTCAGCACGGCGACGTCGGTCGGCGCGTAAGGCGCATTTCAAGGACGAGTCGGACGCCGGGCCTCCACGGGGCCCGGCGTTCTTTGTTCGGGCGGCGACGCGCGCGCCGCCTTGCGCCTTGTCGCCGGCGGCGCTTAGGAAGCGCAGATGACCGACCTTGCCGCGCCGCTGCCGATCGACCAGGCGCTGCCCGACCTCAAGGCGGCGCTCGCGGGCCATACGCGCGCGTTGCTCGTCGCCCCGCCCGGCGCGGGCAAGACGACCCGCGTCCCGCTCGCCCTCTTCGACCAGCCTTGGGCGAAGGGCGGACGTCTCATCGTGCTCGAGCCCAGGCGCCTCGCCGCCCGCGCCGCCGCCGCCCGCATGGCGGCGACGCTTAGCGAGAGGGTCGGCGAAACGGTGGGCTTACGCGTGCGCCTGCAGAGCCTCGTCTCGAAGCGCACGCGGATCGAGGTCGTCACCGAGGGCGTGTTCGCCCGCATGATCCTCGACGATCCGGCGCTCGACGGCGTCGCCTGCGTGCTGTTCGACGAGTTCCACGAGCGCTCGCTCGACGCCGACCTGGGGCTCGCGCTCGCGCTCGACGCACAGAACGCGCTCAGGGAGGATCTGCGCATCCTCGTCATGTCGGCGACGCTCGACGGCGCGCGGGTGCAGAGCCTGCTCGGCGACGCCCCGCTGATCGAGAGTTCTGGGCGCGCCTTTCCGGTCGTCACGCGCTATGTCGGCCGCGATCCGCGGGCGCGGATCGAGGACGAGGTCGCGCAAGCGACGCTTGAGGCGCTCGATCGCGAGACCGGCTCGATGCTCGTCTTTTTGCCGGGGCAGGGCGAGATCCGACGCGTCGCCGAGATGCTGGAAGCGCGGATCAAGCGCCCCGACGTCGACATCGCGAACCTCTACGGCGCGATGGACGCGAGCGCGCAGGACCGCGCCGTCGAGCCCGCGCCGCCTGGCCGGCGCAAGATCGTGCTCGCGACCTCGATCGCCGAGACCTCGCTGACGATCGAAGGCGTGCGGGTCGTGATCGACAGCGGACTCATGCGCGTTCCCCGCTACGAGCCCGACATCGGCCTGACGCGGCTCGAAACGGTGCGGGTCTCGCGCGCCAACGCGGACCAGCGGCGCGGCCGCGCCGGCCGCGTCGAGCCGGGAGTCTGCTACCGGCTGTGGGAGGAGGCGGCGACCGGCGGCCTCACGCCTTACGCCGCGCCCGAAATCCTGTCCGCCGATCTCTCCGGCTTCCTGCTCGACTGTGCAGTCTGGGGCGAGACCGACCCGACGAGGCTCGCCTTCCTCGATCCGCCGCCGCGCGGCGCGCTCAATGAGGCGCGGTCGCTGCTCGGCGAAATCGGGGCGATCGACGCCGACGGCCGCGTCACCGACGAGGGCCGGGCGGTTGCGCGCCTCGCGCTGCCGCCGCGCCTCGCGCGCATGGTGGTCGACGCGGCGCGTGCGGGCGAAGCGCGCGCCGCCGCCGAGATCGCGGTGCTCATCACCGAGCGCGGCCTCGGCGGCGACGCGGTCGACCTGACGACACGCCTCGAAGCCTTCCGCCGCGACCGCTCGCAGCGCGCCGACGATGCGCGGCGGCTGGCGCGGGCGCTGGCGCAGAGGGCGGCGGAGGCGCTCCCCCGGCCTTCGGTCCCCTTGTCTCTGGGGGAGAAGGGCGCGCTCCCCTCTCCCTCGGGGAGAGGGGCTGGGGGTGAGGGTCTCCCTGGCGCCCTTCTCGCCTCGGCCTACCCGGACCGCATCGCCATGGCGCGCGGAAAGCGCGGCGAGTTCCTCATGGCCAACGGGCGTGCGGCGGCGCTCGATCCGCACGATCCGCTCGCCGGCGAGCCCTATCTCGCGATCGGGGAGGTCGTCGGACGCGCGGCCTCGGCGCGCATTCTGCTCGCCGCCCCGCTGAGCGCAGCCGACATCGAGGCGGTCACAGGGCCTTCGATCGAGACGGCGGATGAGCTGTTGTTCGACCGCGCGTCGACCTCGTTGCGGGCGCGTCGCCGCCGGCGGCTCGGGGCGCTGACGCTCGCCGAGCAGACGCTAGCGGTTCCGGCGGACGAAGCGAGCGCCACGGCGCTGGCGCGCGGCGTGCTGGCGCTGGGAGTCGGCCGGCTGCCGTGGAGCAAGGCGCTCAAGCAGTGGCGCGATCGCGTGCTGTTCGTCCGCCGCGCCGAGGGCGACGCTTGGCCGGACCTGTCGGACGAGGCGCTCGCCGCCGATCCCGAATGGCTCGCGCCGTTCCTCGTCGGAAAAACCCGCCTCGACCAGATCGGGGCCGACGATCTTTCGAACGCGCTGCACGCCCTTTTACCCTGGGACCTCGCGCGCCGCCTCGACGCCGAGGCGCCGACCCATTTCCACGCGCCGACCGGCAACGCCGCGTCGATCGACTACGAAACCGAGGGCGGCCCGTCGATCGCGCTGCGCGTGCAGGAGTTGTTCGGCCTCGCGGAGCATCCGACGGTCGCGGGCGGAAAGATACCGCTGACCCTGCATCTCCTCTCGCCGGCGCATCGGCCGATCCAGATCACCCGCGACCTGCCGGGCTTCTGGCGCGGCTCCTGGGCCGCGGTGCGCTCGGACCTTCGCGGCCGCTATCCGCGCCACTTCTGGCCGGAGGACCCGGCGGGCGCAGCGCCGACGTCGCGAGCCAAGCCCCGAGGGACGTGAGGTCCGAAAGATGTCCGACGCGAGACACCGCGGGCCGATAGCAGGGCTCCGCGAATCACTGCTTCCGGGCGTTTGGCCGCCGTCGGTGGACGAGTGGCTGCCGGAGCGGCATCTGGCGCGTTTTGTTGTCGAGGGGATCGAGGGGCTCGATCTGCGCGCGATGGTGGGCGCTTATCGGGGCGCTGGGTCGGCGGCGCACCATCCGGGAAAGCTGTTGGGGGTGCTGGTGTACGGTTATGCGACGGGGGTGTTCTCGCCGGAAGCTGGAGCGGGCGACCTACGACTCGGTGGCGTTCCGTTTCATCGCAGCCAACGATCATCCCGACCACGACACGATCGCGTCGTTCAGGCGGCGGTTTTTCAAAGAGATCGAAGCTTTGTTCGTTCAGGTGTTGTTGCTGGCGCGCGGGATGGGCGTTCTGAAGATGGGCCCGATCGGACGTTCACCACCGCCGCAAAGCGAAAAACCCGCTCGATTATCGATCGCAAAACTCAGTCCGACAGGCTGCGAGAGGCGCTACTTCCCGGCCAGCTTGTCGGCGAAGAGGGCGATGGTCTTGGCGTAGACCGGCGAGGCGTTCCATTGGAGGATGGCGGGGAAATTCGGCTCGCCCTCGTTCCAGCCCGCGCCGCGCTGCCAGCCGTGCCCGGCCAGGAACGCGGCGGTCGAAGCCAGCGCGTCGGCCGAATTGTGGATGATGTCCGGGGTCCCCGCGCCGTCCGGCGTGGTGGCGTAGGTCATGACCGCCGAGGGCATGAGCTGGGTCTGGCCGATCTCGCCCGCCCAGGCGCCGTGCAATGACCTGGGATTCGTCCAGACGCCCCGCTCGACCAGCGTCAGCGCGTCGATGAGTTCGGCGCGAAAGCGGTCGGCGCGGCGGCAGTCATAAGCGAGGGTGGCGAGCGCGGCGAAGGTCGGATACGAGCCGTTGTCGCCGCCGAAGCTGGTCTCGAGACCCCAGATCGCGACCAGAACCGCGCCCGGCACGCCGAAGCGCTGCTCGATGGTCTGAAGCGGCTCGGCGTACCGGGCGAGCATCGCCTTGCCGCGGGCGACGATGGCCGGCGTGACGTGGCTTGCGGCGAAGCTCTCGAAATTGTGGCCGAGGAAGACGACCCCGCGATCGTGCGCGCCGACCGAGGAATCATAGCTCATCCCCCCGAGCGCGGCGTCGAAACTCGCCTCCGAGATTCCGTCGCGCGCGGCGACCTGCTTGAAGCCCGCGAGCCACTCCCGGAAACCTTCCGGCCCACGGCCGCAATCTTCCGCGTGCGCTGCGACGGCGCCGAGGACCAAGGCGAGCGCGACGGCTGCGAGCGCTCTTCCAACACGACCTTTCATCCATGCCCCCGCGCCGGCACATTTCTCAAGCCGCGAGCGCCGGCCAGGGACCGCGGCGCCGGGAGCCTACCAAAGCGCAGCGGCAGGACAAACCGCCAGGCGACGTTTGCGTCGCCGGCCTCGACGCGCGCCCGTGGGAGGAAGCGGCTAGAGCGCGACGACTTGAGATCGGATCGCGCGGCATCCCCTCATGCGGACCGCTGCCGCCGTCCACCTTCTCCCCGAGGGAGAAGGGATCGATGGCGACGGCGCGGAAGCCCTCCCCCTCGGGGAGAGGGACGTCGCGAAGCGGCGGGGCGCGCGGCGCAACCTGATGTCATCATGCTCTAGCGCTACCGGTAGCGCTTCTGGTTCCAGCGATGGCCGATGAGCGCGAGAATGATGATCAGGCCGTTGAAGAACTGGACGTAGAAGCCGGAAAGGCCCGCCGCGACGATGCCGCTCTGGATGAACGACACGATCAGCGCCCCGATCGCGCCGCCGGCGATCGTGCCGACGCCGCCCCAGGTCGGCGTGCCGCCGACGAACACCGAAGCGATCGCGGGCAAAAGATAGCCGTCGCCGGTCGTCGGCCACCAGGTGTAGTTGACCATCGTCGAGAACACGCCGGCGAGCGCCGCGCCGAGGCCCATGAAGACGAAGGTGAGGATGCGCACGCGCTGAACGTTGACGCCCATCTCGGTCGCGCTGTCCGGGTTGTCGCCGACAGCCCGCACCCGCGCGCCAAACCGGTGGCCGTTGAACAGGAGGCCCGCGAATAGGACGAAGGCGAGCGCCCAGAAGATTTGCACTGGAACGCCGAACACTTGTCCGGCGAAGACAGAGCCCACGGTCGTGTCCTGCAGTTCCAGAAGCGCGATCGACTTGCCCTGCGTGACGATCATGATCAGCCCGCGAAGCATGAAGTTCATGCCAAGCGTTGCGATCAGCGACGACAGGCCGCCCGTGACCACAAGGGCGCCGACGCAGGCGCCGAGCGCCATGCCGGCGATGAGCGCCGCGACGATGCCGAGGAGGGGATTCAGGCCCGCGTGCACGATGAGGGCGAACACCCAGGCCGAGCATCCCATCGTCGCCGGGAACGAGAGGTCGATCTCGCCGACAGTCACGACGAAAACCAAGGGAACGACGAGGCACAAAGCCACCGGGAGGGTCACGAGCACCGAATTGTAGATCGGCCAGCTCAGGAACACCGCGGGGCTCGCCGCCATGAAGGCCGCGATCATCACCACGAACACGGCGAGCGTTCCCAGCGCAGCGCGATTGCGTTCGGCGAAGCGCCTCACCGCGCTCTCCGGTGGACGCTCGACCGGACGAGCGCTGACGTCGACGGGCTCGATGGACACGGTCATCACGCAGCCTCCGCTTCGTGGCCGGGCGCCGGCGGGATCTCGATTCCCTGTGGGTGGGCGAGCTTCTCCATGTAGGCGATGAGGCGTTCGGCCGAGCCCATCTCCTCCTTCGTCGCCTTGAGCGCCACGGTCCCACGGTCCATGACGACGAAGCGCTCGCAGATGTCGAAGACGTGGTGGATGTTGTGGCCGATGAACAGCACCGAGCGCCCGCCCGCGCGCACCGCGCGCACGAAGCGGAACACCTTTTCCGTCTCGGTCAGCGACAGCGCGGTGGTCGGCTCGTCCATGACGATGAGATCGGCCTTGTTGTAGATGGCGCGCGCGAGCGCCACGCCCTGCCGCTCGCCGCCCGAAAGCTGGCCGACGATCGAATCCGGCGAGAACACTTTCGAGGTGAAACCGATGTCGCGCATGAGCCGCTCGGCCTCGGCGCGTTCGCGCTTGCGGTCGAGAAGGCCGAAAGCGTTGCTCAGCTCGCGCCCGAGGAAGATGTTGCGGATGATGCTCTGCTGGACGCATAGCGCCCGGTCCTGGAACACGGTCTCGATGCCGGCATTGCGGGAGCGGGCCGCGTTCCAATGGCTCTCGCGGACGCCGCGCACGAAAATTTCGCCGCTCGTCGGCCGGATCGCGCCGGCGAGCATCTTGATGAGGGTCGACTTGCCGGCGCCGTTGTCGCCGAGGAGGCCGACGACCTCGCCGCGGTCGACATGGAGGTCGACGCCGCCGACGGCGAACACCCGGCCGTAGCTCTTGGCGATGTTTCTGAGTTCGATCAGCCTTTCGCCCATCGGTGGTTCCTTCGAGATTGTAACCGCGGTCGATGACCGCGGCGCCCGCGCTCAGCGAGCGCGGCTACAGAGCGTCGCGCCTCTAGCGCAGCCCCTCCTTCGCGAGATCCGCGACCGCCTTGTAATTGTCCGGCGTCACGAAGCCCGCGCCCGTGTCGACGTTGATTGGCGCGAGCCCGTAGACGATCTGCTCGCACAGGCTCAGAATCGGCAGGTATCCCTGCTGGAACGGCTGCTGGTCGGCGGCGAGCTGCACCCAGCCGTCCTTGAACATCTCGACGATCTGCGGGCTCGTGTCGAAGCCGACGTTGATGATTTCGCCCGGCTTCTTGCCGACGGCCTTCATGTAGGTCGCGGCGTTGCCGAGCTCCTGGCCCCCCGGATAGACGATCAGCTTCGTCGTCGGATTGGCCTGGATGGAGGCGGTGATGACGGGGATAGCGAGGTTGGGGTCCGACGTCCATTCGGGCGGCGCGTTCAGCTTCACGACCTTGACCCCCGCCTCTTCCAGCGCGTTGGCCGTGCCGAGCTCGCGCGCGGCGCGGATGGAGTCGTCGAAGCCGCCGAGCACGATCGCCACGTCGCCCTTCTTCATGCCGAACCGGCGCACGATCTCGACGCCGAGCGCGTGGCCCTGCGGCTCCTGCTGCGCCCCGACATAGCCGCCGCCGACCTTGTCGACCGCGGCGGGCACGGGCACGTTCTGGTACATCATCTTGATGCCGGCCTTGGCCGCCTGCTCGGCGAGCGGCAAAATCGCGGCTTCGCCCGGATGGCCCATCATGGCGATGCCGTCGGGATGGGCCGCGACCGCCTCGCGCAACTGCTGGGTCATCTTCTCGTTCTGCCAACCGGAGAAGACATAATCGACCTGCGCGCCGGTGTCGGCGGCGGCCTGGCGCGCGCCGTTGTAGACGATGGTGCCGAACGCGTCGCCCTCGGCGCCCCCGACGAAGAAGCGGATGTGGGCCTTGCTGCACCACTTGTCGCGCAGAGCCTGCCCGTCCGCCGCCTGCGCGGCGCCCGCGACGCCGACGCTCATCAGCGCCAGCGCCGTCCACCCTCGAAAAACCGGAACCAAGTTTCGCTTCATGTCGTTCCTCCCGGGTTTCCCGCGGCTTTGCACCGCTCCTTCGCCGGAGCCTTTTTGCGCCGGCGCTGACTCGTCCGCGCCGGCTCAGCCCGGATTGGGGACGGCGCGCGCGCCGCCCCGGCATTGCTTGAGGTAGTCGAGCGCGCGGACCTGGCCGGTCATCTCGAGTTCGTCGCGATAGACGGGGTCGTGCCAGCCCTCAATGTCGATCGTCCCCGAATAGCCCGCGAGCCTCAGCTCGCTGATCACCCGGGTCCAGTCGGTGTCGCCGAAGCCGGGCGTGCGCATCTGGACGAACGGGTATTTGCCGAAAACGCCGTGCTCGCTGACCACGTCCCAGCGCACGGTCGCGTCCTTGCCGTGGACGTGGAAGAATTTCGGCGCCCATTTGCGGATCTGGGGCAGGGGGTCGATGAGATAGACGAGCTGGTGACAGGGCTCCCATTCGAGGCCGAGATTGTCGTTCGGCAGGGCGTCGAACATCAGCTCCCACGCGTCCGGATTGTGGGCGATGTTCCAGTCGCCGGTCGCCCAGTTCCCGTCCATGGCGCAGTTCTCGAACGCGATCCGCACGCCCTTGTCGTCGGCGCGGCGCGAAAGTTCGCTCCACACCCGCTTGAACGCCGGCAGGCTCGCCTCGAGCGGCTGTCCGCGCATCCGCCCGGTGAAGCCGGCGACAGTGCGGGCGCCGAAGAGGTGGGCGTTGTCGATCAGCGCCTCCCAGCCGGCCAGCGTCTGCCGGTCGAGCTCGTCGCTTTCGAGCGGGTTGCCGAACATGCCGAGCGTATCGATCGTGACGTCGGCGTCGCCGATCGCCTCTCTGAGCTGACCCGCAAGGCGCGGCAGATCCTTGTTCATCGTCTGCCAGAAGAACGGCTCGATGCTCTCGAAGCCATGCCTGACGATGGCGCGCACGTAACCCGCGGGATCGGGGGCGTTGGCCCGGATCATGGTGCCGATGCGGATGTCGAGCAGGTCTCTCATGGGTGTCCTATTCAAATGAGGATGTCGACGCGCCGGCCCGACTCGGCGCTGGCGATTGCGCCGAAAACCATGGCCAGCGAGCGGATGTTGTCGCGCCCGACCGTTTCGGGCTCAGCGCCCGCGCGCACGGCCGCGACGAAGTCGGCGACCACGCCGAAGTGGCCGCCAATGCGGTCCTCCGGCAAAAGCGGCGGCGGTTCGAGCGCCTCGACCGCATCGAACAGCCCGGAACGCGCGCCCGGCCGGGGGACTTCGATCCGTATGTCGTCGGCGCCGTCCCAGGTCAGCGTCCCGTCTACGCCGACGAAGCGCCACGTGCATTCCCACGAGGTGCCCAAGCCCGCCGCGCACCAGGAGCCGCGGTAGGTGAACATGGCCCCGTTATCGAGTTCGAAGACCGCGGCCGCCGAGGAGCCGTGCCGGTACCAGGACGAGGGCGGATTCCATTCGCGACAGTAGACGTTGAGGCCGTCGAGGCCGGTCATGGCGCGCAGCGCGTCGAAACCGTGGATCGCCATGTCGAGCAGCAGCACGTGGTCCATCGCCTCGCGGAACCCGCCGAAATGCGGCGCGAGGAAGAAGTCGGCATGGGCGCTCGTCACCTCGCCGATCGCACCCGCGCGGAGAGTTCTGGCGATCCGCCTGACGCCGCCGTGATAACGGCGGTTCTGCACCACGGCGTGGATGCGCCCGGCCGCCTTGGCGCGGGCGATCAGGTCGCGCGCCTCGGGAAGCGTCTCGGCCATCGGCTTTTCGCTCAGCACGTGGCAGCCGGCCGCAAGCCCGGCGGAGACCACTTCGTGGCGCGCCTGCGGCACGACCACGTCGAAGATGAGGTCGGGGCGGGTTTCTGCGAGGAGCGTGTGGACGTCGCGCGCGATTACGGCGTCGGCGAGCGCGAACTCGGCGGCGCGCGCCTTGGCCCTCTCCGGCTCGATGTCGGCGAGACCGACAATCTGCAACTGAGCAATTTTGCCAGCCGCCTCGAGCCAAGCTTTGCTCATTGCGCCACAGCCGACAAGGGCAGCCCTCAGCTCCATGGGGTCTCCCGGACTGACGTTTCACTATCCCTCGGCCCCGGCGTTCCGGGCCGTAAACGTTTACGAGACTACCGTCGATCGTCTGCCTTGTCAAGCGCGCCTACGCGCCCGTAAGACCGGGGGCTTGGGCGGACGCCCCCTCTCCCTCAGGGAGAGGGAAGCCGCGAAGCGGCAGGGTGTGGGTAAGACGGCGCGACCCTTTCTCGTCACGCGTGAGGAGTTTCGAATGTGATCGGAATCCGCGAACTCGCCCGTCATCTCGGCCTGTCGATCGGGACGGTGTCCCGTGCGCTGAACGATCGCGGCGACGTCAACCACGAGACCCGCCAGCGCGTGCTGGAGGCGGCGGCTGAGCTCGGCTATTCGCCCAATCAGTCCGGTCGCAGCCTCAGGCGCGGGCGAACCGACCTCATCGCGATGATCGTGCCGTCGGGCGCCGACGACACTTTGATCAACACGGTCTTTCTCTCGGTGCTCAACGGGCTCAAGCGCCGGCTCCGCACGCATGGACTCGATCTCGCGGTGTTCGTCGAGGACGGACGCGAGGACCGCCTCGCCGCCCTGAGGCGCGTGACCGAGCGCGGCGTCGCCGACGCGCTGATCATCGCCGACACCGAGAGCGTGGACCCGCGGGTCGATTATCTTTTGCAGCTCAGGAAGCCGTTCGTGACCTTCGGCCGCACCAAGGCGTCGGCGCGGCACGCCTGGGTGGATCCCGATTTCGACATGGGCGTCGAGGGCGCGGTCGCCCATCTCGCCGCGCTCGGACACCGCAAAATCGGGCTCGTGCTGCCGGACCGGCCGATGCACTACCTCGCCCTGGTCGAGGCCGGCTACAAGCGCGCCCTTTCCGCCCACGGTCTCCCGGTCGAAAAAGGTCTTCATCTGCGCCCGGCGGCCGGGGAGCGCGGCGGTCTCGAGGCGGCGGACGCGCTGTTGTCCGCGGAGCGCGCGCCGACGGCCGTGCTCGTCACCGATTCGATGCACGCGGTGGCGCTCTATCGCCGGCTCGGGGAACGCGGCCTGCGGCCCGGGCGCGACCTCTCGGTGCTGGCGCTGTTGCCGGAGGCGCGGGCGCAATATCTCATTCCGACCCTGACCACCGTGCAGACCGATTGGACCGCGATCGGCGAAAAGCTCGCCGACGCGGCGCAGGCGGAACTGGCGTTCGCCGCAGGAGACACGAGCGCCGACGGCGCCGCCCCGACGCGCGTGCAGTCGCTCGCCCCGGTGGCGCTGAAGCCGGGCGAAAGCGTGAGCCGGGCCCAGGATTTGGAGCACGCCGCGGCGCGGGGGCGGTGACGGGTCGCATGGGCGATCGGACCGTCGCGTCATCGCGAGGACCCCCGGACTTTGATCCGGGGGGACGTGGCGATCCAGAGTCCGTAGGGCGCCCGACTTTCCCCGGATCGCTTCGCTTACTCCCGCAATGACGACGTTAGCGCCGTCAGCCGATGTTGACCGAGCTTCCGCCGCTCGCCTGCCCGACCTTGTTGGCATTCCCGGTCACGGTCGCGGTCTGCGACGACACCGTCGCGCCGCTTGTCTTGAGCAACGCTTCGAGCGCCTTGGCGGCGTCGGGGTCGGCCTTGAGGGCCTTGGTGAGCGCCGCCTGCAACGCTTGCGCATTGGCCGAATCCTTCGGGTCGCGCTCGGCGTCGCCGACCGCCTCCGCGCCGGCGGGGCTGGCGAGCTTCCCCTTGATCCAGTGCCAGATGGACTCGCTCCCTTCCGAGGCGGCGTCCGCCCCGAGATTCTTGGCGAAGTCGAGAAGGTAGGGCGTGACGAACGCAACGGCTTCGGCGGCGAGGGTGGCGGGGTCCATGGGTCGGTCCTTTCTCAAGGTCAGGATTTGGTATCGGGGGCTTCCTGCGAGTCCTGCAGCTTCTGGAAAGCCTCGGCAACCGGCGCGAGCAGGTCCGCGTCGGGCTCGACGCCGAGGCTCTCCGAGAGTTCGACGTACTGGCTCGCCATGACAGCCATCCGCTGCCCATGGGCGGCAGGCAGCCTGAGGAAGAATGGCGCGAAGATCGCGACCGCCTCCTGCGCGGCGGCAAGGGCCTCCTCGCGCCGGCCGAGGGCGCTCAAATATAGGCCGAGATTGTTGAGCGAGGAGGCGAGGTCGGGGAGGAAGGCGTCGGGTCGCGCGGCGGCGAGGCGGCGGCGGATATCGACCGCCTCCTGGGCGGCGGCGAGCGCGTCCTCGCGCCGCCCGAGCGCGCTCAGGCGATTGCCGAGATTGTTGAGCGACATGGCGAGGTCGGGCAGGAAGGCGTTCGGGCGCGCGGCGCCGCGGCGGCGGCCGATCTCGACCGCCTGCTGCGCGGCGGCGAGGGCCTCGTCGCGCGGGCCAACCTCGCTCAACAATGCACCGAGATTGTTGAGCGAGGCGGCGAGGTTGGGCAGGAAGGCGTCGGGCTGCGCGGCGGCGAGGCCGCGGTAGATGTTCGTCGCTTCTTCAGCGGCTGCCAGGGCGTCCTCGCGGCGGCCGAGGTCCTTCAAAGATGCGATGAGATTGTTGAGCGAGGCGGCGAGGTCGGGCAGGAAGGCGTCGGGTTGCGCGGCGGCGAGGCGGCGACAGATGTCGGTAGCCTCGTGGACGGCGGCGAGGGCGTCCTCGCGCCGGCCTAGCACGCTCAATACATACGCGAGATTATTGAGCGATCCGGCGAGGTCGCGCTGGAAGGCGTCGGGCTGCGCGGCGGCGAGGCGGCGATAGATGTCGGCAGCCTCCAGGGCGGCGGCGAGGGCGTCCTCACGCCGGCCAAGGTCGCTCAAGCGATTGCCAAGATTGTTGAGCGATAGGGCGAGCTCGGGCAGGGAGGCGTCGGGGCGCGTGGCGGCGAGGCGGCGATAGATTTCGGTCGCTTCTTCAGCGGCGGCGAGCGCGTCCTCGCGCCGGCCGAGCGCGCTCAGGCGACCGCCGAGATTGTTGAGCGAGGAGGCGAGGTTGGGGAGGAAGGCGTCGGGGCGCGCGGCGGCGAGGCGGCGGTAGATTTCCGTCGCCTCCTGGGCTGTGGCCAGCGCCTCCTCGCGCCGGCCGAGCTCGCTCAAGCGATTGCCGAGATTGCTGAGCGAGGCGGCGAGGTCGGGCAGGAAGGTGCCCTGACGCGCGGCGGCGAGGCGGCGATAGATTACCGTCGCCTCCTCAGCGTCGGTCAGCGCCTCCTCGCGGCGGTTGGGCGAACCTAAGGCGCTTAACGCGCTGCTGAGATTGTTGAGTGCTACGGCGAGCTCAGGTAGGAACGTGTCCGGTCGCTCAGCCGCAAGGCGTCGTCGAATTTCGACTTCCTTAGCTAATTGGCGAGCCGTTTCTTCAGGTCCTATAGAATCATTGTTAGAGAATTCTGTAACTTTCGCGGTCATTGTGAGGGATCTTCTCGGGTGGCTACTTTTCCCATACTGTAGCGATTGATAAAACCTAAACTTCTTATCTCAATCAGGTAATTCATACTCATGAGTTCTAGTGGCGGAATTCGGTGACAATTCGTCAACAGAAATAACAATCCTACCAAGTTCATCAGCCAGTATCCTGAGGGGTATCGAATTCAGGTCGAAGCTAGCACCTTCTCGTTGAAATAGGAATTTAGCCTCCGGCTTCCTAATATATTCAGCGAAGTCGACAATATGTTCGGAATCTAATGAAGTCCCGTGGATAATTTCTGACAGTACATTGAGTGCGAATTGACGAGTTCGACGTCCAAGTGATGTTTCTATCGGTACTGATCCAGGCAATTCAATCGCAATTTTACTGTAAAGATGATCAGACAAGCTTTGTAATTCAACCAAATCGGAGCGCAACGTTACTGCGATCTGTATAATAGATGTGAGGTCGTCGTCGCGTCTCTTTGCGAGTGATTCTATCCAGACAATACCGTCTCTTAGACCAGAAGGAGCGAAGTCCTGCACCGCGCGGACAAGAGTTTCACTTACTTTAGACAGTCTGAGCTGGGCTGCCGCATGAATTCTTTCCTCAGGTGCAAGACCTGCTTGACGGATGGCCCCCTCATCGCCAAACCAAACCAAGATTGCGGCTTCACCGACGATGTCTGGTAGTATCGGCGCTATCCCGTCGGATATGTCTTGTGGCGGAAGAGCGTCGCAAAGCGCCTCTATTATCCCATCAAGTGGTGCGCTTGAGCTCGTCACTTGCGAGTCCGCGCGCTTCCTCGCGACCTCATGTATCCCCTCATTTTCACGCGATGCCGAACGCCTGGGAGAAGGATCGGTTTTGGCGCAGGAGTTCTTCGTATCGCTCG
>Ga0074045_10003790_pt1 | contig 13565 bp, 11 predicted proteins | sample BogForMeECP23OM2_FD_94442 | JGI IMG/M metagenome (GOLD analysis project Ga0074045, IMG submission 94442) | Bog forest soil microbial communities from Calvert Island, British Columbia, Canada - Bog Forest MetaG ECP23OM2 | ecosystem: Environmental > Terrestrial > Soil > Wetlands ... | reverse complement strand
GCAGGAGATGACGTCGGCCTCCGAGACGGCGGCTTCAAGGTCCTCGGTCGGCTTGGCGTTGAGGCCGGCGTCAGCGAGGCTCATCGCGAGCCGCCGCGCGCCTTCCGGACGATGGTTCCAGACCGCGACCTCATTGTAGCGCCGCACGCTCGCGTGGGCGCGCGCCATGAACGGCGCGAGCGCGCCGGCGCCGACGATGAGCAGGCGCTTGCTGTCCGCACGCGTCAGATGGCGCGCCGCAAGCGCCGAGGCGGCCGCTGTCCGCCAATGTGTGAGGCGTGTCCCGTCGATCGCCGCAAGCGTCTCGCCCGTCCGGCCCGACTGCAGGACATAGAGACCGGTGACCGTCGGCAGGGCGCGGGCGGCATTGCCCGGAAAAACATTGACGACCTTGACCCCGAGATAGAGGCCCGCGCGCGAGGCGCTCTCGGTCCAGGCGGGCATCAGGAGATGCGTGGCCTGCGGCTCGCCCGCGCGCCCGATGGGGTGATGATGGCGGTGCGGCGCGATGAAGCCGCCGCGCATCGCCTCGGCGAGTTCGTCGATCAGCGTGGGAAAATCGAGCGTCCTGTCGAGGTCGTCGGACGAGAAAACGCGCATGCGCGCCCCTATCAACGGGGCAGCGAGGGCGGAGCCGGCTGGGCCGCCTTCAGGTTCTGGGCCTCGGCGCGCCAACGGGCGGCCTCGGCGCGGCTCTGGCGGGCCGCGCGGCGATGGCGGCCCTGAGACACCCAGGTCGCAGCCGCGCCGGCGATGACGCCGAGCATGGCCGCAACGATCACCACCGCGAACATCGGCGCTTCAATCGCGAAAGCGGCGTTTTCGACCGAGCCGAACGGATCGAACGACACCGTCGCCCATTGTCGATTGGCGAAAACGAACAGCAGCAGGACAATCGCGACGATCGCGATGATGAGAAGTCGAAGAAAGCGAGTCATGGCACGCTTCGCCGCTCCGTCGTCCCGCGGCGCCGATCGTTCAGATGCGTCATCCTACTCTTGCTCGACTGGAATGCGATTGAGCCGCTCGCGCATCTCCTTGCCGGTCTTGAAGAACGGCGCGAGCTTCTCGGTCACGGGCACCTTGTCGCCGGTCCGCGGATTTCGGCCCGTGCGCGCCTGTCGCTGCTTAGTCGAGAAGGCGCCGAAGCCGCGCAACTCGACACGCTCGCCGCGCGCCAGCGCGTCCCCGATTTCGCCGAGGATCGCGTCGATGATGTTCTCGATGTCGCGTTGATAGAGATGCGGATTTCGTGCGGCCATCCGCTGCACGAGTTCTGACTTGATCACTGAACGTCCCCAATTGGAAATCGCCCAACGAAACCGACGGGCCCGGCATGCCGCAATTCGTCTTTTGACATCAATACGGAACCAACGTTGCACGTCTGCGACGCCGCTCCTCCCGAGGGAGAACACGCCGGTTCAAGCCGATCGTTGAGCCTCATACTGACCCGTCTTGCGAAAACGCACAAGGTAGGAGGGAATGATCGCGTCGACAGCCTGCGGCGCGATGCCGAGGCCTCGGAGCACGCGCCCCTCCGCCTCCGCCTTCTCGGACACGACGTTGTCGAACGCGAGAAGATCGATCTGGTCGCGGTGCGCCGTCAGCAGCTTCGGGAACCTGCCGAGCGTGACCTTGCTTGCGAAACTCGTCGTCGAGGCGATGAAGTAGGAGGGCGTTTTCGGCAGGCCGATCAGCAGCCGGCGTCGCTCGACCGTGCGCAGCGCCAGTTCCGCGGCCTGGCGAAGCGTCATCACCTGCGGTCCGCCGAGCTCATAGATCGTTCCCGGATTCGTCTCGCCGGCCAACGCGGCCGCGGCTGCGCGCGCGACGTCTCCGACGTAAACGGGCTGGAGCCGCGTGCCGCCGCCTGCGAACAGCGGAATGACCGGAAGGAAGCGGGAAAGCGCGCCGAAGCGGTTGAAGAAGTCGTCCTCCGGGCCGAAAACGACCGAAGGCCTCAGGACTGTCGCGGCCGGAAATTCGGCCAGCGTGACCTCCTCGCCGAGCCCCTTGCTGGCGACATAAGCAGACCAGGACTTCGGATCGGCCCCGATTCCAGAGACTAGGGCGAAGGTCTCTACCCCAGTGGCCTTGGCCGCGCGCGCGAGCGCAGCCGCCCCGTCGACATGCACGGCGCGATAGGTCTGCGCGCCGCTCTCGGCCTTGATGCCGGTCGCATTGACCGCCATCTCAGCGCCTTCAAGCGCGGACGCGATCGAGGCGGGGTAGCGCAGGTTCGCCTGGACCGACTCGATCTGCCCGACCCCGCCGATCGGCTGCAGGAAAAAGGCGAGATCCGGCCGCCGCACCGCGACGCGCACCCGCCAGCCCCTTCGCACCAGGGCGCGGACGATGTGCCGGCCGAGGAAGCCGGAGCCGCCGAACACGGTCGCCAAGCGGCTTCGGTCGAAAGTGGCGTCGGCCATCGAGGTCCTCTCCGAAGAAGGGCGCGAGATAGGGCTGATCGCCCGCCCCCCTTTATGCGATGGCCGCGCGCCTGTACAGCAGCGAAAAGGACTGAGTTTCCGGCGCGCGGCGTCTCATCCGTTGGTGTTCGCGTTCGCGTTGCGGCGCATCTCGACGACGTGGTCGGCCGCCTTGCCGGAAAGCTCCGCGAGATGGTCGAACTTGGTCTCGAACGCCCCGACGCCCGAAGTCGCCGAGCGCAATTCAATGATGAGGTCGCCGATCTCCGCTTCCGGGATGAGGGCGCGCAAGGCTTCCCAGCCCTTCCAGCCCTCGCGGGGCTCGAAGCCGAGGATCTGGCCGCGCCGTGAGCTGACCAAGGCGCTGGCGCGGGCGAGGGCGTCCGAGGGCACGTAGATCGTCACCGACAGGATCGGCTCGAGCAGCACCGGACGCGCCTTGGCGAGCGCCTCATCGAGCGCAATGCGCCCGGCGGCGCGGAACGCCATATCCGACGAATCGACCGTGTGGTAGGAGCCGTCAGTCAGCGTGACCGAGACGTCGACGACCGGGAAGCCGAGCGGTCCCCGCGCCATGGCGTCTTTGGCGCCTGCCTCGACGGAGGAGAAGTACTGCCGGGGCACTGCGCCGCCGTGCACCCGCTCGGCGAAGGCGAAACCCTCGCCGCGCCCACGCGGCCCGACCTCGACCACGACGTCGCCGAACTGGCCATGCCCGCCCGACTGCTTCTTGTGCCTTCCGCGGACTGTGACCGCGTCGCGAATCGTCTCGCGGTAGGCCACGGTCGGCTTGTGGGTGTGGATCGTCACCCCGAAACGGTCGGCGAGTCGCTCGGTCGTCACCCGAAGATGCATCTCGCCCTGGCCGTAGAGCTTCATCTCGGACATTTCCGCGTCCTGAACGAAGGATAAAGCTGGATCTTCCTCGCACAGCTTGGCGAAAGCCGCCGCGAGCCGAACCTCGTCCTTGCGGTCCTTGACCTTGATGGCGAAGGCCTGGGTCGGCGGGGGAGGCGGCGGCAGCTCGGCGGCGGCCGGGGCGACCTTGCCTTCGGCGAACCGGTCGCCGGTGGCGAGGTCCTCGAGCCGGGCGAAGGCGACTGTGTCGCCCTCCTCGGCGCGGGCCACCTTGGCGGAGCTTGCGCCGGTCATGCGGGCGAGTCCGCCGATGCGCTCCTCCACCCCGCGCGAATTGATCACCGTCGCGCCGTCGGCGAAGGCGCCGCGCAGCACGCGCGACAGCGACAGCTTGCCCCCGTGCGCGGTGTGAACGGTGCGGATGACCTGCGCGAGCGCCGGACCGGAATCGTCGATGCCGAGGCGCTTGCGGGTATGGCCGATCGCAGGCGCTTCGTGACGCACCGCCTTGAGCAGGCGCGTGACGCCGTGGCCCTCGGTCGCCGAGCCCATCAGCACCGGAACGACGTGGCCCTCGCGCAGTTCGCGCGCCAGATCGTCGAACACAAGGTCCTTGGGCGGGTCGAGGTCGCTGAGGAGTTGCTCCATCAGCGCATCGTCATAGTCGGCGAGCTTTTCGAGCATCGAATAGCGCGCGTGCTTCTCTTCCTGGACCACGCCGGCTGGCATCTCGATCACTTCCGAGGGCGCGGATTCGCGGTAGACGAAGGCGCGCTCGAGCGCGAGATCGACGAAGCCGGTCGCAACCCCATTCTCCCACACGGGAATCTGGCGCAGGAGCAGCGGCGTGCGCGAGGCTGGCTGAAGGAGTTCGAGCGTCTCGCGCAGGCCGCCCCTCCCCTGGTCGATCTTGTTGAGGAACAGGATGCGCGGCAGGCCGAGCTCCTCGAGTTCGCGGAGAATGACCTGAAGCGCGGGGATCTTGCGCGGGTCGGCCTCGCACACGACGACGGCGGCGTCGCACACCGGCAGCGCCGGATGCATGTCGTGGATGAACTCGATCGATCCGGGGCAGTCGAAGAAGGTCAGCCGATCGCCCATGTAGTCGACGCTGGCGACGTTCGGCTCGACGCTCATGGCGTGGCTGCGCGCCTCCGAGCTCGAATCGCCGACGCTGGTCCCTTCCCGGACTGTGCCCTGCCGCGCCAACGCCCCGCCGCGCGCCAGTATCCCCTCGAGGAGGCTGGTTTTCCCGCTCTGGAATGGCCCGACGATGGCGATGAGACGAGGACCGGGAACGCGGTGCTCGTGTTGGACAGCAGTCAAAATCAAGCTCCCTTGCGCGGCGCTCGCGGCATATGCGCCGCGGGATTTTCCTTCGGACGCGCAAGCCCTTGCGATCTCGCGGCGCCGCTTAACGCGCCTGTCGCGCACTTGTCGTCTTCCTGACATGCTCGCAAGAACCGTCCCGCCGCGCAAGCCAATCCGAAGTGCGACAAAACCGCCGACAGCCGAGCGTCGCGCCGCCTGTCGCGCTTTGCCTGCGTTTCCTGTAAGGAACCGCCCTCAAACGGATATTCGCGAGGTCGAGCGGTCATGGTTCAGGGTCAGCCGGTCGACGTCCGGCGCGTCGCGGCCGCGCTTGGCGGGCGGTCGTTGGTGCTGGTCGGGATGATGGGAGCGGGCAAGACGTCGGTCGGCAAGCGCCTCGCCGCGAAGCTCGGGCTGCCTTTCGTCGACGCCGATGCGGAGATCGAGGCCGGCGCGCAGCTTTCGATTTCCGAGATTTTCGAGCGATTTGGCGAGGCGTATTTCCGCGAAGGAGAGCGCAGGGTGATAGCACGGCTGCTCAACAGCGGACCACAGGTGCTGGCGACCGGCGGCGGCGCCTACATGAATGCCTCGACCCGCGAGGCGATCGCCGCCCGCGGCGTGTCCATCTGGCTCAAGCCGGACATCGAAGTGCTGCTCGCGCGCGTGCGCAAGAAATCCAACCGGCCGCTGCTGCAGACCGCCGACCCTGAGGAGACCCTGCGCCGGCTTCTGTCGGAGCGCGCTCCGATTTACGCGCTCGCCGACCTCACGATCGAGTCGCGCGAGGGGCCGCATGAATCGGTCGTCGACCTGACGCTTCGCCGGCTCGCCGAGACCTTGTGCGGCTCGGAGGAGCCGCCGGCCGGCGACCGGCGCCGCGTCGAAGTCCCGCTCGGCGCGCGCGCTTACACGATCCACATCGGTGCCGGCGTGATCGACGAGGCCGGTCCGGAGATCGCCAAAATCGCGCCCGGCGCGAAATGCGCAATCGTGACCGACGCCAACGTCGCGCCGCTCTACCTCGAACGCGCGACCGCGAGCCTGGCGCGCGCCGGCCTCGGCTCAACGTCGATCGTCTGCCCGCCGGGAGAATCAACGAAGTCCTACGCGGAGTTCGCCCGCGTGTCGGACGCGCTCATCGCGGCGCGCATCGAGCGGCGCGACGTCGTGGTCGCTCTCGGGGGCGGGGTCATCGGCGATCTTGCCGGCTTCTGCGCCGCCTCGCTGCGCCGAGGCGTCCGGTTTGTCCAGATTCCGACGACGCTGCTCTCCCAGGTCGATTCCAGCGTCGGCGGCAAAACCGGGATCAATTCGCCGCACGGCAAGAATCTCGTCGGCGCTTTCCACCAGCCCTCGCTTGTTCTGGCGGACTCGGGCGCGCTCGAGACCTTGAGCGCGCGCGAGTTCCGCGCCGGCTACGCCGAGGTGGTCAAGTACGGCCTGATCGGCGACCGGAACTTTTTCGATTTCCTCGAGGCCCGCTGGCGGGAGGTCTTTTCCGGCGGCCCGGCGCGGGCCGAGGCGATCGCGACGAGCTGCGCGGCCAAGGCGCGCGTCGTCGTCGCCGACGAGACCGAGCAGGGCGAACGAGCGCTGCTGAACCTCGGACATACGTTCGGTCACGCCTTCGAAAGCCTGACCCATTACGATTCCGCCCGTCTCGTCCATGGCGAAGGGGTCGCCGTCGGCATGGCCTCGGCCTTCCGCTTCTCCCGCCGGCTCGGGCTCTGCCCGGGCCAGGACGCGTCGCGGGTCGAGGCGCACCTCAAAGCCGCCGGCCTGCCGACCCACATCCGCGACATTCCCGGACTTGAGACGGACGCCGAGGCGATCCTGGCCGCCATGCGGCAGGACAAGAAGGTCGAACGCGGCCGGCTGACCTTCGTTCTCGTGAGGGGAATCGGCGAGAGCTTCGTCGCCCGCAACGTCGACGAGGGGAGCGTTGTGGCCTTTCTCAAGCAGGATCTCATGCTCCCGCGGGGCTGAGCGCCCGGTTTCCGTCGCACGCCTGTCGCACGCAAGGGGCAGGCCTTCATGCTAGAACGTCGCCATGCCGATCTCGCTCGACATCGTCGTCATCGTCGTCAGCATCGCCTTGGCGGCCTTCTTCGCCGGCGCGGAGACGGCGCTGACGGCCGCATCACGGGCGCGCATGCACGCCCTCGAGATGTCGGGCGATGCGCGCGCCGCGCTGGTCACGCGGCTTATCGGCATGCGCGGACGGCTGATCAGCTCGATGCTGCTCGGCGGACAGATCGTCACCATCGGGTCGTCTGCGATCGCCACCAGCGTCATGCTCGACCTTTACGGCGACCATGGCGTGTGGGCGGCGACGGTGATCATGACCGCGCTGATTGTCGTGTTCGGCGAGGTCATGCCCAAGACGATCGCCATCGCCTATCCCGACCGCTTCTCGCTCGCGATCGCGCCGCTGGTCCTGTTTTTCGTCACGGTTTTCAGCCCGATCGTGTTCGCGGTCGAGGCGGTGGTCCGGTTCGTGCTACGCCTCTCCGGCCTGTCGCTGACCGACGCCGACGCCGGCGTGTCGGGCCACGAGGAGCTGATGGGCGCGGTCGACATCCTCCATCGCGAGGGCGAGGTCGAGCGCAGCGAGCGCGACATGTTCGGCGGCCTGCTCGAACTCTCCGAGGTGCCGGTGGCCGACGTCATGGTGCACCGGACCAAGATGCGGCTGATCGACGCCGACCTGCCTCCCGACGAAGTGGTGCGCGAGGCGATCGAATCGCCCTATACGCGCCTGCCGCTGTGGCGCGGCGACCCCGACAACATCATCGGGATCCTGCACGCCAAGGACCTTTTGCGCGCGCTGGTCGCGACCGGCGGCGACGCCAGCAAGGTGAGGATCGCAGATATTGCGCTCGATCCGTGGTTCGTGCCCGAATCGACGACGCTGCGCGACCAGTTGCAGGCCTTCCTGCGCCGCAAGACGCATTCGGCCCTGGTCGTCGACGAATACGGCGTCGTGCAGGGCCTCGTCACGCTTGAGGACATCATCGAGGAGATCGTCGGCGACATCCGGGACGAGCACGACGAAGCCTTGCAGGGCGTGCGCAAGCAGCGCGACGGCTCGGTTGTCGTCGATGGAGGGGTCACGATCCGCGATCTCAACCGGATGATGGACTGGAGCCTGCCCGACGAGGAAGCGGCCACAGTCGCCGGGCTCGTCATCCACGAGGCGCGCGCGATCCCCGAGCCGCGACAGACCTATTCCTTCCATGGCTTCCGATTCGAGGTGCTGCGCAAACAGCGCAACCGCATCGCTGCGTTGCGGGTAACGCCGTTATCGGCGCGCGGGTCGGGCAGGAAGCCGCTCGATCAGGAAGGCGAAACCACGGCCCAGGAGTAGGGGCGACCGAGGGCGGTCTCCGTTGCCGCGCCGCGGGACTTCCCTATATAAGCGCCAGTCCGGCCTATATAAGCGCCAGTCCGGCGAGGCGGTCGGACAGCGAGAGGATCGGATGTCCTGGAACAATCAAGGCGGCGGACCGTGGCGCTCGCCCGGGCGCGGCCCATGGGGACAGGGGCCGTCGGGCCCGCCGACCGGCGATCTCGAGGAAATCGTCCGCCGCGTCCAGGAGGCGCTCGGCCGCCTCGCCCCGGGCGGGTCCGGCGGCGCCGGACAGCCGGCCGGCGGCTTCAAAGCGCGCACGATCCTGTTCGTCGTACTGGCGGCGATCCTCGTCTGGTTCGCCTGGGGCACGTTCTACACCGTCCAGCCCAACGAGGTCGGCATCAACCTCGTGTTCGGCAAATATACCGGCAAAACCGCGGCCGGCCTCAACACCAACTGGCCCTGGCCGATCGGATCGGTGACCAAGGTCCCGGTCTGGGATCAGCAGATTACCGAGGTCGGGTACCGGAGTCTCTCAAACGCCGATGTGCCGGAGGAGAGCCAGATGCTCACCGGCGACAAGAACATCGTCGACGTGCACTTTCGGGTGAACTGGCAGATCGATCCCGCCAAGCCCGAGGACTATGTGTTCAACATTCTAAGCCCCCGCGAGACGGTCAAGGCGGTGGCCGAGAGCATCATGCGCGAAGTCGTCGGCCTCAAGACCATCGACGGCATTCTGACCACCGACCGCGCCGCGGTCGAAGCTGACGTGCAAAAGCGCATGCAGGACCTGCTCAACGAATATCGAGCGGGCGTCCTGGTCAAACAGGTCCAGCTCCAGTCGGTCGACGCGCCGAGCGAGGTCATTTCGGCCTACCGCGATGTGACCGCCGCACAGCAGGACCAGCAGCGCCAGGTCAATGAAGCCGAGACTTACGCCAACAAGGTCGTGCCGGAAGCCGAGGGCGGCGCGTCGCGAATCGTCGCCGAGGCCAATGCTTATCGCGAGCAGACGATCCTCGACGCCAAGGGCCAGACGGCCCGCTACAACCAGATTCACGAGCAGTACAAAAAGGCGCCCGGCGTGACGCGCGAACGCATGTACCTCGAAACGATGGAGCGCGTGCTCGGCCCGATGGACAAGACGATCGTTGACACGAACGGCACGACGGCGCCTGTGCCCTACATCTCGCTCGACGCGCTGTCCAAGTCCACGGGAGGCGGCAAATGAGCCGTCACCTCTCCGGGCTTGCGATCGCTGTGATCGCCGCCGTCGCGATCGTCATCGCGTCCCTGTCGACGTTCGTCGTCGATCCGACCGAACAGGCGCTTGTGCTGCGTTTCGGCCGACCCATCCGCGACCTGATCGGCGCGCCCGGCCTCTACTTCAAGTGGCCGTTCATCGACACGGTCGTCTATATCGACAAGCGCATTCTCGCGCTCGACAACGAGCGCCAGGAGGTGCTGGTGTCGGACAACCAACGGCTCGAGGTTGACGCGTTCGTCCGCTACAAGATCGACGACCCGCTGCTCTTCTATCAGTCCGTGTTCAATACGCGCGGCGCTGACGCCCAGCTCGGGGGCATGCTCAACTCCGCGCTCCGCCGGACGCTCTCGGGGGCGTCGATCACCGACATCGTGCGCGACAAGCGCGACGCGCTGATGGCCGACATCAAGGACCAGATGATCACCGGCGCCCGGCGTTTCGGCCTCGATGTCGTCGACGTGCGGATCAAGCGCGCCGATCTGCCGGCCGAGAACTCCGAGGCCGTGTTCCACCGCATGCAGACCGAGCGCCAGCAGCGCGCGGCCTCGTATCGCGCCCAGGGTTCGCAGCAAGCCCAGCAGATCCGGGCGGAAGCGGACCGAAAGGTCACAGTCATCACCGCCCAGGCGCAGCAGCAGTCCGAACAGATCCGCGGCGAGGGCGACGGCGAGCGAAACCGCATCTTCGCCGAGACCTACGGCGCCGACCCGGAGTTCTTCGCCTTCTATCGGTCGATGCAGGCCTATCAGAACGCGTTCAAGGACGGCCAGACTCGGTCGCTGGTCAGCCCGAAGTCGGACTTCTTCCGCTATTTCTCGACGCCGACGCCGCCGCCGGAAGGGACGCCGCCGGCCGCGGCGGCTCCGCCGACGGCCAAGGCGGATTGAGGTGCGCGATTTCGCTGCCGCGGTCGGCCTCGTCTTCGCCATAGAAGGGTTGTTGATGGCGGGGTTCACCGAGCAGATGCGCAAACGCATGGCGGCGGCGGCCCGCGAGGACCCGAACAGGCTGCGCGGGGTTGGGCTGGGCGCGGCGCTGCTCGGCGTCGCGATCGTCTGGGCCTCGCGCTCACTGCTTTAGCTCCTATCTAAAGGCGTCGGGCTTGCCCCGCAGCGCCGGGAATTGACGATTTCGAGGAGGACTCCATGAACCACGTTGCGCGGATTTCGACGTCGCCTCGGCCTCGGGTCCGACCGGCGCTTGCGGCTGCGCTCGCTTCAGTGCTGGTCGGCGCGCCGCTCACAGCCTTGCCGGCAAGCTCCGCGTTCGCCCAGGCGCGGCCGACCAACCTCGCCGATCTCGCCGAACAGGTCGACGACGCTGTGGTCAACATCTCGGCAACCCAAACGATCGAGGAAAAAGGCAGCGCGATCCCGGACCTTCCCAAGGGCACGCCGTTCGACGAAATGTTCGAGGAGTTCTTCAAGAACCACGGCGGCGTTCCGCATCCCCGAGCCCAGAAGGCCCAGTCGCTCGGCTCTGGATTTGTCGTTGATCCGAGCGGGATCGTCATCACCAACAACCACGTCATCGGCGACGCCAATGACATTGTCGTCATCTTCAACGACGGCCGCAAGCTGAAGGCCAAGGTGATCGGCAAGGATTCCAAGGTCGACGTCGCGGTGCTTAAGGTCGAGAGCGACAAGCCGCTGAAGTCCGTCAAGTTCGGCGACAGCGACAAGGCGCGCGTCGGCGACGGCGTGATGGCGGTTGGGAACCCGTTCGGCCTCGGCGAGACCGTGACGGCCGGGATCATCTCCGCCCGCAATCGCAATATCGAAAGCGGCCCGTACGACGACTTCCTGCAGACCGACGCCTCGATCAACAAGGGCAATTCGGGTGGCCCCCTGTTCAACATGCAGGGCGAAGTGATCGGCATCAACACGGCGATCCTGTCGCCGTCCGGGGGGTCGATCGGCATCGGTTTCGCGACCCCGTCGGCGACTGTCCAGCCGGTTATCGCTCAACTCGAACAGTTCCATGAAACCCGGCGGGGCTGGCTCGGCGTGCGCATCCAGCCAGTCGACGACACGATCGCCGAAAGCCTCGGCCTCGGGACGGCGCGCGGAGCGCTGGTCGCCGGCGTCGACGACAAGGGCCCGGCCAAGCCCGCGGGGCTCCAGGCGGGCGACGTGATCGTCAAGTTCGACGGCAGGGACATCAAGGAATCGCGCGATCTGCCGCGGATCGTCGCTTCGACGCCGGTCGGCAAGGCGGTCGACGTCGTCGTCATCCGAAGCGGGCAGGAAGTGACCAAGTCGGTGACGCTCGGGCGCCTCGAGGACGGCGGAAAGGCCGCCGAGGTCGCGAGCAACGAAGACGTCGTGGTCCCGGAAAACGCGGTCCAGAAGGCGCTCGGGATGGAGTTCTCCGGCCTCACCGACGAGGCGCGAAAGAGTTACAAGATCAAGGACAGCGTCAAAGGCGTCGTCGTCACGTCCGTCGAGCCTGGGTCCCCGGCGGCCGATCGCGGCTTGAGGCCCGGCGACGTGATCGAGGAGGTCAATCACCAAGCGGTCGAGAAGCCGGGCGACCTCGCCAAGGCGATCGAGGCGGCAAGGAAGGACAACGCCAAGAAGCCGGCGCTGCTGCTGGTGGCCAACGGCGACGGCATGGCGCGCTTCGTCGCCATCCCTGTCGAGTAAGGCGGCGCAAGGTGGACGACTCCGCGAGCGCGCGGCCCGCCCGAGCGGACAACGCCCTCTCGATGGCCCGCGCCGTTCTCGAGCGCGCGCCGCTGTTCGACGGGCACAACGACCTGCCTTGGGTCATCCGGATCGACAAGGCGGCGCGCGGCGACGTCATCGCCTACAATCTGAATCGGGTGCACGAGAAGGCCGACACCGACATCCCGCGCCTGCGCCAAGGCATGGTCGGGGCGCAATTCTGGGCGGCGTTCCAGCCGACGAGCGCGCCACACCCCGCGCGGACGGCGCTCGAGCAGATCGACCTCATCCGCCGCATCGAGGAGGCGCATCCGGACGTGTTCCTCCCGGCGCGGCGGGCGGCCGACTACGCCAAAGCCAAGGCGGCCGGGAAGATCGCCTCGTTCATCGCGGTCGAAGGCGGCGTGGGGCTGGAGAATTCCCTCGGTCCGCTCCGGATCTGGCATGCGGCCGGCGTGCGGCTCATGACCCTCTGCCACAACGAGACCCTCGACTGGGTCGATTCCGCCACCGACGCGCCGCGCAACGGCGGGCTGAACGCCTTCGGCCGCGTGGTGATCGGCGAGCTCAACCGGCTCGGTGTCGTGATCGACCTCGCCCATGTCTCACACGACGGGATGCGGCGCGTGCTCGACGCGACGGAGGCGCCGGTCGCGCTCACCCACTCCAACGCCTATTCGCTCTGCGACCACCCGCGCAACGCTCCGGACGACGTTCTCCGGCGCCTGAAGGACAACGGCGGCCTCGCGATGGCGACCTTCGTGCCGGGGTTCGTGTCCCAGCCTTTGCGCGACTGGCTGAGGCGCGGGCGCGACGCCTACGGCAAGGCGCCTCTGGCGGCGGACCCGAAGGCGCAATTCGCCGAGCTCGAGGCCAGGCACGGAATCGCGCCGAAGGCGACGCTGGAGCAGGTCGCCGACCATGTCGAGCGCCTTGCGGAGACCGCCGGCGTCGATCACGTCGGGATCGGCTCCGACTATTTCGGCGGCGCTTCGCCCGAGGGTCTGGAGAACGTCAGCCGGTTTCCGCACCTGTTCGCCGAGCTCGTGCGGCGCGGCTTCTCCGAGCGCGATCTCATGAAGATGGCCTCGGGGAACATGCTGCGGGTTCTGCGCCAGGTGGAATTGGTCGGCAAGAGATTGAGAAAAACGCGGCCGCCAGCAATCGGCCGGATCGAGGATTATCCGGGCGCATAATCCCGCCATCGCTGCGCGCGGGGACAGTAAGCGCCGGGGTTCTCCTACAATCTTGGAGCGGAAGCGGAATGGGGGAGGGCGGCCGTCAGGGCTTAATCGGCCTCAAACCCGCCGCGCCGCTAAGTCCGTCGGCTAATTGCGGCGCCGGCCAAATCGAACTATGGCTCGCGCCCAACTGTTGTGAAGGGGCCGACCATGAAATCTCCGCGCAAGATTTTCGAACCGCTGGCGATCGGCGCGCCGCGCCCTTACCTGGAGTTGCCGTCGAAGCTCGAGCGGATGATCCATTTTGTGCCGCCGCACATCGAGAAACTGCGGGCCAAGGCAGGCGAGCTCGCCGGGCAGGTCGACGTCGTCCTCGGCAATCTCGAGGACGCCATCCCGATCGAATCCAAGATCGCCGCGCGCGACGGCTTCATCGCCATGGCGAAGGCGACCGACTTCGGCTCGACAGGCTTGTGGGCGCGCGTCAACGCCCTG
>Ga0074045_10003789_pt1 | contig 13566 bp, 8 predicted proteins | sample BogForMeECP23OM2_FD_94442 | JGI IMG/M metagenome (GOLD analysis project Ga0074045, IMG submission 94442) | Bog forest soil microbial communities from Calvert Island, British Columbia, Canada - Bog Forest MetaG ECP23OM2 | ecosystem: Environmental > Terrestrial > Soil > Wetlands ... | reverse complement strand
TACAGATAGCCGATCGACGAGGGCATCAATTGCGAGCGGCTCCATATCTTCCAGAAACCGCCGCTGACCTGCCAGTAAGCCAACGTCTCGTCCAGCCACAGTGGAGCCCGTATTGCCAGCAGCCAGATCGAAGTCGAAGTCAGCAACGCCGCCGGATAGATTAAGTCGTTCAGCCTCGCCAGACGTGGGCGTGTTTTTTCCAAGTCGCTTGCGACATCTGCAGTCGCCGCCCCAGGGCTGCGCCGTTCTTCGTTGACTATAGATTCCGGCGATTCGCTCTTCGTCATTGCACTGTCAAGCTTGCAGTGGTGATCGTGATCGCATTGGGCTGGGCCAATGTCGTTCCCTGAACTTGCACGCTATAGACGAAAGATTGCGGAGTTGACGAAGACGGGCTCGTCGAACTACCACTACCGCCGCAACCCACCAACAAGCCGAGCGAGATGCAAAGCGGCAGGAGGAACAACGAGCGCTGCCTGAGTAGCTTTCGTTTGTCTGAGCTCCGTTTCCTCAAGCCTCGCTTGTTCAAACCCAAGAACAGCACACCGACCATGGGCAGAAAGGCTGCACCGCCGAAGATTTGTTGCGCCAGCGGATTTTGTTTCAGGTTTGATCTAGCGAGAGATGCCGTCGCAGCCGGCACATTAACGTTCAGAGTAAATGGCACTGCAGACCGCCCCGGGGTAATCGTGGAAGGCGAGAAAGTGCAGGTCGCATTTTGCGGCAGCGATGATTTCAGGCAGGCCAGCGTGATCGGTTGCTTCGGGTCTCCCGTGTTCGGATTCAGCGCAATCTTAAAGGTTGCGGTGTCTCCGGCCGATATTGTTTGAGGCGCAGGTTCAGAAGCTGTGGGTGAGGCCACTAGAACGACGGGGTAGGAAGCGGAAACCTTTGAATCTGCCTGTGGCACCGCGCCAATCACGATCGTTGCCGGTGCGGGAACCGCTGGCGGCGCCGAGTATGTTCCTGCGCTGGAAATTGTTCCGAGCGTGGAATTTCCCCCGGCCACTCCATTCACCTGCCATGTGACCTCCGGATTTGTGCTGCCCTGCACGTTGGCGACGAATGCCTGGGTTGTGCCTGTATAGACTTCAGCAACCGCCGGGTTCGTACTGACAGTCACGGCAAAGGTTGCCGCCGAGACAATCTTGACTTGTGCCGAGGCTCGGTTCACACCGTTGGCATTCGCCACCGCGATCACAGTGACCGTTGATGGTGAGGGGATGGTGGACGGCGCCTGATACGAGCCCAGAGAAGAAATCGAGCCTACGGCAGAGTTGCCGCCCGTTACGCCATTTACCTGCCAGGTCACCGATGTATTGCTCGCTCCCGTCACGGTGGCTGCGAACTGCTGCGAAGCTCCGGCCGGCACCGTGGCAGAAGTAGGAACGGAGCCGGCGCTCACCGTCGAGGTAAGCTCGCGTACCCTTGAGTTCTCCGTATCCGCGACAAACAAGTTGCCAGCCGCGTCCCCCGTGATCCCCAAAGGATGGGCGAGTTCAGCACTGTTTCCTGATCCACCATCACCCGCGTAGCCTTCAGTTCCGTTTCCAGCGATGGTTTGAATATCTCCGGTAACGGCTACGACTTCGCGCACTACCGAATTGAAGCTGTCCGCAATGAAGATATTCCCGAAGCCGTCAACAAAAACCCCATAGGGATCGTCGAGTAGTCCGCTGGTCGCGAGTCCGCCATCGCCCGAGTATCCAGCTACGCCGGTTCCCGCCACGGTTTGAATGTCGAGTGTTGCAGCCACGACCTCGCGGATCCGCGAATCGAGAGTATCGGCGATGAAGAGATCTCCCGTGGCATCGCCGAAAATTCCGGCCGGGAAGTTGAGCTGCGCAGCCGCGGCCAGCCCCCCATCGCCGCAAGCGGTATCGGGTTCCGAACAGGGCATCGCAGGAGTTCCGGCCACGGTCGTTATATCGCCAACAGCCAAGCCTGATCCAAAGCAACCTCCCGCGGTGCCCACGACACAACGAATGGCAGAGTTATCAGTGTCCGCAATAAAAATGTCCCCCACGTTGTCGACAAATACGCCTTGGGGATCGTTGAGCTGTGCGCTCGTGGCCGCACCGCCATCGCCGGAGTAACCGCCGATCCCCACCATGGCCGCGTTGCCGGCCACCGTTTGAATAAAACCTGTGGCCGCTACCACCTCGCGTATCAGAGAATTATCGGTGTCAGCAATAAAAATATCTCCCAGGCTGTCGACAAACACGCCGTCGGGATCGTTGAGTTGTGCGCTGGTGGCGGCCGCACCGTCTCCGGAGTAGCCACAGCTGCCGTTGCCGGCAACCGTTTGAACGTTGCCGGTCGCCGCTATCACCTCACGAATCACGCAATTCCCTGTATCCGCAATAAAGACGTTATCCGAAGCGTCTACGAATACCCCTCCAGCTGCGAAGAGTGCGGCGCTGGTGGCCGCTCCGCCATCGCCCGAGAACGCGACCGTGTGATTACCCACCACGGTTTGAATTGTGCCGCCCGACACTTCGCGGATCACAAAGTTTTCTGTATCCGCGATGTAGACGTTGTCCGAAGCGTCTACGAAAAGCCCGTTGGGGTCGTTCAGTTCCGCGCTGGTCGCCGGCCCGCCGTCGCCTGAGGAGCCAGCGGTTCCGCCGGTGCCGGCAAAATCCTGAATGTCGCCGGTCGACGCTACTACTTCGCGAATCTCAAAGTTGAAGGTATCGGCGATGAAGATGTTACCCGAACCATCCACAGACACTCCTCCCGGCAAACAGAGTTGAGCGCTCGTGGCCAGAGCGCCGTCGCCCGAGAAGTTACAGGTGAAATTGTAGGCGTAGTAAGACCCAGCGACCGTCTGAATGTTTCCCGTTGCAGCCACGACTTCGCGAATCACCGAATTGTAAGTGTCGGCGATAAAGATGTTGGCGAACCCATCCACGAACACCCCCCCGGGAAGGTCGAGTTGCGCGCTGGTAGCAGCGCCGCCGTCGCCGGAATAGCCCGGAGTACCGCTGCCTGCGACAGTTTGGATGTTGCCTGTTGCCGCCACTACTTCGCGGATCTCATGGTTGGCGGTATCAGCTATGAAGAGATTGCCTTTGCCGTCAACGAACACTCCACCGGGCTGGCATAGGTACGCGCTGGTCGCGAGACCGCCATCTCCCGACGAATTGCACGTATCAGTCGTCGGATAAGGCGTTCCCGCTACGGTAGTGATCGTGCCCGTCGCGGCAACCACTTCGCGAATTACGGAGTTGTCGGTGTCGGCGATGAATACATTTCCCGAACCATCCAAAGCGATGCCTTCTGGACGGCCGAGTTCCGCGCTCGTGGCCGGCCCGCCGTCTCCCGAGTAGCCGCCTTCCCCACCGACGCCGTAATCATTGCCGGCGAACACCGTCAGGTTGCCTGACGGGTCGACCTTGAAAACTCGGTTGGTATAGGAATCCACGATGTAGGTATTGCCCAGTCCATCCCGCGCTACTCCGCCGGGATAGCCGATGCTGGAAGAAGTTGCCGGCAGACCGCTAGGACCGCTGCCTGCAAAGAGCTTAATCGCATACTGCGCCCTGGCACCGCCGCTGGCGCAGAAGAGAAGCGCGCCCAGGGTCAGGGCCGATTTGGTGAGCTTGTGAGAGAACATATTTACTCACCCTTCCTGAGGGCAATGCGATCCAGCCGAATCGCTTGCGTGATTTTTTCCCCTCTCGCAGTTCGCAGGCCCAGGACAACTCTGGGACGCAATCCTCTTTGCCACTGGACAAACTGCACACGAGGGATCACGAACTGCTGCGTCGTTTCTTGGGAAGTTCCGGCGGGGATCTCGATCGCAGGCGCGCAGGGTCCTCCGTTGGGTGGCTCCGCGAAATCCCAAAGCAGAATCTTTTCCAGATACACGGGGCCCGGCCCGCCGTTCGTCAGACGAAAGCGCAGCAGAATTTTTATGCCGGCGCCGACATTGGTTTTTCCAAGCACTTCGTAAGACGCGGAAACCCGCGCCTGCGCCGCTTCCGCGCTCTGAGTACCAAATCCAAAGAGAAGCGGGACTACGATGAGGCTTGCGACCGCGCGGAGTTTAAGGCGAGAACAATGACTCACGTGAGCAGAACCCCCTTTCTGCAACCTGACTCTTAATCTATGAGTGGCAGTCACCCATGGCTGCGAAGTAAGTCACCGGCTCTTGTGATCCATGTCACAGAGGCACTTTTTATTGGGGGATTAAATGGTATCTTGAATGGCTCTCACGACCGGGGTTCAACCGCGAGCTTTAGCGGGCCTAACTACGATGAGCGTGGTTGACGACGTACGCGGCCTTTTGCGGTTGCGAGCGCTGCAACTGCTCGCACTAACGTCCCTTCTGGCGTTCGTTATGTGGCGTGCCTTTCAGTTGAAGTTCTCCGTTCTCGACCTGGATATCTGGTGGCATATCAAGGTGGGCGAGTGGATCGTGGCTCACCATGGCTTTCCTCACAGCGGAATTCTTTCCCGCACCGCTGCCGGCCGGCAGTGGAGCGCCTACAGTTGGGGCTACGAGGTCCTTCTGTCGCGGGCCTACGACAGGTTTGGATTGGTTGGCGTCGCGGTTTTTGGCACGATCCTCACCCTCGCCGTTGCCTACGCCGTCTACTGGATGGCGCGGCGTCTTTCCGGAAGTTTCTGGCTGGCCTGCCTCCTGGGCGCCCTTTCGTGCTCGGCGTTCTTATTCAACCTGATGCCACGGCCAGTGTTTCTCTCCATGATCTTTTTCGCGGTCACGCTTACTCTGACTCTAGAGGCGCAACGCACCGGCCGAGTTCAGCTTCTCTATTGGTTGCCTCTAGTTTTTCTGTTGTGGGCGAACTGCCACATCCAGTTTATCTACGGAATCTTCGTGGTTGGACTTTTTGTGGGAATGCATCTGCTGTTGCATCGGGCGATACGGTTTGGTTTCATTACGCAATTTGTGATGACCTCAACCTTGCCGGTGAGAACGCTGCTTCTCGTCTTCGCTGCCTGCCTTCTGGCCACATGCGTAGGGCCCTACTCTTATCATCTATATCTCATTGTGTTTGCCTACGCCGGTTCTAAATTTCCTTATACTTTCATTCGCGAATTTCTAGCCCTCAATTTTCGCGCCCTCAGCCACTACGTGGAACTTCTGCTCGCAGCGGCAGCATTCTTCATTCTTGGGCGGCAGAAGCGCGTCGATCTCTTCAAACTGGCGGTGCTCACGGTTACCAGCGTGGTGGCCTTCCGCACCATGCGTGACTCATGGTTTCTCTGTATTACGGCGGCCGCCTGTATCGCGGATGTTTGCGGCAGAGAGGAAGCGAAACGCGAATCCGGGGAGACCGTCGCTCAAAAAGTCGGGCTAGCCGCGGTTCTGGCGCTCTTGATGTTCCTATTCGCTCGCAACTCGGGAATCGACACCCGCAATCTGGACGCCGTCATGAGCAGCGAGTTTCCCGTGAACGCGGTAAACTTTCTTCGCCGCAATCCCCAGCCCGGCCCTCTCTACAACACCTTCGACTGGGGCGGATTTCTCACCTGGTACATGCCGGACTCTCCCGTCGCCATCGATGGGCGCACAGACCTTTACGGCGACGAGGTCGATACGCGATTTTTCAAAACGCAGAACGGCGACGAGTCGTATGTAGATGATCCCTATCTGAACGAATCGCAAGTGGTTCTGCTCTCGAAGAAAGTTCCGCTGGCCAGCGTGTTGCTCTCAGACCCGCGCTTTAGTCTGATTTACCAAGACTCGCTGGCAGTAGTGTTCGTGCGCCGGTAAAAGCCGCGAGCGGAAAGCAGCGCCACCGCCCCGGGAGCGAAACACCAGACCTCGGTTAGAAAGCCTGCTACTTACTTGACCTTCGTCGGAGATCCGGGCTTGCCTTTGTTGGCGGAGTTGGCAGCAGTTACAGACCCGTTGGCATTGTGTGCCGCGCCGTGGCAGGCGAGCACGCAGGTGTTGGCAGTGCGGCTGTATGTAATAGGCGTTGCCCCGTTCTGACCGACCACGTTCACATCGAAGTTCACCAGGCGCTGCCCGCTGATCGTCCCGTTGTTCGCCCCCATACCGTGCGCCGTATGACAAACCGAGCAACTGAAGCCGGCGTTGATGTGATAGGCATGCTGGGTGAAGCTTGTATTCTTGATGATCTGGCCGCGCAAGTCGTGGCACTTTCCGCATAGCGCATAAGGTCCGTTCACAGTGAGGTCGGGATTGGGATAAAGATTGGTAATCATCTGTCCAGGCCCCGGCGATTGTTCGATTACATACTGCCGCTCCAGAATGTGATTCCACTTCGAGGCATGAGGGCCATTTGGACCGCTTCCTCCGAACTCGCGATTGTCATCGCTGTTGTGGCAATCGGTGCAAAAGATTTGCGTGCCCATGGCGCGGCCTTGCGTAGCTCCATCCAGATTCAACAGGTTCGGCAGCAGGCTCGGCTGCGGCAGCGGGCTGGTGCGCAGATGGGTCACGGGATGGCTTGAACTGGAGTTGATGCTGAACTGCGGAATCAAGTTCAGTGGGTCGCCTGCCGAGATTGCCCTCACCGGCAAGTATCCGAAGATAGTATTGGCGGCCTTGCCGGTGCTCGTGCCGTGGCATCGGAAGCAACTTTCGTACTGATTGATGGCAGGAGTCAGCACGGTGACGCCATCGGTTGCGCTAACTCCGGCCACGCCGGCCTGAGAAACGCGAATCAGCGGCGGTGCCGGAAAAGTCTTCACTTGATTTGCGTCATGGGCGTCATGGCAATCCACACAAGTGGAGTGGCGATTGTTGTTGAGCAGCACAGCTTCGGCGGCGTCATGTTGATTCGTTCCGCTGGGGATCGGATGTCCGATCTTCGGTGCGGCGTACTCGGAGAAAATACTGGCCGGAGCCGGCGTGATGTTCAAGCCGCCGCTGTGGCAGGCGATGCAATCCTGCTCATTCGCGCCCCGCAACAATCGCACCGCCCCCGGCGCATTGTGCGGCGCATGGCAGCCGATGCAGGCCGACTGGAGCACGGTAGGATAACTGCCCACATTCGCCTGCGGAGTCAGTTTGTTGGTGGCCAGGTTGTGAATGCTGGTGGTCCATCCCTTCAATGGGTTTATTTTGCCTGACATCTGCCGGTTGGGATCATGACAGGCCAGGCACATTGCTCCATTCGAGCTGTCGCGAACTAGAAAATTCTGAGAGAGCGTATCCTTCGCCTGAACGTGCGCGCTGTGGCACGATGTGCACTCGATGTTTCCGTTGATGAGCTTCACCTGACCCAAAGGATCCGCCGTTCTACCTTGCGCCACCAGCGAAGCCACCAAGTCGGGTGAGTCCTTCATTGGCAAGGCCATGGCGAAAGGATGCGACGGTTGCAGGTTCCCGCCGAATACATCCTGCGTGTACATCGTGCCCATCGTCGTCACTTTTCCATAAACCGATGTGGTTCCCGGCGCGATGGTGCCATCGTGACAGCTCAGACACAAGCTGCTGTCGGCTCCCGGAGTCGGCTGAATGTCCTTATTCTGCTCCGTGGAACTGGTGTACGGACTGTAGACTTCGTTGGAGAGAGTCTGATTCCAAAGCGGGGTTCGGCCTCCGATCCCAGAATGTGGAGCGTGGCAATACATGCAGAAATCGGGCCGCGCCCCCACCACGGGAGACTTCGTCCCCGGACCCAGGTCGTGCATCCCAATCACATCGCCCGTGACCTGCGCGCAAACCTTGGGAGCGACAAGAGAGCTCGCTGCCAGCAAGCTGATCGCCCAGCACGCAAATCGATGGTTTCGCCTCACTCCATGCCTTCCTGAGCAACCGTTCCCGCGGCGTTCACATTTTTCGAGCGTTTAGCCAAGGCAAAATAATGAAAGACCTGAATACGCCGGTTGAACGAATCCACCACATAGATGCGATCATCGCGGTCGATGAATAATCCCGCCGGCAATTCAAATTGCCCCGGCGAGGTGCCGCGCTGCCCGAAGTAATAAAGCAGTTGACCTTCGCGGTTGAAAACCTGCACCAGGCCCCAGAGCCCATCGACTATATAAAGATCGCCCTCGGAGTCTTCCGCGACTCCCTTCGGGCGAAACATTTCGCCGGTCGTGTCTCCCAGTTGCCCGATCGCCAGGCGAAAAGTTCCCGAGTGGTCAAGCATCTGAATGCGGAAGTTCATGGCATCGACCACGATCAGATCGTGGCTGTCGAGCCGCAGTTCGGTAGGGTAATTAAATTCGCCGTTACCCTGGCCGTTCTTCCCGATCTCCTGCAGAATGTTGCCCTGCAGGTCGAGCATGAAGATCTTGTTCCGGAGCGTATCGGTGACATAAATTCGCTGTGCCGCGGAGTCCACGGCAATCCCCGTAGGCCGCTTGAAATAACCTTCTCCACCCTTGATGCTGCCGATAGCGCGCTGGAATTTTCCACCGGCGTCGAAGACAAAAACTTTGCCCGTGTCCGAATCCGTTACGTAGATATTGTCGTGCTCATCGACGGCCACACATTGCGGCTGCAGCATGGGATCTTTACGCTTGTCGGCGCGCCAGAGAAATTTGTATTTCTGCGCGCTAAAATCAAAGATGTGAACTCCTCCAGCTCCGGGATCGGTCACGATAATGCGCCCGCGGGAATCCGTGGCCACACTGTAAGGCCGAATTAAGGCGTGAAACTCGGGTTCGCCGGCGACCAGGTCAACCACGCGGTTCCAGAAGCCGCGCTTGGGCTTGACTTCACGTTCGGATTGAAAGCTGCGTTCGTAACTGAGCTTGCGGCCGCCTTCCAGCAATAAATCAGGAGGTCCCGCCTCCGCAATTTTGTCTTTTGGTTTCCGCGCCCCCCAGGCTTGCGACAGGGTTAGCGGGAAAATGAGGAGCAGAAAAATACAGGGTAGCCGCCCGGTTCTACGACCATTTCCTGGCGCGCCGCTCAGAAGAAATTGAACCATCGCGAGAGACCGACGTAGAAAGAGGATATAACAGCCGGACCCGTATTGGAGAGGCTGAAGCCCTGCTGCAGCCGAGTGTACCCTCCGGTCAAATAGAGCTTCCTGACTTGGTATTGCAGGAGGGTAGTGTATTCCATGGTCGAACTGGTCGACCTCACTGAGTTAAAGAGATTGTTGTTGTTCGCCCGGGCGTAACTCGCCCCGATCGTAAGCTTCTTGGCAGGATTGCTGCCGAATCCAACGGAGTAGGTGTCTCCGGAGAAGAGGATCGCCGAACCGGGTGTGAGCACAGGTACCAGCACGGGATTTTGAATGATGCCGTTCGGACTCTCGATGCCGTTGCCGCTCGATTTGGCGTAGTTGCCTGACAGGGTGATAAAGCGGCTGTAGCCAATGCTGGTAGTGTAACTAGAGTTCGTGTTCTGCGTGCCCCCCACAACCGTCAGACCAGTGCGCCCGCCGCCCGCGCCCGCGCTCCAGGTAAACTGTCCCCAGCGGCGCCGGATGTTTCCGGAATAGTTGTAGAACGAGCTCGTATAGTTGATCAGCAAAGTCTCGACATCCTGCGAGTAGCCGAAAGCCCCGGTCATCACCCAATCATCGATGCGGCGGGTGAAGTTGACGTTTCCCGAAAATCCCACAGAGTTCTGGCCGCTGTTGGCTAGCGACGTGTCTCTGACCGAAGCGGAAGCGTTCAGGTTTCCACCCAGCAAACCCCTGGTGTAGAAGAGGCTTCCGCCATAGGCGTTCGACGTAAAGGTTTCGCCCAGATAGCGTTGCTCGCGGCGCTCCGCGTCAACCTCAGTCTGCAGGCCCTTGGCCAACGCATATCCGGCCGAGGCGATCACGTCCAGACTATGTGATCCCTCGTTCAGATTCGCCTGCGGGGTAATTCCACCCGCTTGAATGATCTGCTCCTCGATCTGCCCGCTCAGACTATCGGAGTAGTTGGCGCCTATTGCCAAATGCAGTTTGTCGGTGGGCTGAATTCCTGCATTGGTCGTGATCAGGTCGACTGAGCCGTTGATGTTCGAACCTTCCACATTGGTGTCGAAGTCGGAGTGGGTAAAACTCGCGGAGAAGCCCCCCCGCACGGGTAGCGGGTGGGTAACATTAAATCCGTAGCCGCTGTTGCTCGAGTTCACCTTCTCCGGCGTCTCCCCGCCCTCCAGGAGTTCAGGTATCAGAGATGTCGAACCACCCCGCTGATAGAAAGCGCCCAGGCCGAACTGGTGAATCAGATAACCAGAATGCAGGGTCAACGAGTTGAAGGTGGAGTTCCCGTTCTGATCTGTCCCGAACACCGAGTACGAGTCGCCGCCCCTCTGGAAACTGGCGGAGAGGCTGGGTTCGTCGGGAAGATTTTCGGACCAGGAAATCCCAAATGTATCGCTGTTGCCGCGGGTGGTGTAATCAGAGACTCCGGGGATGCCAGAGGTCCCTTCGCTGTTGTACGCCTTGGCAAAGTTGATTGAGCCGGGAAAATGGCTCCCGCTGAAAATGGAGGTCGACGCGGTTACACCGCTCGAGTCGAAGACCGATTGATAATTGGAATTGGCGCGCGACTGGCCGTAATACGGAGAAACCGCGAACGAGAGAAAGTTGGGATTGTAATAGGAACCTGACAGCGTGCCGGTGCCCGAGCCCGAAATACTGTGACTGGAGCCGAAGTCATTTCCGTAGTCGCCCGAGTAACCCGTCCCCAGCGTGCCATTCAAATCCATGCTGAGGTTTTTGCCCACCTCGACCTGCCCGGCTGCCGGGAGCGCCAGAAGCAGAACTCCAGCCAGTAGACTCGCCCATTCAATCCGAACACCCACTTGTTACCCCTTCTCAACCTACAAAGTTTCAATCTTCGCGTTCTGTCGCAATCGTTTATCCAGGGCGGCGCGCAACTGGTTCGTCTTCTTTTCCTTAAGTTCCTTCCTCAGGGAATCTTTTACGTCCGCGAACTTGAATGTTCCGGCCAGAATATGTTTGTTCAAGCGGACGATGGTATAAGCCTGATCAAGCTGAATGAGACCGGTAATCTGCCCATCCTTCAGCGCCAGCAGCGCTGTGACTACCTGCGGCGCCAGTTGGTTCCGCGGCACCGCTTTGTGGTTGCCCATCATCACGCGGTAGTCGTCGTCGGAAATCTTTTCCGCCAGCAGGCCAAACCCTTCGGCATCTTTCGTGGCCTGGGCCTGGCGCAAGGCGTCGTCGGCGCGCTTGCGCATCTCTTTCAATTGATCTGGTGTTGGTTTCTGCGGAGGCAGAATCGAGATCGTTTGGATGGCAAACGATTCGGGATACTGATAGCGGGAAATATTCTTCTCGTAATATGCCCTGGTTTCAGCGAGAGAGACCGCGGACTTATCGTCGACCTCGGATTTCAGCGATTCTTCAATCAGCAGCGAGCGGCGGATCTTCTGCTGCAGCAACTCCCGCGATCCTTGAAATTCTTCCCGCAGCAGTTGTTGATACTCCTCGGGAGTGGAAAACTGTTTGCGAAAATCGGCCTCGGCTGTTTGCAGCTTGGCGGGCGGCACGGTTAGCTTGCGCCGCGAGGCATCCTGGTAAACCAGTTCCTCGAAAATGATCATCTGCATCGCGCCCTGTCGAATCTGCGGCTCCATTTCTTTGGGCACGCTGCCGTTGTGCTGCCGGGCATAGGGAAAGATCGTGTACTCTTCGCGCAGCAGATCGCGATCGGTGAGAACCGTGCCATTCACCCGGGCTACCGGCTTGTTGGTGGGTTGAGCGAACGAACTGGTCTGCGGCTTAAACCCCAGGGTGGGAGCGTGTGAGGCCACTTGCGTGTATCCCGTCGCCACCATCGCAATCATCAGGGTCAGGATTGCTGCCGGGTTGTAGATTCTGCGGTTCATGTTCCCCTCGCTGCTGAAACCTGCTCTAGCAAAATCTCGCTTAGCGACATCTGGTTTTAGAAAAATGGGGAGAGATTTCTCTCTCCCCTGTTTGCCAAGACACAAGTTAGAAAGTGGTTACGGCTGTGCCGTTGTTGGACTCATTGGCTTCTCCACCGTGGCATTGGCGGCAGAACTGCGCCGTCTGGTTCGAGTTCGGGGTGGTGCTAGCCGGGTTGTAAGGAGCGCGGATGAAGAACATGGTGCTGTAGTAGCCAGAGGCCAGGCCGGTGTTCGTGCCCTGGGTTACTTTCACCACATTCATCACGTGCTGGTTGTGGCAGCTGGTGCAGGTCACAACCGCAGTGTTGTTATAAGCGGAGAGCTGGACGAAGAAGCCGTAGTTCGTTACAAACTTCGACGAATTCGGGCCGTTCATAATGATCGTGCCGTTGGTCTCGGTGCAATCCCAGTTGTACTGGCCGCCGCAGGAGACTGTGGCGTTCAAGCCCACCGGGTGGTCGTTCAGGTAATCGCCAACTTGACCAGCGCCGTTATTTCCCAGCAAGGTCGGAATCGTGTTATAGGTTCCGTAAGTGGGAGGCAGGGTTTCATAAACAGCGTTTTTCATCATGGCGCCCTGTGCCCAGTTGCCGTCGTGACAGCTCAGGCAGGTAATCAGGCCGCTTACATCGGGAGCGCTGGAATTCATGCTGGCGGGCAGAACTTCCGTAAAGCTGGCAGGCGGCCCTCCCCCTTCAGGAAGCAACTGGCCGGTGACGATCGTCTTGCCGTACAGACTCCCCGTATCCTGGCCCCACAATGCGAAGTTACCGCTGGACGTATCGGCGGTCTTGGCAGCGCCGTTACCGTATGCTCCGCTGTGAGGTGCGTGACAGGCCGCGCAACCGCGACCGTAATTGAGGTGGGCGCCGAGGACGTCTGTCGACGGCGACGCACCGATCTGGGCCATGGCCATCCCGGCCAACCCCATCACTGCTAGCACAACTACGAACATCTTTTTCATGGAAGAATCCTCCAATCGAGTTGCAACTCTTAAGAAGTGAAGAAAGGCCCTGTTCTTAAATGGAGCCGGGATTCGCCGGACTCTGAGTCGACTCTTGGAAAATCTCCGGTTCACAAGTTCCTTTCCCAACTCCGCACCCCTTAGTGCATGTGGTTCTCCTAATTAACAGGGGTGCTGAAAATCACCACGTCTGGGGGAATTTATTGAAAGGAAAGAAGTTGCAAGAACAAGGCCGGATTTAGAGGATTCAAGCAGAACGAGTTCACGCTCCGAAAATGAGCCTTCTCCCACACTGAAGTGGTGAAAAGCCCCAAGCACCCGGAAGATATGTGACCGAAATCACAAAATTCGTGACGCAAAGCACAATGCTCCCTGCAAGGGGTGGCGTGAAGAGGAGGGGGTGACAATGCGGAATGCGCCTATTCCTTAATGACGTGATGTGCTCTGGCTGGCTTCCGTTCACTTACTGTGCTGTCGGCGACTGTCCTCTAGCCGGCGCGTCAGTGCTCGGAGCTTTTTGCGCCGGAGCCTCAGCGGGCTTCGGCGGAGCCGCGGCCGGAGTCTCCGGCGGCCCAGAGGCGGCGGGATTTGTCGGCGGTGCTGTCGCCGAGGCTTTTCTCCTGGCTTCGGCTGCCTTTGTCCGTTCCTCTTCCTGCCGTTTCTTTTCGGCCGCAGCCTCGTCATCCGTCACGTAGCGGAACATCTGCATCCGTCCCGGATATTGTTCCGCGGTAAAGATGCGATTCTGCTTATCGATGGCAAGTCCAACCAGGGACGCAAACTGTCCCGGAAAATGGCCGTG